>Ga0209349_1000053_pt1 | contig 67829 bp, 63 predicted proteins | sample ETNvirnome_2_130_FD_184067 | JGI IMG/M metagenome (GOLD analysis project Ga0209349, IMG submission 184067) | Marine viral communities from the Pacific Ocean - ETNP_2_130 (SPAdes) (version 2) | ecosystem: Environmental > Aquatic > Marine > Oceanic | place: Pacific Ocean | collected 2013-06-22
ATTGAGACTCTAAATTTGTTTTCCTCGTTACTTGCTCAATAAAGAACGAAGTAGCTTGGCTGTTAGAACTCAATCTGTACGAGTGCCCACACAGATGATTGCTTTATATTGTTAAAGAACGTTGCGACGTTGTCGCTAGGGATGCGTATAATACATCCTTTATTTTTCGAGTCAACACTTAATTTTAAACTTTCTTGCGATGATTTAAACTTAAGTTTTACTTAACTCTCTGAGTAGCTCATGCCTCGCTATGCGTTGGCCTTCCCCGTCTCAGTGGGGTCGCATTATAGGGAGAACAGATTTTTACGCAAGTACTTTTTTAAAGAAAAACTAAAAAAACACACTGTTCGGTCAGTATCTGAGCTAAAACAGATGAAACAGCTAGTTTTATAATCAAATCAGGCTTTGCTGGTACTTAAATAAGCGCTACTGTTACACTGATACTATTCATATTGTTTAATTTAAAGGTGCTTATATGGCAATACGTTCTTATAAAGGAATAACTCCTGCGTTTAATGATTCTGTTTATATAGACGAGTCGTCTGTATTAGTCGGTGATATCACCCTAGGTGATGATAGTAGTGTATGGCCACTAGTTGCTGCCCGTGGTGATGTTAATCATATTCGTATCGGTAAGCGTACTAATATACAAGATGGCAGTGTTTTACATTTATCAAGAGCGACTAAAAGCAATCCTGAGGGTTACCCACTTATTATTGGTGATGATGTTACCGTGGGTCATAAGGTAATGCTGCATGGCTGCGTTCTAGGTAACCGCATACTCGTGGGCATGGGCGCTATTATTATGGATAACGTAATTGTAGAAGACGAGGTGATTATTGGTGGTGGTGCTTTAGTACCTCCTAATAAGCGTTTAGAGTCTGGCTATTTGTATGTAGGTAGCCCAGCGAAACAAGCCCGCCCTTTAACAGATCAAGAGCTGAGCTTTTTAAAAGTGTCTGCCGATAATTACGTGCAGCTTAAAGATGAATACTTAGCTGAAGACGCGAAATAACCACAACTTTTTGCTTAATTAAGTAAACTCACTTCTATTTGCCCTGCCGAGTTATAGCTTTCGTCTTCGATTAGCTGCTCGGCACGCTCTTCATAATCAAATCGATATTGTTCAAAATAACGCGTTGCATGACTCTCATCGGCTAAATTTAAACTACTTACAGCAATCACACACTCAACTAGCATTCCGCTTACTTGTGCAAAAAAAACTAATTGATGAGTTGGCTCTCTAAATTCGAGTCGGTCTATAAACTGTATTGCTTGATTCATTTAAGTACTCCCTGCTTTAATGCAATAACAACGGGAACAATGTCCGGCATTTTATTTCGCCATACATAATAAGCTTGTGCAGCTTGCCCTACTAACATGCCACTGCCATCTAATAGCTTAGCCGCTTTATTGTGTTCGCTCACCCAATTCATAAATAGCGTATTTTGCGTCGCATAAAACATATCATAAGCCATTTCACATGCGCTTAAGTGCTTTTCGCTTAACGCAGGTAACTCGTTATTCATGCTACTTGAGGTTGAGTTAATAACTAAATGATAATCGGCAGAAGGAAGGTCGTCAAAACCATACCCCGAAACATTGCCGTGCCCAGTAAAGAGTTTTGCCAATGTTTGGGCTTTGTGTGCCGTGCGATTAACGATAATGATTTCTTTAGGCTGCTGCTCAAGTAAAGGTAAAATAACACCACGGGCAGCGCCACCTGCACCAATGATCAGCAGGCGTTTACCTGTTATTATTATTTTATTCGCTAGTAAATCGTTCACAAAGCCTATGCCGTCGGTGTTATCACCGAGTAAGGTACCATCATCGCGCTTTTTAAGGGTGTTTACTGCGCCTGCAAGTTTAGCAACTGGGGTTAGTTCATCGGCTAAAGCAAAGGCCTGCTCTTTAAAAGGAACAGTGACATTTGCGCCTTTGCCTCCTTGCTCAAAAAAAGTCGCGACTGTTTTTTCAAACTCATCGATAGGTGCTAAGATTGCGCTATAGTCGATTTGCTCTCCCAATGACTTAGCAAACTGCTGATGTATGCTGGGAGATTTTGAATGTTTGATTGGATTTCCAAAAACCGCATATTTGTCCATTTTAAACAACCTCTTTGCAGTTTTAGTACTGCCTATTAACGATGATAAAACTATGATTAAAAGACTCTTTTCAAGATCAAAGCCGTCTACAACCACTCAAGCGCCTACGCCAGAGAAAACCCCGTATGAAATCATCGGCGGAGAAGCGCCCACGCGTGCAATTGCCAATAGATTCTACGACATAATGGCCAGCGATGAATACGCTAAACCGTTATATGATATGCATCCTCAACCATTAGATAGAATTCGCCAAGTATTTTTTGAGTTTTTATCGGGTTGGCTTGGTGGCCCAGACTTATTTGTAGAAAAACATGGCCATCCAATGCTGCGCAAACGCCATATGCCATTTCCTATTGATCAAGATTTACGTGATCAGTGGATGTATTGCATGAATAAAACCTTAGACATAGAAATTGATAACCCCGTTTTACGCGAAGGTTTACGCCAATCACTGGCACAGCTTGCCAGTCATATGATTAATCAGCATTAATTTACCCCGTTCTTTAATTGGGTATTATTTGCGCTAAGTCAAAACCCGCTTTTCTAAAATAGAGATAATACCCTATCAAATAGTTAGAAAAGCGTGGCGCGTGTGAAATCAATCCAACATAAAATTTATGCTTTGTTAGCGTTAACCGGCATTATTGTACTCATAGCCAGTATTTTTAGTAGTACGAGCCAACAGCGCACACTCGCACAAGATACGGTAGCAGAAAACATCAAGCTACTTGCCGACAATTACTTCGACTCAATAAACACCATGATGCTAACGGGCACTATGGCTAATCGAGAATTATTGAGTCAAAAGCTGCGTAAACATCCTAATATTGAAGACGCCCATATTATTCGCTCTGACATAGTCAATAAGCTGTATGGACCAGGCAATAAAAACCAAACAGCGAGTAATAATAGCGAACGCGAAGCGCTGCAAGGCAAAGAAAGTTTATTTATAGAGCAAAGCAATAATAATCGCAGTATGACCTACCTTCGTCCTATGTTTGCTAGCACAGACTACAAAGGTACAAACTGTTTGGGCTGCCATCAAGCACAAGAAGGCGATGTACTGGGTGTGGTAAAAATTAGCTATTCCTTAGCCGATATTGATAGCGAGGTAACTTACAACACCTTAATAACCACCAGCCTACTGTCTACTATTTTTATTATTGCCTTTGTGCTGCTAGGTATAGTGTTTAGAAAAATATTTATAGTGCGCCTTAAAAAGCTCGGCCATGCAATGCACTTAGCCACTACTAATAAAGATTTAACCTTACGCATTGAAGATAACGCCGAAGATGAACTCGGCTGGCTTGCCACTAGTTTTAACCAAATGATTGCTACGTTTAAAGATAACATTACTCAGGTATCTCACTCTTCAAAAGTGCTTATTCATTCAGCAGAGAAAATTTATACTTCTGCCGATACTACTGAGCGCGCTATTTTAGAACAAAAGAAAAGTACCGACTCGGTAGCTGCAGCAATTAATGAGCTAGAAAGCTCATCCAATGAAGTAAGAAACACCACTCATTTTGCTCAAGAAAAATCTGAGAACAGTAATGAGCTAGCACAGCAAAGCATGCAGGTTGCAGAGCAAACCGAACTCAGTATAAATCAACTAGCTGAAGATGTACGCCAAGCGGCAGATCAAGTGAGACAACTGCAAGAGCAAACGCTTGAAGTGGGTAAAGTGCTTGAGGTGATCAGCAGTATCGCCGAGCAAACAAATTTATTAGCACTTAATGCAGCCATTGAAGCTGCCCGTGCAGGTGAAGCAGGCCGAGGGTTTGCCGTTGTTGCTGATGAAGTACGAACTTTAGCAACCCGAACTCATGCCTCTACCGATGAAATACGCCGTACTATAGATAAGTTGCAATCAGAAGCAGCGCAAACAGTTAAAACCATGGGTGAGTCCTGTGCGGAGGCAGACGAAAGAGCGCAACAAGTACAACAAGTTGCACAGGCTTTAAAAGATATTTCTAGCCAAATGAATGAAATAAATGAGCTGAATATTCAAATAGCCGATGCGACAGAGCAGCAAAATCTAGCCGCCGAAGAAATAAACAGAAGCGTTGTTGGTATCAGTGATAATGCAGAGCAATCGTTAGTAGATGCGGATGAAAATCAAAAAGTCAGTGAAGAGTTACTCAATTTAGCTCGCTCGTTAGATGAGCAGGTACGAAGCTTTAAACTAAAACAATAATTTTAAAAGCCAGTCAATAAGTAGTTTATTGACTGGCATATCATTCTTAGCCCAAAGCTAACCAATCACGTGGCTTTAAGAAATCTTTATATAGTAATGCCTCTGCACTGTCTTCGGCTGGGGTATAGTTATATTCCCAACGTGCTAAAGGTGGCATCGACATTAAAATAGATTCAGTTCGGCCACCGCTTTGTAAGCCAAATAATGTGCCGCGGTCCCAGACTAAATTAAACTCAACATAACGACCACGGCGATATAATTGAAAGTCGCGTTGTTGTTCGGTGTACTTATCGTTCTTGCGACGCTCAATAATAGGAACGTAAGCATCTAAAAAGCCATTACCCACCGATTGCATAAATGCAAAGCTTTGCTCAAAACCTAACTCATTCAAATCGTCAAAAAATAAGCCGCCTACGCCACGAGTTTCATCTCGATGTTTTAAATAAAAGTATTCGTCACACCATTTTTTATATTTTGGATAAACATCATCACCAAACGGCTGACACACATCGTGCGCAACTTGGTGCCAATGCACTACATCTTCAAGTACAGGATAAAACGGGGTTAAATCAAAACCACCACCAAACCACCAAATCGGTTCTTCACCTTCTTTTTCGGCAATAAAAAAGCGTACATTGGCATGGCTTGTTGGTATATGCGGGTTTTTAGGGTGGATCACTAACGATACACCACACGCATGAAAACTGCGTCCGGCAAGCTCAGGTCTATGGGCAGTGGCAGAGCCCGGCATAGAGGCACCAAATACATGAGAGTAATTAACCCCCCCTTGCTCAATCACATTACCATTAGTGATAACGCGAGTACGACCACCGCCGCCCTCTTCTCGCTGCCAGCTGTCTTCAACAAACTGTGCTTTTCCATCAGCCGCTTCTAAGCCTTGGCAAATGGTGTCTTGCAAAGCCATAAAGTACGCTTTTACTTGTTTTAATAATTCGCTTTGCATCGTTAACCTCTGAATACATTGCCTGTCATGGCATCTTTAATGGTACTTGGTTGCGTATTACCACCTAATGGTTCATCAACATAAAAACTAACCTGCTCGGCAAACTGCTGCTGAGCTTCAACAATACTTGTTACCGTTGCTTGGCCGGTTAAATTAGCACTTGTTGATACCAGTGGTTTACCAAACTGTTGGCATAAACGTTTAACTGTAGGGTGGTTAGTTACTCTTACTGCAATAGTATCAAACTGCCCTGTTAACCACTTTGGGGTAGACTTAGCTGCAGGCATCACCCAAGTGAGTGCGCCTGGCCAACTTGAAAAAATATCGGCACGTTTATCCATAGGCAGCTTAGCGTCATCGACGTATTTTAATAATTGCCCGTAATTGTCAGCAATTAAAATAAGCCCTTTTTCAACGGGGCGTTGTTTAATACTCAATAAACGTTCCACCGCCTGTTGATTGTCAGGATCGCAACCAAGGCCATAAACAGCTTCGGTTGGGTATAAAATAACATCGCCTTGTTCTAAGCTAGTTATTGCAGCAGATAAAGAAGAAAGGTCAGACAAAATTGTCTCCAGAGATATTTACGTTATTCAGTGGCAGCAAACTTATGCATACAGCTTTTTTGTGGGCATTGTAACACAACACCACTCGCGGTTTTTTTCTCAGTAACAACTGGCCAGTCACATACAGGACACGCTTGAGCTACAGGTTTATGATTAAGCGTATATTTACAGCTTGGATAACAGTCGCAAGAATAAAACACTTTCCCAAATTTATTGCTGCGTGAAACCAAGTGGCCTTTTTTACATTTAGGGCAACTAATCACAGGCTCTTCACTTGGCGTATCGTCATGCTCACTGGCAATATAATGACATTCAGGGTAACCGGTACAGCCAATAAACATACCGTAGCGGCCATTTTTCACCACCAGCGGCTTGCTACACTCTGGACACTCGCTGTCCTCAAGTATTTTGATTTCATTGCTATCATGATGTGCAAGCGGGCGAATAAAATCGCACTTAGGATAACTAGCGCAGCCTAAAAAAGGCCCAGATTTACTATTACGAATGACGAGTTCTGAACCACATTGCGGGCATATCTCATATTCTTTTTCTAAGGCGTGTTTATTAGCCGAGAAAAGTGAATGATCGATTTTACTCATGTAAATCCTAGTGGTTGGTGAATTTTCGCCTAATATACCCAAAACCCTTAAAGATACAAGCTATGGCAGTCGGTTTGTTAACGCTGAAAATAATAAAACACGCAATAATGATTACTCACATCATTAGTCGTGAACCTGTTAATGTAACACTTCACTGGGCTCATCAAAAATAAGATCTTCCATTTGCTCATACGCCTGCTGAGAATCAGGGGCGTTAAATAACACCATAAGAATTAACCATTTTAAATCTTCCAAAGTAATAGCTGAATTATCAAGCGCCGCTAAACGGTCCATCACCATTTCACGAGTGGTGCTATTAATAACGCCCGTTTGTTCAACAAACATTAAAAAGCCGCGACACTCGGTGTCGAGAACTTGGCACTCACTGTCGGTAAAAATACGCACTGCATGTTGTGGAGTGGCTAATAAATAAGGCGATTCATTGCTGTATTGTAATGCGGCAAGTTGATCTAACCAGTCAATGGCTTTGTTAATTTCGGGTTTGTTAAACCCAGCGCGGAGTAACTCATCGGTAAGTGTGCTTTGCTCAACAAATACATCACTTTCGCTGTGAACATAGTTTTCAAATAAATACATGAGAATATCAAACATATTATCCTCCAGCGCTTAATTTAATATAGCCGTCTAATACACGTTCAATTTGATCGTCTAACTCTAAATCAAGCAATCGCGCTTGTACTTTATCAATTGGCCACTGTACTCGACGCATAATATCGTCCACACTGGTCACCTCAAAACCAATACTGTTAAGCACCTCGCAATCTGAGGTTACAGCATCAGTTAACTCTTTATAGTTTAGACCAGAAGGGTATGAAAAGTTCATCTCATCAAGAATATCGGCGACGTTTTCTACCAGCTTAGCACCTTGCTTAATTAAAAAATGACTTGCTTGTGCCAGCGGGTTTTTAATTGAGCCTGGCACCGCAAAAACGTCTTTATTTTGTTCAAGCGCATAACGTACGGTGATCAGTGAGCCACTTTTAATTTCGGCTTCAACAATTAAAACGCCTAAAGAGAGTCCTGAAATAATACGATTACGCCGTGGAAAGTTATGCGCGTTGGCCGCGGTGCCCGGTAAAAACTCACTTACCAATAAACCCTGTGTTAATACTTGCTCTGTAAGTAACTTATGGCGTTTAGGGTAATAAACATCAACACCAGTCCCCAGTACGGCAATGGTTTTACCATTTCCTGCCAGCGCTCCTTTATGGGCAGCACCATCAATGCCACGCGCCATACCAGAGGTTACTGTTATGCCAGCAAGCGTTAGCTGATGTGCAAATTCTGCAGCAATTTCAAGTCCTGTGGTGGTTGCATTTCGACTGCCAACAATCGCAATTTGTGGAGAAGACAGTAAGCTGATATCGCCTTTACAAAAAAGTAATAATGGCGCACTGGCTATTTGTTTTAGGTGTTCTGGGTAGGTGGTATCAAAAATACTAATAACAATAATATGTTGCTGGCTAATAAGCTGTTCATAATGCGCAACTTGCTGCCAATTTGTATTAAGTAAATTGCTTGCTTGGCTCGCTGTTAAGCCCAACATAACCAGCTGGGAATGGGATAAGGAAAACAGCGACTCTAAACTGTGCTGCTTAGAGAGGGCTAATAGCGTTTTTATTCCAAGCCCTTTGCATAAGTAAAAGGCAAGCCAATGGCTTAGCTTGCCAAACGATTGCTCCATGTTCCCTCCTAGAACACCGACTCGCTACTTAATGAATTACTGCCAAATCTCCAATGCGAATTGGGTGCTGATTTTTAGTGATCAGCGCATAACTAACTTTGTCATACACTTTAAAAATAATCATTTCACCAACTTTCTCTGCTGGCATTTTCCAAGTAACGCTATCTTCATCGGTTTCTGAGCCAAATAATTCGCTAGTAGCCGATACCAATTTTTCTAAACGACTTGAATCTTCGGTATAACGCGGGCCTCTGGCACTATCAATCACCTTAGGTGACTGACGTTCAATATCCAGTACATGACCTACTTTAACTTGTTGCTCTGAACCTAAGTTTAGCACCACTACATCCATAGTGCTAAATTCTCTCACCTCGCGCGGAGAGGCAATCACTTGACCCTGCATTGGCTGTTCAGGACGATGCATCTCAAAATATACTGGCAGCATCTGCCCTTCCATTGCAGGTAATAAAAAGTCACCCTGTTTGATCTCACGTTTTACTGATTCAACTCTTACTGAGGCAGGTTCGCCATTGGCCGCATCACCTGTTCTAAATGCACGAGCCATACCCACATAAGATGCTCTACTCGCTAACTCTTCACCGGTATTAGGGTCAGTATAAGGCGCACCTTTATGATAAATAGCATATGCCTGATGACGTTTTAAGTTACCTTTTACATATAAAATATGGTCAATAGTTTGGGTTTTGGTATTTTCGTTGGCGCCCAAAATATAGGGCTTTTCTTTTATGGTATCGCTGTTAATAGCTTGCTCAAACGACAAATACGGTTTAATCAACGCAAGAGGTAAAGTTGTTATCGCATCTTTCCCTTTTGGCGTAATACGTCCCATAGGTGATAGCTTTCGATACGCTTTATTAATCACTAAACGCGGATTACCGTCTGTATCGTAAATTAATGCTAACGCATCTCCCGGATAAATAAGGTGAGGGTTGTCTATTTGTGGGTTCATTTGCCATAGTTCAGGCCATAACCAAGGTTCGTTTAGATATATAGCTGAGATATCCCAAAGCGTGTCACCTTTTTTCACAACATACTGTTTAGGTGCATCTTTTTTTATAGTTAGTACATCTGCCAGCACAGGAAAAGTTGCACCTAATGCAAGTATAATTGCAATTAATGGAGATTTCATTGAGCTTCCTCATAGTGTTTTTTCATTATTATTAACCAAAACCTGTTAAAGGGGAACGTGAATGGCTAAAATAAGAACATACAATACCCTAAATTTAAGCATAAGTGTAAAAGGTAACTATGGCTAGGTTAGAAGTTTTAAGATTTCCAGATGAACGTTTACGTACAATCGCAAAAGAAGTAACTGTTGTTGACGATCAAGTGCGTGAAATTGTCAAAGATATGCTAGAAACTATGTACGATGAAAATGGTATTGGGCTTGCTGCTACACAGGTTGATATTCACCAGCGTATTGTGGTGATCGACGTATCAGAAGAGCGCAATGAACCACTCGTGCTTATCAATCCGCAAATTATCAAAAAAGATGGCTCAACCGTGAGCGAAGAAGGCTGTTTATCAGTTCCTCATTCGTATGCAAAAGTTGACCGTGCAGAAACCGTTACCGTAGCTGCACTGAACGAAGAAGGTAAAGAATTTATTCTTGATGCTGACGAATTATTAGCGATTTGTATTCAGCATGAACTTGATCACCTTCAAGGTAAATTATTTATTGATTATTTATCTCCATTAAAGCGCCAACGCATTCGTAAAAAGCTTGAAAAAGAAGCGAAGTTTGCAGCGCAGTAATAAGCACCTTAGTAAATAATTAGGAAACTCAGTGACACAACCATTACGCATTATATTTGCCGGTACGCCGGACTTTGCTGCACGCCATCTGCAAGCACTCATAAATAGTGAACACCAAATAGTGGGCGTTTACAGTCAACCAGATCGTCCAGCGGGTCGCGGAAAAAAACTAAAAGCCAGTGAAGTAAAAGCGCTTGCATTAGAACATGACCTACCCGTTTTTCAACCGCAATCACTCAAAACAGACGACGCACTTGAAGAGCTAAGCAGCCTCAATGCCGATATCATGATTGTCGTTGCCTACGGTTTAATTTTACCTAAAGCCATTTTAGATGCCCCACGTTTAGGGTGTTTAAATGTACATGGTTCTATTTTACCGCGCTGGCGTGGCGCCGCACCTATTCAACGCGCTATTTGGGCAGGCGATCAGCAAACCGGTGTAACCATAATGCAAATGGATGAAGGGCTAGATACCGGCGATATGCTGCATATTAGCCGCTGCCCTATTGATAGTACTGAAACCAGTGCAAGCTTATACACTAAGCTTGCTGAACTGGGACCTGGTGCATTAATCGATACCATAAATCGTTTAGCTAACGGGGACATAACGCCTGAGCCACAAAACGATGCTGATGCCAATTACGCTAAAAAGCTCTCAAAAGACGAAGCCAACATTGATTGGTCTATGGATGCCGAGCAAATCGAGCGTAACATTCGTGCATTTAACCCATGGCCAGTATGCTTTACCCAAATGCGTGGTAATACGGTAAAAATATACCAAGCAAACGTGGTTGAACAATCAGGCGAAGCTGGCACTGTATTAACAAGTGATAAAAACGGTATCGTTGTGGCTTGTGGTAAACACGCTTTATCTATTGGCGAATTACAACCACAAGGCAAAAAGCCAATGGCAATTAATGATTTTTTAAACGGTCGTAGCCACTGGGTCACACCCGGCACCGTATTAGGCGAAAATAATGAGTAATGTAAGCAATGTCAGAGCGCTAGCCGCTGAAACTTTATATAACGTGGTTGATAAAGGCGCATCGCTTAATCAAGAACTCCCTTTCGCTAGCCAAGGCCTATCTCCTAAAGATAAAGCCTTACTGCAGCAAATTTGCTATGGAGTATTGCGTTACTTACCTAGCCTAGAAAATTATTGCCAGCATTTAGTAGAACAACCGCTTAAAGGCAAACGCCGTATTTTCCAGTTTTTGTTGTATGTGGGCATTTACCAACTACAACACATGCGTGTACCGCCGCATGCAGCAATTAGCGAAACCGTTAATGCGTTACAACAATTACGCGCTCTTGGCTTAAAAGGGCTTATTAACGCCATTTTACGAAGCTTTCAGCGCCAACAAGCTGAGCTTGAAGAAAAAGCCAAACAAATTCCGGTGTGTTTATACAACCATCCAAACTGGTTTATAAAGCAAGTAAAAGAAGCCTACCCAGATAGCTGGGAAGACATTCTAGAAGCTAATCAGCAACAAGCGCCAATGTGGCTTCGAGTGAATCAATCGCAGTTTAGCACCCAAGAATATAGCGAAATGCTAACCGCTAACGATATTGAACATACTCTAAATCCTGATTTTATTGATGGCATTAAACTAAGCAAACCACGCGATGTGTTTTCACTTCCTGAGTTTGATACCGGTGCCTGTTCAGTACAAGACGCGGCAGCGCAGCTTGCTGCACGCTATCTAGACCCACAAAATGGTGATTCAATACTCGATGCCTGCGCAGCGCCTGGTGGTAAAACCTGCCATATTTTAGAGCTTGCCGACGCAGATGTGCTTGCGCTTGATAGCGATGCCACACGCCTAGAACGTGTTAAACAAAACCTAGAACGCATAGGTTTGGGCGCCGACTTACAATGTGGTGATGCATCGCAACCTCACACTTGGTGGGATGAAGAACAGTTTGATCGTATTTTGTTAGATGTACCCTGCTCTGCAACTGGCGTAATTCGTCGTCACCCAGATATTAAATGGTTACGTCGCGCATCCGACATTAACGATTTATCGACCCTCCAAGGCGATATACTCGACAGCATTTGGCCATTGTTAAAGCCAAGCGGTACATTGGTGTATGCAACCTGTTCGGTGCTTCCACAAGAAAACCAACAACAAGTTGCTAAGTTTTTAGCTAATAATGAAGACGCAGAGCATATTCCTTTGCACAGCGAAGACACTAAAACCACACCAGGCTTGCAGTTATTACCAGGCGAAAGTGACGGTTTTTACTACGCTAAATTAGTTAAAAAAGCCTAGGCAACACATTTAGCTACTTCAATTTAGAGGTAGCTAATACTTTGATGTAATTAGTATTAATAATACGGGTACATAATGAAAATAATCATACTCGGTGCTGGGCAAGTTGGCGGCACACTCGCAGAAAACCTAGTGGGTGAACAAAACGAAATAACCGTAGTTGATATCGACGGTAACCGCTTGCGCGAACTGCAAGATAAATACGATTTACAAGGTGTTGCAGGCCACGGCGCCCACCCTGACGTGTTAAGTCGCGCAGGGGCTGAAGATGCCGATATGATTATTGCGGTGACCAGCTCAGATGAAGTTAACATGGTGGCATGCCAAGTTGCCTACAGTATTTTTAATACACCGACCAAAATAGCCCGTATTCGCTCTGAGCAGTATTTAAAATACCGCGAAAAACTCTTTCATAATGATGACTTACCTGTCGATCATTACATAGCCCCAGAAGCACTCGTTACTAAGTATATTCGCCGCCTAATAGACTACCCTGGCGCATTACAAGTACTGCAATTTGCCGATGGCATGCTCTCTTTAGTGGCTGTAAAAGCCTACTATGGCGGCTTATTGGTAGGCTATGCCCTATCTACACTTAAGCAGCATATTCCTAATGTTGAAACTCGAGTGGCCGCTATTTACCGCCAAGGTAAAGCGATAAAACCGTTAGGCACCACCGTAATAGAAGCCGACGATGAAGTATTTTTTATTGCCGCAACCAAACACATTCGTGCGGTAATGAACGAGCTACAAAAGCTGGAACGCTCGTATAAAAAAATCATGATTGCCGGTGGCGGTAATATTGGTGCAGGCCTAGCCCGTTCACTGGAAAGAAACCACAGCGTTAAGTTACTAGAGCGAAGTAAAGAGCGTGCCGAACAGCTTTCTGAAATGCTCGACAACACCGTGGTATTTTGTGGTGATGCATCCGATCAGGAGCTGCTCTCTGAAGAACACATTGAACAGGTTGATGTGTTTATTGCCGTTACCAACGACGATGAAGTAAATATAATGTCGGCTATGCTCGCAAAACGCATGGGGGCACAAAAAACCATGGTGCTTATTCAACGAGGTGCTTACGTTGATTTAGTACAGGGCGGCGAAATTGATATTGCTATTTCACCACAACAAGCGACTATTTCTGCGTTGCTGACTCACGTGCGCCGTGGCGACATTGTAAACGTGTACTCGTTGCGTAAAGGGGCTGCAGAAGCCATAGAAGCCGTTGCCCATGGTGATGAAAATACCTCTAAAGTGGTAGGTCGCGCAATTGCCGATATTAAATTGCCAGCAGGTACCACAATAGGTGCAATTGTGCGAAATGACGATGTACTGATTGCCCATGACGATACAATTATTTTGTCAGGCGATCATGTAATCATGTTCTTAATTGATAAAAAGCACATTAACGTGGTTGAAAAGTTATTCCAAGTTAGCGCAATCTTTTTATAAGTAATTCCTCCTTTTTATTCACAACCCGCTTGTAAGTAAAAAGGAGAACACCTAAAGCTAAATGAAAATCATTATCAAAAGCATTTACTAGCAAAGGAAAATCCATTAGTCTCTTCTTGCTCGATTATCAAGCAGCGACATCTACAGATGTGAAAAGTTAATTTCACGTTTTTAAATAAAAATGGATTTCAAATGATACACCTACTCTCAAAGAAAAATTCTCCCATAACTCATTACACTCTGGTTGGCCTTTTACTTTCAACAGTTTCAACTCAAACGCTCGCCCACACTAGCGAAGGTATCGAAAGGTTAACCGTAATCGGAGAGCAAGCGAAGGGCTATAGAGTTAATTCTATGAGCTCTGCAACTGGCCTTGAGCTATCACATTTGCAAACGCCGCAATCAACGATAGCGATAACAAGCGACTTCATGGCAGACCAACAACTAAATACCGCAATTGAAGCTATAACCAGTGTGACAGGCATAAATGCGCGAGAAGCAGATAATGGTAAGTTTTCTATTTCAGCCCGAGGTATTAGTGTCACCAGCATACTTTATGATGGCATAGCGACCACCTATGACACCCGCTTTAATTATGGAGATAACCTAACCGATACCGCAATTTATGATCGTATCGAAATAGTTAGAGGAGCAACGGGGTTAATGCTGGGCGCGGGTAACCCTTCGGCAGCAATTAACTTGATACGTAAACGCCCAACTGCAAACACTCAAATAAATCTTACTGCTTCATTAGGCTCATGGGACAACTACCGCGCGATGGTGGATGTGTCGGGAAGCATAAATAATAGTGAAAGTATAAGAGGACGAGCTATTGTTGCTTATCAAGATAGACTCTCATATCAAGATCGCTTTTCGCAAACCAGTCAAACATTATATGGCATTATTGAGGCAGATCTTTCTAACAGTACTTTATTGACTCTTGCTGTTGATAATCAATCGACAACCCCTAAAGGAACAATGTCAGGTGGTTTGCCTATTTTTTATAGTGATGGCTCCCGTACAGCTTATGACAGAGATGCTTCAACGGCTCAAGATTGGGCATCTTCTCAAACCGATGCACTTAATGCGTTTATTCGCCTTGAGCATTACTTTAATGCTAACTGGCAGCTAACCGCTAATTATGTCTATGGTGATAACGACCTAAACTATGATGTGTTTTGGGTAAAAGGAGAGCCCGATCCTATAAACAACACTGGAATGATGCCAGGTTCTATAAACTATATTGATGCAAACAGAACGCAGGATACCTATGAGGTCGAACTCAATGGTCGGTTTAATTGGCTGGGCCAAAGTCACCAACTGCTATTTGGTTATAATACCCAAGAGCAACAGTTTTCGACCCCTTATTATGCTAGCCAACAAAGTGACTATGTTATCGGCGATTTCACTGACTCTAGTTATAGCATTGCAAAACCAACTTGGCAGTCAGAAGCCGCTTACGGCTCTTATGGCACAACTAAACAAGATGCGCTTTATGTTGCTGCACAACTAAATATAACCAATGCCTTGTCTTTAATTGTTGGAAGCCGGTTAAATCAATGGCAAACCAAACACGATAATTTTGGTCGCATGCATGATTACAAAATAAGTGATGAACTAACTAATTATTTTGGAGCAACTTATGAACTAACACAGAGTTGGGCTTTGTATGCTAATTACACTGATATTTTTACACCACAAAGTCGAGTTGATAAAAATGGCAATTATTTAAGCCCTATTGAAGGTAAGAATTATGAACTTGGCATAAAAGCTTCTGTACTTGATGAACGTTTAGACATATCCCTTTCTGGATTTAAAATTTATCAAGATAATGTGGGCGAGTACACGGGCGATACCATTGCAGAAACACTTCAGGCCATCTACAAGCCCATTAACGGCACATTAACTCAAGGCTACGAGCTAGAAATCAACGGAAAATTAACCGATAACTGGAACGCTTATTTTGGCTATACCCATAGTAAAGGCGAAAAACCGGATAATACGGTATTAAATACCACCAACCCAAACGATCAATTTAAACTTTTTACTAGCTATCAACTCTCAGGTGCATTAGACAATCTAAAATTGGGTGGAGGCTATCGCTGGCAAAGCAACAGCTATGACGAAGTTAAAAACCCTGTTTATGGCGCTGTTGAGGTAAACCAGCCTAGCTATGGTATTGCAAGCCTAATGGCAAATTATCAAATGAATGAGCAGTTATCTGTTAGTCTAAATATCGATAACTTATTTGATAAGCATTATTACAGTCAAATTGGGTTCTATAACCAATATCGTTATGGTAAGCCAAGAAGCTTCTCTCTCCAACTTAAATATAGCCTCTAACAAGCACAAAAAAGCCGCTGACTATTAAGCGGCTTTAGTGGAGTATGATGGGTTAATACTTATTGTACTCTTGCAAACTCTTCTTTAGAAAGTTCACCATTTCCGTCGGTATCTAAATCATCAAAAATGTTCATTAGTTGTTTATTAGCGGCGGCTTCCTGCTGGCTAATTACACCATCGCCATTACTATCAAAAGAGGCAAAATCTACCGCTGCATAAGCTGCTGATGATGACGCTAATACTAAAATCGCAAGTGTTGTGTTTATTGCTTTCATAATAAGTCTCCTATAAGAGAGAAATCCTTTTCTGAGATCCCTGTGCAATGAAAAAAGTCAAAAATTAAAAGTTTGCAAACTCAGCTTTAGAAAGCTCACCATTACCGTCAGTATCCAGCTCAGTAAATGCGGCTGTTAAATCAGCGTTTACAGCGGCTTCGCTTTGACTAATAGCACCGTTACCATCAGTATCAAGCATGTCAAAGTCGCTTGCTGCAAAAGCAGCTGATGAAGAAGCTAGCGCGATAAGTGCAAATGTTTTATGTAATGTTTTCATAATTTAATCCTTCAAAATGTAATGCAATGGTCTATCAAAAAATTGTGTCTGGCTATCACGGTCCTTGTTATTCTCTTTCATAGGCTTCCTTGCCTATTTAGGTTGTCTTTGGCAACTCAGAATATACTTAGCCTTGCCTTATGCTTTCGAAAATTCTTCTTTTGATAGCTCACCGTTTTGGTCAGTATCAAGCTCTGAGAACATGCTCATTAATTTTGCATCAACCGATGCTTCGCTTTGGCTAATAGCACCGTTGCCATCGGTATCTAGTGTGTCGAAGTCGCTCGCTGCAAAGGCTGCTGACGAAGAAGCAAGAGCGATAAGTGCAAATGTTTTGTGTAATGTTTTCATAATGAGTATTCCTTAAAATCGTTTAAATAATGAGGGAGCTTTTAACTCCCAAAACTTTAATAGCTTAGGGTTATGCTTTAGAGAACTCTTGTTTTGATAACTCACCGTTTTGGTCAGTATCAAGCTCTGAAAACATGCTCATTAATTTTGCATCAACCGATGCTTCGCTTTGACTGATTGCGCCGTTGCCGTCAACGTCTAGCGTGTCAAAGTCGCTTGCTGCAAAAGCGGCTGATGAAGAAGCCAATGCGATAAGTGCTAAAGTTTTATTAATGCTTTTCATAATCTATCTTCCTTCAAAGTTTATGTTTTATGCGATTAAGTGTTTTACTTTAAATCACGTTTCGTTCAATACAGCCTGACTATTACAACTTCGATGCCAAAAATATAAAAACCATAATTTTCAATACATTAACCAGCAACTAGCTGAAAATGGCGCTATTTAACTCGTTATTTTGTTGCTTTTTAGCAACAGTAGATAAGGCAATAAAATTAAAACAATAAAAATCAAAGAGTTGAGTTTAGGGAAAACCCCACACAGTCGGTGAGCAACCGCTAAAAAAGAGGATTAAATAAACAAAAAGGAAGGTGAGTTGAGTTTAATTTTGTTATAAACAAAAAAATTAGAATAAAAAACATATTTAACTAATTGTTTTTAATGAATTTATAAAATAAATTTGAAATGGCTTTTAAAAATAACAACAACACATGGCTATTTGTTGCAAAAGAGCGAAAATGTTAGAGCTTGTTGATATTTTAGAATTGTAAAATGTTTAGCGTCGAAAGATAACTGGTCTTATACAATTTCAACTTCAAGTGCATTAGGGTCAATGAAGTGATCCCCCATCAGGGCTTTCATTTGCTCTTCACTGGCAAATAATCGAATTCCGCAATATATGCCCTTAGCATGTTTTTTCACACTGCATATTTGCCCTTCGTGCTTTGTATCTTCATCAAACACTACGATGCAACGCATATCTTTAATGTCGTCGATTTCTTGGGTTGTTTTAATATCAAACATAACACCCGTTAACGAAATATCTTTTATAACACCTTCAAAGGAAGGGCGATCATCCGATAATTTTAACTTGGCTGGAAACAGCGTCGGTATACGCGCTTGCGAGCGCAGTTCAAATAGCTGTACTTGTGAAGGATAGTCGATAAACAATAACTTAGCCGGGTGAGATGCTACAGACATAAGCTGCTGACGAAACGCTAAAACATGCCCACCACTGCCCTCTATAAGCGCTCTTACCACCACCATCACACCATCGCGTAAATAATCACTTGCCATGGGGAGCCGTTTTGCATTGGGGTAATTTAAAACAATAAACTTATTTTCTAATAAGCCTATAAACTCTGTTTTTACGCGTCGGCTACTCGTGGGGGTGAGGATTTCTAAATCAACTATGCCACCCGTGACGATTTGGTTTAACTTTTCCAAATTGGTTTTTCGCATATTTCCTTCCTGATATTTATAACGTTATCCACGCCAAAATGTTGGGGTAAATAGCACAAGTAAGGTAAATATCTCTAAACGACCAAATACCATTGCCACGGTTAATATCCATTTTGCAGTATCGGTAATAGCGCCATAATGAGAAGCAACATCTCCTAAACCAGGCCCAAGGTTATTTAAACACGCTGCCGTTGCTGAGAATGCCGTTATATTGTCTAACCCGGTGCCCATTAACGCTAACATAATAATAATAAAGACTAGTGCATAAGCCGAGAAAAACCCCCATACCGCTTCAACTACTTTATCTGGTAGCGCCTTTCGTCCTAACTTTATAGAGTATATAGCTCGAGGATGCACTAAGCGGTTTAGCTCTCGCACCCCTTGTAGATAAAGTAAAAACACGCGCACTACTTTCATACCGCCGCCAGTTGAACCAGCACAGCCACCAATAAAACTAGAGAATATTAATAAAATAGGTAAAAACAAAGGCCAAGCAGAAAAGTTATCTGTGGCAAATCCTGCGGTGCTGCTTATAGATACAGCTTGAAACAATGCCTGATCGAGGGTTTCATCGCCATTGGCATAAACATCGTGAGATGAAAGTACCGTGAAACAAATCACCACCAGCGCGAGCTGAATACATAGAAACACTTTGAATTCAGGGTCACGAATGTAGACACTAATATTACGACTCGCTACAGCAGCATAATGCAGAGAAAAGTTAATGGCTGCGATAATTAAAAAGAACACACAAATAAAGTTAATTACTGGGCTATCAAAATGCCCCATTGAAGCGTCATAAGTAGAAAAACCACCAATAGCCACCGTAGAAAAAGCGTGGCAAATTGCATCAAACCAATTCATGCCAGCGCTCCAATACGCCAAAGTACATGCAAGGGTAATAGACACATAAATATACCAAAGGTGTTTAGCGGTGTCGGCTATACGCGGGGTCATTTTGGAATCTTTAACGGGGCCTGGAATCTCAGCCCGATACAACTGCATACCACCTACGCCAAGCATCGGCAGGATTGCTACCGCTAATACAATGATCCCCATACCACCAAACCACTGTAATTGTTGGCGATAAAACAATACCGATTTAGGCAGATACTCTATACCGGTCAGCACGGTAGCCCCTGTTGTGGTTAAGCCAGAAAAAGCTTCAAACACGGCATCGGCTAAAGAGAGGTTGGGTTCTTGTAAAAATACCAGCGGTAAGGAGGCAAACGCGCCTAGTACTAGCCAAAACAGAACCACGATTAAAAAGCCTTCGCGGGCTTTTAAATCGCCATGCTCATGCCTATTTGGGTAATAAGCCATTAAGCCAATAACAACACTGAATATAAAGGCTAAAACAAACGGCACCCCTCCACCATCTTTATAAATTAAAGACACTAGCGCTGGTGGCACCATAGTAATACTGAATAGCGCAACCAATTGGCCAAGAATTTTTATGATGGTACGAAATTGCATTGAGCGTATCGCTTTTTTATTAGTAAATTAAAATAACTACTGTATGACTCGAAATTTAATGTTTAATCATTAAATGGGATGAATGTAAGACTATTACTCTTTGATTGTTAACTCAACTGCGCCGTGGCTTAAATCAAAAATATCTTTGATGGCTTGCTGCGCTTGGCGACTATCAATGGTAATAGTCCACTCAATATTTGCAGTAAACTGCTTTTCAATATTAAGTACCTGAAAGTTCGTTTTTAAATGTTGCTCTATCGCCCCTTGCATACTGTATTCACTAAAGCCCACCAGCTCAGCGCTCGGCACTTTCACCACGGTTTGTAGTTTTGCTAAGGCATTATTGAGTGAACCACCATAAGCACGCACCAGCCCACCCGTACCGAGCTTTATACCTCCAAAATAACGTGTTACCACAGCGGTCACTTCACCTAAGCCTGAGCCCACTAGCACATTAAGCATGGGTTTACCTGCGGTGCCATTGGGCTCCCCGTCATCAGAAAAACCATAAACATGGCTGCCACCTGGGTTACCTGCAACATGTGCCCAACAATTGTGACGTGCATCACTGTATTTTTCTTCAATATTTTTAATAAAGGCTTTCGCAGCATTTAGATCGGGCGTGTGACCTATATGAACGATAAAGGTACTTTTTTTAATTTCTTCTTGATGAAATACAGCTTCGGCTGGGTATTTATATTCAGACATAGCACTTACTTAGGCTTTAATTAAAAAAAATGGGGCCAAAAGGCCCCTTTGTATCCGTTTATTTTAGCGCGTATTGACTAACTCGTCTTTAATAAGGATTTAGTCGAGTAATAAATTACGCGTCATATTTTCTAGGCTATCTTCGTGAACAATAATATTGTCCTCGATACGAATACCGCCAAAAGGTTTAAACGCCTCGACCTTTTCCCAGTTAATAAACTGCTTATTGTCTGTTTGTGCTAAATCACCTAATAAAGAGTCAATAAAGTACAAACCTGGCTCAATAGTAAATACTTGGTTTTTCTCAATTAAGCGAGTACAGCGCAAGAATGGATGACCCTCTGGTGGCGCTTGATGTGCCCCTGTTTCATCACGCATAAAACCACCCACATCGTGAACCTGTGCACCTAAATGATGCCCTAAGCCATGCGGGAAGAAAGTTGAGGTAATTTGACGCTCAACAATTTCGGCTGCAGGTAGTTTAACAATATCAAAATCACTTAATAGCTGAGCAATACGGTTATGACAATCAATATGCAGATCGCCATACAGTAAACCTGGCTTTAAGCTTTTTCCTAACTCAATTTGATGCGCTGTCATAGCGTTAACTAAGTCAGCAAACTCACCCTGCTTTTTAAAGTCGTAGGTACGGGTAATATCCGCAGCGTAACCATTAAAATTAGCGCCCGCATCAATTAAAAATGAATTATGCGTTTGTGGTGCTTTTGGCTCAAAATGGGTGTAGTGCAAAATAGCGCAGTTTTCGTTAAGTGCCACAATATTGCCATATGGCATTTCGTTTTCACTTTGGCGCGTTGCCATTAAGTAAGCTTGCTGAATATCAAACTCGCTACCACCATTAAAAAACGCATCACGCGCTGCTTTATGGCCATCAACCGCAATACGATTCGCATTACGTAAACATTCAAGTTCATATTGCGTTTTATAAGCACGGTGGTAATGAATATAGTTAAGTACTGGCTCAGGGTTCATAATACTAAAGCCAAGTGCTTGTGCTACTTCGAGGTATTCACCAATGTAGGCAAATTTAGCTTTATCGTAAGGTAGTAGCTTTTCAACCTGATCGGGTTGTAATAACAATTCAATATCGAAGTATTCTGCCCAAAAATCTCTTGGCTCATCAGGTACTTTATGCCAAAAATCAATTGGGCGATAAAAAATAAGTTTTGGCTTATCGCTACCATTTACCACAATCCAGCAATGTGGATTATCAATAACCGGTAGCCACGCTTTAAAATGAGGGTTAACTTTAAACGGGTAATACATATCATCTAAAAATTGGCGCTTAGCTTGGCCTGAATGAATGACTAATCCTTCTAACCCTTCTTGCTCACAAATAGTACGTGTACGCTGCTGCAATGTTGCAATATGTTCGGCGTATAAAACGGCTAATTTTTCCATAATAAACCCATCTGTTAAATTTAACTTGCTTTGAGTCTACCACTTATACACAAAGCGCTCAAAAAAGAGGGATACTTACTGTGTAAATATCCCTCTGTGGTTGTAGATTTATTTTTACTATCCGCCCATCGTCATTTCTAATATGGGGGCTAGAAGGTTTCCCTCCCGACCAAGGCGAGTATGATAAACCTGCCGATAAGCAAATACATTTTTTACATAATCTCGGGTTTCTCTGTAAGGAATAAGTTCAACCCATAGCTCAGCCGGCATTGCTTCTTCTGGTAACCAACGCTTAATACGATGATACCCAGCGTTATAAGATGCTGTAGCTAACACCTCATTGCCGTGGTTTTTCTTTTTTAAATACTGTAAATAACGAGTCCCAAGACGAATGTTGGTTTTTGGTTGATACAAACGACGATTAGAAACCGTGCCTTTATTAATATACTTTGCCGTACTCGGTAATAGCTGCATTAACCCGCGTGCATTTGCATGGGAGCGCGCATCAGGTGCAAATGAGCTTTCGCGACGTGCTATAGCAATACTCCAAGTTAGGTCAATTTTGCTTCGCTTGCTGTAACGCTCAAACATTTCTTGAAATGCAAAAGGGAAACGCAAATCCACATAATCCCATGCTTTTATTTTTGCTAGGGTGAATATAGTACTATCAAACCAATCCAGCTCGGCTGCAAGTACCGACGCAGCTAATTTTTCATCATCAGCTGAGGTATCAGTTAAATAATTCCACTCGCGTCGAGCAGCAGTAAAGCGCTCTAACTCATACAAAGCTTTGGCACGCTTAAAGCCCGGTGCATTACTCACTCTTGTTACTAAAGCTTGATTTACATTAACGGGCAACTCATTTAAATCAACCGGTATGCCCAAACGTGCAGCGGCTAAAAAGCCGTAATAATCACGATTAGCGGCCACTTTAGTCCAAATTGCCTTGGCTTTTTCATGATCTGCGCGTTTGTCATAACTATAAGCAAGCCAATACTGTTGCCCTAAGCTAAGATTTTCTTTACCTGTAAAAAATGCCGCAATTCCCTCCCAATCTTGGGTTTTGAGTAGATTAGCTAACTGCCATTGCATTAATTTACGATCTTGGCGCTCTTTGGGTACTTTATTTAAATAGAAGCTCGCTTGGCTATGGCCGCTCGACGCCAATGAAAGCGCAAAGGTATAATATACATCCGCTTTTTCATCATCAGTGTAATCAAATAACCCCTCAATTTTTTGCCATGCCTTTAATGCCAACTCTTTATCACGCCAAATTAAACGCTTAATACCGTAAAGCGCTATTTCACCCTCTTTCACTGTTTTGCGCTTATAACGGTATAACCCCGCCGCTGCACTTGGGTCACGTCTTACTTTTGAGTATAAATCGGCTAAGTAGCGCTCATTGGCTGGCAACAATGTTTTTAAATAAGGCAGTAAACGATAAGACCCACCTTGTGCCGCTAAAGTGACACGTTGCCAAACAACATCGGGCGTTAAATAACCATTTTGACGCCAGCGTTTAAAAAGGCCATCGCATTCACTTGGCTGCGACTCACCCACTGTCCATAAGTCGGTTACCTGATTGAGTATTGCTTTTTTAGGCGCACCAAGATCAAGCTGAAAAGTAAGGTGGGTACAAGTAAGCTCACTGTCAGAGGTTTCACGGTAGTTTTTAATAAACGCTGCTTTTTGATTTCTGCGTTTTAAATAGTTTAACCATGCTTTACGCACTGGCCACTCTAATGGCGTATGTTCATAAATAGTGAGAAAATTTTCTATCTCTGTTTGGTGGGCTAAGCTTGGGTAACGTTCCCAATAGGCTTTTTCAACATACGGTTTAAGCGGATGAGACAATGAATCCACCGCTTCTTTAAAATTTTGATAATTGCCATAGCGCGCCTGTTTTTCAGCGTCTAAAAATGCATCAATATCAGTTTTCGCGTTGGCAGAGGGGAAAGAGAAAAATAGAGTCGCTGCCGCTACGCTTAATAAGTATTTTTTCATAATGTCCTTTAGGGCATAGTAACCTTCAAGGCTGACGAAGTGTGGCGAAGAGTAAGTAAACAACAGCACATACACAGCTGTACTATTTATTCTAATAAAACCCAAGCTATGAACACTAAGACAGCGCAATAAAATGAATAAAGAAAACTTTCAAACCCACCTTAGCACCAAACCAGCTATATTTTAACCAGACGTTTGTAACCAAGATAAATTTTTCGTTGCATTTTTAATTTAAAGCAAGCACACTGGTCTGAATATGAACTCATCGTACCAGTCTTAGTTCATCAACTAGGGAGAATAATAATGTTATATAAAAGCGATTCCTTTGAAGTTAGCTTCGTGAAGGAAAACATCGCCGAGTTTAAGTTTTGTGCTACAGGTTCTGTAAACACATTATCACAACAAACTCTTTCAGATTGCGCGGCAGCATTAAAAGAATTAGCCGCTAACGCTGATATTAAAGGCATGATTTTTACCAGTGATAAAGACCACTTTATTATTGGTGCAGATATCTTCGAATTTTTACCTACTTTTACTAAACCTGAAACAGAATTAGTAACGTGGATCAAAAATGCAACTGACGTTTTTGATGCAATTGAAGATTTACCATTTCCAACACTAAGTGTTATAAACGGCTTGGCGCTTGGCGGCGGCTGTGAGTGGGCACTTGCTACCGATTATCGTGTTGCAAGTGACTCAGCAAAAATGGGTTTACCAGAAGTTAAATTAGGCATAATGCCTGGATTTGGCGGTACAGTGCGCCTTCCGCGCATTGTTGGCGCCGATAACGCGATGATGTGGATCACCACAGGTAACGAAAATCGCGCAGCTGATGCCCTTAAAGTAGGTGCGTTTGACGCAGTAGTTAGTGCCAACAAACTACAAGAGTCAAGTATAGCAACATTAGAATTAGCGATTGCTGGCAAGCTAGATTGGCAAGCAAAACGCGCTGTAAAATTACAACCGCTTAAATTAAACCGTGTTGAGCAAGGCATGAGCTTTGCAATGGCAGAAGGTATGGTAATGGGTAAAACCAAAGGCCACTATCCTGCTCCAGTTATGGCCGTTCGCACTATTAAAGCAGCAGCAAACTGCTCACGCGCAGAAGCAATGGCAATTGAAAATGCCAACTTTGCAAAGCTTGCTCGTACCAACGAAGCAGCCGCGCAAACAGGTATCTTTTTAGCGGATCAATACATTAAAGGTAAAGCACGTAAATTTGCTAAGCACAGCGATGTAGAAATTAAACAAGCTGCTGTATTAGGCGCAGGTATTATGGGCGGCGGTATTGCATACCAATCTGCTTATAAAGGTACACCAATCATAATGAAAGACATCCAACAGGATGCACTTGATTTAGGTATGGGTGAAGCGTCTAAGCTATTAGGTGCAAAAGTTAAGCGCGGCCATATGCCAATGGAAAAAATGCTAGCAACGCTTAGCAAAATCAAACCGACGCTTAATGATGCAGACCTACAAAACGCCAACATTATTGTTGAAGCGGTAGTAGAGAACCCTAAAGTGAAGCAAGCCGTACTTGCTGATCTTGAAAAGAATATGCCTGAAGGCACTGTGCTCACGTCAAATACATCGACTATTTGTATTGACCTACTTGCAGAAGCACTTGAAAAACCAGAAAACTTCTGTGGTATGCACTTTTTCAACCCAGTACCAAAAATGCCATTAGTAGAAATTATCCGTGGTGCAAAAACCTCAGATAAAACCATTAATGCCGTAGTTGATTACGCACTTAAACTAGGTAAATCGCCGATTGTTGTTAACGATTGCCCAGGCTTTTTTGTAAACCGTGTTTTATTCCCTTACTTTGCAGGCTTTAGCAAATTAGTGGTTGAAGGCGCTAACTTTGCAAAAGTAGATAAAGTCATGGAAAACGTATTTGGCTGGCCTATGGGTCCGGCTTACCTACTTGATGTAGTCGGTATTGATACTGCTTTCCATTGTACTGGCGTAATGGCAGACGGCTTCCCTGAACGTATGGCACGTGCAGAGAAAGATCCAGTGACTGTTTTTGCTAACGAAAAACGTTTTGGTCAAAAGAACAAAGCAGGTTTTTACAAGTATGAAACAGACCGTCGCGGTCGTCTTAAAAAATCGCATGACCAAACAGCGATTGAACTACTTGCACCAATTACAGACGCACCAAAAGAATTTGATAAACAAGAAATCATTGACCGTTGTATGATCCCAATGATCAACGAAGTGCTACTTTGTTTACAAGAAGGCATTGTTGCTTCTCCTCAAGAAGCTGATATGGCACTTGTATACGGTGTTGGTTTCCCTCCATTTAGAGGCGGCGCGTTCCGTTACTTAGATCAAACAGGTTTAGCTAACTTTGTTGCAGCAGCAGACAAATACGCTCACCTAGGTGCGATTTACCAAGTATCAGAGCAAACTCGCAAGTGGGCTGAAGAAGGCCGTGTTTTCTATAAGGTGGAAGGTTAATATCATGAATAATCCAGTAATTGTAGATTGTATCCGCACACCAATGGGTCGCTCAAAAGGCGGCGTATTTAAAAACAAACGTGCGGAAGACTTAAGCGCTCATTTAATGAAAGGCTTATTAGAACGTAATCCAGCAGTTGACCCTGCGTCAATTGACGATATTTATTGGGGTTGTGTACAGCAAACTTTAGAGCAAGGCTTTAACGTTGCACGTAACGCATCTCTACTTGCAGGCATTCCACATTCAGTGCCAGCAACCACAGTTAACCGTTTATGTGGCTCATCAATGCAAGCATTGCATGATGCTGCTCGCGCTATTATGACTGGCGCTGGTGATACTTACCTAATTGGTGGTGTTGAACACATGGGCCACGTACCTATGACTCACGGTAACGACTTTCACCCAGGCTTAGCTACATCAATTGCACAAGCATCTGGCTCTATGGGTTTAACTGCTGAGTACCTTGCTACTATTCACGGTATTAGCCGTGAGCAACAAGATGAGTTTGCTTACCGCTCGCATCAACGTGCACATGCTGCAACAGTTGAAGGCCGCTTCCGCCGCGAAATTTTAGCAATGGAAGGTCACGATGCTGACGGTTCACTTATCCTTGTTGAAGATGATGAAGTAATTCGCCCTGAAACAACGGTTGAAGGTTTATCGCAGCTGCGTCCAGTATTTAACCCTGCTACGGGTTCTGTTACAGCGGGCACATCTTCAGCACTTTCTGATGGCGCATCAGCTATGTTAGTGATGAGCGAAGAAAAAGCAAAAGAACTTGGCTTACCAATTCGTGCATATATTCGCGCGATGGCCGTTGCCGGTTGCGATCCATCAATCATGGGTTACGGCCCAGTACCAGCAAGTAAAAAAGCATTGGCACAAGCTGGTATTACTATTGATGACATCGATGTTGCTGAACTTAACGAAGCATTCGCAGCACAATCACTACCCGTACTTAAAGACTTAGGTTTAGCGGATGTGGTTGACGAAAAAGTGAATTTAAATGGCGGCGCTATCGCACTGGGTCACCCGCTGGGTTGTTCGGGTTCGCGTATTAGCACCTCACTTATTCACTTAATGGAAGACAAAAACGCAAAATACGGTTTAGCGACTATGTGTATTGGTTTAGGCCAAGGCATCGCAACTGTATTTGAACGTGTTCAAGACTAATTAGTGTTGAATATGTAAAACCAGCTTGGTGATTAAAAAGGCGAACTAGCGCAAGTTAGTTCGCCTTTTTTATGCCACCCGCTTTTGCAGGTTTAAAATGAATAATGTGATCGGGTGCATTAAATTTATTTCAGGTTATCTATTAATAAGTTGAGCTGTTTTGTTATACGTAAAATAGTTAACCAACAGCTTTATTTGCGCTAAACTACCCGACCTAACCAAGCCACGACTATTTTTGCAGGTAATTTTTATGAGCTTTGATAACCCCGATCACCAATTAGATGCTACCGGCCTTCGCTGCCCAGAACCTGTGATGATGGTGCGCGCTGCTATTCGCAAAATGAGCGAGGGTGAAACACTGCTTATTATTGCCGACGACCCTTCAACCACCCGCGACATCCCCAGCTTCTGCACCTTCATGGATCACACGTTGGTGGCTAAAGAAGTCGATTCAGTACCGTATAGATATTTAGTGAAGAAAGGGCTACCCTAAACCTTTTGTTGCTTTTTCATTTTATTTAAAACTTTAACCAAGGCTTCAATGAGCTGATTGATCATTCCAATTTTTATTCCACTCTTTTGAAATGTGACTTTACTTAACTCGTTTTTCAACCTCTGTAAAAAGTCAAATTCATCCATTAACCAATCGGTAAGGTTTGCTTTATATCTATCAGTAATGAAATCGCTGTAAAGGTAAATTTGCTCAACAGTCCAGTTTTCTGATACAGCTTTAGCAAAGCATTCATGATCTTTTAAGGTGGAAAATATACTAATAGTTCGATACTCATTATATATTTTCATATCAACTTCCTTTGTCCAGCCCCTGTGGATCTCCTTTTCAATAGCATCAATGGCTTTCAATTCATTAGTTTTCTTAACTTCAGCCAATATACTTTCAAACTTTTGGTTTAACTCTTTGCTCCCGAACTGCTCAAGTTGATATCCGAACCTTCCACTTACCGGAACCGGAGTTTTAAATTTTTTTGGTAGATACTGCTCTAAAATACTTTTTATAGGAGGCTTGCCATCAATGGATATGCCTTTAACACTTTCAATAAACTTATATTTAAATAGCTCATTTATAACATCAACAGAATTAAACCAACGTAATAATTCAGGTTCCTTTTCCTTAATTATATTTACAAGCTGGTTTACATAATCAGGTATTTTTTCTTCATCCGCTTCTGTTAGGATTGTAATCCCCCTCTTCAATAATAAGTCGATAGTTAAAACTTGGACTGGATAATATTTTTGTAAAACCTCTTCTATACTGAATGTCTTACAGAAAGCTATGTGCTCAACCAATAATTGAGATTCTATTTGCGGAAGGTTTAGATGCTCCTCAATATTACTGACATTAGCTTTATCTTTCTTCTCTGTATCAAAACCTGGAATTTTAAAGTTTATATTTTCTTTTGACTGAGATTTTATTTTTTCAACATTACAACCTAACTCCATTTGCATGAAATAAATTTTCATCACATCACCAAACAAAGCTTTTCTACCTTCCAAAATATCTAGGTTACTTGAACTATCATCACTTTCTATTTCCTCAATTAAAGAACAATACTTATTTTTTGCTCGTTTAATTATTCTTATATTTTTCAACTTTAACTCTTCAATCACTCGTGCTGCGTGTACTTTAAGTTCCTTCTGAACATCTTCCTTTATAATTTCTAAAAACTCATTTTTGCTAAGTTTAAACTCAACAATACCCGCAAAGTTTTTTTCAAGTAAAGAATGTTTATTATCAAACTTTAATTCACTAGTGTTTGTTGCAAAAATAAATTTTAAATTATGATTTTTTTCAGAAAGGTTTTGACAGATTCCTACAATTTCTTTTGCAAGATTAGCATTTACTATTCGTTCTAAATCATCCAGTACAATAGTTTTATCCTGAATAGATGAAATAGCCTTTGTGACGGCAACACCTTTAAAGCCTGATACTAACCCTGAGATTAACCCTTTGTTTTCCCCATTAAAGTTCCCTAGTATTTTTTGAAAACCATCAAGAAGTGAGCTTGAATCTGTCGCACTTATATTTTTATTTAGGAAAAATTTTGAAATTAAATTAGAATAAAAGTCATCTATTGAGGCTAAACCATTCAAAGATAAATAAATATAGCCTTCGGGCTCTATTAAATTATTTTCGATCCAATATGTTTTACCTGAACCCCACGCCCCATTTAACAACACCATCTTAGGCATAGAATTATCGGCGAATAGTTGCTCTATTTTCTTTTTCATTTAACGTCCTTGTCACAAATCTATCAATTCACTCGGGCAACTGAAAGCTGACGGCTTATAGCTTACAGCTATTTTTTAGTTATCGTCACTTGCGGCTCATCGTAGTCACTAAAATCAATACTGACTATGTACGACCCTTTTATAGCTGGTGTGTAGCTAAAGTAATTATAAATGGTATTACAGTCGGCGCGTGTTGATTGGCCGAGTGTTAGGCTTTGCCCTGATGGCTGTGAATCGCTGTAGCCACAGTTAAAACCTTCACTAAAATCCGCATCCGCTATTTTAAATTCGTACACTTTGCCAGGGGTCGAAAACCTAACTTGGGCTTGGTAAAGCGCAGGCCCAACTTGTTTAAATTGATATTGAGGTTCGGCATCCCATAATGTGAAGTCCCCTCTTAAATAAATACTGCGATCCAATTCTTGCTGCGGCAACACGTCGTTAATTGAAATTTGGCTGGTACAAGCACTCAATAAGCCCACTAAGGCTAACGTGAAAATGCGTTTCATTGGGAGCTTCATGGTGAATCCTCTATTAACTAATATAAATAAAACACTAAAAAGCCAGCATAATGCTGGCTTTTTTAATAGCTGTTAGCTGTTATTTTTGTAATACAGAAATATCTGCAATTTCTAAAAATAACCCACTTAACTGACTTAAAAGCGCAAGGCGGTTTTGCTTAACCGCTTCATCGTCGGCCATTACCATGACATTGTCAAAAAAGTTATCAACACTGTCACGAATGCCAGCTAATTGGCTTAATGCCTCTTGGTAGTTTCCGTCGCTGTATAGTGGCGCTAAGTCGGTAGCAAATTTTGCAACTTGCGCAGCCAGTACTTTTTCTGCGTCGTCACTTAGTAAGCTCTGTTCAACATCACCTTGCGTTGTAATGTTGTTTTTAGCCAGAATATTACTTACACGCTTATTAGCGGCTGCAAGCGATTCTGCGGCGTCTAGAGTGCGGAAATGGCTTACGGCTTTAACTCGGCGGTCAAAATCAACAGGCTTCGTTGGACGGCGCGCAAGTACCGCTTGAATTACATCTACCTCAATGCCTTCATCTTGATACCAAGCACGGAAACGCCCTAGCATAAAGTCAAACACATCCGTTGATACATTTAGGTTAGTCAGCTTTTCACCAAACAAGGTTTGTGATTTAGCAACCAGGTCTAAAATATCAAGTGGTAGCTGCTTTTCTACCATGATACGTAATGCACCAATGGCCGCACGACGAAGTGCAAATGGGTCTTTATCACCTTTTGGTGCTTGGCCTATACCAAAAATACCCACCAGCGTGTCAAACTTATCAGCAATAGCCACTGCACAGCTGATCAAACTCGTTGGTAAGTTATCGCCAGCAAAGCGTGGCATGTACTGCTCGTTTTGCGCAACAGCGACATCTTCAGCTTCACCGTCATGACGTGCGTAATGCATTCCCATTACACCTTGTACATCGGTAAATTCCATCACCATTTCGGTCATTAAATCGGTTTTACTTAATAAGCCAGCACGCGCTGCTAGTGCTTTATCTGCACCTAGTTGCTCTGCAATGTAACCGGCAAGTTCACTGATACGCTGTGACTTATCTTTAAGTGTGCCCAACTGCTTTTGGAATAAAACGCTGTCTAGCGACTCAAGTCGGCTTTCAAGTGTTTTCTTTTTATCTGTTTCAAAGAAGAACTGCGCATCAGCTAAACGCGGGCGCACTACTTTTTCGTTACCAGAAATAACCACACTTGGATCTTTACTTTCGATGTTAGAAACAAACAAAAACTTATTTAAAAGTTTGCCGTTTTGATCTAATAACGGGAAGTATTTTTGATCGTCTTTCATTGTGTAAATAAGCGCTTCGGCTGGCACATCTAAAAATGCTTCTTCAAATGTAGCTGTTAGCGTTACTGGCCATTCAACCAATGAAGTAACTTCTTCAAGTAAATCTTCATCCATAGCAACTACGGCATTAACTGCTTTTGCTGCGTCTTCTATTTGCGCACGAATTTGTGCTTTACGCTGTTCGTAGTCAGCTATCACGTAAGCTGATTTAAGTGCGTCAAACACATCATCAGCATGGTTAATACTAATTTTTCCTGGATGATGAAAACGATGGCCTTGCAGTTGATTGCTCACTTGCTTACCCAGTATCTCACCCTCTATTAGCTCACTACCCAGTAAAATAGTGACTGTATGCACAGGGCGAATAAATTGTGTTTTATTCGCGCCCCAACGCATTGGTTTAGGAATAGGTAATTTAGCAAGCGCTTTACTAATTGCATCAGCCATTAGTAATTTGGTTTCTTGCCCTGCTACTTTAGCAATATGTAATAACCATGCGCCTTTATCGGTTTCGAGTGTTTGCGCATCTTTTACTTCAATTCCACAACCACGAGCCCAACCCATGGCTGCTTTGGTTGGGTTGCCCTCAGCGTCAAATGCCGCTTTAGTTGCAGGGCCTCGTTTTTCAACTTCTTTGTCTTGTTGTTTAGCGTCAAGTGCTTTTACTTGTAAACCTAAACGACGAGGCGATGCATACCAGCTCACACCTTGGTGAGCAAGTTCTAAGCTTTCAAGTTCTGCTGTTAAGTTTGCAGCAAAGGCTTCGGCTAATTTACGAAGTGATTTTGGTGGCAATTCTTCGGTGCCAATTTCTACTAATAAATTTTCTGCTGACATGCTTACTTATCCTTACACAGCGGGAAACCAAGCGCTTCACGTGCATCGTAATAACTTTGTGCACACGCTTTTGATAATGCACGAACGCGTAAAATGTAACGTTGACGCTCGGTCACAGAAATAGCATGACGTGCGTCTAATAAGTTAAATGCGTGCGATGCTTTCATTACTTGCTCGTAGGCAGGTAATGGTAAGTTTGCTTCAATTAACTTTTGGCTTTCTGCTTCGCACTTATCGAACTGTGCAAATAAGTCTTCTACGTTTGCATGTTCAAAATTATAAGTAGACTGCTCTACTTCGTTTTGATGGAATACGTCACCGTAGGTTACGCGCCCTAATGGACCGTCTGCCCATACTAAGTCGTAAATGCTATCTACGCCTTGAATATACATTGCTAAACGCTCTAGGCCGTAGGTAATTTCACCTGTGACCGGTGAGCATTCTAAGCCGCCCACCTGCTGGAAGTAGGTAAACTGGGTTACCTCCATGCCGTTTAACCAAATTTCCCAGCCCAGTCCCCATGCACCCAATGTTGGTGATTCCCAGTTATCTTCTACAAAGCGCACTTCATGAGTGAGGGTATCAATACCCATCGCCGCTAAAGAGCCTAAATAAAGCTCTTGGATATTATCTGGAGATGGCTTTAACACCACTTGGAATTGGTAGTAATGTTGTAAGCGGTTTGGATTCTCACCGTAACGACCATCGGTAGGTCGACGACACGGTTGAACGTAAGCGCTCGACATAGGCTCTGGGCCAATTGATTTTAAAAATGTTTGCGGGTGAAATGTCCCTGCGCCCACTTCCATGTCAAGTGGTTGAATAATGACACAGCCTTGCTGTGCCCAATAATCCTGTAAAGCCAGGATCAAACCTTGAAAGGTTTTAACGTCATATTTTTGCATATTTTGGCTTTTTACTATCTGAGAAGTAGCGTGAAAATTACCCTCAGTATACCTTGTGCACACTCAGGTTTTAAGCAGTTTGTGCAATTGAGAAAATAAAAAAGGAGCCTAAGGCTCCTTTTTTGTGATTAGCATAATTTAATTATACGTCTAAGTTAACCACACGCAGTGCATTCGTTTCTATGAACTCACGACGAGGCTCAACTTGATCGCCCATTAACGTAGCAAATAATTGATCCGCTGCAACAGCATCTTCAATCGTCACTTGCAACATACGGCGTGCGCTTGGATCCATGGTGGTTTCCCAAAGTTGATTTGGGTTCATTTCACCTAGTCCTTTATAGCGTTGAATATAGATCCCACGCTTAGATTCTGCGATCAACCATTCCAATGCATCCACAAAGTTATCAACAGGTTTTGTTTTTTCACCGCGTTGGATGTAAGCACCCTCAGTGATGATATTAGCAATATTTTTACCTGTTACAGCAATACGTTGGTAATCTCTTGAAGTAATAAAGTCATAATGAAGTACATGCGCTTTATCCACACCATGCTGACGAATATTCACAACAGGGTAATATAAATTACGCTCTGTATCGTGCTCAGTACCTGCGTGGAAAATAGTTGCATCTTCATCACGCGCAACTAAGTCATCAACAAGCTCTTTAGTCCAAGCAATTACCTTAGCCTCGTCTGGAAGGTCTTCTTTTTTCAGCTCGCTTTGGTAAATCAAACGGTTCATCACTGTGTTTGGATACTTACGCTTTAAGCGCTCGATAACTTTAACCGTGTTTTGGTAATCATGAACGATTGCTTCTAACGCTTCACCATCAACCGCTTCTGCACTATCACTCGTGTAAAGAGCAGCATTACTTAGCGCTAAAGATGTAAGGTAATCAACTAATGCAGGGTCATCTTTAATATAACGCTCTTGCTTACCTTTTTTCACTTTATAAAGAGGTGGCTGAGCAATATAAATGTAACCACGTTCAACAATTTCCGGCATTTGACGGTAGAAGAACGTTAGTAGCAAGGTACGAATATGAGAGCCATCCACGTCGGCATCGGTCATGATGATGATACGGTGGTAACGTAGTTTTTCTGGGTTATATTCGTCACGGCCAATACCACAACCTAATGCAGTAATTAGCGTTGCCACTTCTTGTGAAGAAAGCATTTTATCAAAGCGTGCTTTTTCTACGTTTAAGATTTTACCTTTAAGCGGAAGAATCGCTTGATTCTTACGGTTACGACCCTGCTTGGCTGAACCGCCAGCTGAGTCACCCTCCACTATGTATAGTTCAGATTGGGCTGGATCTTTTTCTTGGCAATCAGCTAATTTACCTGGTAAACCAGCTAAGTCCATAGCGCCTTTACGACGTGTCATTTCACGCGCTTTACGCGCTGCTTCACGGGCGCGTGCTGCATCAATAATTTTGCCAACAACAATTTTTGCATCCAATGGGTTTTCCAATAAAAACTCAGTGAATTTTTCAGCCATTGCTTGCTCAACTGCAGACTTAACTTCGCTAGAAACTAGCTTGTCTTTTGTTTGTGATGAGAACTTTGGATCAGGTACTTTAACACTCACAACTGCAGTTAAGCCTTCACGCGCATCATCGCCCGTTGCATTACTGGTTGTTTTAGCTTTTTTGTTAAAGCCTTCTTTTTCCATGTAGTTATTAAGCGTACGCGTTAGCGCCGATCTAAAACCAGCTAAGTGAGTACCACCATCACGTTGAGGAATATTATTTGTGAAACAGTAAATGTTTTCTTGGAATGCATCATTCCACTGCATTGATACTTCTACACTAATACCATCTTCTTCACGTTCATGAGTAAAATGGAATACCCCTTTATGCACTGGTGTTTTATTGCGGTTTAGGTATTCAACGAATGCTCTGATACCGCCTTCGTACTTAAAGTGGTCGCTTTTATTTTCTTCGCGCTCATCGCTTAATATGATACTTACACCTGAATTCAAAAACGACAGCTCGCGTAAACGCTTTGCTAAAATATCGTAATGAAAATCAAGGTTAGTGAACGTTTCGCCACTTGGCCAAAAACGAATTTCAGTACCATTTGTTTCAGAATCACCAATTACAGCTAGTGGTGCATCAGGTACACCCATAGTGTAAAACTGCTCATGAAGTTTACCTTCACGACGAATGGTTAGTTTTAATTTTTCTGATAATGCATTTACTACCGATACACCAACACCGTGTAAGCCACCTGATACTTTATAAGAGTTATCATCAAACTTACCACCGGCGTGTAGTACCGTCATAATTACTTCAGCTGCAGATACACCTTCTTCTTCATGTATAGAAGTAGGAATACCACGGCCGTTATCTCTTACAGATACCGAACCGTCTAAGTGAATAGTGACATAAATATCATCACAGTGACCCGCTAAGGCCTCATCGATAGAGTTATCAACGACCTCAAACACCATGTGGTGTAAGCCCGTACCATCATCGGTGTCCCCTATATACATACCAGGACGCTTTCTTACTGCATCTAATCCTTTAAGTACTTTAATACTCGACGAATCATAATTCTCAGACATGGTTAATCCCACTTATCTTGTTATTAGGTTGCCATGTTTCACGTGGAACATTTTTAGTTCTCGTTGCATGGGTTCCACCACAGCAGAAATACTTTCAGATAAAATTGAAGAAATAAATATTTGAGAACTACAGTGAGTCAATAACTGGCCCACTTTCTCTTTTGTATCTTCGCTTAGTTCTGAAGGTAGATCATCTATTAGCAATATAGATTGCTTATCTGTCTCTGACTCAATTAAGCTATTTTGCGTTACTTTTAACGCATACAACAATAACTTTAATTGCCCGCGTGAGAATACATTCTCAACACTGCTGCCAGCGACACTAAAACTAAAATCAGCCTTATGAGGGCCTTTACTTGTAAAGCCTTGGCGAGAATCTCGTTCAAAACTTTGCTCTAACGCATCACAAAGAGATTCACTCTCTTTCCAGCCCGCATTGAAGCTAATTTCTAAATCGCGTATTAGCGTTAATTCTGCACACATTTTATCAAAAAATTGCTGCTTAAACCTAGTTATATACGCGATTCTTAATTTATTTATTTGTTCTGCCAGTCTAACAAATTCTTTGTCCCAAAACTTGATTTGGTCAAAATAATTCTTAGGCTTAGATTTTAATAAGGCGTTGCGTTGTTTAAGCACTTTATTAAACGATTGCCATAAGAAAAAAAACTCATGTTCCACGTGGAACAAACCTAAGTCTAAAAATTTTCTGCGCTCCTTAGGACCGCCAAAAAATAGTGAGTAGCTTTCTGGTGTTATTATTTGTACCGGCATTAACTGGGCAAGTTCAGATACTTTTCGACTCGCCTTACCCTGGATTTTTAAATTGGTTTCACCCGCTTGGGTTTTACTAATACCAATAGGGATAGATAAATCGTATAACGCTTTGCGGCCATGAATAACAAACTGATCTTGCTGGTGTGCAATAATACTTTTATGTTTAGAAGTTCGAAAAGATTTGCCGTGAGAAAGGTAATATATAGCCTCTAAAAGGCTGGTTTTTCCGCTGCCGTTTTCACCATAAATTATATTAACGCCATTAACTGGTTCTAGCGTCAGCGCCTCAATATTACGAAAATATTTGAGGCTCAAATGACTTAAGCTCATTATGTATTTATAATCTTATAAACGCATAGGCATAACGACGTACATCGCTTCTTCATCGCCTGCACCTTCTATTAGTGCACTGCTATTTGAATCGGCAAGTGTAAATAACACATCTTCAGTTTTTAATGTATTTAATACATCAAGCACGTAAGACACATTAAACCCTATTTCTAGGTCATCGCCCTCGTACATTACTTCAACCACTTCTTCAGCTTGTTCTTGCTCTGGATTGTTGGCCGTAATTTTTAATAAACCGTTTGATAAGTTTAAACGTACACCACGAAACTTTTCGTTCGATAAAATCGATACGCGTTGAAATGCATTACGTAACCATTCTCTGTTTGCTGTAATAACTTTATCGCCACCGCGTGGTAAAACACGGCGGTAATCAGGGAAACGGCCATCAACTAATTTACTCGTAAAAGTAAACTCAATATCAATAATACGGATGTGGTTAGCACCAAACTGAATAGTGACTAACTCTTGGTCGGCAACCATTAGGCGCATAATTTCTTGCACGCCTTTGCGCGGTATAATTAATTGGCGCTGTGTATTTAATGACTGACCTAGTTGCTTTTGTGCAATCGCTAAACGGTGCCCATCAGTGGCGACTGTTTTTATATCGCTGTTATCAACTTCAAACGACATGCCGTTTAAGTAATAACGCACATCTTGGTTTGCCATTGAAAAGTGCGTGCTTTCAAGTAATTTACGCAACTCTAAACGCGTTAGTTGAAACTCGACCTCACCATCCCACTGCTCTAAATTAGGAAAATCTTCAGCCGCTAATGTGGTCAATGAAAAACGACTTTTACCACTGGTTAAAAGTAACTGATGATCTTGTAAGCTTAATGTAAGATCAGAACCATCCGGTAAACTTTTACAAATATCGAGTAATTTTTTAGCCGGTAATGTGAGCTTGGTATCGGCAACATCATCACCTACAAACACGCTCGCCACTAATTCAATTTCAAGGTCGGTCCCTGTCATTGAAAGCTGGCCATTTTCTACCACGAGTAATACGTTAGATAAAATGGGTAACGTATGCTTACGCTCTATGGCACCCGATACTTGCACCAATGGTTTTAAAAATTGTTCTCTTGATATTGTTATTTGCATAATAAAGTCAGCCCTAAGATGACAATGTTCTTATTAAATTTTGGTAATCTTCTTTAATCTCGTGGCTTTCGTCACGTAATGATTTAACTTTGCGACACGCGTGCAGTACTGTTGTATGGTCACGCCCACCAAAGGCATCCCCAATCTCAGGTAAGCTGTGATTAGTGAGTTCTTTAGATAATGCCATGGCAACTTGGCGCGGCCTTGCTATAGAGCGGCTGCGGCGCTTAGACAGTAAATCAGACACACGTATTCTATAGTATTCTGCTACCGTACGTTGAATATTGTCTATGGTGACTAGTTTATCTTGCAGTGCGAGTAAATCACGCAGTGCTTCTTTTACAAAGTCGATAGAAATTGGGCGGCCGGTAAAGTTTGCATTAGCAATTACACGGTTTAAAGCCCCTTCAAGTTCACGTACGTTTGAGCGTAATTTTTTAGCGATAAAAAATGCCACTTCATGCGGTAAATTAATTTTACTTTGCTGGGCTTTTTTCATCAAAATGGCAACGCGTGTTTCAAGCTCTGGCGGCTCAATCGCGATAGTTAATCCCCAACCAAAACGAGATTTAAGGCGATCTTCAACCCCTTCTATCTCTTTAGGATAACGGTCAGAGGTTAAAATAATTTGCTGGTTACCTTCTAATAATGCATTAAAGGTATGAAAGAACTCTTCTTGTGAACGTTCTTTATTAGCAAAAAATTGAATGTCATCAATCATGAGTGCATCAACACTGCGGTAATAACGCTTAAACTCTTCAATCGCATTATTTTGCAGTGCTTTAACCATGTCTTGCACAAAGCGTTCTGAATGCATGTACACAATTTTAGCATCTGGCTTATTGGCCATAATACCGTTGCCTACCGCATGTAATAAATGCGTTTTACCTAAGCCCGTACCACCGTAAATAAAAACAGGGTTAAATGCAGAGCCAGGATTATCTGCTACCTGAGTGGCAGCCGCTTTTGCTAATTGATTAGATTTACCCTCAACAAAACTGTCAAAGGTATAGTTTTCTTTAATGTTTGATTTATAACCCGATTTAGGAGCGGGCTCAACAACTGGCTTTTGTTCTCGTGGTTGTTGTTTTGCCGTTGCTTGCGTACTTGGTGCTGATTGTGTTTCAACTACCGGCGCAGCTTGTGCATTTAATAGCGGCTTGCTGCCTACATCAAAGCGTAATTCAGGGGCTTCTACACCACAAATTTCAACCAGTAACTCATTTATTCTATTTAGGTACTTTTCTCTTACCCAATCAAGTACAAAACGATTAGGCGCATAAATCGTCAAGGTATCTTCGGTACTTTCTGCTTGAAGTGGTCTGACCCACATACTAAATTGCTGCGAAGGCAATTCATCTTGCAATACATATAAACAACTTTGCCAAACCGACAGATACACAGTAAAACTCCCAGAGATATAATTTTTATTCCCGCACATCAATAATGATTCAAAAATCACACCTGTATTGCGTTTAAATGGCTCAATAAGCAGCCCAAGACCGACTATTATGAATGCACTTTATCCACAAGTAAAAGATTGATTTTTATAAAATTGTTGATATCGATGTATAAATATAATAACAGACTGATTTAAATAGCTTTTTATTTTAAAGCCTGATTAGAGATCATAACAAAACTGGCAGCAGATCGCGACTATAATTTATGATCTAATTTACTTTTCCCATGCTTTTATTCACTTTTTATACAGGGGCTGTGGAAAACTTCTTATTTATGATGATCCTATCGGATCATGAAAATTGATCACAAATAAACATGCTTTACGCGCTCTATTATGATTGACTTTTCGTCACTTCATCTATAATATCTCGCGCTCGCAATGGCACCTGTGCCAGGATCGCGACCTGCATAGGATGTTTTAACTTTAACCGATCGGATGAGATTGTTATGAAAAGAACTTTTCAACCTAGCGTTTTAAAACGCAAACGTACACACGGTTTCCGTGCTCGTATGGCAACTGTAAATGGCCGTAAAGTATTAGCTCGTCGCCGTGCTAAAGGCCGCAAAGTTCTTTCTGCTTAATTTATAAGTGGAAGACTTTAGCTTTGGCAGGGAGTTACGTCTGTTAACTCCCTCGCATTACTCTCGCATATTTAATGAACCCGCTCGGGCTGCAACTCCTTTCTTTACTTTATTAGCAAAACCAAGTGACCAGTCAAAACCTAGATTAGGCCTTACTGTTGCTAAAAAACGTGTAAAAAAGGCATGTCAACGAAACCGTATTAAACGTCTTGCTCGCGAAAGTTTTCGTTTAAACCAACATACTCTCGATAATATAGATATTGTGTTGATGGTAAAAAGTGGCATTGATGAACAGTCCAATGAAGAATTAACCAAACAACTAACAAAGTTGTGGCGTAAAATTAATGAACGCTGCAAACCCGGTGCCCCTAAACCGCCACCATTTAAAAAACGCCCAAACAAATCAGCTAAATCGACTAAACAAACTCAATAGCAATAGAATTACAGGGTTAATTAAGGTATCTTTAGCTCACCTTTTAATCATGCGTTTAAAATCTTAAAGTAAGTCTTTAAATACATGGTATCTATTCACTAAACATAACGTAGGGGCATGTACAACATGAGGTTACTTAAACCACTTGCTGCGTTACCAACACGTTGTTTAGTTTTATTGATCCGCGGTTATCAAAAGTGGATTAGCCCGCTATTGGGTCCGCATTGTCGTTTTAATCCAACCTGTTCTAGCTACGCTATTCAAGCAATTAATTTGCATGGTGCAGTAAAAGGCAGTTGGCTCGCAGTTAAACGCATATTAAAATGCCATCCTTTACATTCAGGTGGAGACGACCCCGTTCCTGAAAAATTAACCCGTATTAACCACCAACACGAGAAATAAGAGCTGTTATGGAATCGCAACGCACGTTTTTATTCATCGGCCTAATGCTAGTGTCGTTTTTATTATTTCAAGAATGGAATAATGACTACAACACGCCAAAAGCCGATCCTAGTGCCACTACACAAACACTAAAAGCAAACTCACCGGAATCAGATGATTATGTTCCAGCTTCATCAGACTCTGGTTTACCTGCTTCAACTACTTTAGCTAAACGCTCAGTCATTGATATTACAACTGACGTGTTCAAAGTTAAAATTGACACCAAAGGCGGTGACATTGTTGAAACAGACTTAATTAATTATAAAGAAACCAAAGGCAGTGATGTTCCTTACATGCTACTTGGTGAGTTTGATGGTAAACAATACTTTTCACAAAGTGGTTTAATAGGTTTAAATGGCCCAGATGCATCTGCAAATGGTCGTCCTACTTACCAATCAGAGCAAACCTCTTACACCTTAACAGGTGATGAGCTTCGCGTTCCACTGCAATTTACCGACAGCAACGGTGTAAGCTTTACTAAGACTTATGTATTCAAAAAAGGTCAGTATGATGTTGGCTTAGAATATAAAGTTAACAACACCACCAGCGCGCCTGTACAAGTACAGCTTTACACACAAATAAAGCGTACCGTACAAGAAAAAGGCAGCATGGTTGATCAAAACTATTTAGGGGCTGCATACGGTACAGATGAGGAACCATACGAAAAGTATAGTTTTTCAGATATGGCCGATAAAAACCTAAACATTAATACCCAAGGTGGTTACGTTGCATTTATTCAGCATTACTTTGTAAGTGCTTGGGTACCAATGCAAGATCAAGCGAATACACTTTATAGTTTAATCACTAAAAGTAACGCAGCTATTATTGGTGTTAAAGACGAAGCGGTAAATGTTCAAGCTGGTAGTGAGCAAGTACTTACTGCAACTTATTACATGGGTCCTAAAGAGTCAGATAAACTTGAAGCGATTCACACTGACCTAGACTTAACCGTTGATTACGGTTGGTTATGGTTTATCTCTCAGCCGTTATTTGTACTATTAAAATGGTTACACAGCATTTTAGGTAACTGGGGTGTAGCAATTATAGCCATCACTATTATCGTTAAATCATTAATGTACCCACTTACTAAAGCACAATACACCTCAATGGCTAAAATGCGTGCATTACAGCCTAAGATGAAAGCGCTAAAAGAAAAGTATGGCGATGATCGTCAAAAATTCGGCCAAGCGACCATGGAAATGTACCGTAAAGAAAAAGTAAACCCTATGGGTGGCTGTTTCCCTATTTTACTACAAATGCCAATTTTCTTAGCCTTGTTCTATGTATTCTTAGAGTCTACAGAACTTCGTCACGCTGAATTTGTACTTTGGCTAACTGACCTTTCTGCGAAAGACCCATACTACGTATTACCAATCTTATTTGGTGCGAGTATGTTTATAACGCAAAAACTACAACCTATGACGGTTACCGATCCAATGCAGCAAAAAATGATGACCTTTATGCCGGTTATCTTCTCTGTGTTCTTCTTATGGTTCCCATCTGGTTTAGTACTTTACTGGTTAGTGTCTAACCTTATCTCTATTGTCCAGATGTTAATCATCTACCGTGGCATGGAAAAGAAAGGTATTAAAGTAAGGGGCTAACTCCCCTTACCTACAAAAAAGGCGACCTCGGTCGCCTTTTTTAATATCTGAAATTTACTCACTAAGAATAGGCGAATAAAGTGACTTTGGTACACTGCGCTCACTAAAGCTCACACCCGTTATTGTCAGAGAGAAAATAGCTAAACCTATCGCCACGTAACCTGATATGCCTAACCACTCAAAAACAGTTTTTTTACGCTTTACTCTGAGCCAACTCATATATATGCCAACAGCACTAACAAAACTCATAAAACCGCCGAATAGCGCCCAAATAAGTTTAGTGCCGAGGCCTGCAAAGTTACCAAAATGCAAAGGATCGGCAGTATCTTTAATACGAGGAATAAGCGGTAAATCCTCTCCTTTTTGTACTGCTAATACTGTACCTGTCGTTGGCTGTAAATACACACGATTGGCGCGTAAACGAAGTAAAATATCATCGTTATAGCCACGTACTTCAATAGGTTGATTCTTTTTATTACCATAACGTATATAGCGAATATCAAGCGTCGGAAATGCCTGCTTCGCAGCGTTATAAGCCTGAGTTAAGCTTATTGGTGTTGCATTAACAGTGGGTATTTGTTTTTTAAATTCACTAACAGCGACTGGTGGTGCAATATAATGCTTTATTTTCGCTGTTTGCAAACCATGTTCAATAAGGTACCACAGACCTGTTATGGCTATGATAGCCATAAACCACATACTCCATAACCCAAGAAACTTATGCCAATTAGACCAGCCATTACGTTTATCTAAAACTAGCTGGGCAGGCTTTTTAAAAAAGCCCTGCCACCAGCGACGATACACATAAAAACTCGAAACCAGCAGAATAACCAATAAAATACTTAAGCTTGTAACAATTAGCTTACCTATCCAGCCCATGGATAAATACATGTGCCAGTTACGTAAAAACCGTGAAGCACGTGCCCATTCACCCTCACCTAACACATGCCCTGTGGCTGCATCTAAATAAATAAACCGAAATGCGTCATCTATTTTTAGTGCAACTTCCAAAGCCAAGTACTCTTGCTTATGGCGCTGAAGATACAACACTTGTGCACCTGAATAATGCTTGTTGAGGGTATTTTCAATGGCTTGATAGTTGGTGATTGAAGAGGACGTTAACGCACGATACTTACTGTCTGTCAGGTATTCAATTTCATGACTTAACGTCGCAAGTGTACCAGATAAACAAACAACAAAAAGCAGGACACCAACAAAGAGCCCTGCCCATGAATGCAGATTAAACCATTGTTTAGCGTTCACACGCCACCTTTAAAAGCTGTATTTAGCACTAAGATAAATACGGCGAGGTTCACCTGGGAAGTGCCCTGTACGTTCAATAAAGCCACTACTAGCATATTCTTTATCAAACAAATTTTTAACCGACAATTGCCACTGCCAATTATCTACTGTGGTTTGCCATGCCATATTATAAATAGTGTAAGGCTTAACTTGTTGACCACCTAAGCTTAGCTGTTCGTCAACATAGTCTAAACCGGCAGAAATAGAGGAAGATAAGCGAGGAAGCTCGTAGCGTGTCCAAATGCCCACTGTATTTTGTGGGGCATTAGCAAACTTATCACTATCAGGGATTTGATTACGAATGCTTTCATTCGCTTTAGTGATACGGGTATCATTATAGGCATAGTTAGCGGTCACAACCCAGCGCTCGGTAATATCACCAACCACTTCAATTTCAAATCCTTTACTTTCTACTTCACCTACAGCCACTAGGTCGTCAACACCATCGCCAGCTACATCACCTAATAAGCTTGCTTGGAGGATATTTTCACGAACAATATTGTAAGCAGCCAAATTAACTGCCAAGCTATCATCAAGCAGTTTACTTTTTAAACCAACTTCATTGATACGGCTTGTTTCTGGAGAAAATGGCCCACCCTTAGCCGTTTCTTGATCAGTTGCACTTTGTGGAACAAAGCCCGTACCGTATAAAGCATAGGGGTAGAAAGTATCGTTAATGTTGTAAGTTGTACCCACACGATAAGTCACATCACTATCTGAAAACTCAGTTTGATTTAACTCGTCTTTATCTTCAAAGCGATCATATCTTAACCCTGCGGTGATACTCCAATTAGTGGTAATATCGAGCTGATCTTGAACATAAGCACCAAAACGAGTGCTATTCGTTCGACCTAACCGTGGTGTAATGCTATCTAAATTATAATCATCAGCCGCTGTAAGACCATATTCAGGGTTGTAAAGATCAAGCCCGGGTACAGGTCCACCTTGACTCTGTTGCTTTGCCGTACGATATACACTTTCAAAGTTATGCTCATACCAATCACTACCCAGTAATACTTGATGTTGCATATCAGCCAATAAAAACTCCGCAACCGCATTAGCCGTTAAACTAAAACCTTCATTCTCACGAACTTGATCACGAAACTCTCGATCACTCCAATCAAGCACACCATCGCCATCTGTATCATCGAGTCCTTTCGGTTCATGATAGTTTTGCACTTCTTTATTATCGAAATAACGAGCCGTAATATCCGTTCGCCAAACATCATTAATATCGTGCTTTAAAGTAGCTTGATAAACATGAGCTTCAACATTTTGAAAGTCAGTCGCTTCATTATGATTCCAGCTAATATCTGTAATAAATTGGCCATTATCATCAGCGGGTACACCGCGTAAACGTGCACCACCTAACTCTTGCTCAATAAAAGTGTATTGCGTAGTCAGCTCTGTCGCACTATTAATTAACCAAGTATAACCAAGATCAACAATGGTGTTATCGCTACTGGTATTAGTACGAAAGGGATTTTCTGAATCACGATATAAACCAACACGGTAAGCATGGTTATCGAGCGATTCACTTAGCGTACCAGTACTTTGTATCGCCCCACTGAAAAAGTCATCATTACCTACTTCAACTTCAATGCTGTGCTCATCGGTAAACTTTGGCTTTTTAGTTACATAATTAATAATGCCGCCAGGGTTTCCGCTACCATAAATAGCGCCCGCAGGGCCTTTTAATACGGCAACTTGTTCAATATTAAATAACTGTGGGACAGCAAAACCATTAAATGGGTCGCCTTTTACACCATCGTATAAGATCTCATCTTGGCGAAAACCACGAAACGTCACCCCGGAATAACTAAATGCGTTAACCCCTGCAATATTGCTATATAAATCGGTAATTTGACGTGCAGCCTGATCGTTAATTAACGCTTGGGGAAGAATTTGAATGGACTGCGGGATTTTCTCAATTGGGGTATTTGTCCGAGTCCCAAAACTGGATTCTGTTGGTCTGTATAAAGAAAAAGCACGGCCAACAACATCAATAGTTTCTATTTCATTTTCAATATTTTGATTTTCAGCTAGTGAAGAACCTGAAAAACTGACTAGAACTGCCAATAAAACTGGAGAATAGCGCATAAAGTTTAAGTACGTAGAAAAATAATACGCATATGCTAATGAATATAGTTATCATTTTCAATAACTGATTATTAATTAAAACTAAATAATGAAATGCTTAAAATGTATCTGCTGACGCATTTTTACATACAGCTATTCGCATGAAATAAAGCCATAGGTTACAATACAAACCAGCATTCACTTTCATATTGGCAATTTCAAACGCATGATTAATCAAGACACTATCGCAGCACAAGCAACCGCACCAGGACGTGGTGGGGTTGGTATTATTCGTGTTTCAGGCAGCCTAGCAAAACAAGTCGCTGAGAAAATAGTAGGTAAAATACCTAAAGTTCGCTTTGCCGACTACGTGCCTTTTAATAACCTTGCAGGGGATCAGCTTGATCAAGGTATTGCAATTTACTTTGCCGGCCCACACTCATTTACCGGTGAAGACGTACTCGAACTTCAAGGCCATGGTGGCCCTGTTGTCCTTGATATGCTACTTAAAGAAATAAGTAAAATAGACGGTGTACGTTTAGCAAAGCCTGGTGAATTCTCTGAGCGTGCCTTTATGAACGACAAGCTTGATTTAACTCAAGCTGAAGCTATTGCAGATTTAATAAATGCAACCAGTGAGCAAGCGGCTAAAAGCGCCCTACAGTCACTTCAAGGCCAATTCTCTAAGCACATAGAAACCCTAGTAGAAAAAGTCATTCACTTACGTATGTATGTGGAAGCAGCTATTGATTTTCCTGACGAAGAAATCGATTTTTTATCAGACGGAAAAGTAGGCGGGGATTTGAATGCCATTATTGAGCAACTCAATGCGGTTACTAATCAAGCCAAACAAGGTAGCATAATGCGCGAAGGTATGCGTGTCGTTATTGCAGGTCGTCCTAATGCAGGTAAATCAAGCTTACTTAATGCATTAGCAGGACGAGAAGCGGCAATCGTAACTGAAATAGCCGGCACCACCCGCGATGTACTTCGTGAGCACATACATATAGATGGTATGCCACTACATATAATCGACACCGCAGGCCTGCGTGAAAGCCCAGATCGCGTTGAACAAATAGGTATTGAGCGTGCATGGGATGAAATAAACCAAGCCGATCGCGTGTTATTTATGCTTGATGGTACAGATACAGCCGATACCGACCCTCATGCTATTTGGCCAGAATTTATGGCTAAGTTACCCCAAGGTATGGGCGTGACCGTGATCAGAAACAAAGCCGATTTATCAGGTGATGTAGTCGGTATGGATCAAGAGCAACAATATCCGGTCATCAGTTTAAGCGCTAAGAATGCTGACGGCATAGAACTAGTGCGTGAGCACTTAAAAGCCTGTATTGGTTTTGATGGGGCCACAGAGGGTGGCTTTATGGCGCGTCGTCGTCACTTAGATGCCCTTGAGCATGCAGCCTACCACTTAGATACCGGTAAAACACAATTAGAAATGCATGTTGCCGGTGAAATTTTGGCTGAAGAACTGCGTTTAACGCAGCAGTATCTTAACGAAATAACTGGTGAATTTACCTCAGATGATCTACTTGGCAAAATATTTAGCTCGTTCTGTATCGGTAAATAGTCGAATTAATAAGTAACGATATAATTTATTAAGGGTGCTTAGGCGCCCTTTTTAATGCCCAATCTTACAATAACAACTCACCTAGCTGTGCTTTAATAATCCACTTTAAAAACCAAACAGACTACAAATACAGTTTAAGCTGCACTTATATCAGCCTCAATTCGCCTTTAATAATGTACATAAAAGATGTAACAACGCTAATAATCACAGCAAATAGCGGCTAGAAAGCCTTAATTTATAGAAAAAATAGCCGTAGTTATGCCTATTAAACACTCTAAAAGTGAAGCTATAGCATTGGTTATCCATGTTTGAATAGGGGGAATGATCAAGTCATAAAAACAAAACGTAGCTAAAAAATACGTTTTGTTCGTCTACACCACCAGCAAAATTCAGTTAAATATTCACTTTAGATCACTCAAATTTATTTTTTTGCAGATCAGTTATCCACAATTGCGTGTTTTTTTGCTTCAGCGAGGAATTAAACGTCTTTAAAATGGGGAAATAAGCTGTATTTAATTAAAAAAGGGCTGTTTATAAAAAATAATAATGGATATTTAGCCCGATCTAATCAAATAGATCATTTTTTAAAATTTTTTTCGATCCCAATTTAAGGTTATCAACAAGCTTTATATCCACATTAAGATCAACAAGCATCTATACGTTTATTTTCAATCGCTGGTGGAAAATACTAAATATAAAATCAATGACTTAGCAATAAAACTGCAACTTTAATTGATAGTTAAGCAGAGCTTTCCCCAACCTTATCAACAACTTGATCAGAAGATTACATTTAAAGATATTTTGTTAAACCTTTAATTATCAGGTAGTTAAACAATACATTTAAGTAAAGGCTTAAATAAGTACAAAAATAGTTATACAAAATAGCACTCTTAACTTTACTGTTATACTCACTGGGCTATCATAGGCGGCAATTAAAACTAATAGTGATCACAAATATTCATGAGTTCAGTAAATCTTATCGTTGGTAGTCAAATGGGATCCGCAGAATACGTTGCCGAGCAACTAAGCGATGCGCTTAATAGCCAAGGTATTAATACCCAACTACATGATCAACCTGAATTTAGTGAAATAGATCAGCAAAATACCATTTGGTTAATTTGTACATCAACCTATGGTGCGGGTGATTACCCAGAAAACCTTATTAACTTTGTTGATGAGTTATCTCAAGTTGATGATTTATCGCACTTAAAGTACACGGTCATCGCTTTAGGTGATACCAGTTATGACACGTATAACCTTGCAGGGCGTAATATAGATACGCTTTTAAGCCAAAAAGGCGCGATACAGTTAGCACCGCGGTTAGAACTGAATATTCTTGATGAAGCACTTCCAGAAGATACGGCCTTAGCTTGGTTAGACTCGTGGATAGCAAAAACAGGTCTAAAATAGAAAGATCAAGTAAAAAGTTATAAATAAAGTTACCCACAATTTACTAATAATTTAAAAGATTTTGTGGATAAACACTGATTAAACTGCTTTTTTAACCATGCTTATCCATGGGATAAGATCGAGGCTTGATCGGCCTGTGCATAACAGCCTGTTTTGATCAGAGCTTATTTGCCTGAAGATCCGATCATATTAACACCTTTAGATCCGATCTAATTATATGTTTTTAATCATGATCTAAAGCTTATCAACAGAAAAGCTGATCAGTAGTAGTAATAGTATTAAAAGATCTCTTTAAAAGATCCTTTATATTATTAGAGATCACTTACTTAGATCTTGAGCACTGTTTAATCATTTATCTTCTGCTAATTTCTAGGTAGAATACGCTCCCTTTTGAAGTTTACTGGTTTGATTTAAGTAGGATCCCATTAATGATTTTTCACGAAAATTTTGACGTTATCGTAGTAGGTGGTGGACATGCTGGCACTGAAGCCGCATTGGCAGCTGCCCGTATGGGGATGAATACCCTGCTGCTGACTCACAATATGGATACCCTTGGTCAAATGTCTTGTAACCCAGCGATTGGTGGCATTGGCAAAGGCCACTTAGTTAAAGAAATTGATGCCCTTGGTGGCGCAATGGCTCAGGCTATTGACAAAGGCGGGATCCAATTCCGTACGCTTAATTCTTCTAAAGGCCCTGCTGTACGAGCTACTCGTGCTCAAGCGGATCGTGCTTTGTACAAAGCGGCTATTCAGAACACACTTCAAAACCAAGAAAACTTAAAGATTTTTCAACAATCATGTGATGATCTTATCGTTGAAAACAACCGTGTAACAGGTGTCGTTACCCAAATGGGTCTGCGTTTCAGTGCCCCTAGTGTAGTACTAACCGTAGGCACATTCTTAGGTGGCCAAATTCATATCGGTCTTGAAAACTTTAAAGGTGGCCGTGCAGGCGATCCACCTTCAATTGCATTGGCTGATCGTTTACGCGAACTTCCATTTAGAGTGGATCGTTTAAAAACAGGTACACCACCACGTATTGATGCACGCACTGTTGATTTTTCTAAAATGCAAGAACAACCAGGTGATGCACCAACACCGGTATTCTCATTTATGGGTAAACAAAGTGACCACCCACAACAAATTCCGTGTTACATCACTTACACCAATGAAAAAACACATGATGTTATTCGCAAAAACTTACATCGCTCACCTATGTACTCAGGTGTTATCGAAGGAATAGGCCCACGTTACTGTCCGTCTATTGAAGATAAGATTGTCCGTTTTGCTGATAAAGATAAGCACCAGATATTTGTAGAGCCAGAAGGCTTAACGTCATACGAGTTATATCCTAACGGTATTTCAACCAGCTTACCGTTCGATGTGCAGTTAGAAATTGTGCAATCGATCACCGGATTTGAAAATGCACATATTTGTCGTCCTGGCTACGCTATTGAATATGACTTTTTTGATCCGCGCGACTTAAAACAATCATTAGAAACTAAATTTATTGATGGTTTATTTTTTGCTGGTCAGATTAATGGTACGACCGGTTACGAAGAAGCGGGCGCACAAGGTCTGATCGCAGGTATGAATGCGGCATTACAAGTGCAAGGCAAAGAGTCGTGGACGCCACGTCGTGATGAAGCCTATGTTGGCGTACTAATTGACGACCTAGCAACACTGGGTACAAAAGAACCATACCGCATGTTTACTAGCCGTGCTGAATATCGTTTGTTACTACGTGAAGACAACGCTGATATACGTTTAACTGAAAAAGGCCGTGAATTAGGTTTAGTTAATGATGAACGTTGGCAAGCATTCAACGAAAAAATGGAAGTGATCGCTAAAGAGAAACAGCGTATTAAAGATACCTGGATCCATAAAGATCATGCGGTTGTTGATCAAGTAAATGAATTACTTAAAACGCCACTTGTGCGTGAAGCCAGCTTAGAAGAATTATTACGCCGACCTGAAGTGCGTTATAACGACTTGATGGCCATTGAAGGACTCGGATCTGAGTTTACCAATAAGGCCGCCTTAGAGCAGGTTGAAATTCATACTAAGTACGCAGGTTACATTGCACGCCAGCAAGATGAGATCAATAAGCAGCTTCGTCATGAGGAAACTATTTTACCAAAAGAGTTTGATTATAAAACCGTCTCTGGTTTATCAAATGAGGTTGTTGCTAAGCTAATTGATGCTCGTCCAGACACTATTGGTCAAGCTTCGCGTATTTCTGGTATCACCCCAGCGGCGATTTCGCTATTATTAGTGTATCTGAAGAAGCAAGGCTTGTTGCGCAAAACTGCGTAACGGTAAAGGTACATTGTGTTACAGCAACAATTAACAACTTTGTTAGCGCAAACTGATATTGCGCTAACACAAAAACAACAGCAACAACTTGTTAGCTATGTCGAATTACTCGATAAGTGGAATAAAGCCTATAATTTAACCTCAGTACGTTTACCTCAAGAAATGATGGTTAAACATATAATGGATAGCTTAGTTGTTGCGCCTCACTTGACCGGTCATCATTATATTGATGTTGGCACAGGTCCTGGTTTACCGGGCATAGTGTTAGCTATTGCCTTACCCGATACGCAGTTTGTATTATTAGATAGTTTAGGTAAACGTGTACGTTTTTTAATGCATGTTAAACATGAGCTTGGCCTTGATAATGTGACTCCTGTGCAGTCAAGAGTTGAAGAATATCAACCAAGTGTTAAATTAGATGGCGTACTAAGTCGTGCATTTGCATCGTTACAAGATATGATTGACTGGTGTTCGCACTTAATCGATCATTCAGGTAAGTTCATTGCACTTAAAGGGGTATTTCCAAGTGAGGAATTAGACTCACTCCCTGCTGGTGTTAAGTTTGAGCAAAAAATTGCATTAGAAGTACCCGATTTAGATGCACAACGACATTTAATAATTCTTTCTAAAGACTAGGGATCAGAGACACTGTGGCAAAAGTCATCGCATTAGCAAATCAAAAAGGCGGAGTAGGTAAAACGACCACTGCCGTTAATCTCGCTGCATCTATGGCTGCAACGAAACGTAAAGTGCTGTTAATAGATCTCGATCCGCAAGGCAATGCGACCATGGGCAGTGGCGTCGACAAATATGGTGACGTCCCTACTATCTATGATTTACTCATAGAAGATAAGCCTATTGATGAGGTGATTATTAAAGAAACCTCAGGCGAGTATCATATGATTGCTGCAAACGGCGATGTGACCGCTGCAGAAGTTAAATTGATGGAATTATTTGCTCGCGAAGTACGCTTACGCAATGCACTTGAAAAAATTCAGGATCAGTACGAGTTTATTTTTATAGACTGCCCACCTTCTTTAAATATGTTAACCGTTAATGCCATGGCCGCTGCCGATTCTATTTTAGTCCCTATGCAATGTGAATATTATGCATTGGAAGGATTAACCGCATTAATGGACACGATTACGCAACTTGCTAAGTTAGTTAATCCTAACTTACAGATTGAAGGCATACTTCGTACTATGTACGATCCGCGTAATAGATTAGCAAATGATGTATCAGAACAATTAAAACAACATTTTGGCGATAAAGTATACCGTACGGTGATCCCACGTAATGTTCGACTTGCAGAAGCCCCAAGTTTTGGCGCACCGGCAATGTACTACGATCGAGCATCAAGTGGTGCGAAAGCGTATTTAGCTCTCGCGGGTGAAATGCTACGCAGAAAAGAAAAAACAACTCCCGTTGTCGCCTAACTTTGAGGTAAAAAAATAACATGTCTGCTAAAAAACGAGGTTTAGGCCGAGGACTCGATGCACTTTTAAGTTCATCTAAACCTGCACCAAGCGAAAGCAAGGAACACGACAGCGCCAATGTAACAAACGCAGTTGAAAATGCGGCACAGCCTAGCAACAGTGAATTACAAAAACTACCCATCGAGTTTTTACACTCAGGGAAATACCAACCTCGTAAAGACATGTCTGAAGAGGCACTTGAAGAACTCGCCAGTTCAATTCGTTCACAAGGGATAATTCAACCGATTGTTGTGCGCCCAGTAGCGTATAACAGTTATGAAATTATTGCCGGTGAACGTCGTTGGCGCGCGGCTCAAATTGCCAAGCTTGAGTTTGTACCGTGTATTATTAAAGATGTACCCGATGAAGCGGCCGTTGCTATTGCCCTAATTGAAAATATTCAGCGTGAAGACTTAAACGCCATGGAAGAAGCGATAGCGCTTAATCGCTTGCTTAATGAGTTTGAGTTAACGCATCAACAAGTGGCGGATGCAGTTGGTAAATCGCGTACGACCGTGACTAACTTATTACGCTTAAATAATCTTAATAACGATGTAAAGATATTGTTAGAGCATGGTGACATTGAAATGGGTCACGCTCGTTGCTTATTAGCACTTGAAGGTGAAGTGCAATCAGATGCAGCCCGTTTAGCTGTTGCGAAAGCATTGACCGTTCGCGAAACTGAAAAGCTAGTGCGCTCTATTTTAGAGCCTGCTCCAGCAAAAGAAGTAATAGAAAAAGACCCAGATGTTAAACAGTTAGAGCAACAACTTGCTGATAACCTAGGGGCAAAAGTAGAAATAAATTACAACAAAAAAGGCAAAGGGAAGTTGGTTATTTCTTACACTAATCTTGACGAGTTAGACGGTATTTTAAACCGTATCAATCAAGACTATTCCCACCATTAATTCATTGGATGTCTAAAAAGGGACATTTACAGCGATTTTGTGTTACAAAGCACCTACTCAAGTTGCAAAACTGGCAGGATTAAGTATAATTTCGCCAGTTTTCATACCCTGACAATTAGAGCGTCATAAAGGTTAATTAAAAGTGACTAATAAGTTAGCAGGCCCGTATAGGCTTGCCGCATTAAAATTAATTTGCCTTCAGGGATTTGTAGCCCTTTTAGCTGCACTAATAATTTTTATAGGTTGGGAAACCAATGCCGCACTTTCAGCATTAGCTGGTGGCGCTGTCGCAGTACTTCCTAACTTTGTATTTGCGCTTTATGCATTCAGATATATGGGTGCAAGTCGAGCAAATCAAGCGTATGCCTCGTTGAAACGCGGCAACGGATTAAAATTTATGCTAACAATCGTTTTGTTTGCACTAATGCTAAAGCTTTATCCGGTAGTTTTATTACCTTTCTTTTGTGCTTATGTGTTGGTGTTGTTTACAGGATTGTTTACACCCGTTTTTTTTAAACATTAACTTTTGGGATATAACATGGCTGCAGAAGAAGTTACTCTATCTAGCCATATTCAGCACCACTTAACCAATGCTAAGATGTGCTCGACCGACGCTGGTCTTGCCTTCAATAAAGCATGTACGGATAGTGGTTTCTGGACATGGCATGTAGATACCCTCGCATGGTCTATCGGACTAGGTCTAATATTTTTATGGATCTTCCGTAGTGCCGCAAAAAAATCAACTCTGGGTGTACCTGGAAAATTTCAGTGTTTCATTGAAATGGTTGTTGAGTTCGTTGGCGACAACGTACGTGATACCTTCCACGGTAAAAGTAAGCTAATTGCACCATTAGCATTAACTATATTCGTGTGGATATTCTTAATGAACTTAATGGATTTAATCCCAGTTGACTTCCTACCAGCATTTGCCGGCTTTGTTGGCGAAACTGCATTTGGTATGGATTCACACGACGTATACATGAAAATTGTACCAACTACAGATATCAACATGACCGCAGCACTTGCGCTGGGCGTGTTCATTCTAATGATTGGTTACTCAATAAAAATAAAGGGTATCGGCGGTTTTATTAAAGAACTAACACTTCATCCGTTTAGTTCAAACAATACAGCTATGCAGATTCTTTTAATCCCATTTAACCTATTACTAGAGCTTATCGCATTGGTTTCTAAGCCGTTTTCACTGGCACTGCGTTTGTTCGGTAACTTATATGCAGGTGAGTTAATCTTCATCCTTATCGGTGCAATAGGTTTAATGCAACTACCGTTGCACTTTGTATGGGCTGTATTCCATATCTTGGTAATTGTATTGCAAGCATTCGTATTCATGATGCTTACAATCGTATACCTAAGCATGGCAAGTTCGGATAATCACTAATTTATAACTTTTAATTTTTACTTTTAATTACAATTGAAACTTTGGAGAAAAAAATGGAACTAGTATTAGGTCTTAAGTACATCGCAGTAGCTTTACTTATCGGCTTCGGTGCAATCGGTACAGCAATCGGTTTTGGTAACATGGGCGGTAAATTCCTTGAAGCATGTGCGCGTCAACCTGAGCTTGCACCATCGCTACAAGTTAAAATGTTTATCCTTGCTGGTCTAATCGATGCTGTAGCAATGATTGGTGTTGGTATCGCGATGGTATTGTTGTTCGTACTTTAATTTTATTTTTTGAACAGCTTACTATTTAAGGAGGAGCGGTTGTGAACTTAAACGCCACTCTTATCGGTGAATTAATTGCGTTTACGGTGTTCGTATTATTTTGTATGAAATACGTATGGCCACCACTAAACGGTGCAATTGAAGCTCGCCAGAAGAAAATCGAAGATGGTTTAGCTGCCTCTGATAGAGCCGAAAAAGACTTAGAACTTGCGCAACACAAAGCTGCAGAACAGCTTAAAGATGCAAAGGCTCAAGCGGCTGATATCATTGAACAAGCTAAAAAGCGTGCCGTGCTAATTGTTGACGAAGAAACTGTTCGTGGTCAGCAAGAGCGTGAAAAAATTATTGCTCAAGGGCACTCTGAAATTGAATCAGAGCGTAACCGTGTGACAGAAGAGCTACGTAAGAAAGTAGCAACTCTGGCTGTGGTTGGCGCAGAAAGAATTTTAGAGCGCGAAATCAATCAAGCCGCACATAGTGACATCGTTGAAAAACTTGTCGCTGAGCTGTAATTAGGAGGGTATGAGCATGTCTGAATTGACTACTATCGCTCGCCCATACGCTAAAGCGGCTTTTGAACTTGCCGTTGAAAAAGGCACCATTGAAAGTTGGAATGACATGTTGTTCTTTGCTGGCCACGTTGCCAGCAATGAACAGGCATCAACCATTTTAGCTGGATTGCCTACTGCTACTGCACAAGCTGAGTTATTTATTAACTTATGTGGTGAGCAGCTCAACGAACAAGGTCAGAACCTAGTTAAGGTGATGGCTGAAAATGGACGTTTGATTGCACTACCTGAAGTTGCTCATTTATTTTCTGCTTTAAAAGCAGACTATGACAAAGAAATCGATATTGACGTGATTTCGGCAACGCCTCTTGCTGCAGCGCAGCAAGAATCATTGGTAGCGGCACTTGAAAAACGTTTCGCACGCAAAGTTAAGCTGAATTGTAGTGAAGACGCTACAGTTGTTGGCGGCCTTATTATCAAGGCGGGTGACACTGTAATTGACGGCTCTTTACGCGGTAAATTAAATCGCTTAGCCACAACACTACAATCGTAATTGGGAAAAAGAGCATGCAACTTAATTCCACTGAAATTTCAGATCTGATCAAACAACGTATTGAGAAGTTCGAAGTTGTAAGTGAAGCTCGTAACGAAGGTACAATTGTATCTGTTACTGACGGTATCATTCGCATCCACGGTCTAGCTGACTGTATGCAAGGTGAGATGATTGAGCTTCCTGGCAACCGTTATGCTATCGCACTAAACCTTGAGCGCGACTCAATTGGTGCAGTAGTAATGGGTCCTTACGCTGACCTTACTGAAGGCGTAAAAGTATACACAACTGGTCGTATCTTAGAAGTGCCTGTTGGTGCGGGTCTACTTGGTCGTGTTGTAAACACACTAGGTGCTCCTATCGATGGTAAAGGCGCTTTAGATAACGACGGTTTTGAACCTGTAGAAAAAATTGCACCAGGTGTAATCGAGCGTCAATCAGTAGATGAGCCAGTGCAAACTGGTTACAAATCTATCGATGCAATGATTCCAGTTGGTCGTGGTCAACGTGAGCTTGTTATCGGTGACCGCCAAACAGGTAAAACTGCACTAGCAATCGATGCAATCATCAACCAAAAAGACACAGGCGTTAAGTGTGTGTACGTAGCGGTTGGTCAAAAAGCATCTACTATTGCTAACGTAGTACGTAAATTAGAAGAGCACGGTGCACTTGCAAATACTATCGTAGTTGTAGCATCTGCTTCTGAATCTGCGGCACTTCAGTACTTAGCACCGTTCTCGGGCTGTACTATGGGTGAATACTTCCGTGACCGTGGTGAAAACGCATTAATCGTATATGATGATTTATCTAAGCAAGCTGTTGCTTACCGTCAAATCTCATTGCTACTTAAGCGTCCACCAGGCCGTGAAGCATACCCAGGTGACGTATTCTACCTTCACTCGCGTCTTTTAGAGCGTGCATCACGTGTAAACACTGATTACGTTGAAAAATTCACTAACGGTGAAGTGAAAGGTAAAACAGGTTCATTGACGGCATTGCCTATCATTGAAACTCAAGGCGGCGACGTTTCTGCGTTCGTACCGACAAACGTTATCTCTATCACCGATGGTCAGATCTTCTTAGAAACTGACTTATTCAACTCAGGTATCCGTCCGGCAGTAAATGCTGGTATCTCGGTATCGCGTGTTGGTGGTGCTGCACAAACTAAAATCGTTAAGAAACTAGGTGGCGGTATCCGTCTAGCCCTAGCTCAATACCGTGAATTAGCTGCGTTCTCGCAGTTCGCGTCTGACCTTGATGATGCTACTCGTGCTCAACTTGAGCATGGTGAGCGTGTAACAGAGCTAATGAAGCAGAAACAGTACGCGCCAATGTCTGTTGCTGAAATGTCTTTGTCGTTATTCGCAGCTGAGAAAGGTTACTTAAAAGACATCGAAATCGCTAAAATTATGGATTTCGAAGCGGCTTTACTTTCTTACGCAAATAGCACATACGCAGAGCTTATGGCTCAAATCAATGAAACTGGTAACTACAACGCCGAGATCGAAGCGCAGCTTAAAGAACTTCTAGAGAAGTTCAAGTCTACGCAAACTTGGTAATTTAGTTATTAATGGTGTGCTTTATATCTTAAAGCACACCTTGATTCGGAGAGAGAGTCATGGCCAGCGGAAAAGAGATTAAAAGCAAGATCGGCAGTATTAAAAATACTCAAAAGATCACTAGCGCAATGGAAATGGTTGCTGCGTCTAAAATGAAAAAGGCGCAAGAACGAGTGGCTTCAAGCCGTCCATACGCTGAAAAATTACGTAAAGTGATTGGTCGTGTTGCTCAAGCAAATCTTGATTTTACTCACCCGTTCTTAGAAGAACGTGAAGTAAAACGAGTTGGTTATATTGTTATCTCTACTGACCGTGGTCTGTGTGGCGGTTTAAACTCAAACGAGTTTAAAAAAGTCGCATTAGAGATTAAAGCGTGGAAAGAAAAAGGCGTAGATGCTGATTTTGCTACTTTAGGTAGTAAAGCAGCTGGCTTCTTTCAACGTTTTGGTGGTCAAGTACTTGCTAAAAAAGCAGGTCTTGGAGATAAGCCTTCAGTACAGGACGTAATTGGTCCAGTAAAAATAATGCTAGATGCATTCTCTGAAGGTAAAATTGACCGTTTATTCCTGGTATATAACAACTTTGTTAATACCATGAAGCAAGAGCCAATAGTAGATCAGTTACTCCCTTTGCCAAAAGCTGAAGAAGAAGTATCTACACATGCGTGGGATTACTTATATGAACCAAACCCAGAGGCTATTTTAGAGTCTTTGTTAGTACGTTTCATTGAGTCTCAGGTATACCAAGGTGTAGTTGAAAACGCTGCCTCTGAACAGGCTGCCCGCATGGTTGCAATGAAAGCTGCAACTGATAATGCCGGTGACCTTATGGATGAGTTACAGCTTGTATATAACAAAGCTCGCCAAGCAGCAATCACACAAGAAATTAGTGAGATTTGTTCTGGTTCAGCAGCAGTTTAATGCTTCAGGCAAAGATTAACGAGAGGAATAGACATGAGTTTAGGTAAGGTCGTCCAAATTATCGGCGCCGTTGTGGATATCGAATTTCCACAAGACAGCGTGCCAGCCGTATATGACGCGCTAAAAGTAACAGATGGCGATTTAGCTGGTTTGACTTTAGAAGTTCAACAGCAGCTAGGTGGCGGTGTGGTACGTACTATCGCACTAGGTACTACAGACGGTTTACGTCGTGGTGCTGCAGTAGCAAACACAGGCGAAGCAATTCAAGTTCCAGTTGGTACTAAGACCCTAGGTCGTATCATGAACGTACTTGGTGAGCCAATTGATGAAGCAGGTCCAATCGGTGAAGACGAGCGTATGTCTATCCACCGTGCAGCGCCTACTTACGAAGAGCAATCAAGCTCAGTAGAACTTTTAGAAACGGGTATCAAGGTAATCGACCTTGTATGTCCATTCGCTAAAGGTGGTAAAGTTGGTTTATTCGGTGGTGCCGGTGTTGGTAAAACCGTAAACATGATGGAACTTATCCGTAACATCGCAATCGAGCACAGCGGCTACTCCGTATTCGCAGGTGTTGGTGAGCGTACTCGTGAGGGTAACGATTTCTACCATGAAATGAACGATTCAAACGTACTTGATAAAGTATCGCTTGTATACGGTCAGATGAACGAGCCACCGGGTAACCGTTTACGCGTAGCGTTAACAGGTCTTACTATGGCTGAGAAGTTCCGTGACGAAGGTCGCGACGTACTTTTCTTCGTAGATAACATCTACCGTTACACACTTGCGGGTACAGAAGTATCAGCACTTCTTGGTCGTATGCCATCAGCGGTAGGTTACCAGCCTACACTTGCTGAAGAAATGGGTGTACTTCAAGAGCGTATCGCATCTACTAAGACAGGTTCAATTACTTCAATCCAAGCGGTATACGTACCTGCGGATGATTTAACGGATCCATCTCCAGCAACAACGTTTGCTCACTTAGATGCAACAGTGGTACTTTCACGTGATATCGCATCACTAGGTATCTACCCAGCGGTAGACCCTCTTGATTCATCTTCACGTCAGCTTGATCCACAAGTAATCGGTGAAGAGCACTACGGTATAGCGCGCGGCGTTCAAACAGTTCTTCAGCGTTACAAAGAGCTTAAAGACATCATCGCGATTCTAGGTATGGACGAGCTTTCTGACGAAGATAAGCAACTTGTATCTCGTGCACGTAAAATCCAGCGTTTCCTATCTCAGCCATTCTTCGTGGCAGAGGTATTTACAGGTGCGCCAGGTAAATACGTTTCACTTAAAGACACAATTGCAGGCTTCAAAGGTATCTTAAACGGTGAGTTTGATGATATGCCAGAGCAAGCGTTCTACATGGTTGGCTCTATCGAAGAAGCTCAAGAAAAAGCCAAAAGCATGTAATTAGGAGGGTAGTATGGCAGCTATGACTGTACATCTTGATGTAGTAAGTGCTGAAGAGAAATTATTTTCTGGTTTAGTAGAATCTATTCAAGTATCTGGTAGTGAAGGTGAGTTAGGTGTTAACGCCGGTCACGCCCCACTACTAACTGCCCTTAAACCTGGTATGGTACGTTTAGTTAAGCAATTTGGTGAAGAAGAACTCATCTATATTGCTGGCGGTACACTAGAAGTTCAACCGAACATAGTGACCGTACTTGCTGATACAGCTGTTCGTGGTGAAGACCTAGACGAAAAAGCTGCAGAGCAAGCTAAGCGTGACGCTGAAGCCCAAATGGCAAAAGGCGCATCTGCTGAACTTGATTACAATCAAGCAGCAATGCAACTAGCTGAAGCAATTGCTCAGCTACGCATTATTCAGCAATTACGTAAAAAGTAAGCCTATCTGGTTTTTAAAAGCCCACTTTATGTGGGCTTTTTTGTGCCAATAACTAACTACTTCAGCCTATCTGTAAATAAATTGATCGTTATGGCTAATATCTCATCATTATTACTTATATCTGCACGCGATCCTCGCTACAATAACCCTATTCTATTAGGTGTTACTTTGCTTAAGTTAAGATTCAGTAGTCATTGCTTAGCCTACTGAGTATTTGCACATGATGTGACTTACGTAATCTACTATGCAGCACACTTATTCTATTAAGCTAAAACAACGGAAAAAGGAAATTGTTTTAATGTCTTTAACAACGGTTATTCTTGCAGCGGGTAAAGGTACTCGTATGCGCTCTGCTCTTCCTAAGGTACTGCATAAAGTGGCAGGTAAACCTATGGTGCAACACGTTATCGATAATGCCAACGCGCTAGGTGCGACATCTACTAACTTAGTTTATGGTCATGGCGGCGAACTATTACAACAACAATTAGCCGATAATAACGTAAATTGGGTGCTGCAAGCTGAGCAACTAGGCACAGGCCACGCAGTGGCACAAGCAAACCCTCATATTAACGACGACGACACTGTACTGGTTTTATACGGTGACGTACCTTTAACTAAGCAATCGACACTTGAACGTTTATTAGCAGCAACACCTATGAATGGCTTAGCAGTTCTTACTGTTAACCTTGCAAACCCAAATGGCTATGGGCGTATGCTACGTGTTGATGGCAAGCTAGTGGGTATTGTTGAACAAAAAGATGCAAGCGCAGAGCAACTACTTATAAACGAAGTAAACACCGGCATTATGGCGGTTAATGGTAAGCTTTTAAAAACATGGTTAGGTAACCTATCTAACAATAATGCTCAAGGCGAATACTACCTCACAGATATAGTTGCAATGGCGCATAGTGAAGGGGTGGAAATTACATCAGCACAACCAGATCACCCAATGGAAGTTGAAGGTGCAAATAACCGCGTACAACTTGCAGGATTAGAGCGTGCTTATCAAGCATGGCAAGCAGAAGAGCTGATGCTAAATGGTGCAACTCTTGCCGACCCTGCTCGCATAGATGTACGTGGCGACGTTAAAACAGGTGAAGATGTCCTCATAGATATCAATGTTATTTTTGAAGGTACAGTAACCTTAGGTAATAACGTACAAATTGGCCCTAACTGCGTACTTAAAAACTGTAGCATCGGCGATAATGTTGTTATTAAAGCCAATACATTGATTGAAGATGCATCAGTTGCAGCTCATTGTACCCTTGGCCCATACGCCCGCCTTCGCCCTGGTGCAGTAATGGAAGAAGACTCCCACATTGGCAATTTTGTCGAAATGAAAAAAACCCGTTTAGGCAAAGGCTCTAAAGCAAACCACTTAAGTTACTTAGGTGATGCTGAAATTGGCGAAAAAGTGAACATTGGCGCAGGCACGATTACCTGTAACTACGATGGCGTGAATAAAGCCAAAACCATTATTGGCGATAATGCCTTTATTGGCTCTAACTCATCACTGGTTGCTCCTGTAAATATTGGTGCTACAGCAACTGTAGGTGCAGGTTCTGTTATTACCAATACCGTCGCGGATGATCAGTTAGCCGTAGCACGTGGCAAGCAACGCAATTTAGATGGTTGGAAACGCCCAGTTAAAAAGTGATTTTATAAGTACCTAAAAGCGAGCTTTTTTTGCTCGCTCTTATTGCCTTTGTCCATAAAATACTTACAATGCTAAGTTAATGGATTAACAATAGACAATAAGGATTTACTATGTCTGCTCATGCTCGTCGTGCAATTGCACAAAGACAACGCCAACTCCAAATAAAAACGCTTCTTGCCGGTAACAACCATACTCTATTACTAATGAATTCAGCAGAGTTTGTTGATTACATTATTTCTGTAAAAATGAAACAAGGTAAATCTCGTTCTGAAGCGGTTGACTGGATTGATGGTGTATTAGCACAGCATAACTCAGCATCGAGTATTTGGGAGCGAATAAAAGATCCTCTAAAGACAGGCGCAGGCCTTTATCCTCTATTTGATGATATGAAGGCATTAGCCATTATAGCTGTTGCAATGCAGCGCCAAGGTAATGCTTTCGGTAAGTTTAAAATAAAAATTTACAATGGCTCTCCTGCTATTATTATCAGTTCTTATCCTGGAATACGTGCTCACCTTACGGGTACCCGTTATTTGGCGAGTAACCCTAAGCTATTCACTATAGGAGTGGGTAAGCTCGAAGCAGCCAAAGCGATGAAAACCGGCTTCGTTGTTAGTTTAATTATTTCAGTGACATTTCATGCAATCGACCAGGTTTTAAATGACCAAAAAACATGGCATGACTTAGTTGCTGGAATTGCTGTTGATATGGCAGTGGTTGGAGCTGCTATTTTAACTACTAGTACAATATTAGGTGCTGCGGGAGCTGCATCAGCAGGTTTAGCAACAATAATTGCAGGTTCAGTTTTAGTTCCTTTGTTGGTCGTTGTAATTGTTGGGGTTGCTTTCTCAATTGCATTTTCGGATACAAGTGATTATGTAAAAGTACTTTCTGAAGAATTAAGAAACATCGAAAGTAATATACAAAGTGGTGTATTTAAAATTAGGGCTGGAGCGCAGAAAATCAATAACGAATACAAAGAAAGTCCAAATGAATTTTTACATAAAATTTTTGGAGTTCCTATTTTTAATAAAGCTAGGTCTTATAACTTGTGAAATTTTTAGAATGGAAAAAAGCAGATAAAAAGTTATCTCTTACAAATATGAAAGAAATAGCATCTATTTTTTTCTTATTAATTGTTAGTGGAGGACTGTGCTATAAAATAGCCTTAAACTTTTTTTCCGAAGTGGAAACTATATTTTTAGTTAGTCAACCTCAATTTTTTATAAAAGAGCAAGCTACTATACTTTTATCTTTTTTATTATTGCCTTGCTTATTTTTAATTTTTTTATCGACCCTACAGCGTTTTTTGGGATTTGATATAGAATTAACTTTAGTTAATGCATTTAAAAGTGCTGTTGTAGGTTTAATTGTTTTATTAATTCTATCAATCCCGACTAACATAGTTATAGAAGCTAATTTAAAGAGCAAAGGCTACATTTATTGTAATTGGTACACTGGTGCTTCAGTTCGTGATCCTGATGTTTGGTTGAAAAACGATGAGTTATGCTTACAAGATGGCTCTGTAATCACTAGTGATATTTATGATTGGTTTGAAATGCATAATGAGCAAGGAACTGAACCGACTCTAAATGAATTAGAGTCTTTTATTAAAAAGACAAGAATGGAACTTGGTAGATAAAATAAAGCAGACCTAATAATTCGGCTATATGTTCGAGATGTCTACAGCCAGAATTTTGCAATGGCTACCCACAGTCATAATTGACTCTTATCCTGGAATACGCGCTCACCTTACAGGTACCCGTTATTTGGCTAGTAACCCTAAGCTATTCACTATAGGTGTGGGTAAGCTCGAAGCAGCCAAAGCGATGAAAACCGGCTTCGTTATTAGTTTAATTATTTCAGTGACATTTCATGCAATCGACCAAGCTTTAAATGACCAAAAAACATGGCATTACTTAGTTGCTGGTATAGCTGTAGATATGGCCGTGGTTGGAGCAGCTATAGCTACGACAGTGGCTGTAACGCATATTGCAACGGCCTTTGCTGGGGCTGTTATTGTTATCAGTGCTGTAATACCCCTTATTATTGTTGTTAGTGTAGGGCTCGCTTTTACTGATCTCACAATGGTTTTTTCAACAGACCCAATCGTAGATGCTATCGCATTTAAGCTGAGAAAAATTGAAAGCGATATTAGCTCTGGAATAATTAACATAAATAAAAAGCTGAAACAGGGTTTTTCTGAAGATCCCTATGCCTTTTTTAATTCTTTATTTGGGTTGCCATCTATAAATCTAAATAGTAATAAAAATGAGCTATAAACAATGTCTATTTTAGAATGGGAAAAATCCGAGGAACGTTTTACAGAACAAAGCTTCGAGCATAAATTAACTGTTGTGATAGGCCTGTTTGCTTTTATATTATTTACAATTGCTTTATTTTACTTCTCTTATTATGGGTTTGTTGAAAATGTTTATTTTGATGAGTCGCTTTATTATATTCGAGAAAGCGGCTTGTTGGCTCCGATAATAGTAATGGCTCCATTTCCTGTTTTAATGACAATTGCAGGTTTACAAAAAGTATTGAACTTCCGCAATGAAAAAACAATAAGGTTAATGGTAAAGCTTATGCTGCGCGCAATACCTTTATATATAATTTTATCTATTGCTAATAGTTTTTATATTGAGTCTAAATTAACACTCGAGGGATATAGCTTTTGTAATTGGTATACCAGTCCATCATTAAGAGATCCCGATGTTTGGCTAAAAAATGATGAATTATGCCTACAGGGTGGTTCCGTCATAATCAGTGATGTTACCGATTGGTTTGAACAGAAAAACCAACAAGGTATTGAACCTTCCGTTGATGAGTTAAAAGAGTTTATAAAAATAACTCGAAAAAGGCGCGATGATTATATAAATAATATGTAGCGGCCAGTCCGTTTTAATGAGTAACAGGCCAAGCCCTATTAAAGCGAGTTTTATACTCGCTTTTTTATTGCTTAAATATTCTATAAATAAAAGTGCCATACTGTTGTCATCCCTGTGTGTTGATATTTAACTAATACAACACTAAGGAAAACAATAATGTTAAACAAATCAATAATAGCCCTTTCTTTGCTATCACTATTAACTGGTTGCTCACTAGATGGTGATGACGGTCAAAATGGCGCACAGGGTGTACAAGGTACAGCGGGTAATAATAGCGAAAACGGCACTAATGCAAATTCAGGTTTAAATATCAATCTTATTGGCCGCGCAGTACTCAATGCACAAAGCCCAGAGGGTGCAGCTGAAATAGTCGCCTACCAAGCCTCTAAAAAGTGGATTTATGCAATTAATAGCTCTGGCGATGAGGCAGTTGTGAATATAATTCCTGCCGATACGTTCGACACTGCAGCATTAGTAAAAGATAACGAAGGTATTGTAACCGCGACCAACTTAGCCTCTGCCATTACGCTCTCACTAAATGAAAATACGCCTGGTGATGCAAACAGCATAGCTATCGATGCAAATAACCAATTATTAGCGGTAGCAATGGCTGCTACAAACGTGGGCGAAGCTGGCCAAATAGCGTTTTACAATATTGGCGGAGATACACCAGTATTTATTAAAAATGTAACTGTAGGTGCCCTACCCGACATGGTGACATTTAGCCATGATGGTGCAAAAGTAGTGGTTGCTAATGAAGGTGAACCTAATGGCGACTACAGTATCGACCCCGAAGGCACAATTAGCATTATCGATATCAATAACGGCACTATTGCCGATACCGCTTTGAGCATAAACTTTCAAGCTTACAATAATAAGCAAGCAGAATTAGAAGCGCAGGGCTTAGTGTTTGCCAATCCTACTGGACGTACTATTAATGGTAATTTAATAAATACCACGGTTGCGATGGATTTAGAGCCAGAATATGTGAGCATTTCCAAGGATAATAAATACGCTTATGTCTCTATTCAAGAAAATAACGCTCTAGCCATCATCAACCTTGAAGATAATTCCCTTGAGCTAAAAGGACTCGGTTTTAAAGATTGGTCAAACTTACAATTTGACGCTTCAGACAAAGACGGCGGTGTTAACTTTAAATCATACCCTGGTTTATATGGCATGTATCAGCCAGATACAATTGCAAGTTTTAGTTGGAAAGGAGCCAACTTTATTGTATCTGCCAACGAGGGTGATGCACGCGAATACTTTTTTGATGCAAGCGATGAAGCTGATTGCATCGCTCAGGGCGGCCTTGATTATGACGCTAAAGATGGGTGTTTGGCATATATAGATGAAAGCCGCGCAGAAGATCTAGCTCTCGCAGCTAACTTCGATTACTTAAATAACGATGATAACGACATTGGTCGTTTAAAAGTTACAACAGTAAAAGGTGATAAAAATAACGATGGCCAATACGAATCGCTTTATGCTTATGGCGCACGGTCATTTACCATTTGGGATAGCAATGGGCTGGTGGTGTTTGACTCAGGCGATCAAATTGCACGAGTAACGGCTTCTGTTCATGGCAATGCATTCAATAATAATGAAGATGAAAATAAAGGCGATACACGTTCAGATGATAAAGGGGCAGAACCCGAAGCGCTAACATTAGGTGAGGTTGGCGATAGGTTATTTGCTTTTGTTGGCTTAGAGCGTATGGGCACAATAATGGTGTTTGATATAACCAACCCTTACGATGTGAAATTTCAAGACTACTTTTATAATCGTGGTTTAGAACCAAGTGCAGATATAAGTGGCGATCTTGCTCCTGAAGGAATGACATTTGTTCCTGCAGCGCAAAGTGCAACAAACGAAGCACTGCTTATAATCGGTAATGAAATCTCAGGCTCAATTGCCGTATGGGAAATAACAACTCAGTAATTAGTAAAGTTTTAAGTAAAAGCGATGTAGCGGTTATCTATAAATCGCTTTTACTTCCTCCCCTCTCAATAATCATGCCTTATGTGAATGCTTTTTAATCAAAAGCAGCCCTGCAGCCCTTTGTTTGTATGGATATTGTACTAAATTGAAATTAATTTAATAAAACTGAAATAAAGCATTGACCCTCTCCAGAATATCCCTATAATGCGCATCCACTGACCCGGCAGGCAGCAATGAAAAGCGCTGAACAAACGGTAAGTAAGTCGAGTAAAACTTAGCTTTTAAATCTTTTAAAAGAAACTAAAAATTAAGTATTGACAAAAAAACAGGAAAGCGTAATATGCGCAGCCCTAGCGAGATAAAGTTAAGCGCTTTAATCGCAACGTTCTTTAACAATATAAAGCAATCATCTGTGTGGGCACTCGTACAGATTGAGTTCTAACAGCCAAGCTAC
>Ga0209349_1000055_pt1 | contig 64626 bp, 91 predicted proteins | sample ETNvirnome_2_130_FD_184067 | JGI IMG/M metagenome (GOLD analysis project Ga0209349, IMG submission 184067) | Marine viral communities from the Pacific Ocean - ETNP_2_130 (SPAdes) (version 2) | ecosystem: Environmental > Aquatic > Marine > Oceanic | place: Pacific Ocean | collected 2013-06-22
AGATCCTGCGGCCCTGCGGACCTGAGATCCTGCGGCCCTGCGGACCTGAGATCCTGCGGCCCTGCGGACCTGAGATCCTGCGGCCCTGCGGACCTGAGATCCTGCGGCCCTGCGGACCTGGGGCCCTTGCCCAAAAAGGAGGCTTTTGGTACAATTCCAATATCGGCATATTTTGATATTAGAATTTTAACCATTGGCAAAAGTTGATGCGTTAAACCGGACTTTTTTGTCCAGTTTAAAATTCTTAGTGTAGATTCGACACAATGATCCACTAGGGGGGTGTGCGGTTTCGACCGTGCGTATTAGCACACCCCCTGCACAGGTGTGCGATTTTGACCGTGCGTATTCGCACACACCCTGGTCAGGGGGTGGTCGTATCCGCGCGCTTCCCAAAAGGGGGGTGGTCATATCCGCACACCCCCCGGATGGGGGGTAGGGGGGCCGGAGGGGGGCTCCTGGCTCCTGGCCCCCAGTTTTTCAACTTTTTCGGGTTTTCAACTTTTTTGGGATTCCGAGAAAAAAACCTGAAATTTTGGAAATTTTCTTCCTATAGGGACAATTTTAGATGTCCCCCTCTAATGGAGTTTTTTCTGCTCCAGTTTTTCAACTTTTTCTGAGGTCTGGGGAGCAGCCCCCGCTGGTGAGGGGTTAGGCTTTTCGTCCCGCTCGCATCGATTTTGCGATTCGCCGCAGGTCGTCGCAGACGACTAGCTCTTCTGGGGGAATGTACCAGAGACTTCCACGATGGCTGTAGAGAGCCTTCACCGGCATCGCGAGATGTTTTCCCCTGCTCCTCTTGCAGGCTTCCCAGCAGTCGCTGTAGTGCCTTGGGCACTCGATATGCCACGTCATGCTGGTGCCTCTCCCGCCAATTAGAAAAGTCCTGGGGAGCTGGTGTAGAAACCGCTCACCCAGGACTCTCAAACACCCACAACCCATTCGAGGGATTACCAACCTCGAAGGAGTCAAACACCTTCCCCGCGAGAGAGGAGATTACCCGCAACCTCTCTCGCAGAATCACAGAGGATAGTGTATCACCTGTCTGGACGTTTGTCCAATGGGGGGTTAGCAGCTTTCCTTGGAATTGTTTGGAAATTCTCCCGGCGAATCCTGGGAGCGTTTTGGAGGGTGTTTTTTGAAACTCAAAAATAAAGGGGGTAGGGTCGTTTTTTGGGACCTGCTCCAGGGAAAAAGTGGTTTTCGATTTTGCCTGGGGGAGGGGGAGGGTCAAAGTCTCGCCACATAATAGGAGAAACCCCTGCCCCCTGGAAATAAAGGGGGAGGGGTTTGTTTTCAGTTCGGGGCTCGACCGAATTGCTCCAGCTCCTCGGTCTTGATCCGGACCAGCCGCTTGACCTGGGGGTGATCCATCCGGAGGACGGTGACGTCCCCCTCGGTCTTGACGATGGTGCCGGTCCTGGCTCCCTGCATCCACAGGTCGCAGTGGGCAGGGATCTCAACTTTCTTTTGGTGCATGGTAGTTCTCCGTTAGGGGGGGGTTGGTGTTTCGTCGGTGGTGAGGTCACCCCTCTCGGTAGAAGGTGTCAACCTCTGAAGCGAGGCTCATAAGCCAGACGTGGGGGTCATCCGCATGTGCGATGGCTGCTGAGATGTTGGAAGGGGAGAGGACCTCCTGATACAGCAGAGCCGTCAACACCTCGTTCGATACCAGCGAGGAGGGCTTGCCCTACTTCTTGTGGAGCCTCTTTGCGGCGTCCAGAACGATCTTCTTTGTTTCAGCTTTTATCTGATTCTCCATTCGGGGGGTAAGGGTTAGGCTCCCCGGTAAGGGGCCGAGGCGGCTGCGGGTGGTTATCGGCTCGCGGCTATGCTGTCTATTAGTCGGCGTAGGTCGGCGTCGGTGGCTATGTGGGCGGGGGCGTCGTTGTCGTCGTTGAAGCAGCTCCCGAGGTAGCGTAGGGTGCCGTCGGCGTTGTAGGTGTAGGCGAGGAGGTATTCGTCGGCGGCCTCGCCTTGGTCTAGGTCGGCTATTTCTACAACTCGGCGGTCGTCGGCAAAGGTGTCGGTGAATTCTGCGATGTCTAGGTCGCGGCGGGCGGCGTAGTTTTGTGTGGTTTTTGTTAGCATCGTTCGTCTCCGGTTGGCGTCTCGTTTCGTTAACTTCTATAAGTATCTTATCGACCGGCTCCCCTGCCGTCAACAGGGAAACCGGAAAACTTTTGAGAAACTTTAGAAAGCTTTGATGGTGATCAGCGGGTTAGTCTTCAGCTTGTCCACTACGGTGTTGAAAGCCTCTCGGTTCTCGGTCACGAAGAGAACCTCGGCACCCTTCTCTGTAGCGTACAGATAGGGGTATTTCGCGCAACGTGTGACGAAGTGGTTGGCGACGGCGACTGAGGGGAAAACAAAAACGCAGCTATTCGAGGTGTCTACATAGCTGCGGCCTACTTGTGGGCATCGTCGTGTCATGGTCTTGGTCTCCATTAGAGGGGTGTTACAAATCATCGGGGGTTATGGATAAGTGCCGAGGTTTCCTAACCGATGACGTCGGCAAGGTCGGCTACATCTTGAAACGTGCCCTTCCAGGCACAGCAGTAGTGCAGGCACACCACCCGTTTGGTCTTGGGCAGGTAATCGCACCGGTTGCCATGGTAGCTGTCGGGGATGTTGGGATCATCCACCGGCTTGTCAGCCAGAGGTCCCTTGCAGCGGTCGCAGGTGAGGTCGGTCGCGGCGGCTACCCCTTCATCGGATAGGATGAAGGACTTGCGGGTGCGACATCTGTGGTAGTGCTTGCGGGCCTCTGCTACAGTGTCGAACCCGTCGTATCGTCCTACTTGGTGGAATGGCATGTCTTGGTCTCCTGCGGGGTCACTTGGTTAACTTCTATAAGAATCTTAGACTCCGGCTCCCCTGCCATCAACAGGGAAACCGGAAACTTTCTAAGATTCTTTTTCCGAGAAGAAATTCTCGTGGAGTCCCTTGTAGGGCTCCACCGGAGTGGGGAAGGAGCAGGCACCATGGTACACAACGGCTCCGGGACGGGGTTTGCCGCAAGGCTTTCCGCACTTGCCGCAGTTGCCCGTGCCCTTCTCGGGATGCTCGAATTTGTGTGCTTCGCGTTTCATGGTCAGGTCTCCGTCAGGGGTTTCGTTAACTTCTATAAGTATCTTATCGGCTGTCCCTTTCGCCGTCAACAGGGTATTTGGAAAAGTTTCTGGAAACAGGGTCCTCAAGACGGAGGCACCCTGGATACCCTTTTTGCTCTTTCAATGCTCGCCAAGTATCAGACGAGGAGCGTAAATGTCTCCGGGCACTAGGCACCCCCCTTTAGTTGAGATTTGAGTCGGAACAATTCGGTCTCCAAGGCTTCCACTTGGACGGTGAAGAAGGCGTTAGCGATAGCCAGCTCCACACCCTCAATGGCGATGATGACTGCCGCAGTGGCTTTGTCCTCTTCGTGTGTGTCCTCTGGTGGGGAGAGGTCCATCTCTCGGGCTTGGTAGCCTTTGTGGTTGCTGATGTATTCGCAGCAAAGGCAGAGGAAATCTTGGCAGGGCTGATGGCACTGGTCACAGTTTTGGGTTTGGCTTCTGATGGTAGTCTCCTTTTCGAGGTGGGTTGTGTTGCTTCTACCTCTTACTAACGGAGCCCCTCTCCAAACGTCCGAGAAGTTCTCAGAAACTTTCGTAGCCCACATTAACCCGCCGGATGACGGTTCCACTGCCGTCGCTCAGAGTCTCCTCAGAGCCTGTAGGGAGCGGGTCGCTCGACACATACCAGCCTTGGTCTATGTCTAGAGAGGGGAGGTCGTCGAGGGGCGTGGAGGGGGAAGAGAAGGACCTAGAACTTTGTGGCAGTGACGTCGGATACTGATCTTCGAGGTCGCTCTTGGTGTTGCTCTCCCAGTCGATGCCGGGGGAGGCTGAGTGCAGCCTCTTGTGGGGAATCGTCACGCCGTTGAGCTTCGTGTGGGTCTCCCACACTCGCCGGTAGTGTTGGGAATCGGTGACGACCGGGGTGTCCCAGACATCGGTTGGTGGGATGTAGGTCTTGGTGGTGGGTGACCAACTCTTGGGTCCCAGCAGATCGGCCTCTACTCGCTCGATCTTCTCGTGCATCTTCTCGACGATGGTGAGCAGCCTACCCACCTGCCCCGAGAGGAGGTTGACGTCGGCTTGCAGATCTTCGATCTCGGTCATGGTACGTTTGTCTTTCGCCTTCGATATACAAAATGTATAGTTCGCCAACTCAAGTGGCAGTAGCTCATGCACTGGGCGATACAGCTCTGCCCACCCTGGACTGTAAACTTCAAATGGAGCGATCCTTTGATCGTTGACATGGACTCGAATTCCCCGATCAAGGTCTCAAGCTTTTTGTCGATCCTGCATGTGAATCCAATCACGTAAACCTCACCGACATTCAGTTGGTCAGGGCTCAGACTCTCCAGTCTTTTTCTTGCCATGTTTCAACACCTTGGTTACTACCTTGATCGCACTCATTGTCAGCTCGTATTGCATGACCAGGGCAAGGTCTCCCTTCCCTGCTGCGAAGCCGCGATCATAATCGTATCGTGCAAATGCAGCAACCATTGTACCATCTTGCAGAGGTGGGAGGTAACACCCCTCAGAGGCATCAACTTTCCCACCTTGGAAGTATTGCAAAGGCATCAGATTTTAGCTCCTGTCTCGGGGTGAAAGTTAGTCCAAAGACATTCCGTTTTCTTTGGTTTGGTTTTGGCCGAGGAGGCTTTGTTGTCGATCTTTCGCTCGTAACAATTCCAACCCACTCGCTCCGCGATGATGTCGTACACTTTGCTATGGTAACCCGACAGTAGGAACTTCCCTTCGAGGTCTACCAGTTTGTTGAGAAGGTCCTCGTGTTCGAGGTAGGTCATCTCTTCGGTGTAGTTGTCGATGGTCACCCGTGTCTCGTGGAGGTACGGAGGATCGAGATAGAAAAGGGTGTTGGGTCCATCCTCGCGGTCGATCACGTCGAGCGCATCCTCGTTGAGTAGGACAACCCGCTGTAGCCTTCTATGAGCTTCAGGTAGCCCCTCAATTGCAGATAGCCACGCTGATACCTGTTCGTTCATCCCACGGCGTGTACGGTTGCGTGAGAGCGTTGCAAAGTCCTTTCCTAATCCCTGCCGGGACATGCGATAGCGGATGAAGAACCAGTAGGCTCTCCGAATGTCGTTGCAGTTCTTTTCGATGTCATCCCAGTTCTCTCTGGCAAACTCAAAAAGAGTCTTTGCAAAGGGGACGATGTTTACTTGATGGGAGAACTTTTTAAAGCTCTCGCCGGTTGGCGTGGACTGGACGATCTGCCAGAAGTTGATCAACGAATCGTACTTGTCGTTGGCGACCTCGCTGACCCCCTCGGGATCTTTCCGGAACAACACCGCACCTCCACCGAAGTAGGGCTCGACGTAGTGCGTATGCTCCGGCATGTGGGAGATAATCCAATCGGCAAGATAAGACTTGCCACCGTGCCACTTCATGGGATTACTCATGGTAGAAACACTCCACGAAAATGTCAGCGGTATGTTTGTTCTTCTTGGCAATACTTGACAAGTAGTCCTCGAAGGATTTGTAGAGGATGGTGAGTTCCTCAAACTGTTCGTCGTAGGCGTCCCAGAAAGGGATGCCCTCCCAGTTACCACCTGCCAGACGTACCCTTTGGGCTGCTGGTCTATCGTGGAAGATTAGCTCGATCTTTTTCAGCCCGGCGGGTACATCAAAAAAGTGTTCGATGCCATTCCCGCAGATCCTTACATTTCTAGGTCTTCGTTTTGCTACGAAGTTGCTGCAGTACCTGTTCAGTTCCAATGTTGCGAGTTTCACTCCTCGGTCTCCTTTCTTTTCTCGGTGCGGATGTTCAGCCGCGAGGGGTTGATAATGTGCAGACAGAAGGCTGAGAGTACAAGCCATGCAGGGATGGCAATCGCGATCCTAAGTAAGACTTGGACAGCCGGGTAGCAGTGCGGGATTACTGCCTCCCAGGTGACTAGCACCAAGAGGGCAGCAATCAATGCGGTGTAAAGTTCAAGACGTCTTCGAGTGTTTGGTTTCATTCTTAGGTTTTCTTCCTTGGGTTGGTCGAGCCACCCGCGAGACCCCCAGAGACTTGGCTTTCGCCCGGATCTCTGGGTGTTCCCACAGGATGTCTTCGATTGTTGCGTTTCGTTTTTGCTTGGGCGAGATGGAGTCGATGACGTCCAGCAGCCCCTCGGTAAGTATGCAACAGATCTGTTTCACGAGATGGTGTCCTTTATGCTTGGAGTTCAGCGGCACCCTTACAGGTGACCTTGCCCCGCGCGGTTACGATCTTCGTGAGTCGAAGATTCTGCATGAGGACCTTGCAGTCCTCCGCGTCTTTCTTCTCCACCTTCAGCTCGCCCTCGTCCGCATACAATGCGGGGAGGTCACGCAGAACTGCTGCGCGGGTTGCGGGGTTGAGTTTCCCCATCAGGTAGGCCGCGATCTTACTCGCAGTCGGGCCTGTGTGGGGCTTGTCTTCATCCTGCCCCACGGCGATCGCCATGTCGAAGGGGATGTTGAAATTCTCGTCGCGGATGCGACCGATGAAGCTGCCTCGGACGTCATACGTCCCACCTGCTGCGAGGTTGTCTCGCTCGGCATGCTTGTTGCATGTCTTGGTCAAGGCGTGGAAAACAGCGGCTTCGAGTTCTTTAGTAATCATACTAACGTGTCTCCTGGGTAAGGAAGGAACAAAGGTGCGGGTTTCGCCTAATATTAGGCGATAGGGTTTCAGCGGGTAGTTTGAAAAAACAGTTGGCGAGTATTGTACTTGCGATAAGCTTTGGCAGGCTGACCAGCCCTTGGGAGAACTGGCTCTTTACAGGGTAGTCGGGCTCGACGCCCGGTCCCAATCCGTTTGGACCTGCGAGGTTTCTCCCTCGCTCGTCAACTGTCTCTTGTGTGTGTGTGTGGTGGAGGTTGCAGGGTCTCCCCTTTGCACAACGTATACCCGAGCCCGCTTGAGTCTAGCTTCTGCTGGCAGCCAAGATACCGTCCCTCCTCTGATTCTTATCGGCAATTGAAGTGCTTCATCTGCACTAATTTCTCTCGCCAATCGGGTGTTTCATGGATCTTCGATACGACCAGATCTTTCAGCTCCTGGACGTCGAAGTCATGTTGGTAAACGTCGTTGCCATGGTAGTCCTGCACGAGGACTGAGCATACGTCGAACGAGTCGCAGAACTCCTGCCCGAACTCGTCAACGTCTGGGTAGACGTCGAGGACTGCGGACTCGACCCAGAAGATCCTTTTGTCTTCGTGGAGCAACTCGATCTCCAGTTGGGTCAGAAGTTTGGTGTCGGCTTCAAGTGGCATCTTTGGGGTCTCCGGGGGTGGAAGTGTTTCAGGTCTGTGTAGCTTAGATAAGATTCCTGCCAGTGTCAAGTGGTCAGGGAAAGAATTTCTGATTTAGCACTGATCTCTCAAGTGCGGGGGTAGAAAGGGGAGGAAGTCTTTGTAATGCAACACGTTGGGCGTCAGCTCGTCCAGGAGGGCGTTGTACTCCTGTCCGCATCTGTTGACGTTGTCAGCGTCGGCACGCTTTATATACAGCTCTCTCGTGGACGAGAGGGCATCCATCTTTTCTTTGACGACGGCGTTCCGTTCGTTGATCAGATCCTGCTGGTCGAGCAGGCCCTGGAAGGTTTCTTCCAAGGCATGCCTCGCAGCTTTATCCTCCTCGCTCTCCATCGTCACGAGCCAAGCGGAGACTCCTATGCCTGCAACAAAGCCAACGAAGGTGAAGGTTGTTACGAGTAGGAAAGTGATCAAGCTTCAGCCTCCTCACAGCATGCTCGCCCGCAGCAAGTTGGCTCGGATTGCAACAGTGTCAAGGTCTGGATCATTTGCAGAAGGTCGGGAGCCTTCCAACCGGTTGGCTTGATCCATTTTCCAGTCTCTGGGTCTTCGTGGGCATCACCCTCAAACTTCGCGAGGTTGGACTCGTCGATGACTTGCCGAAACCTTTTGTCAGGTATACCACAGGCAGACAAGGTGCCGGTGGTGACCACTGCAATGTCGCAACAGCCATCGACGATCTCGACGAGGTCTACCTTGCCGTTGTCATGGAAGTCCATGTCCCCGAAGAGGAGAGGCACCGAGGGGTCGCCATCGCAGGAAAGATCAACACCAAGAGCCTCAACGGTCTCCAGGCACTCTTCCATGATCAATCGGGCTCGGAGCAGACGAACCTCTGGGGAGGGCACTGTGGGAGTCGTGGGGACGTCCTGGCCTGCCTTCCGCATGAACTCTTCGACGTTTTGTTGGTGGGTTGTTTTCTCTTGCATGTTCGCTTTCAAATTGCATCGCCTGCCGGAGGTCCGGGAAATGTCTCCCGAACTTCCTTTGCAGACGACTAAGGTGTTGATGGTAAGTTTCGTACACTAGGAGGCGACCTCCGGTGCCTTCACCAAGACCGAAGCCTTGGTTGGGCGTTTGTAGAAGCCGAAGTAGGCGTCGTCCTTGCTCTGCTCAAGGCGAGCAGTGAAGGTGACCTTGTCACCCTTGGCAACGTCCAGGTCCGATGGGATCGAGCCCCAAACCTTGAAGCCTTCGTCGTCCTTGACGAGCATCTTCCAGGTGCAGCCGAAGCGGCTTTCCTGTAGCTTGGTGGATAGCACGGTGCCGGTGACAACTCCTCGCCCCGTTGGGCACTCGGTGCCGTTGGCGAGTTGGTCTGCCTTCTCGGCAACCTTGTTGGCTTCCCACTTCGCTTGACGATCCAGGTCGGCCTTGACCTTGGCGGGCATGCCAGAGATCAGAGCCATCTGCTTGGGCGAGATCTTGCCGTACTTGACAGCTCGGCTGATGATGTCGCGGAGGACATTCAACGACCAAGTTGCATAGCCCTTGGAGTCGATCCAACCTTGCTTGGTCAGCGAGGTCTGGTCCCACTCTCGTGCTACCTCGAAGAGGAACTCGACGCCAGCGTCTGCGAGCATCTTGATGCACTTCACTTTGCCTGCCTTCGCTTCGCGGAAGCTCTTGGTGGCGTGCTGGATAGCCTTGAAGGCGTTAGCACTCCCCATCTCCAGCTTCTCGGCACAGGTGGAACCCAGTGCGATGTAGCTGTTCGTCTTGGCGTGATAGAACGCACAAGTGTAGATCGCGTTGACCGAACCGCAGCAGTGGCACTGCCCGCCATGGTTGTGGTCGGAGAACTTCGCACCCGTTCGAGCTTGGTGGGCGTTGAAGATGGAACGCTCTTCCTGCACGAGCTGGATGGCGTCGTACTCGGCCTTGAAGACCAACTGTGCCACGTAGGTGTAGTCGGCGGGAACGATGGCAGATGGTCGGTGGATGTCAGTTCGCTTGGTCATGGTCAGGTCTCCCTTGGTTGTTGTGGGCTGCGGTAGTCGCAAACCTCATATAAGTAAGTTATCGTCCCCAAAGCTTCCCGTCAACAACAATTCTTCCAAAGTTGGAAAGTTTCTTCGTTTTTTCTACCCTGTATAGCGGGTTTTGCCATAAAGTTTTCAGGATTTATCTTCAGCATTGGGCACGAGCCCTTCGATGAAGGAGAGCAACTGGGCTCGAATCTCGGGGGTGATGTTAAAACAGCCTCCCTTTCGAGTAGTTTGTATCAGGTCTGTGACGTTGTTACAGCGTCGGGCGGCATTGCGGTCGAGTTTCTGCTGGGCGAGCCCTGCCTGGGCCTCCTCGACGGTGCAGAGGTGGATCGACGACCAACTGTCTGCTCCCTTCTGGTAGCCGCTCTTGTTGAAGCGTCGGTCGCACTCGGTCACCAGGATTCCCGTTGGGGTCACCCGTTTGACTTTGGAGATGGTGTAGGTGTCTCGGCCAAGGGCACCTCGGCCTACGCGAAACGCAACAGGATCTCCAGCGGCGTAACCTTCGGTTGTCAAGTATCTAAGCATGTGTCAAGTATTCCTTCTGTTTTGAAAGCGAGGTGAGGGGCTGACTGTACATTCCATGAAGTGGCACAGTTCGGGATTCTGCGGTTGGGAAATATATTCAAACCTCTCGCAGCCGTCTCGGTGGGCGTATGAAAACCACCCACCACTCGCTGTGATTACAAGTATTTTCGGTTGATGCCTTCGAGGCGTTTCAGTTCAGCGACGTCGGCTGCGTAGATGGCTTCTCCACCGTCCCCGTAGCAGCCTTCCTGGCCCTTGGTTCCGTAGCGGGCGACGTAGCCTGCGAGGTCGCCCCCGCAGCTCTCGATCCACTTGCTCTGTCGGAAGATCGCGAACGAGACGAGTGTTCGTGGGAGTGTTTTTCTGCTCATGGTCTGGGTCTCCTAGACGAGGTTGTTTCGGGTGATGAAATTCAGCATCGCGGCCCATCGGGCATCGCTGATCGAGTTGGTGGGCTTAACACCTTTGCCGTAGACGACGGCGTTGATTGCTCGGGCGAGTGTCATCGATCTGGTCTCCTATTATTAGGCGAAAGGTTAGGTCCCCGCAGAGCCCCTCAGAGGCTCTTGCGGTAGACGACGTAGCAGTGGGTGATCTTACGTCGGTCTGACTTGCGTCGATCCGTATCGACGATTGTGCGACCGTGGGCACCAACCAGGAGGGCGTGCCCGTCAACCCGGATGATGAATCCGTAGGCATCGACTTCCTTGGCAAGTTGTACCATCTTTGCTCGTGCCCCGCCAACCGTTTTCCCCTTGACCTGGGACAGGCGGCTGCGGACAGTGAACTTCTTGCGAACTGCACCCACCAGATCGCTGATGTTGTGCAGGTAGCGGGTGACGTTCTCACAGCCAAAGGCTTGGGCCACTGCCAGGGCACAAATGTTCTTGTTGCCGTTCTGGCTGTTGTTGCTGCGGGCTCGTTGGGCTGCTCGGTTGATTGCCATCGTCTTGGTCTCCCGTTTGGTGGTCTCCGTTTGCGGTAGTCGCAAACCTCATATAAGTAACTTATCGACTGGCAAGTCTCCCGTCAACAGCAATTCTGCCAAAGTTGGAAAGTTTTTTATCTGGCCCTTTGATAGAGGGTTCGCTTGGCCCATCGCTTGCCTGACAGCAGGACCTCGACTCGGTGCCGCACCACTCGGAACGTGTTGCTGCTCACGTCGATGTCTACGCCGTCCAGCTCCACCGTCCACCAGGGCTCGCCTCGGTGGGTCAGCTTGAAGGCAACGAACTTCCCCACAGCGGTCTCAAGGGTGTAGTGACCTCGGCATACTTTTTTCCACATGGTCTTGGCCTCCAGGTTAGTTGGTGAGTCGGTATCGGGCGATCTTGCGTTGGCAGGCGTTTTGCCCACCGAAGAGGTTGTCTCGGTTCTCGACCATCTCGTAGATGGTGTAGATGTCCTTCTGGAGCTTTCCGGCCTTGACCAGGGCTGTGAGGTCGGCGGGCTTGTGTGCGGGCAGGTAGCGGCTTGGCGTCCAGGCTGTGTCGCAGCCTTTGGTGTCGGCTTCGATGAAGGCCAGGAGAGCTGCTCGGTCGGTCGCGATCTGCGCCTTGGTTCGACGGTTGGCTAATCTAGCTTCCCACTTGGTGGCAGCTACCGTGGCTTGACGAAGAAACCGTCTACGTCGTGGGGAGCCTTTGTCGGCTCGGGCTGCTGCAACCAAAAAAGCTCGAACGCTTTTCTTGTTCTGGTGCGTTCGGCAGAGGTTTTTGTCGAAGGTCATCGTCTTGGTCTCCCGTTTGCGTTGCGTTGTTTAAGCTTCTATAAGTAATCTATCGGCAACGATCTTCCACGTCAACAGGGATTCCGGAAAAGTTTCGAGAAAGTTTTTAGGACCGCAGGACGTTGCCTGCGGCGTCCATCGAATCGCCCTCGTTGATGTGGACAACATGAGCCTCGAAGGGTCCCTTGTTCAGCGGGTGGCGGTAGCGGGCTCCTGCCTTCAACGCAGGCCCAAGGTACTTGTATTCCTTCACACAGGAGGGATAGGAGCCAAACATGGCGAAGCTTCTCCACTTGTTGTCGTAGCAGAGACGGTCCCCGGTCTCGGGGCAGACGACGATCTTGGTTGAGTTATCTCTGGGCATTCTTGATTTCCTTTTTGGCTTGGGTTCGTCGGAGTTTCTTGCTTAGTGTTTTGAGGGTCTCAGTTCGCTCCCAGCGGGACTTCCCGCCGTTGGAGCCTACCATCCCTCGTTTGATCTTGAGGCTCACTGTTAGCCCTCCTGGATTGCCTTGCGGCTCTTGGCACCTCGGGTGCGGTTGCGTTTGGTACGACGGTCCCCCATGGCACCGGCGCTGGAGTTGCGATCCTGGTGCCCCTTGCGGAGGGGACGGTCCTTGATGGTGATGATGATCTTTTTCATGGTCTCGGTTTCCTTAGCTGAATTTCTTGCTGATCTTGGCGCTGTAAACTTCGCCTTCTGGGATTTGGTAGCTGTCGCCGCTGACAAGCCTGTCAGTGTAGCGGACAGTGAAGGTGCCTTCGTTGCTCTTGTTGAGTCGGAACCCGGTAATCTGGACTTCGCGACCGCTCTTGAGTGTCAGGTAGGTTCCGACTGCTGTCTTGCTGACTCGTGGCTTTCGTTGTCGCATGGTCTCGTCTCCGTTTGGCGTTTCGTTAACTTCTATAAGCATCTTATCGGCAACGATCTTCCACGTCAACAGGGTTTCTGGAAAAGTTTCGAGAAAGTTTCTCAGCGGCTCCAGCAGGCGTAGCCACCGTCTCGGGTTGGGTCAGCGTAGAGCGAGTCCACGTCCACCTCCACTCCCTCCTCGAACAGGAGGTCCCTCAGAGCCTCCTGCAGGTCGCTCTTGTTGGTCTGGGCTCCGAAGTCGGCGTACCACTCGCCAGACTCCTCGTGGACGATCTCGCCGTCTACAGCGAACTTGGTGCGGTAGGCCCAGGCTTGGTCGTGCGAGCCGTTGTCCCAGAAGATGGAAGCGGATACGAGGGTCTGCTTTTTGTCTGCCATTGTCTTGGTCTCCATTAGAGGGGGTTGGAAGGGCATCCGTCTCCCCACCGTTTCCAGTGGGGGTGAGGGTGACCTCAGATTCCGAGGAAGGTTAAAGCTTCTTCGCTGACGGCAGAGACCCCTGGGATCTGAGATCCCGTGACCTCGCCCGTGCAGACAACAACGAAGAGGGAGTTGACCACTTCAAGCTTGGTGATGGTCTCACCGTGTACGCTGGTGATGAGCAGGATCAGAGCAGAGAAGGCTGCTGGCGTGTTGGCGGTTAAGTAGGACATGTCTTGGTCTCCCGGTTAGTGTTGCGACTTGGTTAACTTCTATAAGCTACTTTATCGGCTGTCCCTGCTGCCGTCAACAGGGAAACCGAGAAAGTTTCGAGAATCTTTTCAGGCCCCTAGGACGGTGACCTGCCAGGGCTTCGCACCGACTGCGAGGGACTTCATCACAGCCTTGTCTGCGGCCTGCACAGTGTCGTAGCGAGCGGCGAGGTCGCTGTCCTTGGTGAGGCTTCGCCCACCTTCGCCAAGGTAGACCCAGACGCCGTAGCGGTTTTCGACCTGGACGGCGAAGGAGACCTTCTTGGCCTCTGCTGTCTTGGTCTCCACTGCTGCGACCTTCTCGCCCCAGGCGGCGTCCCATGCAGCCACAGCGGCTCGCATGTCCTCGATGTTCAACACGTCGGCTACGCTGCCGATGGTGTTGTAGTCGGCGTCCTGGAGCAGGACGGTGACGTTGACCCCGCCCACCCGCATGCCTGCGGGGGAGAGGTCGAAAACTTGGTGGATGTGGGATGGCTTTTTCATTGTCTTGGTCTCCGGTTTCGAGAAAGAAAAACTTAACTTCTATTGAGATTCTTTTTAGCTCCGATCCACGCTCCAAGGTGCGGAGCTGATTCCGTAGCTGATGATCTTGACGTCCTCGCCCTGGAGGGTCGCCGTGGCTTCCCGGACGAAGTCGCCGTGGATGTTCACGTAGCTGGTCATGTTGCGGGCGACTCGTTCGACCACTCGGACCTGTCGGTTCTTCGCCGCGCGGTGGGTCTTCTGCATGCAGCGGATCTTGACCTTGCGGTCTGCGTGGGTGTTCTCGTGCAGGCGAGTCTGGGTGCTTTTGGTCATCGTCTGGTCTCCCGTTCGAGTTGTGTTGTTTAAGCTTCTATAAGTAATCTATCGACTGTCCAGTTCCCCGTCAACAGGGAAACTGGAAACTTTTCGAGAATCTTTTAGATCCCCATTTCGTCGGCTTGTCGCAGCAGGTTGCCGCCTGTCTTCGAGCCCTCTTCGTGCCCGAACATTCGGGAGACGACGTCCTGGTAGGCCCAGGCTGCTCCCCACTGGCTATCGGGGCCTCGCTGCTTGGCTTGGCTCATGGCGTTCTCTGCGAGCATGTTCAGGGTGTTCAGGCTGATCTCGTTTTTGGTGGCTGGCATCGTCTTGGTCTCCCGTTCGAGTTAGTTGGTTAAGCTTCTATAAGTAATCTATCGACTGTCCGGTCCCCCGTCAACAGGGAAACCGGAAAACTTTCGAGAATCTTTTCAGCATACTTCGCCCATGTAGCCGTACATCTCATTGGCACTCAGCCAGATGATTGCGAGTTTCCGCTCTGCTGCCGTCAACAGCTCCTCGATGGCTTCGCACTTATCGATCTTCTCATTCCACTTCTCTTCGTGGGCGTCAGCCTTCGGATCGCAATACTGGAGGGGCTGGTTGTACCGCTGGGCGACTCGGGCGGCTTGCTTGTACTTCGTGAGGTTAGAAGGTTTGCGGGCCTCTCTGCGGGCGTCCTGGGCCGCTTTGGTGCGGGAATGTAGCTCCATCCCGCAGTAGTGGATCTCGTCGGCGTAGTATCCGCACTTGGGGTTATCCGGCATAGCCGTCATAGCTGCTTGGCAATCCTTGATTGTGAAGCGGAGGCTGTCGTCGCTGCGGCCCTTTAGGGACTTGGGATAGTTCGCGTGATCGATTTGAGGGGCGTCGGTTGGCATGGTTGTGGTCTTCGTTTCAGGGGGTTGGTTAACTTCTATAAGTATCCTAGACGAGGTCCCGGTCCCCGTCAACAGGGGAACCGGGAAAATTCCGAGAAAGTTTTAGCTGGGCACTCGCGAGGCTTTTCGGCTCTCCTCGTACTCCCAGCATTGCTCCTGAGTCACGGGGTAGTCCAGGACAGCCTGGAGGGCTCGCAACTGCTTGGTCAGCTTCGCCCTGCGGGTCCTGACGTGGGCAGCAGAGGCTTCCCCGTCGCAGGACAGCATCTCGGGCTCCAGCTCGCCGTAGACGGCGTGGATCGCTGCCATCGTGTGGTACGTGACAGAGTCGAAGGGGTTGAAGCGGATCGCCTCGGCGGGACGAGTGACGACCTCTACCGGCAGCATGGGGGCATTGCCCGAGGGTGTCATCAGCGAGTAAGGTACTCCCCATACTTCGCCCTTCTTCGAGCGGCTCCCGCGATTCTCCAAGATCTCGACCTTGGCCTTCTTCGGGTTCAGCTTGACGATCTTGCCGAGAGTCTGCTCTCCGCGAGTCCTGCCAAAGGTGACGGTCATTCCTACGGTTGCGTGTGCTTTCATCATGGTCTTGGTCTCCAGGTTTCGAGGGGTTGGTGTTAACTTCTATAAGTAATCTATCGACTGTCCCGGCTCCCGTCAACAGGGAAACCGGAAAACTTTTTGGAAAGTTTTAGAAGCCTTCGTCGATCAGGTACGCCACCACCTCGACAGCCGCCTTGCGGGTCTTGCTGATGTCGTGGAGTCGCGAGGCGTAGCTGTCGTCCACGAAGAAGACTCCCTCTTTCAGGACCGTCTGAGCCAACCAACCGCCATCGGTCTTTTCCACGCGGATGTAGCGACCCTTGTGTTCGGTGATGTAGGCTCCGCTGAAGGTCTTTGTGAAGTCTCTGGTCATGGTCTTGTCTCCCGTTTGGCGTCCAGTTGGTTAAGCTTCTATAAGTTATAATCGACTGCTCCGGTTCCCGTCAACAGGGAAACCGGAAACTTTTCAAGAAAGTTTTAGACGTCGTAGCCTTGGGCGGCGAGCATCCCCTTGGTCAGATGACGAAGGAAGTGGAAGACGTCCCCGTTCTGAAAGTCGATCTTGACGAGGGTGTCGCGGATCGAGGCGTGATGATCCCCGGCGTGGACACAGATGTAGTCAACGATGTCTTGCCAGACCAGACCGTAGTGGCCTTCAATTCCGATGAAGTCGATCAGCTCTACGCCTTTTTCCTGGATCAAGTTTTCGAGGTAAGTTCTCATGGTTTTGGTCTCCCGTTTGCGTGTGGTGTTTCGTTAACTTCTATAAGTAATCTATCGACTGGGATCTTAGCCGTCAACAGGGATTCCGAGAAAGTTTTCAGCGGAGACAGGCTGCAAGACGTTTGACCCTACGTTTTAGGGTGTTTTCGTCGGAATTATTATCCAAAATAATATCGCAAAGATCTTTGGAAACGGTGTTTGAGATGCCAGATTCTGGTGGTTTCCGCTCTGCAGCGTCCACCCAGATCGATAAATCGAAGAGTCCCTTCTCGCGGGCGTCGAGGAATTCTATGCGGTTTCTTATCCCCACGTACATATCGTGTTGGGCGAAGATCTCCCGCGTGAGTCTGGAGGGGTCGTCGGCGTTGTACGCGCAGATCATGTCGAACCATTCCTTGCGATGGTTGCCACGATCCTCGAAGGCTTCCTGTGGAGTGTTGTAGCCATACTTGACTTTTAGGGCATCGAACAGAAAGAGTTTGCAGGCGAACATACTTGACGAATCGAAGGTTATGTCAAGTGCTTGTTCGAGCAGTTCCCCAACGGTGTCTTTGCCGTGGCGGGCGTAGCCGCAGATCATAAGTTTCATGCGACCAACAGCTTTCCCCAGAAATCCAAAAAGGATGCTTCGGCTAGAGGTGGTGTGAGTACCTGCGTGGGTGACGTGTGGACGAAGGACGTTGCCATCTGGCACCCTTCCCACTTCCATGCTCCGCTTCCCTTCATCAGCAGTGCGGCCTCTGCTCGGCAGACGGTGTTGTCGCACTCCTTGATGATCTCCCAGTCGATCTCTTTTTCATCCACGGGGAGCTTCCGAAGTATGGCATCCATCAGAAGATTTTCGACCTCTCGAAAAGCTTTCATCGAGGGGTGGTTTTTAATCGGGCGGCACATGTCTCCGATGTAGGCTTCGCCTGCATCATGCCAGAGAGCTGCGACCTGGGTGTCCCAATTGCCCCCGCGAAGTTTCACCTCCTGGGCAACGATCACCGAATGCTCGGCAACACTATAAAACCTCTCGCACTGCCCTCCGAAGCGGCAGAGCTTCGCTAGTGCAGAGACTATGTCGAGAAGATTCATGGTGTCAGGATCAGGGTTGAAGACGTTCAGGAATTCCCCTGAGAGAATGCTGATAATACCTTCGTCTTCGCACCCTGTTCTGTTGATCGCTAGATCATGCTTTTCAATCATTTGTCAAGTCCTTGTCAATCTGTTCGATGATGGCTCCGATGTGGAGCGAGTTGCGAAGGGTCTCACCGTGTTGTCGGTGGAGGGTAACCGCGCAGATGTCTCGCTTAGATCGGTAGCCATGTGAGTGGGAGTAAGTATCGCGCGGGATCAGTGTACGAAAAGATTCTATCACCTGTCCACCCACGTCTTGCCTTTTCTGGTGGTGGATGTGACCAGTGTACCAGTAGCGATGTTCGCATCGCCCAGACTGCTCTCGCTTGTCTTCTGCCATGACTTTGTAAAGTGCCTCTGGCTTGACCTTGTGCCCATGGTGAACACCGATCAAGTTGTTGCCAAATTCGTACCAGTGGAAACCATCGGGGCTAACGTCGATCTTGACTCGTGGATTCTTTTCGTAAGCCACTTCCAGACAGAGGTTGAGCATTTGCGAAGTCTGCTCGTCATGGTTGCCGATGGCATTTATCACAGTCACCGTCTCGTGCTTCTCAAGGGCAGCATCGATCATCCGGCGCATAATCTGGATTCCCACTCGGGCGACCTTCGCCCATCGCCCATCGACGTCCAGGGGATTCTTTCCCCGCCTCGTGACGTTCTCAGGGGTGTCAGTGTGGAACCAGTCTCCGAGGTTGCAGATGACTGCCTCAGAGGTCTTAGGGGAGGCTTCCATCAGTCGGTCGAAACCTTCCGCGAAGATCTTGTCAGCGATCTCGATGTCCCAATCCTCTTCTGCGTCCTCGTGCCAGCAGTAGAGACCAATGTGGGCATCCCCGATTGGGTAGACCACCAGCTCGTCATCGACCATCCCCTTTTTTGTGGGGGCAAGTCGCTTAGGAAGGGGGGTGAAGTCTTGGCAGACATGTTTTGCATATTCTTGGGCGAATTCCTTTAGTCGATCCATGTCCGCTGACGATTTTACCCATTGGGCCTTGACGTTTCCGTCCTCATCGTATAGCGTTGAAGTACCCTTCACGAAGTGCGTTGACGGCACCGTGTGTGTCATGTCATGTTCAGGGCTGTGACCCTGGAGGGCTGCGCGCTTTTTGATCCGGGCTACCAACCCCCTGATAGTGGGGGCGCTGGAGCCTACCTCTTTTGCTATTTCCGCATAGCTCATTTTGTCTAGTTTTTCAATGATAAGCCGCTGCTTATCCGTATTGCAAAAATCGATTAGACCGGCCATTATTACTCGTCCTCGGCAGAAGAAATTGTCGTAGGGTTTTCCAAGTCTGTCAGGTGGTTGAGGGTCTCGCCCTTCGCAAAATCTGACAACGACAGACGTATAACTTTAATTCCAAAGTCTTTCAGTTCAGCCCTCAGCCTTTTGCCAAGGTTGGTCGCAGTCTTCCGAGAATCGCCTACAAGCTCTTCGTAGGTGAGGTTAGAGATAACCTGGGAGATAGCCGCAATTGCGAAGTCTTCGGCTGTGTCATCGTAGTCGTAGCACTGCGTAAGCAACTGCTCGACATCTGAGATTTCATAGATAAGAACCCCACGAAGATGTAGGACAAGTCCGTCCTTGGTTGTTAGGTTCTGCTTCGGCAGTCGTTTGGTCTGCCGCTTGATGGGAATGACCGTGGGTATGTCTGTGACTACCGGCCAATACCAGTGGATACCTGTTCGACCAAAGACCCAAGTACCGTTGTCATGCTTGACAACTCGCACCTTGGAACCCCATCGCCACTTTACACCTTCCTGCGTTGTGTTCACTATCACGAAGTGTGGGATGAACATCACGAGAAAATCGTAGAGTCGCGTCAGGACTGGGAACAGCTCTCCCATAAATTACCCACCATGATTAAAGGGTCCGTTGAGACTTCCTATTATCGGTGGGTTTTATGGACTAATCCAGAGCAGTTTCTCCGCATATTAGGAGAACTCAAAAATAAAGGGGGAGGGGTCTTTTTAGCGAGCGACGAAAAGAGAATGCCAGATTCGTAATTCAAACGGAGTGTAAAGTTGCTTGTGTGGCACTATTAACTCTCGACAGGGAATACAGGGATTAGTCTTTAGATTCCATCTCTTCTTCTGCCACCGGCGCAGAGTCGTCTCGGCTCTTCTCAGAAGGGTGGAATGGTTGTGTTCCAAAGTCCCTGCCCTCTCTAGCAGCATCGCCATCTCCGCTCTTAGTTGGAGACTTCCTTTTTGAGTAATCACGAGCGTCCGCTGTGTTACCGTAGTTAAGTCCCTTGTCTGTGCAAAGGTAGAGGACTCCAACCAGTCGTGAGCGTCTGCTGGTCCCGGTAACGGATCGTATATATCCTTCCCGGAGCAGTAGTCCAAGAGGCTCTTGTAGGAAAGGTGATTGAGGGTCTTCAAGGCTGTATAAATATCGAATGTCGGAGAGTGCAAGTCCGTTAGGTCCACCATCTTTAATCCTCTTCAGAAGTGCCCATCGGTTGACAGGCTTCTTCGGGGCGGGTACTGGTTTGTCAAAGCCGAGGTGATCCATCTCCAGATCCTCTTCGGCTAACTCGCGTTCTTCCTCTAACTCCCGGCGAGACTTCCGCTCTTTAGGTTTGGCCTCACGGGGAGGGAGGTGTACAAGTTCTTCGTGGGGATCATTCATTGATAGTCTTTCAAAGAGTAGAGGTTTTTTCTAGGCGTAAATGTGAGACCTAACAGGTAACCCTTTTCTAGCCTTTTTCTGAGTGGTGTGTAGTGCGTTGCGTATGAGCAGCTATTTACTCTATGGTCGCTATAGGCTACTATCCAAACCCATTTGGTCAGGCATCCAGGATTACCAAGGGGACTATCTTCCATATCTGCACAACCTCTTTTTTGACGTGCCACCACTTTAATCTTCTATACTGCCGGGGGTTGCCCCAGCGATCTGTGGCATAGTCCTCGGCATCAATCCTGTCCTTGAAGTGGACGACTGGCTCACTGTCCGGGGAGGGCTTCTTCTCCATCAGCTTGATTGAGTAAGGCACTTAATATCCTTTCTAATTCTTCGACTCGGGCTTGAGTCTGTTCTACGTTGGCTACAAGGTCTTCGAGAATAGTTGCACCCATCGGGGTGAAACCTGCATGGACATAAAGCTTGGCTTGCATCGACAGGTTCGACATGTCAAGTACGCCTTCGTGCGGTTTGAACTCTGTCGTCTCTCTCGTCCGCTCAGGCTGTCCCTTTGGTTCTTGGATTCGGGCGAGGTGTTTGTACCACTTGGCAAACAACTCATTGCCTTGTCGTTCGTTGCTGTCGGCCCAAATCACCTGAAAATCGTCAGGGTCTTCGTTGGGATCTAGCGTTAGACGGAAGAGGCAACCGTTCCACATGAAGCGGACGAACTCAGCAGTCTCCTTCACCGGCATCTGGAAGACCTTCAGGTCCCCGTTCTGCTTCTTCAGGAAGTCTACAAACATCTCCTTCATCTCGCGTGGCATTTCTGTCTTCATGGTCTCTAAGCTCTCTTAAAAGTTTGTTGTCAAGTTCGGCACCTCGCATGCCGTTGTTAAATCCGTTGAGCGCCATCCTAAACAGCTCACTGCTCAGACTCGCGGTAGAGCCTAACGCCTGCCTCCCCTTCACTATCTCGTGAAGGGCATCCGCAAAGTCCTGGTGTTCCTGCGGGATCGTTACACTCACTCGCGTTCCCTTCCAGTTGTCGATCTTCCTCGGCATCAGGCTTCCACCTCTCAAGTGACTGTCGTAAAATGTTCTTCGCCATGTTGGCGCGGGATGTTCTAAATCCTTGCACCTCGTTCATCTGACGTGCGAGGGAGTCTATCACATCACACATCCATAACTCGTCGTCGTTGAGACGTATCTTAATCTCTTGCACGGGATTCTCCTAGTCCTTGACGCTGGGATCTCCCAGGCCAAATTGGAAGTTGGTTGAGCGGCTCCCTCCGTACTCTCTGTGCTTGGCTATTTCTGCCCGGCACTTAGGGTGCATCCGATCTCCCCGGTTCTTTGAGTTGAGCTTGGGCTCCCCGCAGACTGGACAAATTCTAGTCATCACGGTGGGACCTTCATGTAGCGTTTCCATCTCCGGCTTGCGGAGGAACTTATCTAGCAGGCTCACAAGTGTTTCTCCTAATAATAGGACTGTGCCCCCGAACCAAATGGCGGTAAAGTTTCAGGGGCACAGTCAGGGTTTACGAAATGTTGCGGATCAGGCGAGCCATGAATTTCCGCATGTTGGTAATCAGGTTCGGCAGGTCCTCGAAGTGGACGACGTTCTCTTTGCCGTACATCTTGTCGGAGTTACGAACCCCGTCGATTGCGATCTGCAAAACGTGGAAGCCTTCCTTGCGGCACTGGTCAACAGCCAACTTGGTTGCGTCCGTAGCCGACATCCCACCGAAGTGGCCGCAGGGCTCACCGTCGCTGACAACGATCAGCAACTTCTCGAACTTGGGATTGCAGAACTTCTTCATCTCGTGGCGGGCACAGTTGATCGCCACATAATCGTAGTTTCCGCTGCCGGGATCGTAGGCCGCGATGCTATGCTTGTGCGGGTTGTTCTTCCCGTACAGGTATGTGAACATCGTATCGTTGTCCCCACCGCCGCGACCCCACCCACCGGTTGTGTGGCTGTAGATCTCATGCTCGATGCTAGGCAAGCCAACTAGGCACTCGTGGAGAAGGACACCGATGCACATTGCGTACTCGGCTTTCCCCATGCTGCTCATGCTGGGGTTGTCATAGCAACTTCCCATAGATCCGCTCTCGTCAAGCAGGATGCCCACAGAGAGCCCTCGGGCTGACTTTGTGACTTCCTGCTTGCAGATTCGCAAGGACCGTTTCTTCAAGCCAGGGTTAGCCCTATGCTTGAGTTGAGCCTCTTTGATCATGTGAAGCTTGCGTCGGTCAATTCGCCCGTTTGGCTGCTCGGTGATGTTGAAGTTTCGGCTACCTGTTCGGTAAGAGAAGACCTTCTTCATCCGGTTGATATGCGGCTGCATCAGAGCGAGGTAATTCTCGTACTTCGCTGTCAAGGCAGGCGTAGGTTGCGGATGGGAGATCACAGTCCCGGCAGGAGACGAACCCTTCTCGGGTTGCCAATCTGGTCCTCGCTCGACTCGGTTCGCAGTTTGCTTACCCGACTCTTCGGATTGCTTGGCGTCCATCGGTGAGGAAACATCGTCGAGTTTCTTCATCATCTGGATCATGTCCTGCATGGTAAAGCTGCCGTCCATGATGCCCGCCTCGACCAAGTCAGCGAGTTCCTTGTTGAGCTTCTTCTGAGTCTTCTCGAACTTTTTGATAGCTCGTTTCTTCTCGCTGTCCTGTGAGGAGTCACCCGACTTCTCAGCATCTTTGTAATCCTCCAAAGCAGACTGGTGTTGCTTGACTAGATCGTCGATGCTTTTCTGGGTAGCTTCCTTCGCTTGGGCGTTGCTACGAGCCTTACGCTCTGCGTCTAGGCGATCCTGGATCTCTTCCGAGGTAGGACCAGCTTTTTGCTCCTGGGGGCTCTGCTGGCTCTGCTTGCCGCCTTGCTGTTGCTCTCCACCTTGGGAAGGTGCAGCGTCTTGGCCTTGGGCCTCGGTGCCATCGTCGTTGGAGGCTTGACCATCACCTTGGGAGGCTTGGCCTTGACCGCTCTGACCTTGACCGCTCTGACTCTCGCCACCTTGACCACCTTGACCCTGACCCTCTTGGCCTTGACCTTCCCCGTCAGAATCTTGACCACCCTCACCGGCTTCACCTTCGCCAGCTTCGCCTTCAGGTTGCCCCTCGGGTTGTCCTTCTGGTTGCTCGCCTTGGACCTTGCTCTTAATGTCTTCGTCAGACATGTCCAGGAGGTCGTCGTATTCCTTCAGGAGGAACTTGTAGTAATCGTGGATCTTCTGACCGTATTCAATCACCTCGTCCTCTGTGCGAGGGAGGTGCGGGAACATGCCACGAAGCTCGTCGAAGACGCAGTGGTTGGTGAGAGTCTTCCACTCTTTAATCTCTTTGGTAAGCAGGTATCCGCATCGGATAAAACCAAAGAAGATAGCGTTGATGCGGCTGACCTCGGGCTGCTCCTCACCCCAGTGGGCGATGCTGCTACCGAACTCTCGCTTCTCGAAGAAGATCCGCTTGATCCCATGGTAGTAGGGAGCAAAACCAGGGGAGTGCAACTTCCCTGCGGCTTCGATACGCTCGTCTTCAAACAGACCCGTGAACATCGAAAGAACTGGCTCGGTGCCATCCCACTGCTTCATCTTTAGGAAGAGCTTGCGGGTCTCGCGGATGTGGTCTGCTTCATGGAGACCTAAGCCAAGGTAGAGATCGAGAACCTCCTCGCTGGAGGCAATCTCGAACGGCACTAGGTCCATCAGGATGAAGGGCTGCTTCCACTTTCCAATGTCGCGGAAAGATGCTGCGGCCCCTCCGATCTCTCCGAGGTGCGCGAATTCAACTGGGCAGTTTCGGGGGAGACCATGGACACGTAGAAGGTTGACGACGGCGTTGCGAATCATCGCAAGATCCATCACCAACTTGCTTTCGTTTTTGGGGTCAAGCTTGTACTGCTTGCGTGACCACTTGCTGGAGAACTGGTTGCTCTCTGTTGCTTGGTCTTCGTTGTAGAAGTTGCCAGCAGCTTCGTCGAAGAGATCGCCGCGACCGTCGCGTTGATCCTTGATTTTGTCGAGTGTGTCGAACCAGCTTCGTTTCTGCTTTTTCGCCATTTGCAGAGTTCCTTATGTTGGGGAGTGTTTCTCAGATTCTTAAAATGTACCAGAGTCGGAAGAATACGTCAAGGGGTCCTTGAGAATAAATCCATCTTCCTTGGAAAAAAGGGGTTTCGCCTTTAGAGTATGCTCACATTCGTCGCTACTGCTGAACCTGTATTGAAAGCATTGGCAGGAGGGCTTGCCTCTTTCGGTGAGTTCCAGGGTTCGGATTAGTCGCACGTCCCCCGCAATACACTTGGAGGCTATCACAAAGGTCTTGGAATCACCCTTTTTGGTTTTGGTCCTCTTGACTTGGTAGACGGTGCAGTCCTCGGCAGGGACCTTGAAGAAGGGGTTACCCTGCCCATGGTTTACCCGCTCGGCTAAGTCTGTGAGGACTTGGGACTCATAACCCTCTTGGGTCTGCACCCTCGTCTTGCCGCAGGTAACTTTGACTTCGGACGTCCATCCGGGCTGATCTAGCACTAAGGCATAGTCCGTAGTGTCAGGAAAAGCCCCGTCCGTAACTTGGAGACGAGAGCCGGGAAACTTAGCTACTAATTCTTTTCGATTCATGGTAATCGTCCTTGTGCGAGGGGGTGTTTTGATGTGTGTTAAATAAAGAGGGAGAACCGGCAGGAGACCAATCGAGACCGATCCCCCCTCCACCGATTTTTACTTACGTTTCTTGGCACCACCTTTGCGTTGCACCAACTGTCGGAGCTGGGTCTGCTCGGAGGAGTCACCCCCGTCAGCCTCGAACTTGTTGATAACGGAACCGGACAGAGCCATCTCGTAAGGCATCCCTCGACCGACAGCAGTGCCTGCCGCGAGAAGCATACGAGTCGAGATCGACTTGGACATGTCGCCTTCCTCATGGAGCTTACGTTGCTCCCCAGCAAGGTCTACGAGCTGGTCTGCGGATGCAGGTTTCAGTCCAGGGCATCGCTTCAGGAGAATGTCCTTTTCCTTATCCCTTGGTGCCCAAGTCATGTGGATGTGGAAGTCGAATCGCTCGATCAGAGCAATGTCCAAAGCTTCCGTTCCAGTGTACTCCATCCCGATGTTCGCCGTGGCGAAGAACGAGGTACGCTCATGCTTGTGGATGACAGGGCAGTTCTCGTCTTCGTCGATGGCGAGGTAGCCTTGGTTGTCCAGGAGAGGCAACAGAATGTTCTGGGCTGCTCCAGTCTGATCGCGGCTGATTTCGTCCAGGAGAATCATCCCCGGCTTCTGGATCGCTTGGGCGAACCGAGACAGGTTATGGATCGTGCCGTCCACGTTGGCAGTCGTGTTGCCAATGATCGCACTTCGCGGATCTTGCATGGCACCGAAGTTGACCGCAGTCAGCGGGGGCATTCCACAGAGTCGTGAGACGTAGTAGGCAAGCTCCGACTTACCGCAACCGGAAGGACCAGTCACTAGGACTCGACAACCATGCAAGGCACAGTAGACAGCCGTTAGCCAGTTCTCCGGAGTGACGAAGAAGGTGGAAGGGGCGGGTCGTTTTACCGAGGCCCAATCCTCTGGCTTCACCAACTCGTAACTCTCTTCGTCTTGCTGCTCGGTCGTCTCGGCGTAGGTGGCGAAGTCAACCGCAAGAGTCTCCTCTTCCGAAACAGTCTCCACCACTATCGTGACCTTGGTCACAGGGTCAACCTTCTTACCGGCTTGCTTGACCTGTGTGGACTCCAACGACTTTGAAGAGTCGCTTGATTTCTCACACTCGGCGTGGATACGAGCAGGGTTGATGTACCGAGGGTTGTCGGGATCGACCTTAACCTTGGGCATGTTGCCCATCGTCAAGAAGTCCAACAGAGCGGAGGCTCCCAGATCGGGAAGCTCAGGGTGGACAGCGTGAACTACTGCACCTTTGCCCAGCAGCATAATGTGGGTGAGTGTTTCTTCACCCGTCCACTCGATGGGGGTCTCACTGTCGAAGAGGACAGGAACAGGCTTGCTTCGCGAGCCTTTTTCTTTACGCTCGAAGCCTTTATCCCAGACCGTTACATCGTCGGTGATGCAGGTGGTATGGCGGCAGACGCTGTCGTCTGCGAAACGGTACTCGGTGCAGTTGCACGAGAGCTTCCCGTCATCGGCGTTGCGTTCGACAACGGAAGTCGAGCGGACTTTGTTGTCAGTGATTTGGTAGAACTTGAACTTGTTTGCTTCAGTCTGCAGAGCGATGTTGTAAGTAGTGGTCGCCATGGTAGTTGGTCTCCTGGGTAAAGTGGGGTTCGTTTCCGTCGATGTCTAAAACCTACCAGAGTCGGAAGTTTATGTCAAACGGTGTTTTCAAGATTTCTTGGGTTTGCTTCCAGAAAGATGCCGATAGTGCCTTGTTTCCGGGGTAAAACGACCGTAAAGAATCCAAAAATAACATCCTCGGGTACATTCTTTATCGGTATGTGCATGTCAATAAGTTTAGTCCAATCTGCATCTTCTGGGATTGGAGGTGCGTCTGCTGCAATGAAGTCTTCGAGTACAATGTGGACCGTCTCTAGAATGCACTCCGCGTTTTCGCCGGAGACTCCATCCACAAAAGAACAGTCGCGTTGATCTAGTAGCTTCACATGGGAGCAGACCTTCTTATTGAAGAATGCTCGACAGGTGCAGGTCCTGTCTTTGATAACGTGGATGTCTTCGCGGTTAACGATTCCATCTCTTACCTTTAACTTCTCGCAGAGGACTTTGTCCGACTTCTGTTTGAAAAGGTAGAAAGGTTTGTTGCTTATCTCTGCCACGAGTAGGGCTAAGTCATTCATCTTGCTACTCCCCGCCAATTCCAAAGACCCTCAAATCCTACGTTTTTATAAAGTCTCTTGTATGGAATTAGAATTAGAACTTCCTCTGTACGTTGGGGGAACCAAGGTCCAGGTTTCTGCTCTTGGTAATCCCTAATCGTCTTGGCAACGTGGGTTTCCCCCCAACGAAGATGTTCGGGGGACGTTGCTTGTGAGCCTTGGAAGAAACCTCTGCCCTGCTTTGCATACTTGACAAAGACGAAGGACTCATTCCAGGAGGAGATACTTCCGCTCTGGGGCTCGGGGTGTTTTTTAGTAGGAGGGATGTAATACACCTTCCTCCCTACGTCTGTGTAGTTCAACTCCTTTCCCTCGATCTCTATCACAATGGTCTCCTAGAAAATGACCCTGCAGCCGAGGGGATTAGCCAAGGCTGCAGAGTCGCAACACAAACAAAACAACGAGAAACAGTAAGACCTCTTCTCAGATCCTACCCAAGTCGAAAGTGAAGGGCTTGCACCTCCGCGAGATGGGGCTCCCACCTGCTGCCTGTGACGATCCTCACCGGATTGGACCTTCCACAACTCTCGATGACTACTCTCGACCTTTCGGGTTCCACCTCGGGACTTAGCGAGAGTATCGTTGGAGGCTACTCACTTTTTAATGTTCTCCTTATTCAGATGTGAAAGAAACAGGGGCCGATTCGGGAGGTCCTACAAGCCTCGTCAGGTTGCGGTATCACCCCAGGTTACGTTTCCTGTGCCCCGTGAAAGTTTACTCGACAGAGGCAGTCTCGGCTGCGTTGTCAAGTTCCTGGATCTTCTTGATGTGATCCTGGGTTTCCTGGGTGTTGACCACTTCCAACTTGCAGTTGTAGGCAGTCTCGACCATGGCGATGGCTTGATCCAATCGCTGGAAGTAACCGGTTGAGCCACCTCCCGCTCCAGAGAGGAAGTCCGCAGCAAGCATGTTCAGTTGCTCGCCTGGGGCATCGCTCGCACAGATCGTACCAGCTTCGTCAAGAGCCTGCTTGACCGTCTCAGCAATGGACTGGGAGACGATAAAGGACATCTTGATTGGCTTGTCGTCCAACCCCGTCTCGGGGACGGTGACAGGATCTGGCTTTGCCAACTCTTCGACAGCCTCTTCGGGCTCAAGATCGTCTCGTCGCATCGCACGAACCATCGCACGAATGTCCAAGATAATCATGTTCTTCGTGATGTCCAGCAGGGACATGACGTTGGTCTGATCGACGACCGGGAGCAGCTCCTTGGCAATCGTCCAGCGTAGCTCGCGGAGAGCTTCGAGGGGGATCGTCAAGTCGATGACGAACTTCTTATAGATCTGGGCGAGCAGATTCGCCTTGGTCGATTTGATCTTGAGTTCACGCTCGGCGTAATCCTCAAAGTTCTTGTAGCTGTCGCCAGCTTCGTCTTGCCAGTCCTTCCAGTAGCCGTTGTTGCGGCACTCATAGAGGGTCTCAGCCAGAACCATCTGGAGCTTGTCGCTTCCAGCTTGGGCAGCGGTTGAGATCTGACGGAAGGTATCCCGTCGCTCTTCGGGGGTCATGTCTTCCCGAATCATCGGGCAGAACACAGTGGATGTTTCGTCCCAAATACCCATCGCAGTCGTCTCGACCGTGACTAGCTCTGTGGACTCAACATCGGGGGTAGCATCTTGACTCATGGTAGCCTCCTGGTAAATGTGGGCTCTCCTAACATTAGGAGAAGAGTGGTAATCTTTCCGGGTATGGCACTAATCTAACAAGGTTCTCGGCGGACGTCAACCCCTTACTTGAATATTTCTTTTATTTCGTCTATCCGCACTGCGATGAATCCGGGTTTGCCCTTTCTCCACCGTATTTTACGGCACTGAAGCTCTACAACTTGACTATCGTCATTCCAGATTATTTCCTTTAACGAATCCAGAACGGGTTTTGTCAAATTGTCCAGATCGGTCTTCTTATCGCAGAAAGTCCAGGAAAAGGGAGGCTTGGCTGAAAGAGGGAAAGGAAAGCAGAAAACGATCCGCACCCGCACCAAGCCAGAGAGGTTCCGCTCCCCTGGCATGGAGTCCTCAAACTTCTCGCAGAGGTCCCGGATGTACTTCTTCTTTTTGGGATCTGTGTAGGCTCCTCCCCTGCCGATTCGCACCGACTGTTTTGCCTGGGGAGTCTCCTCGGCATAGAGGTAGTGGCGTTCCAAGACTTCGTAGTCTTTATGCCAGTTGTCAAGCATGTCGAGTGGTAGCATTAAACCTCTTCCTTTCTTGTTACATAAGTCCAACAAGTTTCGTTGTGACTATACAGAAACTTGGAAGGCACTAATGTGACGTTTGACCACCGCAGAATACCCAAATTTCTTTTCAAACTGTTAAAAAGCTTCTTATAGGCTTCGTCTGTTAAGGGAGTTCGTGTAGCCATGGGAGGTCCGGATTATTAGTCTGCTGTTCGATTGTCCAATCCCGAAATTGACCTGCTGCATACTTGTTGAAACAGGGTCCGCACTGCGGGCACTTCTTCGCTCTGTTGTCCGAGGCAGAGGTGCAGGACGCACCTGACACAGGGAGTGTTCTAGTCTTGATCGCGTCCCAGATAAGATCGCACTTTCCTTTGACGATGTTCCAGTAGGAAGGGTCCCTCTCATAGAGGATTGACTTCATCGTCATCTTGTCCCGGTTTAGGAAAAGGAAGACGGTCTTTCGGTTCCCTGTCACCTTCTGGTAGGTGGCGGCTTGCATCTTGTGACCATCGGTCAAAGAGCTAACGTCGGTCAATGAGGAGTAGGTGTGATCGTTCGTTGTTTTGATTTCAAGGTCGGCCTCGTCCCCTGGATCAATATCCCAGATCTGCTCAAAAAAGCTGTGGGGGTTCTTCCGCACTTTGTAAAGATTATCAGAGAGGAATTTCAATCGGTCGAGCGAAACAATTCCATCACCCTTGCCTGAGAGTCTCTCTTCTTCGAGGTAAAACTTAGTCTCCACAAACCTCCAAGGTTTGGTCTCCCGACTTGCGTATTGAGAGACTGCAGCTACTGCGTCTGGATGGTAACCTTCAACGAGTTGGTTAGTGACGGTGTGCTGCCACATACCCTTTAACACGCCCATCGGTCCCAGGATGTGGTCCTGGAAGAACTCGTGCATGAATGTGCCGCTGTCCATCATCAGCATGTTCTTGAACTCGGGTGGGCTTGAGAACTGGGGGTTCCAGTAGTTGAGTACAAACTCCCGAGGGCAGACGTAACCAATCCCCGAGGGGTAAAGTCGGTCTCGCGTTCCGATCCTGCCGGGGAACACCTTAGAGAATGCGCGAATAGCATTGGGGAAGTTCGTGTAGATCTTAGGGTTCCGAAGTTCCTGTAGATCGGCTTTCATCTTATCTGCGGCTTTAAGTGAATCAAGGATTCCCATTTAGTTTTTTCGCCTTTCTAAGTTTTCTAAGCTCTCGTCTATACTCTTTGGGTAAGTGCTCTCTTTCGAGGATCTCAGGATCAAATTGAGTCCAAGAATGTCTTACATATTTGGTTCGGACTCTTCGGAGAAGATCGCCATCCCTCCAGATTGACTCATAACTTCCAGTCTTAAAATTGTAGTTTGGGATCTGGTTTCTATCTTTCAAAAGTCTCCAGGCCACTACCTGATAGCGATTTGTGGAGAGTGACCAGTTGTAAAAGATTACCTGGGCAAATACCAACTTCCCAGCATCGTCATAGAAGTGATTTATCTCCGTCAAGTCTACTGTATCGCGAAGGGCTCCAGCATCGTTTAAAGTCAGGGCTGTAAGGAATAGTAGTGCAACCATGCGTCGTACTTATGTCGTTACATATAACCAGTAAAAATCTGTGTAAATCTTTGCGTCCGCATACAGAATCTTTACTGGTACTATACTGTGTTCAAGAGGTAAAGGATTCCTTAAATTATACCACCTTCTCCAGTATTGTTTACAGTTATTTGTTCGTCTCATTCTTTCGATGGACGTAGGCCCATTTCAAGCTAGGGAGTATTAGGTAGACTTGATAGAGTCTCTTGAAGGGGACTACAATCGTAGTGGTGTCTGACTGCATCTGCCGCCACTCGTAGTAGTATTCACTATTCATCACCGCTCCACCAGATTTTAAAACGAAGCCATTTAACCTGCCTCCACCTACGGAAGCGAACACTCCATTTCTTTTCGTGCTTCTCGTAGTAGACAGCAAACTCAGGGTCTAGGTCTTTGACCATCTCCAGAACACTATTGTACTTCTTACCCATCACCGAATAACTCCGCGAACTTATCAAAGGGAATGCACACCCACTGCTGCGGAACAGTGTGGGCATGCTTTGCAAATGTGAAAACAAAGGCGGGGTCTTTGCTCTCCTGGCTTGCCTCCCTGCAGATCTTTACGAAGTCGGAAGCATTAAGTGTCAGACGATCCCCGAGGGTCTCTTTGGAATCCAAAACGAAGTCGTCTATCTGGACGTCTCCCTTCTTATCTCCCGCTCCTGACATAGGCACCCGCTTACCTCCCAGGTCATCAGCTATCTGCTGCTCCGTCTGGAGTGTCTGGGCTTTGACACTCTGGCGTCTCTTCTTGCTCCCCATTTGCGACTCTGCCATCAAGCTCCTCCATCTTTTTTAAAAACCTGTCAGCCGCTTTGTCAGCGACATCTGCCGTAAAGGTGCGTCTCTCTTAAACCTGTCTGCATAATCCTCTCCTATTATTAGGCGACTACCAAGGATCGGCTCCAAATGCCATTATCACATCCCGCCATACTCGACGCATGAAATCGGGATCGGCTTCTAGCTTATCAATGAAGTCTCGCTTGATCCTGAAGTTGGTGCTTCCATAGTTCCAACCTGACTTCGGGTCTTTCGTAAGCATACCATGATCCGCGCAGAGTTTCACGATAACGGCAGCGTTGTTCACTTTGCCTTTGTCGTCACCCTTCAAGGACATGGTGAAGGTGTGGGTACACTTCGGTGTGAAAGTCTTGTTCTTATTCATCACACCACCGTAGATACCCTCCCCAAATTCAGTTTTGGAATCGTCCTGGACTTGGGCAGGTTTGCAGTATTCGATGATAGCTGCGGCGAACCTTTGCCCCTTTCCGTTTGGCAAGGTACGGTTGTCTCCGTACATAATCCCCAGCTTTTCCCGGAACTGATTTAGTGCGAGGACACAGGGTCCGCTAACACCGTCTTGGGTTGCCTTTGCGAGAGCAGCATTCCACTTGCGCATGGCTTTGTTGGTCAGTCGGGCACCGAGGCCCATCTGCCAATCTTCGCTCGAACTTTCGTACTCTTTGTCAGGAGTCATCGCGGCGATTGAATCGACGATGATCAAATCGAACACCCTCTGCTCAATCGCTTTGGTGACTAGGTCTACCGTTTGCTCTGCCGAAGCAGGTACAGCAATCGAGTAGTTCTCCATGGCCCAACCGTTGAGTACAGCCCAGTCTTCATCAAAGCTATTCTCCACGTCCACGAACAAGGCAGTCCCTGGAGTGAACTCCGTAAGATCCTTGAAGTGTGACTTGTGGACGTGCGTAGCTTTGTCGTATTCCTTGACTTGCTCTGCGGCTTTCAAGCAGCGAAGAGTTTTACCACTGGACTCGGCTCCCGCGATGATGTTGATCCTAGAAAAGGGCCAACCTCCTCCCGTTGCTCCGTCCAGCCCAACGAACCCCGTACACAGTCGTCGAAGGTTTCGGTTGGCTCCGGGAGATTGGATAATCCCGGCACCGAAACCATCGTTGACTGACGCACGAAACTCGTCGAACGTCATCAAAGGTTTTTCTTTCTTTGCCACTAGGCGCTCGCTTTGTCTTGACGGAATTGCTTACATGCTGAAACCTCTGTGCCCATCTTGTCATCGACAAAGGCTTTTGCAGCAACGTAAGCAGGGGATAGTTCTTCGACTGGGGTGGGAAGTTCTACTTCCACCGAGATCTGGACAGACTCATAGTTCCCAAGGTTGATCGTCATTCGGGAACCCGCTCGAACCTTTGCAAGAGGTACACCAGGATAGGTCTTGACTTCGATGACTTCGACGTCCGTATCTTCCGTCGTAACGACTGCACCTTCCTTATACGTGCGGGAGATTTCTAAGAGACCTTCGGAGGTTCCTTTGTCAGTAGTTTTTTTAGCCATTAGCTTGGTCCTTAAAGTTCTGGGAGTTATAGAAACGAAGACGCTTGTTTCCAAGTGCTTTCATGTAGCGAGTATTCCAAACAGGATCGATAATCAGGAGGTTCTTTTTTCCTGAGTCTTTACGTTGGATTCGTCCAACCACCTGTTCGATGTCCCCGGCGGGTGTTGCCAGGAATAGTGTATCAAGTGAGGGGATGTCTGTCCCCTCTGCCATCTTGTTAAACGTGGCGAGTACGATCTTCTTCGACTTGGACTCTTCCAGCTCTGCGGCCTTGACCGTTCGGCCTTCGACCTTCCCGGCATAGTAGCCTACGTCGGTGAAGCCTTGGGCCTCTAGCATCTTCCGGATGGTTGCGAGCTGCTCCGTTCGGTGGGAGCAGACAAGGGTGTGTCTTCCTGCACTTGCGGAAGTCAAAATCTGGGAGACCAGCCAGTAGGTGTACGCTTCATCCTCTGAGATCGACGTGACCCACTTCGAGTGGTTGATTCCACCACCGTGGAGCTTGAACTGGGAATCCCGGAAACGAGTCTGCCAAGGGATCTGCACATACTCAGCCGGGAGGCTCTTCACCTTGGTCGTGTGGACGACCGGTCCAATGTGGTGGGTCCAGACTTCGTCCATCCCATCCTTGCGTCGGAATGTGGCAGAGACTCCTAGCCTGTATCTCGCGCAGGGGGACGATAGAGCTATGCTGAAGGTCTTCGCGGGGAATCTGTGACATTCATCATAGATAACCATCCCGAACGTCTCCCAGAAGCCCACAGGGATGCTCTCGCGGCGAGCCCAGAGGGTCTGCGCGGAGGCTGTGACCATGTGGTGTCCTCGGTAATCCCACTCGTCTTGGCAGACGTTCCCGATACTCGCTCCAAAGAACTGCTCGGCTGTGTCCTTCCACTGCTGGGCGAGATCCGTCTTGGGAACCACAACCAGGGTGGGGGTGTGAAGTTTAGAAGCAATGGCAGTACCCATCACGGTCTTCCCAGAGCCGCATTTGGCCTCTAGTAGCCCTCCATAACATCCTATTCGGAAATGCGACAGGAGGCTCTTTACGGACTGCTCCTGGCCTTCTCGCCACGATCCCTTGAACTGCGGCCAGACTCGGGGACGGTTGAGGGTCATATCCCGGAGTTTCAGGTCCAATTCTCGGGCGTAGGCCCACTCGCGGGGAACACCAATCAAGCCTGGACGAGATTCGTCGAAGAGTTCAATCTCTTCGTTGGTCCCTTCAGGCATGAGGGTGAGTCTCCGCTTGATCCGCTTCAAAGGGAGTCCCTCTTTAGCAAGCCAGAGCATTCGGTCGTAGTCGGCTTTGATTGTCATAGTTTACTAGGTCTTCCTGCGGATATGTATTGCCAAGCAGAAGAGTCCCGGCTGTACAAATTCTTAAAGGGGAGCAGGAGCCAACCTCTAGGGGCACAGCTCTCTCGGCCTAACGTCCAACGTCTATGATAGAGACTCTCAGAAATCATTCTAGCACCCAGAGGTGGTGGTCATCGGGAACAAACGTAATTGCAAATTCTCCACTAACAGAGCCTGTAGCTCTTACGAGCCAACCTTCGGGAACCCACATTCTATACGTGGAGGCTGTGACTGCCTCCCACTTGCATTTGTTAGCCATGTATCCTCTCCTCTGCTATTTTGAAGTAACCGGTGTCAAGTTCAATTCCGATAAAGCTTCTGTTGGTGTTTTTGCAGGCCACTCCGGTCGTGCCTGATCCCATCGCGAAGTCGAGGATAGTCTCGCCCTCTTTGGTGTAAGTCTTTGCTAAGTATTCCATCAGCGATACAGGTTTCTGCGTGGGGTGTACCTTGCCGCTGTTTGCTTCCCACTTGCCGGTGATAATCGTATCGGGATTCCTGTGGGTGTAGGTGCGGGTCTTCTTATCGGAACCGTTCGTGTTTAGTTGGTAGGCCGACTGCTTCCCCTTCTTCCCATAGTTCTTCACCGTTACCGGCTTATTTCTTTTGGTCATCTGCGGGTAGTAGTTTAGCTTACCCTTCCCAAAAACCAAAACACTCTCGTGCTTATTCATGGGCATTATCTTCGCGTTGATAAAGTTGCGGGGGATATGTTTGTCCCACACCCAATCATACTTGAACTTTTTGAGGTTGCTGTTGACGAGTACGCTGGTGAACGGTTGCGTTGCCATCAACACAATCGCCCCTTTGGGTTTTATAACCCTTTCCAACTGCTCCCACATTGGCCCAAGAGGGATTATCACATCCCACTTGCACGCGCTCGTTCCAAAAGGAGGATCGGTAAGGATCAGATCAACGGAATTGTCGGGGAGAGTTTGCATCACCTCGATGCACTCACCTTGTCTTAGATCAATCAATTTAATCTTAACCAGGGCCAACCAGCCCTGTCTCCTAAGCCTGCGGGTGCATAAAGAGCCTTCCGGGGAACCAATAGGTAGTATTTATGGCTTCTTAAAAAGTCCTTACTTGCCTGCCATGTCTTTCGATATTGTTTTTTAGTGCAAAACATATATAAGTCTATTTCATTTCCCCCCAGTTGGCTACTGTCTTGATGTCAGCACGAACTGGTACAGACATTTGGACGGCTCGTTCCAGCCAATAGACGACGTCCTTTTTGACCTTCGCTTCTAAGCCATGTTTACACTCGACGACAACCTCATCATGGACGAAGTTCACGAAGTAGGCATCGGTGTTCCAGATCCCCTCGTCGATCCATTGCTGCCGGAGGTTGACCAACGCGATGGCGATGTATTCAAACGCCGCAGACTGGATCGGGAAGTTCACGAACTGGTTGAAGCAATGCTTGAAGTGTTTCTTCAATTCCTCTCGGGTGATCCTTCTCTTCCTGCCGAAGATGTTGGTGACAACTCCATCGGTGTTAAGGAGCCTCTTCATGCGTTGGTGGTATCTTTTCACCCCGCTGTATGTGTTGAGGAATTGCTCAACAATGTCGTTCCATTGCTGCTCGGAAAAGTCTGGATACTCATACCACATTCGGCGTCCCGAGGCTGCGTAGATCAGAGAGAAGTTGCACTGCTTGCCGTAGGACCTGTTCCCTTGGAGAGCAGAGACTTGGTCGGTGGTTTGCTGATGAAGATCTAGTCCATGCCAGAAGCCGTTGTCTTCGTCTTCGTAGACGCCGCAAGCTGGACAAGTGTGTTGGATAACGATGTTAGATCCGGAGGCTCCGCAGCTCTTGCACTTCCAGTCTGTGTATGCCTTGGTAAAGCCAGGGTCACCTGTGACATGGGCACAGACCCTCAACTCGATCTGAGAGAGATCGCTCACGATCATGGAGAAACCATCTCGGGGGACGAAGCCTGTACGAATCGAGAGGTCGTCAAAGATCTTGTCGAGTCTTGCGGGTTGGTTCTGGAGGTTAGGGTTGGTATTTCGCGTTCTTCCCGTAAGGGAAATCAGCCAAAAATTGGAATGTATCCGGCTGTTCGGATCATTCATCGCCATACGGGAGAGAGGCTCGACGTAGGTGCCGATCATCTGGGAGGCTGTTCGGAACTGTTTGATCTTGTGGGCGACAGGATATCTCCGGGAGAGTGTGTTCAACGCATCGGCGTCAAGCTTCCACCACTTCCCTGTTGGCACCTTATCCAACCCTCGGGTCGAGTATCCCAGCTCGTCAAAAAGTCTGACCGACATCTGGGGTCCGGACTTGATGTTCACGTTTCCGATCAACTCGTGGATCTCGGTTTCGTATTTGTCTCGGAGTTTCTGGTAACCGTGGAGCAGCTCTCGGGCTCGGTCGAGATCCCAATAGAAGCCCACGTACTCTAAGTCGGAAACCACCAAGAGAATCCTCATTCGGATCTTGATAAAGTTATCCCACAGACCCTCTCGCACGATCATCGGCTTGAGGTGTTTGTAGAGCTTTAACTCCCAGTAAACATCGTCCTTGGCATAAGCCTCAAACGTCGCCCCTCCGGCTTCCCAGGCAGGCATATAGCTCTGCATTTGGTAACCGAATATATCGAGGACCAGATGCTCCAGCTTCATCTTATTCTGCTGGCGGTTTTCGTCGAGAAGGTTGTAGCCAATCATCGGATCACGAATCCCATTGGGGTACTCGTGGGAGTCGATAATGCCGACAGCCTTTAGGCACTTGAGATCGTACTTAGCGTTATATGCGATGGCTTCAATGTCGTCGTCGGGGAAGAGGTTTCTTATCACTTCCCGGATGACGTTCATATCAGTCAAATAGACGGTGATCTCTTCGGTAGCGAACCCCATGCCATGGAGCTTAAAATCAGTAGCCGAGAGATTGGTATCGTGGGCGTGTTCTACATCGAAGCAGAACATCTTGTGTTTTCGCGCAGAGGCGATAAGTTCTTGTGCGGTGTACATAGAGATCCAGCAAGAGAAAAAGAAGCCCCCGCTCACCTAATAATAGGAGAACGGGGGGGGGCGAGTATCTGGCAAGACACTTCGTTAGTAGTTTACCTGTTGTCCACCGGCTGGTTGGCCGGGAGGACCTTGGTAACCACCTTGGTTTCCTTGCGGAGGCTGCTGGTAGCCCCCTTGTTGTCCACCACCCTGGTTGCCTCCACCTTGGAAGTTATTCTGTTGAGCGTTTGCCAACTCTTTCATGGCTTCCTCAACTTTCACAGGATCGGGAGCGATAAGAGTCGCCCAGTCATGGACAGCGTTGTCAGGGTATTGGGCCAGATCGACCATTCCCTGGAACGAGAAATCATCACCAGTCTTAGGAGACTGTTTGTCTCGGCTGCGGAAGATCTTGAAGTGGGCTCCACGAAGGGAGTGACCCATCGACTGAAGCTCTTGCATCTTTCGCTCGAAACGCTCCATCACATTTTGCTTGAAGCAAATGATCGTCTTGAAGTTGTTGACCAGTCCCTGCTTGGATTGGAATCCAGTGCAGTCGATAGCCGACATCATCATCGCTTTGTAGCGACGTCCATCTTGTGCAGTCTCTGCACGTTGACACATAGGACAAGGAATCCCCAGCGGTTGCAAACAACTGTAGTAGTGCTTGAATCGTTGGGCACCTTCCCCGAACTGGGGATTGTGTTCAAAGACGATGATCGGTCCACCCGCAGAAGGAGCAGTGCCCCACTCCGTTAGGAAGATCACATCTTTGGACTCACCCTGCTTGATATAAAGACGATGGATCTCGTCCTTAAAATCGGTTTGGTCAGGGTTGACCATGTCCTGTTGCATCCAATCCGGGGCTCCCGTACCAGCCTGTGGCTTTTCCGTATGTTGCGGAGTAGTTGGGGCTGCGGCGGGGGGAGTGGATACTGGAGCAGAAGGCTCCGGGGTTTGACCTGTACCAGAAAGGTAAGCAGGTGCAGCAGACTGCGGCGGGGTGTCATCTGGTTTGCCCATTGGGCTCTCTTCGTTGGACATGTTGTCCTCCTGGGGTTCTGGGCTATCGCCCTTTAAATAATGTTCTCTGCTTGAAGCAGCGAGGTAAAGAATAGCTTATCACACCCACCCATGTCAAGCTCCTTGGGCTCCCATGTGATGGTTCTAGGTTTCGACTGTAGGTTGACTAATTTCTTCATTCCTTCGGCTGCGCCTTTGATCCCGGCGTCGTCCATATCGAAGAACAAATAGACGTGGGTGTCAAGCTCTTGGAGGATCTTTGCTTGCTCGTCGGTGACCTTCGCCCCAAACGTACAGAGGACATCAAGCTCGTGGCACTGCGCCCAATACCAGATGTTCATCATATCGAAAAAGCCTTCGACGAGGATCGTCCTGCCATAGCCTTTCCAGTGCTGCAAGCCTCCTAAGATTCGACCGGTCTCCATGCCGAAATAGTTGTAGTATTTGCGGGAGTCATTGACGACAGTTCGACCTACTGCTCCATAGAGATGATCTTCGTAAGGCTCTCGGCAATAAACTGGCTGGACGATTCTCGCATAGTCATGGTGTCGGAGATCCCACCATTCACACATCCCCTGGTTTACATTCCTCTCGATAAGAAATCGACCTACGTGGGTGGTCTTAGAGAGTTGCCTTATCTTTGGCATGTGGGCAAGGGCTTCGTACTTCATCATGGCAACAGGTTCTAACTCCGTTGTGGGTTGATACCAGTCGTCCAACCCTTGGGTGATCTTGTCGAGGGTGTCCCCGAGTGTGACTTGATCTGAGACTTGTAGGCGCATGCCGAGGTCGATCAGATCCTGCCTGCCGGAAAGACTTCCCACTGTGCTGACCAGGGAGTGTAGGGGTCCCTTCTCACCACAGGTGAAACAGTGGTAGACAGCGGGTGTCTTTGAGTAGTTGATCGAGCAGGAAGGCTTCCCGTCTGACCCACTCTTGTGCGTCCACTTTGCCAACGGACAGGTACAAAGCATCTGCCCTTTGTCACGAAACTTCTCGTTGAAGTCCGTCACCCCCGTCCTTGTCAAAATGTCTAACGCTCGCTCTCGCTCCATCGGTGATCCTTATGGAAAAAGGGGTCCGGGTTGTGCCGCTTTATAAAGGTCTCGCAGTTCGTCTGCGGTGATACCTGTCATAGGCTCGCCGCAGTACAAAAACTTAACGGGGAATCTTACGGTCCTGTTCTTTCCTACCTGGAAGATGTGAATCCACTTGCCATCTATAATCTTGTGGAGCCTACTTGCCATGCGTGTGTTGCCAGCCGTTCTGCCAATGCGCCCACTCACGCATAATGACGTAAGGGTTCTGGTCTTTCTTCTTGGCAGCAAGACCTTCAACGTAGGGATGGTCGTCAGGTCCCCCATGCTTCCTTATCACAAACTGCTCATGGTAGAACGCCTGCGTACCAAAGGGAGCCTTCGCTCGGAAGATCGCTTCCCTATCGGTGACGTTTGAGATTGTGATTCGCTTTGGCCCCTCGTTGCGGCCCATGGTTCGTTTTGAACGGGATGCTTTTCTTTTTCCCTTTTTGGAATCGGAATCCTGGCTTGGCGTTTTTGGCGGGGACTGCTGGGGGCTCTCCGTCGATGACGAGCTGGGAGAGCTGGGAGAGGGAGTCTGCGATGAAGACTCCGGCTTGGGCAGTGAGGGCGTCCCCGATTGAGCCATAAGCATTTGTAAACTGCTCGACCGTAACTCCGGCTTTGCTGGCAGCTCGGGACATTCTGTGGAGGGCTTCTTCGGCATCTAGGGTCTCCTTGTTATAGAATTGTTGGTACTCCATGTACCCTTGACTGTAAAGTTTCTTAATCGGGATCTTGATGACTGCAGTACTCCAACCCTCGCAGCCAAACTCACCTCTGTTGTAGGTGTGGAGTCTGTATTCCCCTTGGGAGTAGTCATGGTAGTGGGCTATCGCTCTCACCTTGCCCACCCATGTTTGCTTTCTAATTCAGCCAAAACATCACCCCAAAGGTTTTTAGGAGTTTCGCCTGTAGCATAAAGTGTCTTGTAGGGTATGTCCATCCAGCGGGGCTCCTTGCCTCCACCCCTGCGAACCATTACGCAATACGTGAGGGGTAGTTTCATTTTTATATCCCAACCGTCGCGGAGTGCGGGGTGTCGAAAATTAGCTCGTCGAAGTTCATCGTAGTAAGATCCCAATTTGTTATCAGATCCTCGTGATGGTTTTCACCTTTGGAGTCTCGCTCCTTCAGGTTCTTCCAGGTCATTTCGTTTTGTAATCTCTGGTCTTCGTCGGCAATCATTTCGATGACTACGTCGGGGTCGATGATCCACTCTCGGGCGTATCGGATTTTGTATCCACGTTGCTTGTCTGTCTTTTTGGAGTTGTCGGTGACGTCTCCTTGCTGTGTAGTAACCACCCAAGGAACGTCACTAACTTCTGAAGCGGTTTGTAGATCCCCCACGATTTGAGCAGCACTACCCCAGTCGCCTCTTCCTTTCTCGCCGGTAAAGCGGTATCCACCATCAACGACAACGAGGTCGGGCTCATATTCTTTAACGAGAGCAGTAACATCACTGACTGTTTGCACGAGTTGCTTGTCAGCGATGAATATGTCTCCTTCGTCATACTTACCGTAATGGAGTTGTTGCTCCCATCGTCGCTCTGTGAAATAGTCCAGTTCAGCATCTCGGAAGTCTCCCCAGGGGAGTTTGTGGTGGAGGACATCTAATCTCCTTTCAAATCGTTTGGTTGACATTTCCATGGTAACGAGTAGCACCCTTTTTCCGAGTCCCATAGCGAAGTCGGAGAAGATACAGCTCGCCCACGATTTACCGGTGTTGGCTGTGGCAGCAATGACATGGAGCTGTCCGTTAGCCCAGCATTGGATTCGGTCGTTGAGACTGTTCCAAGGTGTAAGGACTCCAGGAAGTTCAAGAGAGGCTTGGAGGTCAAGGTATTCTTCAAATCGTTTCTCTCCATCTTGCCTAAAGGATCGGACGACGGCTCCGCGTTTTCCAACTTGGTTTTGGAGAGCGATCTCTGCAATCTTGCGGAGGGCTGCGTCGGGGTCCTGCCCTTCAAGGGATCTGGCGACTGCTTTGAGTTCATTGGTAATCGTCCCTCCTAGTTGGCGTTTTCGTACTTGGTCGCAGAGGTAGGCAAGGGGCTCGTCTGCCGGGGGGAAGACTAGACCCTTTATGTTGTCTTGGACTTGGGAGGGCGTCGGCCAAGCTCCAAAGTCTTGCTGGTATTCGGTCTGCCACTCAAATCCTTTTCGGGCAGTTCCCGAGAGGTCTCGTGAAGAAATTCCAGCGGTAGTTAACTCAATCAGTGACTGTTCGGTAAGAACCGCTTTAAGCAGTCTCAGGCCCAGGACGTCTTCCATCGGTGAATTCTTTCTGTCGATCTTCGCGGAAGTTATGACCTGTGACGACAATAGGTGTCACAGCTTCGCGGAGGGCTTCGGTGAGTGCTTGGTAATGGTCTTTGAGAAACTCTGTGTTGTGGTTCGTCGTGATGATCGTACACAGGTTAGCATCTATGCGGGTACGAACCAAATGCTCAATGGCTTGCTCCGAGAATTTTACGTTTCCCTCCCGGACTTGGAGTTCATCGATGACGAGGAGAGGCACAGTTTCCGCGCGATCCTGGACAGAATATTTCTGGTCGAAATCGTGCTGCTGGATGACCTGCTGGGGGTAAGCTCTGGCAGTGATCCAGTATCCGATGATGCCCCGCTGGCATGCCGCTTTAAGGCATATAGAAGCAAGACCTGTCTTTCCCATGGAGTAATCTCCCATGAGGAGCAGTCCTTGACTGTCTTTGACTCGTTGCTCGACATGTTCTATCCAATCTAATATGCGGGCTTTGTGTGGGCACTCGCTCGGAATTTTTTCCAGAGTGCAGTACCAATGTCTTTTGGGTATCCCCATCCGCTCCAGGTGTCGCTGTGTAATCTCACCACCCCGATTGCTCGGTGTCCCAGTTTGTTTGGGCTGCTCGGTCGGCAATTCCATCTTGGCCTTTATGTCCTCCGGCTGGCTTGGAGAATCCATCGTTCATCGCCTTTCGCATCGCTAGAAAAAAATTCGTGCTGCACAAGATTCCTGGCGTGGGAACCTCGCAAGAGATCCAGGGTTGATTCGCCTTTACCTCTTCCCACTTCTCAAAGATGAATTTGAGGTAAGCAGTGAAGAGGGAAAGGTTGGAATCCACAAGCTTGTAGATATTCAAAACTACCTGCGCGTTTTTGGGGACGTTCAGGAAGGTGGCATTGGACGCGAAGATGTTTTCAAACTCTTCGCGGTAAATCTGGACAACTGCTTTCTTGATCTGCGGGGCTGTCGCCTGATCCAGTTGGTCCTGTGTTGGTCGTTGTTTGGTCTTCCTCTTACGCTCTTGCTTCTCTATCGGTTCCGGCTTGGCTAATGCTTTAGTCAAAAGGGCCGACTTAATGTCAGGCTCCTTGTGGGCATGCCATTTAAAGGTATGGGTAGAACTCCACCCCCCTAAAGCATATATGACTCCACCGGGGCTGTCAATAGAAATCATCCAGCCTAGGGTGATTAAAGCTGGGATAGCCATCAGAGTGTCGATTCCCAGCTCCTCTCCTAATATGTGGAGAGCGGGTGGGGTAACCTCCTTCCACTCCTTATGCCTCATAGCTAAGTAGAGAAGAACGGTACAAGGGTCTACGCCCTTACACTTTCCGGAAGAGATAAACTCCTCGATGTTATTTATTTCCATGTCCGGAAGTATATCATGCGGTGATGGTCATTGTCAACACCGGTCGGGTAACTCTCCAGATTGTTTTGTCCTGGAGGGATGTAATATCCACCAACCACTCAAAATTGGTGGTGGTCTGTCTCGCCGTGAAGTTGACGGAGGTGGTGTCGTCGGTGTTGATTACTGTCGTGGAGATGTCCCCGCCGGAATCGTAGATTCGGAAGTCCAAAGTCTGAATCCCTACCCCGGTTGTCTCAGAGTGGGTGAAGGAAATTGTATAATCCTCCCCTACGATAGTGTGTTCCTGGGTGAGGTCTACCGTACCTGTGGCTGTGCCTGCCGCTGGGGGTACTGCTTTGAAGGACATGACAGTCCCTGCAAGATTTATGTTGTACCCGCTTTCGGTCACTACCCACTGGTTGGTTGGCCCATGGAGACTTGGGTGTAGGATTAGGTTCTGCGAAGTGTAGGTCGTGGAGCCCAGATCCTCGGTGGATTCAATCACAAGGTTCTGCTTGCCCTCTCCGTCCTGCCACTGGGTGTCTATACCTACGACCAATCCCGTGATTACAGTCTGGGTGCCATCCGTCAATTTTGGATCTCGGAATGTTACAAGATCGTTGATTGACACTCCTGGCAAGATGACAGTCTCCACCTTCCAACTCTTCTGTGCCATCTTTCTCTCTTGGAGATGACGTACCCCTACTTGAAAAAGTGTGGCGGGGTGTTCTATGTAAGGATTATCAATCTGCTCGGATAAGGGTCCATGCTTACTTTGAAGATCGGAGTCATCTATCGTCATCTCAATCTGGAGGTCGGTCCTTTCTGTGGCAGATCGTGTGGGACTTCTCTGGGACTCCCCTCCAGGGCTTCCTCCCCCACCTGCCATGTTCCCGTTAGGAGGTCTCCCATTTAGACGTCTCGCCATCTCTTGGAGTGCATGATCTCCCTTCTTGTTTTTCTGGTCCTCCTTGGGTTTAACTTTCTTCTCCTTCTTGGGTTGCGGTTGACCTAGAACTGAAATGTCGATCTCTGAGGCTGCGGAGAAGAAGCCTGTTGTTTTCTCTGCAACAAACTTAGCACCAGTTGACCACATACCCTCCCAATGAGAGAACGTAGCACCGGCTACCACTACCTCTGCGTTTTTCAAAACCTTTTGTTCGTGTTCCTCTCCATGCTGCCTTGGAACTTCGACGATAAATTCACCCTCTTTGGCGGGTAAGCCTTTGTTTAAGCAGCGGACTCTTGAGCCTTGGCTGTCGCCTTGACCTCCTTGCCCTGAGCCTCCTCCTGAGTCCTGCAACTCTACAGGAGAGGTGGGCATCTGCGAGACCCAGCAGCCCCGGACCTTAACACGACTGGGGATTATTTCTTCATTCATCGCTCGCTGGGCTGAGATGATGAACTCGTCTGGGATCGTATAAGCTGCTGCGGCTGTTAGGTCGGTCCACTCTTGGAGTTGGAGTATCCCAACTTCATCCACATAGAGTGCGCCTAATCCCGCCTGTGCGACCCGTTTAAGCTCGTCTAGGATATTTGACCCTGTGATAGGTCCGCATACTGTGCGAGCCGCTAGAGAGACGCTGTAGATCCCTGACGGGACTCCTGCGTATTCGTCAAGGATTGTGGTAGCGGCTGCGGTGGCTTCCCCGATATTCACCTCAGTGTTGACCGGCTTCTTCGTCAGCCTCGCGAAGAAAGATTTTACGGCAAAGCCTATCATCCTCTCTGAGATTCCGGTCTTCTCGTCGATCCCTTCGAGGAGCCCGTTGACGTAGAGCTTGCTGCCGTTGAGGATGGTTATATCCCCGCTGGCTACATTGGCAACCGTAGAGGTGGTTGTGGTGGTGATGTTGATCACTTCGGCAAGATTAGTCTCGCCGTAGTTGGAATCTTTGTTCACCACTGAGAGGCTTGCGGTGTAAGAGCCTCGGTACGATGCCCTAGAGGACCAATTGATTATGTCAGAAGTCGTTATTGTCATTCGTCATCAGCCAAATAGAATTCGGGAATCACAGAGCTGTTGGATTCTTTCCCCCAAATCTGATGTTGCAGATGGAGGATCTTATCCTTTGCTATTCTTTCCAAATCATAACGCCTAATCATCCCTTCCGATTCTAGCACTTGTGTTGCCCTAGTTGGAGGGATTACGGGCGTACCCCAAGTATATTGGGGATCGAATCTTAATAAAGCCCAATCATAGTTCTGGGCGATTCTTGTAAAGGCTATTGTGACGTTCTCTTTATCTCCGCTCTCGGTTGCTATTCGATCATGGAGGTCGGTTGCGACCAAGACGTCCGCTTCCGGCCAAGGGTCGGAGAGGGCTTGGTGCTTCAACTTGGAATTCAAAGCAGAGTCATACCTCTCAAGGGCTTCCCCATCCCATTCCAATCCTGTGACGTTAACCTTCTCCCGGCGAGCCTGCCTTAAAAAGTCTCCCGTAAAGGAACCTAGCTCCAAAACAGAGTCACCCAGCGTAAGGGAACACTTGGCCGCAGCTTTGAAGATCTGCGGCATGAACGCCTGCTTTGTAAACCCATAGCGGTATTTATATTTGGCTGTCTCCTTGCGGTACTGGCTCCCTTTACAGACTGCTTCAAAATCTAGTGCCACCTGGGACTGCTCGTATCTTCGGGCGTAAGTGGCGGCATCTCTTATAGCGTCCGCTTGCATATCGGGATCTGCCAGGAAATCTAAAGTTCTATCAACCATTGCTCTTACATCAGGGACAGCCCACAATGCGTCGTTCCTCGGCTCCCAAAGGGCAGGCTCTACCAACTGGGAATTGTCCTCCCCTAGTAGCTCAGGAAGTGCCGTATGTTTGCTGACAATCTGGGGGTGGCACAATGCCGCGCACTCTACAGTAGGAACTCCAAAACCTTCACCCTCAGATGTGGTGATTCTTAGATCGCTAAGGAGTATAAGCTCTCTAAGCTCTTCTCGGGAGAGACCTTTGTTCCAATCAAAATCTGTGTAGATGACTTCGTCTTGTAAGCCATAAAGGCTCTCCATCTTCTTCAGATCAAAACCTTCGGGATGCCCACCCTCTTGGATCTGATTCATCTTGGTGTGAGCTAGAAGTCTGATTCGTTTGTCAGGCATCTCCTGCTTCAATTGGCGAATGTAATCAAAGGTAGCATCCCACCTCTTGTGCCAAATGTTTCTGTCCATGTTAAGTACGATGAAGGTGTTGTCCCTCATAGGATACTTCAGTTTGTCCTCCCACTTTTCTCTAAGCTGGGATCTGTCATGCTTGATTGGATACCAAACTCGGGGATCATACCCATGGGGTATCACCAAAGAAGAAGGGAACACAGGTTGCCAAAGCTTTCTAGCAAACTCTGTCAAGTGCGTCAGCCCTTCTGGAGGCATTCCTGTAAAGTGCAAGGCTGCATCGTCCTTGATGGTGGAGCCTTCATAAGGGAACCAGAAGAAACACGGGCAGTTTGCAGGAGCTGACGTTGATCCAAGATAACCCTGGATGCCTCCTGGATGGTGGAAGAAGATACAAGCGTCCGGTGCAACGCCGTGGATCTCAGGGTCCAGCTCCTTCATGTCGAAGCCGTTTGACATTCTTCGCTCGTCTACACCCTCGATCTCTATGATAGGCATAGGGACCTGCTGCGAGAGAAGTGTTACCTCGTGCCCAAGCTCTGCGAGTCCTTGGACAAGCAGTCGGACCTGTTGGCCGAAACCCGCTAGGGAATGATGGTGATTCTCCACATACTACGATCTTCATAATGCCCTACCTCCTTTTCTAAATAAATTCTAAATATGGTAGCCTAACTGGGACATTAAATCCCAGTTGATAGCGTCCTGGATAACCTTCATGGAAGGCTCCGGGATCTCGTCTAAGTAATGGTGACCGGTGTAACGATCTTCCTCAAAAGTCTTCTCGCTCTGTTGGAGATTAGGTCCGATAGTATTCGTCACGCGGGTGAAGGTCTTCTGCATCAAACCAAAACGCTTCCCCACTCTATCCATAACCTTCTGGGGATTCTCAATCAGATCTTCTATCCTGACAATCTCTTTAGGCTGTGGAATGGTGAGCCAGTTAGCATAGCGTTTATTGAAGTTCCTGCATAATTCTCGGACGTTCTTTTCTCGCCAATCCGGTCGCCTCCGGAGCTGCTTCCCGAAATTGAAGTAGCTGGGAAACCATGCGTAAGGATGTCGGATAGAAATAAGATGCCCCCAGTAGAGCTTGCAAAAGTCCACCCTGTCGTAGAGAGCATCATGTTTATGGACAGGGGTATTTGTTTGAACAGGGACCCCGAAGGTGTTTAGAACATACAGGCACAAAACATTTGTACCTGTACGCCTAGCACCCCATTGCTTAATGGAATCTACTTGCACTTGTTGCAACTCTTCTTAGGAGGAGGTGGGTTACGATCTGTACCTTCGTTCCCGCTGAGTCCAGCCTCTGCCCACTTGGACTGGGGGTAGCCCAGCTTCTCTGCCCCGTATTTGCAACCGTACTTTTCAGTCTCGACGAATCGTGCAAGGTTAAACAAACCGGAGTCTGCGACGGAACAGCCGCAAACCCCGCATGCCATAAGCTCACCCCTTGGCTGTACCAGAGGGCACTCCCGGCAAATCTCCAGCCTTGCCAGCATCACTTCCTTGCTTACTGTTGTTCCGTTTATTAGAGCGCTTGCTAGGCTTGCCGTTTTTTGGAAGAGGTTCTTCTTTGCCATCGTCTATTGTATCCGTAACTGCGAGACCTTTGACCGGAGACTTCTTAGCCTTCGGTTTCTTTTTAGTGGGTTTAGCTTCACCATCTGGATGGAAGTTTCTACGTCGAGCATCCATCTTGTTGTCCTCGATAGACATCTTACCATAACCCATCTGCTCAAACATTGCAGGGCTTTGGTGGATACCTCGACGACCTATGTACAACCCCCGGTTTACATTTGGGGCAAGCAGTAGAAAACCGGCTCTTTGCATTGAACACAAAGTCGCTGCGTCTTGCCCGGTTGCCGGGGAGTCCCAATACTTGGCAAGCTTGTCTTTGTATTCCTTGTTAACAGGGAAGGGCTTAGTGGAGTCCTTAGCACACTTCTTCAACACCTCTCGAAACCAAGGTCGAATAGTTTTGTTGGGCCTGTCATGGTAGAACGACTTGAGGAAGAGACGTTGATACTCAAGTATGGTCGGGGACATACCTTCCCAGCATTTGCGGGAGATCAAGTAGCCCCAGAGATTTGTCCTGGATGCGTGGACTGTAGAGAGCTGCTCCTTCTTCTCCTCGCTACCCAACAAGCACTTGCTCCAACCTTGGACTACTCCTACATTGTCATAATTCTTCTCTCCCCAGAGCATAAGATTTCGACAGTACGTCAGGTACTCCGGCGAAGGAACCATGTCATCTTCAAAGATGTAAGCGTACTTGTAATCCATGTTGGTGAGGAGTTGGTGACGTGCATCAATGATGTTCCGTCCGCAACCAAGATTGATCGGCCTGTGTATACAGTGGGCATGTGGGATCAACTTTTTGGCAAGCTCTTCATGCTCAACCATCACATGGGTGTTACCAATTAAAGGTCTGTCGATAAAGATGTAGACGGGGTGCTTCTTCTCTCGAACCTCTGGGTTCTTACAGAGACCTTCAAGGACTTCTTTAAAGTAGCTCAACCGGTCGCATGCGATGATCGCTATAGCTGTGTCGGATTGGATAGCGGGATCATAGTCGTCCGCTAGATTGTAAGCAACCGACTCCCAATCAAGATTCTTGGGGACTGCATTGGCTTCTTTGTAAACTACGTCGGGAAGATGGTCAGCCGCTTCTACTCTAAGCTCATCCAGCTTCTTCTTCATAAAGCGACCAGGGTCTGCCAAATCTCGCCAAACATTAGGAGAACCCTCTGGCTTCATAGCGAAGAGACCTTTTGTCTCAATGTCTCGACCTCGCCAGTGGCCTTGGCTATTGAGCTTCATTACGACCTTTAAAGAGCCGTCCTGTTTTCGCAGTAGAAGTTGGAGACCTTCTGCAGCTCTACGAAGAGCCCAGGTTGTAATCTCTCCCCCATTCTCTACTTCCTTGTTTTCCTTTAAAGAGATTTCGTGGGAAGGTTTGTCCGGCGGGTATGCCGTGAATTTCACGGTCTCATTGATTGCGTCAGTTCCATATCCAATAAGATTCATATCAGTCTTCTTTCAAAATAAATGTTAAGTTCCAAAGGGGTGGGCTAGCCACGTACCAGGGTTGCATTGTAAACCACCTGACCATGTTATACCAAACGGAGCCAAATCTATAGAGCCTGAACAACTTCCGGGAATAGCAACTGCAAAAGGGGAATCAGCGCGAATGGGATCGGAGGCATCATAATTGCTACACTCCCCATCACCTGTCGCCCTTAGTTTAAGTATCATTGTACAGGCTGCGGCATCTACAAGTAGGTAGAGTTTTCTGTTGTCAAAATCCCCACTACAAACTCCAGGAGAACCGTAGACGTCATCCACAGACTCCCAGATGTTGAAATCAGTTCCTCCACAATTTGTAATGCCTGTATATGTTACAGGTTTTCTAACATTAAAAAGAGAGCAGCTTGAGCAAGAACTATTTGAAAAGCCTGTCCCTTGTATGTCAAAGGTTGCTGGAAGTGTGCAAGAGCATATTGTAGGTGGGGTGGGACCCGTAGCACCGCAACAACATCCATAGAATACGCCGCTGTCTCCAAAGATGACTCCATTTGCACCTACTGAAATTGCCATCTAACTACAATCGTAAACAGAGAATTTCTTGAGACAACCGTCACTGTCTAAACCTAAGACGTAAGTTGGTATGGCAGAGGACCACACTACTGCGGAGAAGGGTCCATCGGGGCACTCATCCAACTTCATTTCTAAAACTTCATTGGTGATCGTCAGACCACTTCCATAGTTGATACCTAGCGAGCATTGACCTGCGGTCTCTAAACCCCTTCGATGCCCGGCTCGGCCCGCTAGGTGGTCATTATTTATTTTGACTAGACCTAGCTCCTCCCCTAAGACTGTAAAACCACACCCGAACTGTATCAAAGCGCGGGACTCCAATTTAACAAGTTTACGAGGTCCCATTGGGATAGGGGTGTAGCTACTATAGCTAGAACCTTTACCACAAATATTCTCGTCGGAGAAGGTGTAGCTTACCTGTACTGTAGGTCCTGCGACTAGAACAGTGGACACTCCGTTATAGTTAGTACCGCTGATCATAGGACCCCCGTAGAACTGCCCCGTCGTTGAGTAAGATACTATTCCTTTATCTTTTACGGAAGGGAGACTCAACTCCGGCCAAAAAACAAGATCGTCTGCGGGATAATCGTGCATGATTGGATCTATGCTCTCTAGAGCATAGCCATCATGGCATAGATACATGTTCTGCATCCACGGTTTTTGGTTAGGCTTTACGTCACAGTCTAGGTGGATCTCTTTCTTCTCTGTGCATACAAACTGCCCGCCATTGACGTTGTCGGTGAAAGTAGCTTTGGCTACCAATTCAAATTGTTGGGACTGGGTTCCGTTAGTTTCCAGAGTGGCTTTAAGATCTGTGGATTGCTTGATAGTGACTGCGGGGACAGCTTCATCTGGATCTTGGACTATCGACCATGCAACGCCGTCAAGTGTTGCAATCTCCCTCCCTGTAGAATCTTTACAGTCCCATTCTGTATTGAGTTTGTAGGAGGTCTTGTCCTGGCATAACATATCTGCCAGACCTTGCAGCTTCATCTTGACGTGGAAGAGTTTACACTTCTGGTCACCGCTTTTCCCGCCGCTTGGTTGGCTATCACCTCCTCCTGAAGACTGCCCTGGTTCGCAATCATAGGTTACTGTTCGAGTTTGGGACAACTCAGAAAAGCTACCAGCCTCATCGATAGCTTGCACTCTCCAAGAGATCTCGTCACCCATCCGGATGTCGGAAACCAATTGGAGGTTGTAAGAAGTTCCTGCCTGCTTAACTGACTTCGTAGTAGGTCCCACGAAATTTGAGTTAAGTGACCATTGCAGAACATATTTCGTGGCACCCGAAACTGCGTTCCACGTCAGAACAATCTCAGAGTTCGAGGAGCCAAACGTCATATAAGGACAGATCGTAGAACCATCGTTAGGTGACGTCAGCACAGGGGCATCCAGAAGTCCGTCAGACTTCCAAGTAGTCGCAGGCTCGGCTGAGACTATAGCAATCTTCTGACGAATCTTTGGATCAGCCATTACACACCCCCGCAGGCGAGGGCAGAATATTCAGTGGTGACAGATATAACCTGGAACATCCCAGAGACCGAGAAGATCCTTCCCCTAACAGTAGGAGAATCCAATTGGACAAATTGAACTTGAAGGTCATCATCCCAGTAACCGGTGAATTGGTACTCGGTAAGAGACGCGGTGTTATAAAGGTCATAGAGGACTTTGAATTCGGCGGGTGTTGCAACTTGGATAGTCCAAGACAGTGTACCATCTCCATGCACAATTAAATCATCCGCTTCCTGAAGAATTACCGCACCTGCTGTGGGTGTGGTCGTCATTCTCTTTCGGGGAACGTATAAGCTGTAGCTAAAGGATAGAGGTAAATTTACCGCATTCAACGTAGCTTGGTAAGCCATTGCCATTAGACTTCTCCTACAGACATGTTAGCACTTGAGATTGCCTTTCCGATGTGACGAGTCACGTTATCCATATCTACGTTGTTGTTGATGTCCATTCGGACTGTGCGGTTATCGTTGTTATTGGTAGTTGTACCCCCGCCTCCTCCACCAGAAGGAGCAGTACCTCCCAGTCCCATGTAATGGGAAGGTGCAAGTCGTCCTAGTTGTGGACCCTTCTTCGCTAAGGTGTTAACCATTCTATCAATACCACCAGAGGCTACCTCTACATTCTGGTTCCAAATGTCCACAAGAGAGGGACTGTGGTGTGTTGTAGGCTTGGATTCATGCTTAATTGCTGCCATAGTAGCTTGTACTGCCGCAATCATCCTCTGAGATTCAACCGTCCAACCTGCAAGGAACGCATTGACCCAGTGGACTGGTGCAGCTCGGAAGTCGTTCATCACTTGGATCATGCTGGCTCGTACAGCCAACTGCATCTGGTGGACACGTTTCTGCACCTCATCGATTTTGGCTTGGACTATAGCAGGATCACCACCCGCACCTCCTACAGCTCCCGCGACTTGCGCCTCCTGGGCTCTCTTCTGCGCGAACTGATTTACGAGTTGACCTCGGGTTCGCATACGCTCAATAACTGCGTCCAGGCGTTTGACCTCGGTGTCATTACCATGACCTAAAGCCTTAGCCCGTCGCTGCTCAAGTCTTTCCAGGTTTTGCTGGAAGCGTACTGCTGTGTCGGCAGCTCGCATAGCCAGAGCTTCTTGCTGGAAACGTATGTAGTAGAGACCTTGGTAAAGAAGTATCAATTTCTGGACACTGTCCACCTGCTTGAGGAGAGCATCGGTAACTCGCTTCTCAAGGTCCGCTTCGTTCTTTGCTACGTCAGGCTTCTTACCAAGTTTCTTATCGGCATCTTTAGCCATAGCCTCTTGGGCTTTTTGGATACGATCTCGGGCTTGGGCTGCCAATAGCTCTTCGTTTTTGCGAGCCTGCTCTCCTACGATTCCAAGCTTTTTCATCTTGGCTCGCTCTTGTTCAAGGATCTTTTCGTTCTCTAGCTTGGCAGCTTCTACACGATTCCCTTTGCGTTTGGCCTCGTCGATCTTCAACTGGCGGTTAAAATCTTTACGGGACTTCTCCAGTTCCACCTTCTTCTTCTTCTCGTCTGCTATCTCCTTATCCTTTTTTTCCTTCTCTTTCTTTGCAGCTTCGTCTAAGTCCTCTAACCTTTGTCTTTCATTATCTGCCATTAAGTCTTGTACTTCCGCAACCTGCTGATAAGTCCTCTCCATCTCGTCTAGAAGCTTATTAAATTCTTTTTGACGCTCTACCTCATCTTCAATTGCATCCAACTCCTCTAACCTCTTCGTATAGCTTAGTTGGATTATTCGTAGCTCCTCCAGTCGCAAAGCTAACTTCTCCTTTATGGAGTCTTTCTGGTCATTTATTTTAGACGTCTCCTTGTCAAGCCCTTCCAAGTCTGCGTCGTGGATCTCCTTGACAAGGTCTGCATAATCCTCTGCTCCTTCGGCTAAGGACTCCTGGGCTGCTACAAGTTCCTGCTGGGCGAGTCTCTGATCAACCCAAGCCGCTGTTATCTCCTCGGAGGTTAAGACCCCATCATTCCGCATCTGCCTAACGAACTCTAGATACTCTTGGTTATGGTCATTGACGACCTTTAAATCATGTACATAACCTCTTAACCGTTCTTTCTCAGCCTCATGCGCCTCTGCGGCCTTTTGGCGGGCGGCAGCATCATCCCCCGCCATGTTCATCTCCGTCAGCTTCAAGGCTACTAATTCTTCTTGTAATTTTATACGACGCTCATGCGCCTCAATGTGCTCCTCAACAGTTCGTTCGGTGTCTTCAACTACAATTTTTAAAACCTTTGCAGTTCTAAGGGTCCTAACACCTACTTCGTATTGTTTCTCTCTGGTGGCAAGATCCGCTTTTAGCGATGTCTTTACGTCTCCATCCTCCAGCCTACTTATCGTCCTCTTCAGAGTTATCATCGCAGCCATCTGCTCTTCTAGGCTTGCGGTTAGACCCTCAACAGACTTTCCACCTTCATCCCAACTCTTCGTCAACTCATTAAGTTTTGTCCCTGTCAGAGATGCGTTCTTTCCTAGATCATCATAGAAGGCGGCAGCATCTCTAACCTCTTTGCCCATCCTCTTGGCACCCTCTGAGTTCTGCATCCAGTCAAGCTGATTCATCTGTTCAGCAGACATTCCCATGCTGGCAGCCATATCCGCAAAGGATTGACCTACCTTTTTGGAGTCGTCCGCTAGAAGACCAAACCAAATTAAGAGCCTCTTAACCAAGCCTATTAGAAAACCTACAGCCATCGCCAAACCCCAAATGGGAGATGTGAGCAAAACTATAGAGCTTATTAAGGTTCCCCCGAGAATAGCTGTGAGTCCTACAAGAATGGCTGTGAGGTATTTTACAACTACGGCGACCCCTTCTATAACAACGTAGAAACCTTCCCACCCTCCTACAGCCCAAAGTACAGCCTTCATCACCGTTGCCATGACGGTGCCTACGACCTTCAGACCCAAGTATAGACCTTCTAAGAAAGCCTTACCTATAGCCCACACAGCCTTCGCCACTACGTTCAGCACCTCGGTAAAGAACTCAAAGTCTGCAACCATTACGGCTATAATCGCAACCAAGGGGGAGAGGAGTACAAGTAGCGCTGCAGCGACTATAAGAAAGGCTTTCCAGAATACAACTACCAACGTGATGGCTGGGATCAATGCGCCCAGGGTTGTCAACAAAGCCCCTGCTACTCCAAGGACAACAGAGAGTGCTGCCGCTGCTGCTCCAAAAATTGCAATAGACTTTACAAAGGATGCCACTACGTCCTTATTAGCTTTAGCCCACTCATTGAAGGCTCTCACCATACCCGTTATCTTGTCTATTGCTTTCTGTAAAACGCCTTGGAAGGTTTGGAAGATTGTGATGCCTAAGCCTTGGACAATCGATTTAAGCTCTGTGAATGAGCCTATGACAGAGTCCATGCGGATCTCAGCCATTGTTCTTGCGGCACCTGTAGCATCTTCTATGTATCCCTGAATCTTCTTCATCGCATCAGAACCTTGGTTCTTCAGCGCAAGCATTTGTCTACCGGCACGAACACCAAAGATCATCAAAGTGTCAGTGGCACTGATGTTGGCGTCTTCAAAAGTTTCAACAATCTCCGTAAGAGATTTGATTTCAGGGTTGATGTCTTGTATCGTGAGTCCATATTTCCCTAGAGTCTCCTGAGCTTTCTTTGTCCCTTTGGAGGCTTGTGATAATACTTGACCAAGTCCCGCACCTGACACAGAGCCTTTGATGCCTGCATTGGCTAGAACACCAAGAGCTGCTGCAGTTTCTTCAAGAGATTGACCAAAGGCTTCTGCGATTGGTGCAGATAGTTGGAAAGAGAACCCCAGCTTTTCAACAGAGGTGTTAGTGTTTGCTGCAGTAACGGCGATAACGTCAGTAACACGAGCTAGATTAGAAGCCTCGATGTTAAAGGCTCGCATCGTATCTACTGCGATTTCAGAGGCTCGTGCAAGTTCAAGGTTACCTGCTGCAGCAAGATTAAGAACCTCGCCTACACCAGCTAATACCTCCTCAGTGTTCAGACCCGCTAACGCCATGAACTTCATGGCTTCTGCAACCTCTGTTGCTGTAAAGCGAGTAGTCTCTCCTAACTCTTGGGCCTTTGCTGTGAGTTTGGCGAAGTTCGCGGCAGCTTCTGTGCTTGCCTCACTGGCATCCTTCATCACCGCTTTGACATCTTGCATCGCCTGTTGGAATTTACCACCCAGGAGTACAATGGGCGTCAGAGCAGCAGCGACCACTAGAGAGAAATTACGAAGACCTCGACTTGCGCTTGTAAGGGCAGAGCCTACCTGCGTGGCTGCTGCCCCTAACTTCTGCATACTTGCTTGAACGGTTGTTGCACCGTTTTGAATCTGCCGTACCCCCGTCATGGAGATGTGCAGAATCGCTTGACCTAATTTACTCGCCATCTAAAAATCCTCATGTACTGCCATGTCCGTAGGCAAAGTTGCCCTATCTTCATGGTCGTCGAGGCTCGTCGATGGTTTGAGTGAGTCTAAGAATTGGGCGTACTCCCGCTCCTTAGCATGCTGGGCATACCGGATACTGTCCGCTGCTATGCGGCGTTCCTCGTACTTCCTAGTCGAAATACTTCTGCCCCACTCACCAAGCTGGAAATAAGTAGCTCGGTAAACGAGGTCAGGACTCCAACTATACTCAGAGCCAAATTGGTCTACCAACTCCGCTACGGAGTTGGCAAGGTTTCTTTCGTCTGGTCCTCCAGTGCTTCGTCCGTCGTCGGGGCTTGGTCCGTCTTCCCCGCTTGGAAGATCTTGTCCATCCCCATCATCATAAAAAGCTCTTTCATCTCCTCCCAATCAATAACTGCCTTTGCAGCTTCAATCAGTTTCATCCAATCCAGGAGCGGTCGCTCTTCCCAGAACTTTGCATCCTCTTGGGTGATAACTCCTGCTACCGTTCGTAACGCAGGTGCTGTGGATTGATCAGAAAGAATACTACCAATGATGATAATTGGATTGGTATCGTCGTCGCCCATCATCCCAATGGTGGCGATAATCCGTACAAGGCTGTTTGCGCACTTGACAGTATCCTCCATTGAGAGTTCTCGCACAGTTAGGGTGGTTCCGTCTTTGAGTGTGATCTCACGTCCGCTGTTAAGCATACGTTCTGTAACTGTGACTTCTTCTGTGGGCTTTGCAGCCTTTTTCTTCTTAGCCATTAGGCGCTCCGTATCGGTTTCTTTTTCACTCGATACAGAACATCCCGCAGGTTGTTTTGCTTCTGCACGAACAACTGGGGTTCGACGGAAGCTTTGCCGTTTGCGTGATCTCGAAGGATCTCGGTTAGGCGCTGGTCTGCGAAAGGTAAGTTGAATGTGAAGTAGAAGGCGTCAACCTTCTGGCGACCTTTGGACATCTCGGGGACGACGTTGATAAAGTCAACGCCCTCAAGGGTCCAAACGTATGCTGCCATATTCAAATCTTTGGTTCTGTACTCGAACATTAAAATTTAATCCTGTTACTCTTGTTCAAAATCTTACTACCCCGCCACGATTGACGGGATAGGCTTACACTACGTCTGCGTAAGGCTTGGAAACGGTGATACCCGTAGTTGTCAACGAAGTAGTCGTGATGGAAGGCGTAGTTGCCGTACCTGCACTCTTGCTCCAGACCCAACCGTAGAAACCATCGCCTGGGGGACGATTAGCATTGCTGCCGCCGATGTCATCAGAGTTGCTGTCGTTACCGACTGAAACACTGTTGGTCACGAGTTGAGCAGCGTTGGTAGACAACCACTGATCAATTGCATCACCAATAACTGCACGAGTCATCTTCATGGACGTCAACAGACCTTTAGGATCTGTAACAGTCATCACGATAGTGCCCGAATTAACGGAAGGCGTGACAGTGAAGTCAATCCAACTCGCTTCTTTATCGGCGTAGTTATGACCTGCGCCCGCACTAGGTTCTGAGAAAACCATGGTATGGTTCTCCTTTCAAAAAAGTAAGTTCTCCTAACAAGAGGAGAAACGAATTAAAGTTGGCCTTCTTTGAAGAGCCGTAAAGCATCTCGCCTGACACGTCGTCGCGAGAGGTGTCGGTTGCTTAGGCTGGCAGAAACTGCCGCCAAACAATCGAATAGTTGCCCTGCAGTGGGACTTGCCGAATTGTCTCGGCGTTCGCCGGGAACTCGGAAGTTCTGCACTTCAGGTTGGGTGTTAATAGACTGACCTGTTAGGTACGTCTTCACCGCATCATAAACTTCATCAGAATTGTAAGCCACGATGACCTCCTTCTTTAAGAGTCTACGATTGTTCCGAAATTGCCCGAGGTGTCTTTCAACACTTCAAACTGAATCTCGAATCGAACTTCCTCTTCCCGCTGCATGTTGTATTCACGGTTATCAAACGTGATGCACTTAGGGAATGTGAATGTTCGGGTTCCGCAATTAGGGCTTGAGCCGGTGATTACCAAGGCTACTTCGTCTACCCAGCAAGAGTCGTTGTACCCAAGGGTCAACGTCGAGCCAGAAAGATTGGCAACAGGTAACATGAACGCGATACGCAACTGCTCCAAACTCACTTCGAGAATGGTAGTAGTAACATACATACGCTCAACGGATCGAGCTTTCTTCACAACACCTGCGGCTTGATCGGCAATCACTTCGATGTACTCGGGTTCGTGACGAACCGTCGTGCCACCCATCGTGTAGCCAATATCAGTACCGTTGATTGTGATCGAAGCGGAACCAATGATAATATTGTCTGCGTCAGCCATAGAATTTACTCCTGTTTAGGCGTCTTGCAACTACAATAGAAACGTCCACATCCACATTCAGCCCCTATTTTATCTCCGCAAATGGGAGATACAACAGGACTTTAAATGGTATCGCAGATCTGATTGACCCACCAAACGTCGCATTCGACCTGGGATCTGAAGGTGTCGTCCTCATCGTAGAAGATAGGCTCGACGTCCTGCTCTGCGTATTGAGTCTGTTTATTGGAGATAGACCGGCTGGAAAAGTCCAGGAAAGCTCTATTAGTTAGAGGTCCCTCTTGGTTCTGATCGTCCTGGTCTAGGAGGTGGGCGATCCTGTCACAGATGTCCTGGCAGACAAAGTCATCCTTTGCGAAGGCTCGGAAATGGATGCGGGACTTTTTCAACTGGCTCGGCCCGTTTTCAATCGCCCTCTCAGTCTGGAAGATTACTATGGAGAGGTAGGGGTAGATTGCCGTTCTCAGAGGTTCGCCCGTCAAGATCCTATAGCCATCGGGGTCAAGGACCTCGTGCCCCGTCAAGGTTACCAGACCTGAAGGTCCTGTATCCTCTCTAAGTTTGTTTACTATTGCTCTTCCTAATTCTGCACTCATCAGGGTCCTCTTTATTAAGGGGGCGTAACGCCAGTTTTGGATGCCTTGAGAAGTGCAGCGCCTATGCGTCTGACTACGTCATCAAAGAACTTATCGCTGTTAGCTCTCCATACAGGAAGTATTGAGGGGTGGGCCTTTGAGCCCTTTGTTTGAAGTACCATGATAATGGCTAAGGCTTGACTAACTCCAGCGGACCCGCTCATCCCCATCTTCCGTCTGACATACTCTACAATTCGTGCGTAGTCCGGTTTGTGCGCGGGGGCTCCCTGTTCTAGATTTAGACCATAAGGTACGCCAAAGGCTCCTATGTCTACGAAGGGTCCACTGGTGTTATTAACTCCACCCTTGACTGTCATCCTTGAGTGGTAGTCGCCTGTGAAGATGGACTGGTTCTTTTTGATCCTCTTTCGGATTCTAGGAACCAAGACGTGCATCGCAGATGTGCGCAAGATCTTTGCCATAGTTTGAGGCATCTGGTAGGACATGCTTGCGATATAACGGGACCAGTGGGTTAATCCACTGTTCCATTTAACCTTTACCGAATATACACCTGTAGGCATTAGACTAGCTCCATCACAAGAGTAGTGTGGTGCATGTGCCCCCGGTCATCTAACTGGTGGTGTAGCCAAATCACTTGGTAGGTCTGGGCAACTCCCGCCTGGGATGTGACAGAGTAGGAAGCTCCTACAACAGTAGCCCAAGGTTGTTTGAAAATATTCTGGTGCTTGGTGAATCCTGTAAACTCATAAGTCAAAGGGGCTGCTGCATCCTCAAATTTCCAGACCGACCCTGTCCAGTAGACTATGTAATCTCCTGCTATGGAGTCCTCATACCGATCACGAGTTTTGCTCCACGTCAAAGTCTGGGAACCTGCGGGCGTCCCTATGACAATAGTCGTAGGCATAAAGGCACCAAGCCCCGAAGGACCTGACATGTTGGGCGGGGTTCCCCATGGGACTGCAACATGGTCGTTCAGCTCCACAGCCGGGGAGTAGACCATAGTCACCTTGCGAGCCTTGTCCATGTCGAACCCAGGCTTTTTCAACTCTTCATCGTGCTTGTCTACTGTAGAGATCCGGCACTTGCGAGATGCGTAGATCTCCAATGCGTTACCCATCGTTACCCCACCTCTTCCGTTATCTATACTCTGCAACCTCTCTACGGATACCGTGTGGGGTAAACCAAAGAGGTTGATCCTGGAGTTTGCTGGCATTAGTCTTCTCTCCAGGGATTGTAGTCGGCAGGCGTCATGCCATCAGTGGCACCTAAGAACATATCAACGAAGTTTATGTATCGTGCCAAGAGCCGATCCAGTTCCAGGTAACCGGTTGAGAAGTCGGTCTCGTTTCCGGACCTCTTGTACGTGACTGTGAAGTCAGGCCAGACAGCTTGGATCACATCGGGGGTAGCCATCCCACTGGAACCTGGAATAAGGTTCTCAAGGGTCCACAAGAGTGTGGCTCTCTTTATGGCTGCGGGGACCGTCGAACGTCCAAAGGAACCGACAACTTTGACGTTGCTTTTGCCTTTAGGGAATCGACTCGTTTTGGTCACGCGCCGCAGTGTGTCCGCTGTACGAAGCATATCCAGATAGTGTTCCTGGACTTTGAAGTCTTCGTCTTCTGTGTAGGTCGTTAAGACTGTCGTCCCATCGTCGTCCAACTCCTCCACTGAGGTAATTGAAATGGCAGGGGCTACTATCTCAGGGGGAAAGAACAACCGATAATAGTCCCCACCATCGTAGACGACTGTCTTAGTTTGGGCGTAGAACCAATCGTTGGTAAAAAGTTCGATGAACTCCTCAACGATGGCTATCTCGGCTGTGATCTCCGCGTCGGAGAACGCCACAAGATCCACTACCTCACCTGCCACTTTGTGGGTACGAACTTCAGTATAGGTAGCGTAGTTGCCCATTGGGTTACTCCATGAGGATCTCCCGAATCGCTCGGGTGACAGTAGATATGTTTGCTACTACTTTGACATCTCTGGAGCCCACAATCAACCCGAATGTGGTTCCGGTTGTGGCATCCAGGACTATGTCGAAGTCGGCGGGATTAACGGTGGAGTCGAACTCGGAGCCTTCGGTAACGTCGTAGACCTCTCGGAGCTTACGAACGAACTCACACCGGTCTCCTAATAATAGGAGAGTTCTCTTCATAGAGACGGGACCTACCTGCGTGGATCTAATATCGAACTGCGGATCAATCGACGGTATGAAGGGCTCTGCTGCCTCTAAGACTTGCTGGACTGTGATTGCCTTCAGTAGCATGTGGGACGTCTCACAGTCGTGTGCGAGGGCTCTGGTGGGTCTTCCTGCACCAAACCTATGGACTGGAACTAGAAGTGGGTATTCCCCTATAACATCAGCAGGCCAAGTGTTTGAAAATAAGACCAGCCCTGGAACACCTAAGACCCCTGCAAGGTGTGCAAACCCTGAGTCTGATCCCAGGAAGAGGCTGCATCGGGCAAGGGTTGCCACCTGTTTGCTCATGTCCTCATCTACGTCAGATAGCTTCGTAATGCGGTCGTCGGAGAATCCGGGTTCATCCTTGGTTCCAAGCCAGACGACGTCACAGCCCGCTTCTCGGATCGCGTAAGCGACTTTCTTCCAGTTGTCGAAGTCCCAGACTCGATTGGGGTTGCTGGCAGTGGGGTGGATAGCCACCGTACAGTTGAGGCACTTCACCAAAGGCTTGAGTCTCTTGACCTCAAACTCCCCAGGACCATGGGAGATGCCTGCCCTCTCGGAGGCTCGCTCATAGTAGGAGCCTGCTCGGAGGCTTCGTCTCTCGTTGAAGACATGGCTGTATTCCACGAGGTGGTCAAACTTGTTTCGTATTTGGGGGGTGTTGAACTTCTGGGTTTCGATTGCGTGGGCTACACCCTTCATGCGGGTGATGAGCTTGGTCTGGTGCCCTTTAACAATCGCCGTCACCTCTGCACCCGCTTCAGCAAGCACAGGAGCGAGTCCTCCAATGGCTATTACAACGTCGCCTACTCCACCTGTAAGCTTGAGGGCAATCTTCTTACCCTTCATCTCAGCTAGGGGTGGTAAACCACTCAAAGGTTCGTCGGTTGAGTTGCTCATAGAAAAGCCTTCCATATAAACCTCGCGTATTAGGGTGTGGGACTTAATTTAAATTCGACAAGCCCTCTTCCGGCTACTTTATAAGCTCCAGAGTCGGCGCTGTCAAATATCCCGATCTCCATCCGGTTCTTTCCGGCAGAGAAATTCGAGGTCGTTAAGTCGGCGGCAGCTACTGAAAGGGTGAGGACTGCTGCCGCAGTGACAGATCCAAGCGAGGTCACTGTAACCGTTGACGTCCCTGTGTCCGTTATCGTGATCGTCGTCGAGGCGTCCCCGTCGTCCTTCCATATTTTCACCTGCGCCGTATCAGCAAGAACAAGAACAACGGGGGTGACCCCGTCCTCTTCGTAAAGAGAAATAGTCCAGATCTCTTTCGAGGCTTGGATGAAGGAAATTGTATCAAAGTTAAATGCGCCTGCCATCAGCACTTCTCCAGTTCTACGGAACTTGGTCCGCTTCTTTGTAACGCTACTGCACCGGGATTAAGCACTTGCTTTTCTAGTACAACCGCACTTGGTCCTACCCTGGCTAAACTCACCGCACTTATTCCCTGCTTCTCTAATACAACTGTACTCGGCCCTTGGCGGGCTAGTGCAACTCCCCCTACGCAAATAGGGGTATCAGCTACAGCGGCTTCTATGTAGCCAAGGGTGACTACCTCCGCAACGCTTCCCGAAAGGGTTCCGTTTCCAAACCCCAGGATAATGATCGTATTGACGGACATTAAGTGGTCTCCGTGATACTGGTTGGCGAGGTAGCATCATCCAGCGTATAAGTCTTCGCCGTTGTAGCTCCGTCAAGCTCTTTCAAGGTCTTGGTTGTACCGCTGATTGAGGACTCACCTAAGTGGGCAATTATCTCATAAAGCAATTGTGCCGCAGTACCGGTCGATCCCGTTGATCGGTAAGCTTCCGTAAGAGCCGTCGTAAAGATGTCGCTTACGGAGAGATCATTCAGAGCTGCAATCGCTGACTGGGAAGCGTCGTGTTCAGTCTGCGAGAGTGCTGCTGTCATCGGGACAACTGTGTTGGCACCATCGGTGCCTCTCATGTCGGTGTTCGTAGTAGTGGTGTCTACTAGATCCACATTTACTACAGCCCCGGACAAGGTTGTAATAGCACCTGCTGAAACGATGTCGGTCGCGGCTATGTTATTCAAAGCGGTGATAGCCGTCTGCGTAGCATCATGCTCTGCCTGCGAGAGCGAGGCTGTCATAGGAACAACGGTGTTGGCACTGTCCGTGCCTCGCATCGCGGACCCGTTAAGTCCTGTTACATCTGTGGTGATGTCGGTAAGGGAGTGCGTATCCTTTGCAAAGCCTGTACCCTTCACATCTGTAAGGTGTGTGATGATAGTAGTTTGATTAGCCGCTGTAGCGTCTCCACCCCCGCCCCCGCCGCTGCCGACATCGTCTACGGTCTTAGTAGTTACAGCATCAGCATTGTCGAAGAACACTTCAAAGTTTGTAGAAATATTGTTCGCTGTGCTTTCCTCAATTGTGTTGTTGAGATAACCTTGTACAAGGCTGTCGGCTGCTCCACCAGCGGAGATTACCATCGAACTCCAGTTAGAGGGAGCGGACGCAGCAAGTAATGCAGAGTCCGTTCCTCGCATGTCCGTATTAGTTGTGGTGGTAGTAACCAAGTCCACAGTGTCAACATTAACAACAGCGCCGGAGAGTGTTGTTATAGCTCCGGCTGAAACGATGTCAGTCGCGGCGATGTCATTCAAACCTGTGATCGCAGATTGCGTTGCGTCATGCTCCGTCTGCGAGAGGGCTGCGGTCATAGGTACAACAGTGTTTGCAGAGTCGGTGCCTCGCATATCAGTATTTGTAGTGGTAGTAGTGACTAGGTCAACTAGATCCACATTAACCACCGCACCTGACAAGGTTGTAATCGCCCCTGCCGAAACAATGTCAGTTGCCGCAATATCGTTGAGCCCTGTGATCGCAGACTGTGTTGCGTCATGCTCTGTTTGACTAAGAGCCGCTGTCATAGGCACAACGGTATTTGCACCATCCGTTCCCCGCATATCAGTATTTGTTGTACACGTTCCGATTGTTGAGTTGGACTTGTTGTAGCCAGTTCCGTTGTAGTCAAGAGCTACGTTCGCAGATACCGTGCTACTATCGTAAATTGAGTAAGTATCCACTTGCGGGAGTGAACCACTACTGATTCCCATTGAAGCAGATGCCGCACCCCAGTCTTGACAATTAACATCAGGATAATTACCGCTCATAGTAACGGCTGTTCCTAGCCACTCGCCAATATCAACTCGTTCGTTTGAATCTACAAAAGCAAGATTTGAGTTCGTCAGAGTTCCGGTCACGTTGCCAAAGTCTACTCCTGCCTCTCCTGTAGCTGCAACGTCGAGCGTTCGTCCTGCCGTTGTTGCTTGTAATGGTCCTTCAGCAGAGGCTCCGTACATCGCGTCATACACAGCTTCTTCAACGACGTGCCAAGTCATCTTGACCAGCAAGGCACCTGATTCATGGACAGACAAAACAAGCTGTCCAACCGTGTTCGTATCAGTAGCATCGAACTCGCAGTTATACATTCCAATTTCGTCGTGAACACAAGCAGTCGCATCGTTCTTTGATGCCATGTTCTGTCCATTCTTTGATAGACGAACATCACTAGCACTAATCGTCAGTCCGGTCTCTGCCGTGTTACCATCGGTGTCGTCAACGAATGGGCCGATCAAAACATCGACTGCGGTAGATTGTTTTAGGAACCCTTGAAAACTCATTAGTTGTTCCTCTGTCTATGGTGATATGCAATCGGGAGTATGGCACTAGCCACAGCATCAAGCAGAAACGATTCCCATTCAGCATCGGAGAATGTGTTCCACTGGGAATCGGAGAATGTGTTCCAGTCGAGAGCCATTACACCGCTGCCTCGTCTACGTCTGATTGTGCTCGTATTGCCTTCACCGCACCCCAGAGAGACTCAACTACAGCCACCTCCGCATCCTCTTCCGCTGTCAGTGTGCCCCCGTCAACCTTTTTGTTGAGCAGTTCCAACATGCGTGCTAGTGCGTTGCGTTGCTTCCATTCGGGGGCGAGTGCGAGGATGTCTGCCCCAGCCTTGGCTTTGATGGCTTTGACTGCATTGGCTTTTGCCTCTGCTGTCTTTTGACTGTCTGGCTTTGCATCTTCTAGGCTGTCAACATCATAGATGTATGACTCACCAGCCCTT
>Ga0209349_1000060_pt1 | contig 60981 bp, 63 predicted proteins | sample ETNvirnome_2_130_FD_184067 | JGI IMG/M metagenome (GOLD analysis project Ga0209349, IMG submission 184067) | Marine viral communities from the Pacific Ocean - ETNP_2_130 (SPAdes) (version 2) | ecosystem: Environmental > Aquatic > Marine > Oceanic | place: Pacific Ocean | collected 2013-06-22
CGCGCTCCAGAGCACGAAAACGTCTGGTGCGACGACTATATCCACGTCCAACGCCAGATTGATCAACTTGATCAGCGCCTGAAATACATGAGAGAGAGCACCACGAAATGAAGCTCTTAATGGAAAACTGGAACAAGTTCCTTTCCGAAGAAGAAACATCACAAGAAAAAGTAAAAGATGCTGCTGCTATTATGCAGAACATAGGATTCGCCGGCGAAACCGGCGGCAAAAGCTTTATTATTATGGTGGGCGGCCCCGGTACCGGAAAGGGTGGGGTAATCGCCACAGATCGTTTTATGAGTTCAGTTATTCAAGCCACTGGTGGTAAGATGGCCGGCGGCGACTTTATTAAGTCACTCCCTCCTGGAACAATAAATCAGTTTGCCTCCGAGGTGGATTCAGTTTTGAGATTAATGCAGTGGGACTTGGCAGCAAAAGACTATCAAACATTGGCGCGCGCCGCACAAAATCCCGAACAATGGACCGCCGCAGTAAATAATTATAGCCAGAAACCACAGGGCGATATCAACCTTATTGCTACGATAGCCGGCGCAATTGGGGCAACTCCCGATCAGTTGGCAACACCACAAGGGGGTCAACTTTTTTCTCAAACTTTTCCTAACGTTGAAGCGTATGCGGGTACAAAAGATGAGGAAGCTAGAGAAGCCTTAAAGGGAAAGGACGGTCACAAGGGCATAAAAGCTATGTATATGCAACTTCGTTCTGGGTGGGGAGAAGATCCTAGCGCAAAAACGATTAAGAACATGGCTGTTAAAAGATATAACGATGAACTGGAAACACAATTACAACAGTTCATGAGTAGAGGGCAACAACAAGTAAAGGAAGCAGAAGCGGCTGATAGCGCGCAGCTAGCCAAACAAGTGGCCGGCGCCGGCGAAGTCGAAGGAGATTTATCTCAAGCAGCAAAAGATGTTTTTATTTTAGATTCCGCTGGTGAAGATTTGCCGACTCAAGATTATGCTGGGCAGCTACAGATCGCTAAGAAAGCAGGATTTGAGACTACGATTGTCTGGTTAAAGACTGGACCGGAAGTTAGTTATTTAGGCAATTTAGAAAGGGCCGTTGTAAGTGGAAAGCGCGCTGTCCCCCCGGACGAAATTGCCGCGTATTATGATGCCGCCTCCGGAGAAGATGGCGGTGTAGGTGGCAGTGGCGATACAATCGAAGAACATTTTAAGAAACTATTAAACACGGAGTTTGAAGGTTCGGCTCTCTTAAACAACCTCGTTGTTATTATGAATAAAGATGATCAACGAGTATCACCAGAGACGGTGAAAGACATTACGTCCGCCGTGTGTGTCAATCCTATAGGGGATCCCAGTGCTGAGCCAGCAGATCATATCAGTCATTGGCTCTGTGATTCAGAAAAAATTGCTGCCATTACTGGATATGATATTGGAGAATTGCCTATTGCGGATCCAAGCGAATCGCCCAAAAACTATAATGAATTAGTAAAAGCTATTTTGGCAGACTTCAATAATGTGATTAATGGCGAGGAAGTGCCGGACGTCCTCGCGAGCCTTAATATTGACGCAGATGCGATCAAAGGGTCCCCCGATCCAAAAGCTCTTGCCAAAAAAACAGCCGACAAGATTCAGTCGACTTTTGTAAAAAAAATTAGAAAGGATGTGAAAGGCGGCAAAGGTGGACAATTTGCTTCCAAGATTCTTAAATCCCCTCTTAACGAAGAGAAAGTTTATAAGCGCTGGACGCTTATCGCAGGAATGTCACCCAAATAAAGGAACAATAAGATGAAAATCACCAAAGCACAACTTAAGCAGATCATCAAAGAAGAACTCGAAGCAGTTCTCAAGGAACACGGCACTCGCCATGCCGGTGTTGGACTTGGATCAAAAGATACTTCGAAGGAATACCAACGCGGTTATCAGGATGGCAAGTATGGCGAGCCTCCTGTTTCTGATGTCGGCGATGATTATGACGCTGGCTACCAAGCCGGTCGAGATGACGCCGATGCAGATGCCGAACGTGACTACGAAATGGGGCATTCCTAAAATGAAAATCACCAAATCCAAACTCAAGCAGATCATCAAAGAAGAGCTTTCAGTGCTTTCCGAGGAAAACAGTACTACGCCTATTGAAGAAGGCATGGAAAACCTCACACCAGAAAACCTACAAATGGTTTTGCAAGCGCTTGGACAACTTGCTCTTCCTGCGGGACTCATTGCCGCGGCAAGCGTAGCACTAACAAATGCTGTCCATGGAAAGCCTGACGCTGAGCAAGAAAAAGCAGATCTTTACGCCGACGCAGAACAAGCTGGACTAGACAGACTACAAAATAATCCTTGACAGCGCCGCACTGCAATGTTATAATACTAATGTATCTATAGCGGAGGGCAGATGCGAATAGCACACATTTCAGATGTACACATCCGAAAACTGAAGTACCACAAAGAGTATCGAGCAGCTTTTAGCGATCTCTATGAGAAGTTGAAAGAAGCAAAACCAGACATTATTGTCAACACCGGCGACACGTTCCACACGAAACTAGACATGTCTCCGGAATCCATTCGGATGATGAGCGAGTTATTTGTTAACTTAGCAGACATCGCACCCCATCATTTGATCTTGGGCAACCACGACATGAACTGCAAGAACGGAACTCGCTTAGACGCGATAACTCCGATTGTCGAGAACTTAAATCACAGCGACTTGCATCTTCATAAGTTAACCGATACCATCGAGGTATCTCCCGGCATGGACCTGCACGTTCTATCGATTGTAGATCCAGAGAACTGGTCAGAGACAGTGCCCGCCGATCGTGTCAACATTGCCCTATACCATGGAGCAGTGGTCGGAGCAAAGACTGATACCGGCTGGACGATGACTCACGGTGACATCGACATTGAGACGATTGAGAAGTATGATTATGCGCTCTTAGGAGACATTCACAAGACTCATCAGAAGCTTGATGCTGACGGTCGCTGTGCCTACCCCGGCTCACTAATCCAACAGAATTTCGGCGAGACCAACGACAAGGGATTTTTACTATGGGACATTCAAGATAAAGAAAACTTTACTTGTGAGCACATTAAGGTTTCGAATTCCAAGCCGTTTATTACCCTGCAACTGACACCAAAGGGTAGAATGCCCAACAAAGCGCAAGTTCCTTCCGGTGCACGTATACGATTAGTCAGCAAGAACAATCTGCCACTCAACACAATGCGAAAAGCAATTGAGATTGCAAAACAGCGCTTCGATCCCGAGAGTGTTATCTTCCTTAACAGGGCTGCTGGTGAGCGCGGGAATGTCGAGGATCTCACCGACGATCTAAAGACAGAAAACCTTCGAGACATAAAAATCCAAGAAGAGTTAATCGATGAATACCTCACAGATTTTCAGTGCACCCCAGAGACACTAGAGAGAGTGTTTGAGCTTAATCGCAAGTACAATACAATTATTGAAAAGCAAGAAGAGATCTCCCGTAATGTAAACTGGAAAATCAAATCATTTAAGTTTGACAACTTGTTTAATTACGGTGAAGATAACTCAGTTGACTTTGAAAGACTGAGTGGCATTGTGGGAATCTTCGGAAAGAACTTCACAGGCAAAAGCTCAATAATCGATGCCGCACTGTATACGCTGTTCAACACCACCAGCAAAAACGAACGTAAGAATCTTAACGTAATCAATCAGCACCAAACCTCTTGCCATGGCACATTGGAACTTGAGATTGGCGAGAAGACCTATACGATTGAGCGCGCTTCAAAAAAGTGGACTAAGCGCCTCAAAGGTGTTGAGACACAAGAAGCGAAAACTGAGTTGAATTTTGAGGTATTCGATCCTATTACTGGAGAGACCACTAACTTAAATGGAACAACTCGCAATGAAACTGACGCTCGCATTCGAAAGCATTTCGGAACGATTGATGATTTCTCAGTATCCTCATTAGCCAGCCAACACGGTGCGCTAGAGTTTATTGATGAAGGCTCAACCCGCCGTAAAGAAATCATTGCCAAGTTCCTTGACTTGGAGATCTTCGATCAAAAGTTTAAGATGGCTAAGGACGATTCGGTCGAGACGAAAGCATTGCTGAAAAAATACGAAGGCACCGAGTACAATGAAGAGATCGAACAACTGAACGCTAATCTAGAATCCGCGCGTGCAATAACAGAAGAAAATAAAAATAAATGCATTATACACAGAAAGGCTTTAGAAGAACTTAATAAGACATTCCACGGGATTCAAGCACAAATCGACAGCACTCCTCGTAGACTTGTTGACATAACTAAATGTTTAACAGCCGTAGAATCAAAAGAAGAACTCTGCAAGAGCCTTGCTACCAAGATCGATGCACAAACGATTGAAATCCGCGACCGCCGCGAACTAGTAGCAACAGCGAAAGAAACGATCGCGGGCAATAAAATAGAGTACGCCGACGCACTTACAAACAAAGAAGAGGTAGAAACTCTAACAAGAACAATTAAACTACTTCAAGAAGAGTCAGAGAAGATCGACAAGAAGATTAAGCTATTAGACGGAATACCTTGCGGGACAGAACACCCTACATGTCGCTTCATTAAGGACGCCGTAGTCGATAAAGCGAATAAGCCCGGTGTAGAAAAAGATCTGTTCCAGAGCCTTTCCCGCAAAGCAAAACTAAATCCGGAAAAGATTGAAATTGTTATTGAACTAAGCGAAGCAGCTCAGAGAACAATCTCGGATCTCAAAACTAAAATAACAATGACTACAGTTTCCAGAGATCGAAACCGGAATACGATAGCTTCAACAAGAATTGAACTGACCGAACTTCAAAAGCAAGTCGATGACTATAGCCAAAACAAGACAGCTATTGAAAACTTGGAGAGATTGCTTCGGGATCGCGCAAAGTGCGAAAACAGAATCGAAACAAGAAATGGACTGATAGAAGAGTGCGACAACGAAACCCTACAGCTTGTAAAGCAGATGGGCTCATTTGAAGAAAAGATTTCCTCGCTAGAAGCTCAGCAGGTTGAACAGAAAGAGCTGCAAGATAACTACGCAGCGTACGATCTATTAATGCGCTGTATGCACTCGAATGGAATAGCCTACGATGTAATCAAAAAGAAGATCCCGGTCATTAACCAAGAGATCGCCAAGATTCTTACCAACATCGTTGACTTTGAGATCTTCTTTGAGACAAACAAAAACAAGCTCGACATCTTTATTAAACACCCGAAACATGACGAAAGACCTATTGAAATGGCTTCCGGCGCAGAAAAGACAATGGGCGCTATGGCTGTTCGTCTTGCTCTTTTAAGTGTGTCTTCACTGCCAAAGTCGGATACTTTCATTCTTGACGAACCCGGAACTGCTTTAGATGAGGAAAACATGGATGGCTTTATTCGGATCTTGGAACTAATTAAGGTGTACTTTAAAACAGTTTTATTAATCAGTCATCTAGATTCGCTTAAAGATTGCGTTGACATGCAAATAGTGATTGATAAGAAAGACGGATATGCGAGGGTTAACCAATAATGCCAGACGAAAAAGACAACGAGAACAAAAATGAGTTTGATTTCTTACCACCCGCAGAAGCACCACCAGCGTTTGCGCAGGAGAAAGATAGCTACCATGAACAGGTAGATGCAGAAGACTTCGGAATGGTTGAGGACTTCGGATTACAGATGGAATACTCTGACGAAGATCTCCTCCCAGAAAACACAGCCCCATCCTCTATCAATGTCGGTTTTGTTGGCGTTGGTGGCGGTGGCAACAAGATGGCGAATGCGTTCATCGAGCTAGGCTTCAACAAGACGTTACTCGTAAACACCACAAGCAAAGACATCCCAAAGAACGTCGAAGAAGACCACGTTGTTCTGATTCCAGATTCAGACGGAATCGGTAAGAATGTTGAGTACGGCAAAGAGGTCCTAGCCCAAAACGGTGCTGTTGTCGAAGACGCTCTGCGCATCAAGTTTGGCAAGGTTGACTGGTTGTTTGTCCTTGCCGGCGGCGGAGGCGGAACTGGAAGCTCAGTTACTGCTCTTCAGCCTGTATTCGAGCGCTATCTAAAATCAGTTCAAGCTAGCGGCAGAGTAGTTTACATAGTATCTTGGCCAACAGCACAAGAAAACCTTAACCCTACGATAGCTAGGAATGCGCTGACATTGGCAAACGACGTTGCGCGCTTCCCACATGTTGTCCTTGATAATGAACGAGCCACACGTTTACTACGTGGCAGAATCGGCATGCTTGGCATGTACCCTGTCGCCAACACAACCTTTGCCAAGTCGCTAGCACAAGTATTGAAACTCTCTACTGAGGATTCTCCAATCCAGTCATTCGATAGCAAAGACCTAGAGACTTGCTTGGATAATGATGGTCGCGGATTCTTGGGTTCAACAATGATTAAGGACCCATCTACCGGCAAGCTCGGCACGATGATCCTTCACAACTGCATGAATCGCTCTGCGTGTCCTCCACCCAAAGGCAAAGCCAAAGCAGGCTCCTTGGTGCTGGTTGTATCAGAAGAGATGGTCGCAGACCCTAAGATCTCAAAGAACATTGAGTCGGCAATCGCCTATGTCGGCGGTCGATGCGAGACACTTTTCTCTGGCGTTTATGTCCGAAAGAATGTGCCCGGATTGATTGCGATACTAAGTATGAATGGATTAGCGACATAAAAGGAATAATATAATGGCTATAAGAAAGAACACAAGAAGATTTGATCCTCGCTACTTTATGGACGAGAAGACAGTCCTTAATGAAAAAGATCTTTCCGCAGAAGAGAGGAGAGATCTTCCTGATAGTGATTTTGCGTTAGCTGGAAAGGGCGAAGGACCTGAAGGCAAACAAGCCGGCTCATACCCTATTCCAGACGAAAAACATGCCCGAAGCGCATTAAGTTTAGTTGCGCAACACGGCACCCCAGAAGAAAAAGCTAAGGTCCGCGCGGCAGTGAAAAAGAAGTTCCCCGGTATTAAGCAAGAAAACTGATGATATGATGAAGTGGTGGCAGGAGTTAAACGATTGGCTTTCTTGGAGAGGGGTCACATGGAATGACATATATTATACCGTAGTTGCCATAAGTACATTAACCATAATAATAGGCTATTCGATATGGATGTTAGCAAAATAAAACAAATAATTCTAAAAGGCTGGAATCTTTTTACAACAATCGATCTGGTGCCCTTTGTGATACTGGCTGTAATATTTGCCTACATGGGTCAACAGTATAATAGCCTAGAAAAAAGAACCCACCAGATCGAGAAAGTTATAAATGAGGGAATATATATCCCAGAACAGCCAACACCACCAATCATATTCGAGCCTGAAGAACCATGCACATGCAATTTATAAAACAAAAACTACCTGACAGACTGAAGGGACTGAAAGCGCAGCTAAATGAGAGACTTGTAGACGCGTCACTCTATGCCTGCTGGCTAACTTTGGTAGCACTGTTGTGGATTGATGGGCTTCTAACTGGTATTTGGATTTTTTAAGGGGAAAAGATGGAAGAAAAAGATAAAAACGGATTTGTCGACACATGGTTGATGAAACTCACATCAAGAAAACTATTAGTGTGGATCACAGCCACAGGGTTAGCCTTGTCCGGACAACTGACCAGCGGCGACTGGGTTGTTATCTCCACTGTCTTTATCGGTGCACAAGGCGCCGTAGACATTGTAGAGAGACTGAGAGGGTGATGTGACCGCTAAGATAGTATTGCAGTTTGTCATAAAGAATTGGAAAAGCATCTTAATGGTGCTTCTCTCATTAGGTATTATCGGTAAGATGCGCTATGACTATAAACAACTCCAGCGCGCCTACGAGGTAACAGAGGACTCCCTCAAAGCTCAAATCGATGGGCTCAAAGACATCCACCAGCGCGAAATAGCAGCACGTGAAGAGACACTCAACGAGTATCACGACTTGCTTAAGCAGATTGAAAGCGACTATTTAGAGAGCCAAGATGCGCTCCAAGAGTTGATCGATCGCAGAAGAGAAGATTATGGAAGACAATTTTCAGAAGACCCCACCTCGTTGGTTGACGAGATTCAGTCGATGTATGGATTTGATTATGTTCCTTAGTCTATTGATGCTATTATTTAGCCCAGCAGCCGCAGACGAGGGAAGGTTCACTTTCTTGGGTGAGCAACAATGCGCACCGTTTGAAGGCGTCTTATTCGATCCTCCTGCGCTAGCTACAATTCTTGCAAGACAATCCACAGCAAACCTAGCATGCCAAGCGCGAATAGAATACGAGTTATCTGTCGAAGCTGCGGGATACGATCTAGAAATCCAAGAGCTACAGATCTCTTTCAATGCATTGAGAGAAGAAAGCACCCTTATGATAACACAAAAAGATTTAGAGATACAACAGCTCCAAGAATCCATTCTGAGCCAGTCTTCTGATAACAAGCTGTGGTGGTATGTCGGAGGCATTGCGACCGGTGTGGCGGCATCCTACGGCGCGTATAGGCTATTCAATGAGTGAGAAAGAGAAACTAAATAAAGTTGCTGCCTACGAGAAGGCAATCGCCGAGAAATACGGCGCCGAAACAGTCCAAAATCCACATGCGAATTGGGATGAGGACAAAGAAAAAGAATATCTCGAACAACAGAAAGAATTATATAAAAAAACGATGACAAATGAGAGATATCAAGAGAAAATTGATGTTAATGGAATAAAGGTATCAAAGAAACTATTTAGTAGAGACTCTTTACAACGATGTCCGATTTGTCTTTCTCTGTCGAAAAAGGCAGCTGACGATGTTTGTTTTCTAAAATATGAATGTTGCCATAGTTGTTATATTCATTATGTAGAAGGCAGAGAGGAAAGATGGGCAACCGGTTGGAGACCAAAAGGAAATAAATAATGGCAACAGTATACGAAATCATACAAGGACTATCACAGGCAGCAGCCAACTCATATGACGGCGCACTAGGAGAGGATTACGAACCTGACAAGCCTGGAATCCTTCGTAGAGAAGAGGGCAATGCTCTCATCGACCGAAGGGTCATGGACGGCTTTAACGTTAAGTTTTACGGCGACATGATGTGTTTGAGCTATCAGTCTGAAATTCAGTTAAAAGAAGTTTATGCTTCTGGTTTTGAAGGCGATACCGATCAGCGTTTGTCTGATATTGCTGGTTGGCTTAAGAAAGAATACAAAAAAATCACGGGAGACTCTGTTGCTTTGACTGAAGTAGGAGAAATCGATATTAGAGTTGAAAACTCCTCTCGCGTTCGCACTTGGGTCACTGCCAAGAAACACTATAAGATTGGCGGACTAAGTGAAGAGATGAATTTGGAAACCGGTTCAGAAGCATCTGTTGAGAAAAGCTGGCAATCGTTCCTTGAACTTGGCGGCTGGGATGGCAACGGTGGAAAGAGACCAGAAAATGATTCACGCAAAAAAGGCTCGGAGGTAGAGAAATGAGAATTTCTATTGATAGACTTAAAGAGATTATCTTGGAAGAAGTAAACACAGCAACGCAGTCGAACATTGAGGAATGCGGTGCTGATATGGAAGTAGTAGACATGGGATCCCCAGAAGGCTTTGAAGGCGGTGATGAAGGGTTCGAAGAGGACGGCATCGAGGCACTTGTAGCAAAAGCAATGGAGGCAATTGCCGACTTGGCTTCAGCAGCAGGCTCCGACATGGCTATGGCAGGCGATCACAACCACGACCAAGAAGAGATAGAAATTGTAGAAGATGAATGAGTTTCACTTTAACAAAAAAACAACAAGTAAAGGAAATACTTAAGTGCGGTAAGGATCCGTCATATTTTCTCAAGACATATGCGCGCATCTCCCATCCAATGCACGGACTTATTCTATTTGATACCTATGATTTCCAAGACGACCTACTACGTGATTTTAACGATTATCGTTTTAATGTTATTTTAAAAGCGCGCCAGCTTGGAATCTCAACGATTACAGCTGGTTATATTGTATGGTTAATGTCTTTTCACCGCGATAAGGCAGTTTTGGTTATGGCAACCAAGTTTGCCACCGCAGGAAACCTTGTAAAGAAAGTTAAGAACATTATACGCAACTTGCCTGATTGGCTGCGCATGGCGTCGATTAAGGTAGATAACCGAAACTCGTTTGAGCTTTCCAATGGTTCTTCGATTAAAGCAGCCTCAACCTCTGGTGATGCCGGACGTTCGGAAGCCTTGTCTTTGCTCGTGCTTGACGAGGCTGCACATATTGATGGGCTTGAAGATCTTTGGACTGGACTATATCCTACCTTGAGTACTGGTGGTAGGTGCATCGCACTGTCGACCCCTAATGGTGTCGGAAACTGGTTCCACAAGACTTGTGTTGATTCAATCGCAGGGACAAACAACTTCAAACTTACAGACCTACCATGGCAAGTTCACCCCGATCATGATGAAGTGTGGTTTCGCAATGAGACCAAGAACATGTCAAAGCGCCAAATCGCGCAAGAGCTACAATGCAATTTCAATGCGTCAGGTGAAACAGTTATTGATGCCAAGTGCATGGAGTGGCTAGAGATCACGACAAAGGAGCCGCAATATCGAACTGGCTTCGACAGAAACTTTTGGATTTGGGAAGAGTTCGATCCTTCATGCAATTATCTGATGACAGTAGATGTATCAAGAGGCGACGGTGCTGACTATTCAACATTTCAAATACTTAAGCTAGAAACTCTTGAATTCATTGGAGAATATCAAGGCAAGCTGACACCTGATTTATTTGCTAACATGCTAAATCAAGTTGGTCGAGAGTTCGGAAACGCAATGATGGTGGTAGAAAATAATAATATTGGATATACAGTACTTGACAAACTCGTAGAATACGGTTATCCTAATTTATATTATTCTATTAAATCAACGCATGATTATATTGAACAACATCAGGCAGAAGCAATGAACTCAGCCATAGCCGGCTTTTCAACCACCTCAAAGACACGCCCGCTTATCGTCGCGAAATTAGAAGAGTTTATAAGAAATAAACTAATTAAAGTGTATTCGACTAGACTAGTGGGCGAGATGAAGACTTTTATTTGGAAAAATGGCAAGCCGCAGGCAATGAAAGGTTATCATGATGATTTAATCATGGCACTTGCGATTGCGTGCTGGGTTCGAGACAATGCGCTCCAGAACTGTGCTCGCGACCTAAACTATCAAAAGGCTTTCGTTGATTCGATTATTACAACTCGCACCACCATGAACACTCGGATCCCGGGACAACATGGATATCGCAGAGACAATGCATTAGATAAACAAACTGACGAGGCAAGAAGCCTGTATGAACAATATAAATGGATTATTAAGTGAGGTTATAGATGCCACCCCCTAGCAACAATAAAAGTACGGTGAATAGCCAAAACGCGTTATTTAAGGCGCTGACAAGACTGTTTTCAGGTCCGATCATAAGCTACCGCTCCCAATCTGGTCGACGCATTCGTCGCCAGCACCTAGATAAGTTTAGCTCTCGATTTAAATCTGCTTCCGGTCAGCAGTTTAAAAAGACAGTCAGGAGCCCGCTAGATGTTGTTGCAACAAATGCAATAGCGAACCAGCGGCGCGCCGAACGATATGTTGACTTTGATCAGATGGAATACGCACCAGAGATCGCTTCAACAATGGATATCTACGCAGACGAGATGACGACTTATTCTGAGTTGCGCCCTATGCTTAATATCAAGTGCCCGAATGAAGAGATCACTGCAGTGCTGGACTCATTGTTCGGAGACATATTAAATTTAAAGTATAACCTATTTGGTTGGGCTCGCACAATGTGCAAGTACGGAGACTTCTTCCTGTACCTCGACATCGACGATAAGTTTGGAGTACAGTCAGTGATCGCTCTCCCGACTTCTGAAGTAGAGAGATTAGAAGGCAAGGATTCAACAAACCCAAACTACATCCAGTATCAATGGAACTCTGCAGGATTGACCTTTGAGAACTGGCAGGTCTGCCATTTCCGTGTCTTAGGGAACGATAAGTACGCACCGTATGGAACCTCTATTCTTGAGCCGGCCCGCCGTATCTGGCGCCAGCTAACACTTATGGAAGATGCTATGATGGCATACCGTGTTATCCGCTCATCAGAACGACGCGTCTTTAAGATTGATGTCGGAGGCATTCCTCCACAAGATGTGGAACAGTTCATGCAAAAGACTGTAACGAACCTCAAACGCCACTCTGTGGTTGATCCTAAGACAGGTAAGGTTGATCTTCGCTACAATCCGATGAGTATAGAAGAAGACTATTTCATCCCAGTCCGACCGGGCTCAACAACAGACATTACATCTTTAGCCGGCGCACAAAATATCACAGCCATTGACGATATTAAATATCTACGAGACAAGCTTTTCTCAGCACTTAAGATTCCTCAATCTTATCTTACAATGGGTGAAGGCGCCGATGAAGATAAAGCAACTCTAGCACAAAAGGATATTAGATTCGCAAGAACTATTCAAAGACTGCAAAGAGTTATCATTGCAGAACTGACGAAGGCTGCTGTAATCCACCTGTACACGCTTGGATTTAGGGGCGATGACTTGTTAAGCTTTGAGCTAACATTGAACAACCCATCAAAGATTGCAGAGCTACAAGAGATTGAGTTCTGGAAGCAGAAGTTCGATATTGCAGCTTCAGCTACAGAGGGTTTCTTCTCTCGTCGTTGGGTAACCCAAAATATCTTTGGCATGTCGCAGGAAGAGTTCTTAAGAAACCAGCGCGAGATGTATTATGATCGTAAACACGACGCAGCCCTCCAGCAGGTCGCTGAGCAGGCTGCAGCAGAAGGATCCGGCGGATTAGGCGGAGACCTTGGAGGAGACTTAGGCGGCGACATGGGTGGTGATCTCGACTTGGGTGGTGAAGAGATGGCCGCAGGAGATGCTGGAGACCTTGGTGGAGAGCCAGAGGCAGCCGCCGACGAATCTCCATTATTGGCAGTCCCCCCAGGATCCAAGAAAGATGTGAAACGTTTAGATAAGCCTTACCGGACACCTAAGCGCACCGCCGGCGACAAGGGAAAGAAATACTATCCCAAAAAGGTCGATAAACGCAACGGAGCCCAAAATAAGAACTCGTTCCTATCTCAAGGGGGACACTCCAAAACCAAGAGTACAACCACGAATATAACTCCCGGTATCAAAGATATTCAGTCTTTGGTAAAATTGGAAGGAACTACAAACGGTATTTTTGAAGGAAAGGAGCCTATTTATAAGGCAAGAGAACTATCTGAAGAGGAAAAACTCTTTGTCGTTAACGAGTCTATTGGCTCGCTTATTGATGAACTGCAAACGCTGGAGCAACAGAATGAGAAATAGACACAACAAAAAAAGAAACACTGCTTTTGTATATGAAGCTCTTCTTCGAGAGGCGACTGTTGCAACCATGAGAGGTGATCATCGACGTCGCGCTGCAGTTATTCGGATTATGAAGAGGCACTTTGGAGCAGATTCTATTTTACGTCGCGACTTGGAATGTCATCAATCTCTTTATTGTGAACAAGGTCTCGATCGTGAGACCTCCGAAAGAATTATCAGAGAAGCCAAGATAGCCAACCGACTTATCGACCCGAACGGTATCTTTGTCGCACAGAGCGCTTTAATCGCAGATGTTAATAAAGAGATAGAGCCCTCAGTATTCTCAAACTTTGTACCAAACTACAGAAACTTAGCCTCGATAGCACAGATGTTTTCAACTAAGGTCTCCCCCAAGAGGCATGTTATGTTAGAGCAAGAGATTTTGGAGAAGATGACCACACAGCCACCAACTGATACTATAGATGCCTCAGTGGATGACATAGTGGTCCGAAAGTTTGTCGAGAAGTTTAACGAGAAATATAATGAAGAGCTTCTGTCAGAACAAAAAGCTCTCCTGTCGTATTATATTGCCTCTTTCGCAGACAACGCTTTGGAGCTTAAAGTTTTCCTCAACGAAGAAGTCGCAAGATTAAAAGGTGTTCTGCAGGAATCTCTCACAACAGAAGAGATGAAAAGCAATCCAGAGATGGTACGCCGTACTAAGGAGGTGATAAGTTGCCTCAATGAGTTTGCTAAAGCCCCTGTCGAAGAGAAGACGTTGCTGACAGTGTTGAGAACACAAAGTTTAGCTAGGGAGGTTCAGGCAAATGGCGATAACAGTTAGATTAGGCGACAAGGCTGATGATGCAGTTGTCAGGCTTGAGATGGATGTCCGCCGAAGCATGAGCGGCGACTTAATGATTTTCGACCACGGCGATATAGATATTGTGTTGTCGACGAATAACAATAAGATAACAGCATTTCCCAAAGACGCTATGAGTGATTTGGTTTACGGTGCTCAGAATAGACTGTTTGCACACCTACGCAAGAAGGGGCTCGTGATTTCGGATTCAATCCAAGCCGGCTCATTTTTCGGCTCTATCGAAGCGCTAATGGAAACAGCCTCAACCCCAGAGTTGAGCACTCCGAAGATGGCACTCATTAAAATATCAGAGTTTATTGACGAAGAGCGTCCATATTTTGAATCGACAGAAGCAATTATATCGATGGCAGATGACGAGCTAACTCACCCAGACAAAGAACACTCAACAGAACTAGGAGAAGTGCCCCAAGAAGTCGAACAGGGTTCGATGCGACCAGGATTTGTTCGAGATACTTATTCACTCAGCTACTTATATACGATATAGGAACTGTCAGTATGTCTGAAATGAAATTGATAATGGAGAGTTGGTCTGGATATTTAAACGAGCTGTCCCTTGAAAAAAAGCATGCACCGCTAACGTGGTCGCAGCTGGATGTTCTCACGAAAGCTGCAGCACTCAAGGCAGATGGCAAGCTGGACAAAGAAAGAGAAGCCGCTTTGCTTAGAAACTTTGCCGATACGGGTTCTGACCTTGCAGCCTCCCTCCTCCAAGATTTAATACCGTTTGCAACCACCGCCAAAACTGTGGGTACGGCTATAGCTGGGCTGTGGAAAACATATGCCCAGAAGCCAGACAAGGACACAGCCGACAACCCTGTTTTGGCTGCATTTAATTTAAGCGACGGCTTTCAAGAGTTAATTGATGATAGATTGGAAGATGAGTTTATCGCTGAAAAGATGCCGGAAATCGAAAAGATGGCACAATCAGCACCTAACCAGCCAATTCCTAACATGGACATCGTGATTAAGAAATGGTTAGCCAGCAGAGAGATTGGTGGCACCACTGGCAACACTGTTGATCAAATAGGGAAGGAGAAATAATGGAACTTCTAACATTTATATTGATAGCATACGGACTCACACAGATCATAGTATACGGTAATATATTTAGTTCAATCAGACCCCGCACAGGACATTTAGGAAAGCTCTTTAGCTGCCCCATGTGCATGGGCTTTCACGTTGGTTGGATTTTAATGCTTCTTTCTCCCTACACAGAACTATTTAGTTTTGATGTTACACCTATAAATTTCTTTCTTTTAGGGTGGCTCTCATCGGGAACGTCATATACTCTTAATATGATTATAGGCGACGATGGTATTAAATATACAAAAAAGGATATAGGTAATGAAGATCACTAAGGCACAACTTAAAAAGATAATACTTCAAGAGTTATCCTCGGACCAAGCAGGGGAAGAATATAAGATAGCTTCCCAAGCTACTTCTACTGCCGCACGCAAGAAGGGCGCTTTAGAGCGCATTTCCGATGCCGATAAAGAATTTACAAGTTTAGAGAAAGGAGTGGTAGAACAAATCGAAGCATACTTCTCAAACCTCGCAGCAGTCCCCGGCGTTGACTTAAATCAGCATAGGGCATATTTACAACGCATACTCAAACAGATAGAGAAAATGGTAGCAAAACAACTCAGAGACATTGCATCTAAAACACAAGCAACGGACAATCCCGATCAGGAGGCACAAGATGTTTAATACATGGACTAGAAAATGGAAACTTCAACCCGTACGACGATGTTGTAAAGGTAGTTAGCTATGGCGAAAGTACTACTAAGAGAATTCTATCCTCTTTGTGAAGGGGGTGTTTGCAAAGACCTCCTAACAGAAGACGAGAAGAAGTTTGTCGCAGAAGGCGGCATGATTTTATCCGGCAAGCTTCAAGAGGCTGACTGCGTAAATGGCAATGGACGCACTTATCCGCTAGATGTTATTACTCCGCAGATTAAAACATACAAAGAGCTAGTAGATGCGAAGAGAGCGCTAGGCGAGTTAGATCACCCAGACGACTCTGTTATCAACCTCAAGAATGCATCCCACATGGTCATCGACATCTGGATGGAAGGACCCGTAGTTATGGGCAAGGTGCTCGTACTTGATACACCTTCCGGAGATATCCTCAAGGGGCTTGTGAACTCCGGCGCCCAACTCGGTATTTCATCGAGAGGAATGGGATCAGTTTCAGAGTCAATGGGCAAAACAATTGTAGAAGACGACTTCCAGTTGATCTGCTTCGACTTTGTGTCCGAACCCTCTACTCCGGGCGCATTTATGATGAAAGAGGTAAAGGAGCATACCACACAGAATATGCTCACCAAGACTGATAAGATTAATCACCTGCTGAGCGAGGTTCTGGACAAATGAGTGACTGGTCAAGCTATGAAGACAACAAGGAAATCGCTGATAAATGGCGCCAATTCTTGACAGAAGAGACACAACTTGATGAGGGTTGGTGGGACGATGCAAAAGCTGCAGCCGGCAAAGCCTCAGACTGGCTTCAGGGAAAGCCCGATGAAATGGTGTCTCTGGGCCCCGGACAAACCCCAACGAGTGACCCATCTCCTCCCGAAGATACTGCTCCTCCCGAAGATACTGCTCCTCCCGAAGGAGGTTCACCAGAAGCATCCCCCCAAGGTGCCCCAACATATATCCCGCGTCCAAAATTGCGCGCCTTATCCACTGCAATCAAAACCGCAGTCAGCAAGCGCGCCCGACCTGATGGCGCGCCCCCTGACACTTTGCTCGATGATAAAATTGCGCAACAGCTACAAAGACAGGTGGCTCTCCAACTTAAAGCAAATAATATTAAATTCGGCACAGCCCCAACAGTAGCAGAAGGCGCGGCTGCACCCCAACACCTCGCAAAACAACAGTATGACGCCTTTACAGGGTATCTCTCTAGGCTGGCGACAAATCCTTCTGGATATTTTAGAACTACTTCGATGAATGGCATACTCAAAACGTGGCGCCTCAAGCTCGGATCCGGATCCTCTGGAAAAGATCGCTTTCAGGGATGGAGTTCTAAACAATTAAAATCTACAAGAGCACTGTTAGATAAGGTATACAAGTCCACAGAAGCTTATGCTACCGCTCCCGACGGGGAACAAAATCACCAGAAAAAGGCAGAACAGTTGCTACCTGTCATTTCAAAATTTGCAAAAAGGGTAGACGCCGTACGCAAGGGACAGCGTAAGACAGATTTCAGGCGATATGGACTGGATCCTGCGACAGCCACAGATCAAGATTTGCGCAAGGCTCAACATGCTCAACGCCAGTCAGCGCTAACAGGTAAAAACGCCACAACTAATGCCGGCACATTTATGATTAGCGGACTTGCTACATACATGCAACAACGTCTTAAATTTGATAAGAAAACCACGAGAGCTATAGCTGGGCTCATCGCGCAATTCGTAAAAGGAAATACAAAACTTAAACTTAGCGAAGACATAAGTAAGGAAACAAAGTGAAAAAGAACGATCTTAAAAAGTTAATCAAGCCATTAGTAAAAGAATGCATTAACGAAGTGCTCATAGAAGAAGGGCTACTCTCGAATGTAGTGGCAGAGGTGGCAAAAGGAATGCAACAATCTATGATTGTAGAAGCCGCACCACCGACAAGGCAAAAAGATTTCGATGCAGACCTGCGCATGCGCCGCAAAACCGCCGATACAACGAAGAAACTGCAAGAGCACCGCGCCAAGATGATGGAATCGGTCGGCAAGGATGCCTATAATGGAGTTAATCTATTCGAAGGTACCGAGGCACTAACTAGTTATGAGGCAGCCCCCAAGGAAAAGAAACAAGGCGCCGTAGATTTGGGAGATCCCAGAGACTCGGGTGTTGACATAAGTTCTTTGGTGGGAGATTCATCTGCCATATGGCAAGCAATAAAGTAGAAGCAGGAATAAAATGGCTAAAGTAGCACGTGTTAGCGTTGACATAGATCAATGTCGTGGACAAGTAGATAAAATGATTCGCCGATTCACCAAAAAGGTCAAAAAAGAAGGGCTCTTGGAAACGATGCGAGACAATCGTTATTACAAGAAGCCCTCTGTGGCGAAAAAAGAAAAACGAATTCGAGCAGAACGTAGAAGATTGCGAGAAGAGAAAAAAAGACAGCGCGCTAAAGAAAGAAGGCGCAATAGAAAAATTTAGGTACTATTTATAATGAATATTCAGAATTTAGGAGTTTTATAATGTCGAGTCATATTGGTTGGTCACCACCCGGATTAGCGAACGTGGGATCGTATCAGGTTGCAGGACAGCCTTATATTAGTGGTTCCACCACACACGCACCACTGCACGAGGAGAAATACTCGTTCCCTTATGTAACAAAAAATGTTACAGTTATTAATCATTCGAGTGAAACGATTCAGATTCATTTTAACTCAACCGGTTCAGGTCCTGTTATTAGCGGCAGACACTTCGTGGAATTGGACAGCGATGAAGATTCTTACACCTTTAACGCAAAGTGTAAAGAGATTTTTGTAACCGCCCCGGGCACCAATAGCGGAGACGCATCTTACTGTGTTATAGCTGAACTCACCGGCATTGGACCAGGAAGTATGTACACGTTAACCGGTTCTGGGCTAACAGACCATCTTGTTGATTAACAGATAAACTAAGGAGATAACAACATGGGTTTTGGTTCAGGAGAGGGTTTTACCCCAGGAAGAAACAGCGTCACCGGAGATTTCGAGATAGAGGATGGAGATCTTTCCGTAGACGGAAATGTCGAGATAGAGGATGGAGATCTTTCCGTAGACGGAAATGTAACGATTATGCAGGGAGATGGAGTCGCATTTAACATCAATGGATATGCCACTGTTGTCGCGGCAGGCTCAAGTCAGGGCGATGCTACTGCGCTCATTAAATATTACAATAATGTCCAAGGCGCCGACAATACTAAGGGTGTTGTGTTGCCAATGGGCGCCTCCGACGGTCGCTCGCTTATTGTTTGGAATGCTTCCGGCGGGAACACGTTGGAAATTTACCCCCATAGTGGCGGCACCATAAACGGTAAAAGCCTCAACGCCTCGGTAACAGTTAACTCAGGCGGAGAGATTGTAATCTGTGTCTTAGTGACCACGAATACTTGGGTATGCATGGGCAAAGTTTCTTAAGGAATGGGATAATTAATGGCAAATTTTGGTTGGGCTTACATAAATTGTTCAGATACGGGTTCCGCATCCGGACGCGCAAATGGGCCTTCGGGATCCATACAGTATATGACGGGCTCTGATAACACCGACACATCAACGTCGGGTTCCGCCAACTTCACTTACTCGTCCGCCGACAACCTATTGCAACTAACTGGCACCTTCTCAATTACGGGATCAATAAGCGCCAGTCAACTAACCGCAAGCGGCGACACCATCTTCGGCGATACTGCCGACGACACACATCAGTTCACTGGCTCTGTCTATGTTAATGGTCCTTTGTCCGCCTCGACAAACATATCCGCCTCTGCCTTCTATGGCGACGGCTCAGCTTTATCAAACATTACAGCCTCTATTCTGTCTGGCGCAATGGGACAATTCAACACCACCTCTGGACTGCTTATAACAAGCGGCAATGTATATTTGGGCGACGGAGCCTCTGACATTACAACAGTCGCTAGTCAACTAACCGCATCGCATGGCGCTCTTTTCAGCGAGCGAGTGGTGATAGTTGATGACAAGAGCTTAGTTTTTGGAACAGGAGGCGATTCAATCATCAGATATGATGAAGCAGGTTCAGACGCATTAGTCGTCTCAGGCTCTTCCACAGGATTGTGGCTCGGCGGAGGCTCAGTCATTATAGACAGTCCTCTCATTCAAATAACAGGAGCGATAGAACTCACAGGTTCGGGACAATCATTACTTACATTGCACACTCGCGATGCAGATGCTCTAAAAGAAATCGTCTTCTTGAAAGATGGAGCAACCGCAGCAGCCATTCAGATTAACTCTAGCGAGCATTTGTTTATCGAGAACGAGAACACTAAAGATATTATCCTGAGAACAAACAACCAGAACGCTCTTAGAATTATTGGATCTCAAAGAAAGGTAATAGTCGGAGCAGTTTCAAAGACATCTGCGAATGCTGAACTTGATGTCGAGGGAAGTGCAATAGTTTCTGGCTCTCTTACCACTACTGATGACATCAATCTATTAGACGACAAGAAGCTCAACTTGGGCGATTCAGCAGATGCTCTTATCGAATACGATTCTGGCACAGCCAGACTTGCCATTTCAGGTTCAGCCACAGGTATTGAATTAATGGGTGGCAGCATAGGTGTGGATTACCCAGGCGGAACAGTGGTTTCTGGTACTGCTGGTGGCGCGGGTAGTTTTCTCGCACTCAACAGTTCTCACCAAGTTGTAGTGGCGACACCAGCAGGCGGCGGCGGCGTTACATTCCCATACACAGGCGATATAGTGGGAACAGGTTCTCTGACAATTGTAAGTGGTTCAACTCAAGTCCTTGACGTTGACTCTAGCGTCGAAGGGCAGGGCGCAGTTCGTGGAAGGATGCTCCACCAGATAACTTCTGGATTCTCACTGTCGTCTGGCGCTCAGGCAAAGACAGGACGCTATATTTCCCTTGGCGCAAGCCCAACAACTGTTGCCTCAACATTGTCCTACACTAATGTTATGATAACTCCGTTCTCAGGACGACTTATAAGTGTTACATATCATTTTCCAGCCGGCGTAAGTAATCAAGATCAAAGCAAGGGGCAACCACAGTGGGAGCTTTGGGTTGGAGACGTAAACGCTCTCAAAGGGCAGACTCTTACAAATGCCGTATCTCTTGTCGCTCAGGCTACAGCTTCATCATGGCCTGGTGAAAATATCGTCGGAGGATTTAATGTGCAATCCGGTCAGGGCACTCTCGGAGGAACAAATTCAACTGGAAGCTGGTCATTTGGCACAGGCTCTGTCGTTGCTCTGAACTTCAAATCAGGAGACGCATCCAACAATAATTACCCAGGACAGTCCGTCATGACAACTGTTTGGGAATTCGATCAGTTAGATCCCTATATCAGCGGTTCTGGCAACTAATGGCAATTTCCGATAACGTCGACGTTACCCGTGTGTGGGAATATAATTGCATTGATCTATAGTCTATACATAAAAAGGGGTTTTTGATCCCCGCAACACTATTTATTGTGAAATAGTACCATTTCATTCCAGGAGTATATTGATGTCCGATTTATTGAGAGATGCAATTGTTGACGCAAAGGCATTACGCGAGGCAGCATTAAAAAACGCAGAAACTGCAGTTATTGACAAGTATTCAGACGAAGTAAGAACTGCCATGGCCGCGCTCTTAGAACAAGATGAACTAGATTTGGATCTAGAATCACCGGCTGCCGGCGAAGAAGCTGATCTTGGCGGATTGGACACAGAAGAGCCCGCACCACCGGCTGGTATTGAGGAAGATGCCCCAACTGGCGACGGTGAAGTCGTGGCTGAGGATATCCCTCTTGCTGCAACTGATGACTTTAGCGAGCTTGACGGCGAGAACCTCTCTGGGTTGCCTAACACTGGCGAACCAGTTGAAGTAGAGATTAACTTAGACGCCCTTCAAGAAGCTGTTCAGCAACTTCAGGGTGAACAAGAGATCGATATTACAGAAGAAGATTTAGCAGAACTGCTCTCCACTAACGACGAAGTTATTGAAGAGGAAGCTGACGACATAACTGGCAAAACCGCCGGCGAAGAGAGTGCAGAAGAGACAGATGCCGAGACTAAGCAATTTCAAGCTACGGATGATGGTGGCGAAGGTCCTGTCGACGAATCTTTTGAAATGTCCGATGATATCATTGACTCTATCGTCGAAGAACTTACAGTAGATATGGACGCATCCTTATCGGGCTGGGCTGGACGCTCCTCAGAGAGCATGAAGTGGGAGATGGAAAAAGCTCTCGCGCACCGCCGCAGCACTGATATGCAAGATGAACTAGAAACTTTAAAGAAGGCTCAAGAAGAGTTGGTTTTCGAAAATAACCGACTCAAGAAGTCCCTTAAACAACACAAGCAAGCAGTAACAGAGTTGAAGGAAGCAACACAACATGTGAACCTTTCTAACGCTCGCTTGCTTTACACGAACCGTGTTTTGAGAAATACCTCCCTAAATGAGCGGCAAAAAACTAAGATTGCTGACGCTATTTCGAGAGCTGGTTCTGTAACAGAGGCGAAGATGATTCACCAAACGCTTGAATCTACAGTGGAGAGTTCTCCTAAGAGAGGACCAAAATCACTTAGCGAAGCAATTGGTCGCCATCGAACTTCTGTTATGCGTGCTTCCCGCAAGGAAAGCACATCATCCGATCCAATCTCGGATAGGATGAAAAGACTAGCAGGTATCAAATAGATACAATACAAATACAATTTATAGGAGGTATTAAAAATGGCTGGTATTATTGATCGATTGACCGAAGGTGTTGTCAATCGTGATATGCGTGCTGAAGGGCATGCATTGTTAACTAAATGGGAGCGGACAGGTCTACTCGAAGGACTGGACTCTAACCGCACCCGACAAACTATGGCACGTTTGCTTGAGAACCAAGCAAAAGAGCTTCTCCGTGAGAGTTCTACAATGGCGGGTGGTGATGTTGAAGGCTTTGCAGCTGTCGCATTCCCAATCGTTCGTCGTGTATTCGCGGGACTGATTGCTAACGATCTTGTTAGTGTTCAGCCGATGAGTCTGCCAAGTGGTCTCATCTTCTTCCTTGACTTCACAGTAAGTCGTGACACAGGTGGTGGTGCTGATGATCAGTATTCTCGTCTGGGTTATAACTGGGATGCTTCATTCTACGGTGGAAACGCAGTAGGATCACAAATCACCGGTGGTGTAAACCTTGATGGCTCTGGTGTCGGACTCGCAGGTGGCGCATATAACCTCAACAACGGTTATTCGTCTCCAACTGGTTCTAGCTTGGCTAGCGGTCTTACGCTTTCCGTCGCTGCAGGACCCCACGGTCTAGCAGGTCTTGACAATGATAGTGGTGTTCTTAACAAAGCAGTTTCCTACGACGTTGACTTTGTGTCTGGTTCTACCCAAATCGCTGTTGTTACTGTACTTCAAGGCGGACTTGATCAAGTTTCCTTAGATGGGCCTCAGTCATTCGCTGTTTCTTCATCTGCCGGTAATGGCGTTTTGCGCTCCGGACACGGCACGACCCCACCAGCAGTTGCTCGACTTATTCGTCGACATACGGAAGTAGTTAGTGGCTCGGGTACTCCTCGTCTGAAGCTTGTCTTCGTTAGTACGGGTAGTAACGGTTCTCTTCCAGCAGCCGCTGGAGCGACTTCCGCGCAGTTCACTGCTCTGGTTCAGGGTGCTCTTACCGGAGCGAATAACACTGTTTCTTGGGCTCAAACTGATGACCTCGTAAACGGTGGAGCGATGGGTTCGATTGTTGGTCAGGTTGAATGGGGTCTTGAAAACCAAGACAACATTCCAGAGATTGACATCAAGGTCGACAGTATCGCTATCACAGCGATGACCAAGAAGTTGAAAGCGAAGTGGACACCCGAATTGGGTCAAGACCTCAACGCTTACCACAACTTGGATGCAGAGGTAGAACTTACTTCGATTCTTTCTGAGCAGATTGCTCTTGAGATCGACCGTGAGATCCTCGCTGACCTTGTAAATGGTGCAACGGCTGCAACATACTACTGGGCTCGTTCTCCTGGTATGTTCCTCAACCGCGAAACTGGTGCCGAGATTGGTGCGTCTACTAAGGCTCCCGACTTCACCGGTACTGTCAGCGAGTGGTATGAGACTCTCATTGAGACAATCAATGATGTTTCTGCTCAAATCCACCGCAAGACTCTTCGTGGTGGCGCAAACTTCATCGTTTGTTCCCCAGAGGTTGCCAACATCCTTGAGTTCACCGCCGGATTCCGCGCATCTGTTACTGCAGATGATGAGAAGGGTTCGATTGGTGCTGTTAAGGTTGGATCACTTTCTAAGAAGTTTGACGTCATTGTTGACCCATACTTCCTCCGAAACGTGGTTCTCGTCGGTCGACGTGGTTCCAGCTTCCTTGAATCTGGATATGTATATGCACCTTATGTGCCATTGCAAACCACTCCTACCATCTTTGGACCAGAAGACTTCGTGCCTCGCAAGGGCGTGATGACTCGTTATGCCAAGAAGATGGTTCGTCCAGACCTCTACGGTTTGGTTATCGTCCGAGGTATGCTCGGTGAGTCAGGCACCTGATAAATAATCAGTAGCTAAATTTAAAACCCCTGCCAAGTATTCAGTTATTTGGCGGGGGTTTTCTTTTATGAAATGCCAGTATCCTAAAAAATACCGCCCCCAATTTTTTGAGATTTTCGTTTTTCCAAACCCGGGCAGGATCCTTTAGACATAAAAGACTACTTACTACAGCAGGAGTTTCTATATATGCCAACTGATCTTCAACCACTATCGACAACTAGCGCCATTGTACTTACATCGACCGGCAGCGCAACCAAAGTCGCGACATCACTTCCCTTTGGGGCCTACACTGGCTCAGCCGAGTTTATCACAGGAGCCGTTGCTCAGGTAGCCTATGTATATAAGAAGCTCGGCGGCGATGTTGTCGACATTGAGCTAACTCCGTCAAACGTATACGCAGCTTACGAAGAAGCAGTATTAGAATACTCATATATTATTAACCTCCATCAAGGTAAGAATGCCCTCGGCACAATGCTGGGCAATACTACCGGTACATTTAACCACTTAGGCGACATGGTTGCCAGTCCGCTATCTTCGAGCTTAAGCGGCACACATGTAGCACTCAAATACCCAAAGTTCAAGTTCCAGTCAGCGAGAAACATCGCAGACGGGCTTACATCGTATGCTGGCATGGGCGGAGACGTCAGATACTACTCAGCATCGTTTGCGCCAGCCACAGGGCAGCAGGACTACGACATTCGACAGATCATTGTGGATGCATCCGACTCTGGTGTGGACGACGGCGGTATTGCGGTCGATTATGCCGGAAAAGTCAACAATAAGCGCATTAACGTTACCAAGGTGTTCTTCCGTTCGCCTCGTGCAATGTGGCGCTTCTATGGATACTACGGCGGTGTAGGTGTTGTCGGTAATATGTCGACATACGGACAATATTCAGATGATTCGACGTTTGAAGTCATTCCTACATGGCAAAACAAGATGCAAGCCATTATGTATGAAGATTCATTAAGGACGAGAACATCAAACTACTCATATGAGTTAATCGATGGTAGATTGCGCCTGTTTCCAATGCCTAGTTATTGGGGTCTTGGCGAAATGAGCCGTATCTGGGTTCAGTTTTATGTAGAAGACAACGCATGGGAAGGCAGAGCCGGACCATCTGGCAGTGTCGACGGCATCAACAACATTAATACAGCCCCGTTCGGCAACATTCCTTACGAAAACATCAACGCCATTGGTAAACAATGGATTCGCAAGTATTCGCTAGCACTCTGCAAAGAGATGCTGGGACAAATCCGAGGAAAGTTCACCACAATTCCAATTCCGGGTGAATCAGTTACGTTAAATCACGCGGATCTACTTTCACAAGCTAAAGCTGAACAAGATTCGTTAAGAGACAAGCTCCGAGAGCTACTCAAAGAGATGGAATATGTCCAATTAGCAAAGGATGATCAAGAAAAAGCAGTAGCAACAGCTGAAACGCTAAAATATTCGCCGCTTCCAATCATGGTGGGTTAGATAGATGTCAGATAACGAATGGAAAAGACCGCCTGCTCCACCTCCACCTTTATTCTTAGGAGAGAAAGAGCGAAATCTTGTCAAGCAGGTAAATGACGAGCTAATTGAAAAGGTCATTGGGCAACAGATCCTTTATTATCCGATTGACCTCGAAACGACAGACTTCCATGAGTTATATGGCGAAGCAATAGAGAAAACTTACCTCCCCCCAGTCCGAGTGTATGCGCTGGTCGAGTTCACACAGTTCGAAACAAGCTATTTGGAGAATGCAGGAATCGACAAGTCGTGGGAGATTAATATACACTTTCATAAGCGGCGCTTGGCTGAAGATCAAAACTTGTTCGTTCGCGAGGGCGATTTTGTGCTTTATGGTGACTTCTATTATGAAATAGTTAAGCTATCTGAGCCCAAGAAGCTGTTCGGACAGGTCGACCAAACATTTGAAGTGCATGCAGTTTGCAAGCGCGCAAGAAAGGGGCTTTTCGATGCTACCTGATAACTTTGACTTTGCAATGCTCCCAGAGGGAGAGGACGGACAACTCACACTTAAAGAAGTGGGTATGTTGGCTTCTACAATCGAGAATATTGACTTCTCCCTTGTATCGTGGCTTAAGAAGGACCTAGACCTACAAGCCCACACTAATGAAGGGTTCACTCAAGTACCTGTTATCTGGCAAGTACCAGAGCGAGCATATCAAATAAAGCACAAGAAAGAACTCCGAGACGAGGGAGGTGCCCTTAAGCTCCCAATTATAGGTGTTGAAAGGACCGGTATCACTAAAGATCCTGCAAAGCGCGGCGTATTCCAAGCAAACTATTACTCGAAAGATAAAAACGGACGTTCCGGGAGATTTGTATTAGCGAAAAGAATAGTTCCTGATAAGACTCGCAACTTTGCCACCGTGGGCAATACTCGCACAAACTTAGAAGTAAAGAGACAACCATATTATCCGAGAAAGAACAAGAAGGTAGTGGTCCAAACCTTGTCAATACCGCTCCCAGTATATGTTAATGTTGACTATAAGATAGTGATTAAGAGCGAGTACCAACAGCAGATGAACTCGCTAGTCAGCCCGTTCATGGCTCGCACCGGACAGGCGAACACCTTTGTGATGCGCCGGAACGGACATTTATACGAGGCGTTTATCGATCAGAGCTTTACACAAAGCAACAACGTGTCTAACCTTGCAGAAGAGATGAGGATGTTTACTACCGAGATCACAATCAAGGTTCTAGGCTATCTTATTGGCGAGGGAAAGAATGATGATAGACCCATCGTTAGGATTGACGAAAATACGGTAGAATATCAGTTTCCTTCCGAAAGAGAGATGCCAGCAGGCGAGGTACCATGGTTCTCTGACAGTTCCTGAACACAGTGGGCTTTTTTCTGCTTAGTTCAGGGGCCTTTTTCAGCTTTTCGACCATACCCACACTATTTATCTATGATTGCACTATAATACAATCTTGCACGCATCACAAGAGGGACTAAGCAACATGTCAGTAAAAAGTTTTAAATTTGTATCGCCGGGTGTCTTTGTCAACGAAATTGACAATTCCTTTCGCCCACAAAACCCACAAGAAATCGGACCAGTAGTTATTGGTCGATCGTCTCGCGGTCTGGCCATGCAGCCGATCAAAGTCGAATCATATTCGCAGTTTGTTCAGGCGTTCGGAGACACTGTACCAGGCGCCGGCGGCGCTAACGATGTTTACCGTGATGGAAACTACCAATCGCCAATGTACGGCACATACGCCGCGAAGGCTTTCCTACAGCCATCTGTCGCACCAGTTACTTACATGCGCCTGCTTGGTCAACAGACCTCAGCCGGCGGCACTGCCGGCGGCGCCGCAGGTGCAGGTTGGGATACATCTCAAGATCTTGGCACTGATCCCGAAACAGTTGGTGGTGCTTACGGTCTCTGGGTCTGTCAATCGGGAACGGTTGCGGATCTGACAGCAGCTAATAACAATCTTGAACTCGCCGCAATCTTTTATATGAATACCGGCTCCATATCTCTTAAGGGAACTCCGCTCGGAATCGCAGCTGGAACCGGTAGCGCCGGCGCCCGCGGGACATCGATCACACAGCAAGGTGTTTTAGTGGGAACCGATTCTGACGGCTTATTCAACATTGTTGTTAGCGGCACCCTGAATGGCGCGCAAGAATTCAAGTTTAACTTTAATGACGATAGCGCCAACTTTGTGCGCAGAAAGCTCAACACTAACCCTCAACTCCTCGCAGGAGGATTTTACCCAAGTGCCTCATTGCAGGACTTCTGGGTTGGAGAGACCTTTGAGCAAGAATTGCGCGATCTCAATTTTACCACTGATACGAGCCTTCAAGGAGTTATCCTAGGCATTGGACTCAGTGGTTCAACCGGAACTGGACCACAAGACATGAAGCAGGCTTCACGCGAAGCTGTTGCTGGCTGGTTTATTGGTCAGGATTTAAGCGGAGACGCAGCTAACTACGCTCCGGCTGCCCAACAGAAGCTATTCCGCCTCAAAGGACGCGGCCACGGCGAGTGGTTGCACAAGAACGTAAAAGTATCGATTGGCAAAGTTCGTCAATCAAGCTCTAGAGTTTCTGATTATGGAACATTCTCTGTTATTCTGAGAGACGTACGCGACACCGATAACAAGGTTGTGGTAATCGAGCGCTTTGATAACTGTACTCTCGATCCTACTTCTCCCGATTATATCGGCCGCAAGATTGGTACCAAGTATACTTCTTGGGACTCAAACGAACGCCGTCTGAAGACTTATGGAGAATACGACAACAAATCTGACTTTGTTTATGTTGAGGTTAACGAAGCTGTTGACCAAGGCAGCGCCAACGCGCTATATCTTCCATTCGGCTATTTCGGACCACCAAGCTTTACAGGACTTACGGGAGTTACGGGTTCAACCCCTCAGTCGACAGTCCCATTCATCCTCAGCGCCGGAGGACTTCCTAAAGTTGGCTCTCTGATTGATGGGCCCACCGACGGATTCGTCACATGTGTTCAAGGCGGCGCCGGCGTAAACGATGCATTTAATCTCGTACGTGCTACCGTTTCCCTCAACTTCCCGAAAGACCGCATGCGTCTTTCAGCCAGTGCTGGTGGACTTTCCAATCCCACTGACGCATATTGGGGATGGTCAACCGTTAGAACTCCAAGTTCAAGCGCGGGTTCTACACGTTATGATAGAAGTGTTAATGACTGGCACAGACTACTTTATGCTGATTTCCCAGCAGATCCAACGAATGGAACCGGCGGAGCTTTGGCTGCTGTCAACACCACAGCTGGTGTTGATAACTGGTCTTACGTTTTCTCGCTAGATAACATTATGATGGGCACAAATGGAGCATATCGCTATATTTCAGGTTCACGCACCGACGAAAGGGCTGTCAGCACTGGTTCCTATACCGCGCTGCTTGACGCCGGCATGAACCAGTTTACTGCTCCCTTCTGGGGCGGATTCGATGGCTGGGACATTACGAAGCCAGATCCTCTCTATAACAGGGGTATGACGTCGGCAGCTACCGAAGACAACAGCTATGCATATCACACATATGCAAGAGCTATTGATACACTCGCAGATCCAGAGACTTTGGACATGAACCTTGTGGCAGCACCGGGACTCACCAACAAGACTCTTACTGAGCGCATGATTAACATGTGTGAGGCTCGTGGTGACGCGTTGGCGCTGATTGATTTGCCAGATGTTTACTACCCTGCTTCAGAGCAGTATTACGCTGACAAGAGCAACAGAATCGGAACCACTCCGGTAAATGCTGCTAGCTCACTTAAAGACAGAAGAATTGACTCCTCTTATGGTGCAACCTTCTACCCGTGGGTTCAAACACGCGACCAAACTGGTCAAATGTTGTGGATTCCGCCAAGTATCGCAATGATGGGAGTTCTTGCAAGTTCCGAGAAGAAATCCAAAGTCTGGTTTGCTCCAGCAGGATTTAATCGCGGTGGCCTCTCTGAAGGCGCTGCCGGTATCCCAATCACGGGAGTTACCGAGAAGCTTACTTCGAAGAATAGAGATACTCTATATGAAGCTGGCATTAACCCTATCGCCTCGTTCCCATCTAGTGGAATCGTGGTATTTGGACAGAAAACCCTCCAAGAGCGCGCAAGCGCACTCGATAGGATCAACGTTAGAAGAATGGTGATTTACCTCAAGAAGCAAATCTCTATCCTTTCAACACAGGTCCTTTTCGAACAAAATGTCCAAGCAACATGGAACCGGTTCAAATCTCTGATTGAGCCGCTTCTTGCCAACACAAAAGTTGATTTTGGTATCACAGACTACAAGTTGATTCTTGATGAGTCTACCACGACGCCAGATCTAATCGATCAAAACGTCATGTATGCCAAGATTATGGTGAAACCCGCAAGAGCTATCGAATATATCGCAATCGACTTTGTGATCGCTTCGACAGGGGCTTCATTCGATGATTAGGAAAGATGGGGGGATAAAACCCCCCACAACACTATATAATATAGATAACAGGAGTTCCAACTAATGCCATTCTGGTCAACAAATTTCGGTCAAGATACCGCCCTTCAAGATCCTAAAAGAAAATTTAGATTCACTGTGGAGTTCCAAGGAATTGCTGCAGCACAGGGGGGAGCAGCTCTCTGGTATGCAAAAACGGTTACTAAGCCTTCTTTTACGGTAAATGCCGCAGAGCACAAATATCTCAACCACACTTTCTTCTATCCAGGCGCCGTCACATGGCAGGATGTTAGTCTAACATTGGTTGACCCAGTTGAACCCGATATGGCAGCAACACTCTCAGACATTATTGTGCAATCAGGCTATAGTCCTCCGACTGACGCTAACGATCTGGGCACGATGTCTAAGGCAAAAGCTGCAGGCGCATTGGGACAGGTTATTATTACACAGATTGACTCCGACGGTAACCCGCTCGAAACATGGACACTGTGGAACTCGTTCGTAACTGAGCTTAAGTACGGTGATCTTGCATATGGTGATGACGAACTTACTGAGATGTCAGTTACTCTGAAGTATGATTGGGCACGAGTCGAGACTGCAGGCGAATCAGCCGCAGTTGCTGGCGCTGGTGGTTCATCGTTCTTCGACGTATAAAAAGTTAAATAAACAAGAGGTGAAATTTGTCTAGAAATAGAGGTCGCGTGGGAGGAAACACCCCCAAAGACACCGCGACACCCGCACCAGTACTTCAAGGTGCTGGGATCGAAGGATTCTCCTTCGTGGTACCCACAGAGTTCGTAGAACTCCCATCAAAAGGACTTCTGTATCCAGAGGGACACCCCCTCCGTGATCAGGAAACCATTGAAATCAAGCAGTTGACAGCAAAAGAAGAAGATATGCTGACATCACGCACACTGCTTAAGAAAGGCGTGGCAATCGAGCGAGTTCTCGAAAGCCTCATTACCGATAAAAGCATTCGCCCCGACCACCTGTTGGTAGGCGATAGAAATGCGATAATTATTGCAACCCGAGTTTCGGGCTACGGCAATGAATATACAACAGGGGTTACCTGCCCATCCTGCGAGACAAAGCAAGAATATACCTTTGATCTTAATGAAGCAGAAATATATGACGGCAGCGACGTCGATACTCTCGATACTCGTTACAACGAGGACGGGACATTCACAGTGACTCTCCCACGCCTCCAAATGGACGTTGTATTTAGGCTCCTGACCGGAGCAGATGAAAGAGAGATGACGGCGAAGCTCCAAAAGAAGGATAAGAGAAACTCTCATGAGAAGTTGGTAACACAGCAGTTGAGAAATCTCATCGTTTCCGTAAAAGGCGAAACTTCCCAGGAAATCATTGATTATGTCATCGAAAACATGCCCTCCACAGATTCTCAGCATTTGAGAATGGCATATAAACTAGCAGCCCCCAACGTTGATCTTACGCAGCATTTCGAATGCAATGAATGCGATTTTGAGCAAGATATGGAGGTGCCGCTCACCGCGGACTTTTTTTGGCCTAACCGATGAGTATATGGAAGACGTCTATGAACAGTTCTTCTTCCTAAAATACTCCGGAGGCTGGTCGTTCGCCGAAGCCTATAACTTGCCGCTAGGATTGCGCAAGTGGTTCGTTCAGCGCCTCATTCGACAATTGGAGGCAGAGCAGCAAGCAATGGAAGAAGCTCAGGGTGGAGGTTCGTCTAGATCACAAACTCTAAATGCCCATAATCAGCCACCAGCACCCAAACATATCGGCAAATCCTAATAAAGATATAAGTGTCTTTTCATAAACGCCCGCTTTTTCCTCATATAACTAATTATTGCAGGTATATAATGTGCGGAGGGTTTAGGCATGTCGATGACTGAAGGCGAAAAAGAGATAATCAAACTTCTTGAGAAGTTAGCTGGTGAAAAGAGCGGGACCCCATCCACAACGACAAAAAAGCGCGCCGGCGAAAAACCCGAAGATACCAAAAAGCGCTGGGAAGAGGAAAGGAGTGTAATCGAGAAGGTCAGGGACGCCTATGCTGGCTTAGGAAAGTCCCAACAAGCTCGTTCAGCCTACCAAGCCGAACATGTTCGTCTAAAACAGAAAGAGTTTGAGATTGCAAAGGAGACAGTTCGCCTCGGACTCTCCCGAGAACCAGAAGACATTAAAAGACTTGAGAATGCTAAAAAAGAGCTTAAGAAAGCCGAAGAAAAGCTAAAAGTAATCAACAAAACCAATGTCGCATTCACTGAAGGGGTCACCGCAGCCCGCGACCTAGGCAACGCCCTTGGCGGAGCACTCGGTCCATATGGCAGCCACCCCGTTTTCAACGTCGCCCAATTGGGAAAAGTAGCGAAAGCCTTCCGCGGCGGCGGCAACGCAGTTAGGGCATTCGGCTTCAATTTAGTTAAAGCCGGCGTAGGTGCCTTCATCAACTCGATGATAAAACTCGTATTCATAATGAACGAGTCAGAGTCTGCGTTTAGAAAAGCCACAGGCGGAAGCAAAAGCCTCGCAAGAGAGATGACAAACGGTTACGAAAGAACTCGTAAATATACAGTCTCTGTACAAGAAAATCAAGCAGCATGGACGAGCTTACATGGGACTTTCACTGATTTCACCATGACATCTGAATCCACCCGAGAACGCTTGGGCGATACCGTCGCTGTAATGAGCCGCCTTGGCGTTTCAGCCGACGTTAGCTCGAAAGCCATGCAATCCCTCACAATCTCCTTCGGAGACACTGCAGAGACAGCCAGCCGCTCGCTATTAGAGTTGAGAGCCGCCGCTGTGGATCTGGGAGTCGCACCAGCGATGCTCATTCAACAATTTGGACAGATGGGCAACAGATTAGCAAAAATGGGTTCTCAGGGTGTAGAGGCATTTAAGGATCTTGCACGAATTTCCAAGATCACCGGTATGGAGCTTGGCAAACTGATTGCTTTGACCGAAAAGTTCGACACATTCGAAGGCGCCGCCGAACGCGCCGGAATGCTTAACGCTGCTTTGGGCGGCAACTTCGTTAATGCCATGGATCTTATGATGGAGACCGATCCGGCAGCAAGATTCGAAATGATTCGAGACGCCATAAAAGACACAGGTCTGACATTCGATGATATGTCTTATTACCAGAGAAAGTTCTATACAGAAGCCGCTGGTCTTGAAGAAGTATCGGATCTCGCCGCATTAATGCGCGGAGATATGGATGCCCTGTCAGGAGGGCTGAATCAAACGTCTGCAGATTACGCTACAGCAGCCGAAGAGGCTCGCAATATGGCAACATTCCAAGAAAGAATCCAAGCCCTGTTTATGCGACTCATTCCCGTATTGACGCCGGTCATTGACGCTATTGATGAGTTAATACAATATTTTGAAGGAACCATAAAGAGTACTGACGACCTACACCCAAAAATTGTTAGTTTTATAGGCATCATGGAAAGCCTAGGTTCTAAAATTATGTTCGTCGGGAAACACTGGAAGTGGTTCTTGGCGCTCTGGGCTGGGTTCAAGCTTCTGCCCCTCCTCGGCGGGCTTGCTAAACTAACCACCAAATTGGGCTTTATTGGTCCCGCCGCGGCACCCGCTGTAAAACCAATGCTGGCCCTAGGCGCCGCTGCACTAATGGTGGGAGCCGGCGTCGGATTGGCGGCTTTAGGGCTAGCCCAACTAGTTAAATCCTTCAAGGGGATGGAGTTGGATGAGTTTGCAATGATGGCAATCGGAATCACAGGTTTATCCGTGGCCTTGTGGCTTCTTGTGGGTGCCCTTGCGGGCATGGCTCTCCCCACTTCGTGGGCAGGTGCTGCAGCAATCGGCGCCGTCGGACTCGCTGTCGGCGGCGCCGCATGGGGAATTAGCAAGCTCGTTGGCGCCTTCAAGAAAGACAAAGATAACATGGAAGATATGGGAGCTGTTTTTGATAGCTACGGTGAGGTGAACACAGAACAACTAGAAGCCGGCATGGCTGCATTCGAATCGATGAAAGATTCGATTAACGACATGAGCGGCATGAAGCTCGGAGCGTTAGCAGTCACATCAAGAGTGCTCCCCCAAATGGTTCAAAGCCGGCAACGTGCAGCCCCCGCCGCATCACCAAGTCCGACTTCACAAAGAATCAGAAACGAGATTACAATTACCTTAGATGGTCGCCAGCTTCAGTCGTTTGTTGAGGACACTGTTGGTGCTGTCGTTGGAAATGCCGCCCTCGGGAATGGATAAAGGAACAAATATAGATGTCAGAAGAAACTAGACCAGACGCTTTCAACGTTTTCCAGCACCAGACGGCCGCCTCCTCCGGCAGCTATGTCCGCGCCACGGATGCGATGGCGAAAAGAGGACAAGTAATAACGTTCTATCATGTTAATTCTGGTCAGAATATGGCGTTTAAAGCGTTCCTCACCACCTACACAGATACATTCAGACCGGAGTGGACTTCAGAGGCAGTATTCGGAAGAGCAGATCCAATCTATATGTACAAAAACACAGTAAGGTCGATTACCATCGCATTTAAGATACCAGCAGCAACGACGAGCGAAGCTTACGACAACCTATCTAAAGTGCAGAGATTGACCACGTTTTTATATCCGAACTATAACCCCGTTGGAGGATCTGGGGAGTCAGCACCAGCACAAACCATCTCCGGAGCCCCGTTAGTACGCATGGGACTTATGAACATAATTCGCACTACTCAGGATGGCGGTGGTAGCATGAATATCACTCCGGGTCGCGCCAGCAACACATTTGTGTCTCACACTCCCGATACTGGCTTATTAGGGGTTATTCAAAATGTAACGATTAACCACAATCTAGACAATGGAAGCTCCACTGGCGGCGCCTTTGAGTTTTCTGAGACCGGAGCAACCAAAACACAGATGGTGCCAAAGTTTATCGAGGTAAACTTAGACTTTGCAGTGATTCACGAAACTCATCTGGGCTGGTTTGATGACGGCACATTCAGCAATAGTGCGTTTCCTTATGATACCCGCAATTCCCAGACCGGTCAAGGGCTGGCAAAGCTGCGCGCCGAAGAAGCGGCGGTAGCGGAACTTGAGAGAAACTTTCAGGAATGGGAGGGCAATATGGGCGACTTCACCTTGAATACCAGCGTTAGCGACAACGCAAACTTTTCACTAGAGTTCGGACTTGGGCAGCCATGGAGTGCTCTTCATACGCCTGCTGAGAGCCTCACAGTACCGGATGAAGCGAGACCTGTGTCGGCTCAAGCCGCGGCATCAGGTCTGATAACTTCGGAAACTGCCGCAGATGCAGCCGAAGCGGTATTTGCGGCCACCGGGGATGCCTGCGGGGGGATAGCTAACTGCACTACCACCACCTCAGACCCCGATGCACCGCCAGCGATAGCTCCGAACGGGGGAGACTACTAACTTATGCCTAAAAGATACGCAGCAACAAAAGTACTCACCAATTCAAGCGAATACTACGAACCCTTAAGAAAGCCGAGAGGGCTTAAAAAGTTGGTTCAATACGCAACACCCAAGTTATACCACCCAACAGCATCCGAGAGAAGAGCATTACAGACAACCCAGCATATATACAAATATGGTGATCGCCTCTATACGCTTGCTTACAAGTTTTACGGAAAAGCAGAATATTGGTGGATCATCGCTTGGTTTAACGGATATCCCACGGAAGTTGATATTCCCAACGGAGCCTCCCTGTCGATCCCAATTAACTTAGAAGCAGCTTTAAATGTGCTGCGTGTCTGATGGGGTGGTGATATATGTCCGATGATATTAAAGCACCCGCGATCATAAAGCTAAAAGAGACGTTAGCTGCGATGACGGCAGAGGAGAAAGGGTCTGCTGCCATTCCATCATATGCTGTGCTCGCAGCAGACGCCCAAAGAGGTTCCCTTGTTGAGGGCGTGTGGCAGGGCGATTTTACTATTGATGTTAATAATGATAATCTCTATTGGAACAATTTGACCGTTATCGCCCCCTTTAGGCACACAAAAGCCGGCAGTTACAGGCCCTTTTTCACCAGTGGAATGGAGTTCCTGCCGGGTACAAGTAATAGAACTCATCTCTCTAGGGATATGGCAAATCTTTTTTATAACATCATCCGCAGGACATCAGAGGAATCCCAGCACATCTCTAGCCGAATGCTAACTTCGGGGCCCGCTCGAGGATCCGTCGACATCAATTTCAGCGCGTATGGTGCATTGCGCACGATAAATCCAGGATACGTCGACCAAGCCGGAAACCCAGTCGAAAACCCACTCGACGCGGCTACTCAGTGCCTTTTGCCACAAAGCCCAACGAAACCTCAACTTCATGAACACATGTTTGCCGCCTTCGGACGCGGCACGCGGACTTTTACCGACAACGCCGGGGGTACCTACCGCCTGTGGGAAGGGTCCTTTAAAGGTCGAAAAACGTGGTACACTGCGCCGCATGGACAAGCAGGCCGCGACTTTGTGGAATCCCTCTTAGAAACGCCGGCTTGCAATGATTATGAGTTCTCGGAGGCAATTCCCCGCGGTAAAGCAACACAAAAAGCATACATGCAGTTTGCCACCAATCTAATTAATGGGTTGCGAATGAAGCACGCCAGAATCGGACCATTTGCACAAGATGGCGATCCGGCAGAAGAGTGGGCACTTCACTTCGCCCCGTACGTATGCAACAGAAACAAATTGGACGAATTTAAGGAGGATTGGTTAGAACAGATCGAACACACACCAGCAGATGTTCGTGCAGCATGGAGCGCAAGGATAATTGAGCCTGAGAAGCTCGATACTCTCAATAGCGTCGACGCGTTCTTCGGGGACGCCGGAAACGCGAGATTCCGCCGCGCGACTTTCGCCAGAGGTTTGGACGCTCAGGGCTTAAAGCTGCTTCTAATGGACGATGACGCGGAAGCTGAGGGTGCCGCATGGCATGCTGTTTTCCACAGTGCTGGTGCATCCCGAGACAACCCATTTCATTACGAAGGGGTCAAGTGGGGTACCGATAGCTGGATGGGGCATGCCATAATAGATGGAATTTCGGAAGCGGTCATTCCCGGCTGGCTTCAACATCCTAACTATATTCCTGAGATTCCGATTGGTGGGAATGACCACCCTTTGAAAGATATGCTGCCGGATGCGGATGGCAAAGGGCGCTTTGTCAATGTCCCGGGAATACCCTCTGTTTTTGGTGTAATGGACGCTCGTCCGACGATTTCTGTACTAAAAGATAAGACCATGGTCGCGCTAGTCGAAGAGCTTTACCACAAGTGGTATGTATATCGGGGAATCGCAGCACAATCCATGTTTAGCTCGTGCCAAGACGGCACTGCAGGAGACGCTACAGGACAAGCAGGAATCGTAATCCCGGGAGTCTCAGAAGAAGCGCAGGCAGACGCCGCCCAAGCAAGAGAACAAGCAGTGGTCGACGCCGGCGCTATTCTCGCCCTCGCGGGCACATCCCCCCTTGAAGCAACCTTTAGAGAGCAGTGCTATCTTCTGTCCGACATTTTCAATTTAGCCGGCCAGCGCCCAACAGACGGAAAGCCACTGCCCTACGTCCCGCCAGAGCCCTCTCCAGGTAGCCGAAATGGCCCCGCGACAAACGCATCAATCGAGGTTAATGGAACTCCGTTTGGATTTATGAACATGCTAACGGGTGATCCAAAGATGTATCCGCTCATGCAAGCACATCACTCCCAGCTATCTGCACTACAGCCCACAATTCGCCTGTTTAAGGTAACAGATAAAACAGTGAATGGAAATAGGAGCCAACATGAACAAGAGTTCAATTTCGACTCTCATGAGAAGAACTATAAAGAAGCGACTATACCATCAATGCTGGCGAACTCCCGAACTCGCGGGCATGGCGCCGGTATTAAAAACTTTGAGTTCACCTACGATGGAAGCAACCCATTCGCTGCAAAAAAGAGCATCAAGGCTACACTAACCATTTTCGCCAACAGTTTCGACGAACTAATGAAGTGTCGCGACGGCGATTGTGAGGACGCTAATGCAACTGACGGGTATCGATATCTTGATCTGGCCCTTAAAACAGGCCGCCGAAACATACCGTCTGAGCAGGGCGATTGCACCGAACCAACTCACCAGCAAGGGTCAAACACCACGGGCAATACAGCACAACAAGATGCAGAGTTGGCAAAGCTGCAGTTTAGGCTAAAGGCGGTTGTAGGATATGCCAAACCCCCGCGCAACGAATCGGATCCCACTGGCGCCCAGTTCTGGAGCGTGAGGGATCGCGGCGATCGTATCGGTATTCTCCAAAGAGGAGACAAAGTGTATAATGATGTACACGAAGCGGTATCTCACAGCTTTGTAACCATCAACTTGACGCCGACAGTGCATGATTTTGCTTTCGACGATATGGGTCGAGTTACAATGACCATCAAATACTTGGCATATGTAGAGGACTTTTTCGACAGCCCGACTTTCAATATCTTCTCAGATCTTGACATTGGAAAAGAGGTGCTGCATCGCAAAATGCGCTTTACAAAGCTGGCGACGTTCTGTGAACAAGAGAAGATGTCCGAGATCAAAGAGTCCGAAAGCCAAAACATAGCCCAAAATAAGATTGATGCTCTCCAAGCGCTTTTCGCGCGTATGTATACAAGGGGAAAGATAAGAACGATTGATCTGACGTATAACCAGCTAGCTTCTTGGCGCCGCCATGGACCATATTCGGCTATAGCTTTCACTCCACAACTTGTTGAGACCCAGACGGAGAACGATGAGAGATCTATCGGAATTAATGCCGCAGCCATCTTTGCCGAAGCCATGGCAAACACCGATGCAGAAAGAGCCCGCGCCGCTAGCCATGCGCGGCAAACCATACTCAGCAATGGTCAAAGCCAGAAGATTCAGTTCTTTTACGCCGGCGATCTTGTTGATGAGATACTCGCCGGCATAGAAGAATATTTGGGACCTAATGGGATGCGCGCCGCGCTCGATGAGGAGGGCAGCTTTCCGAGGAAGCCTCCCGATAATGCCGCACCCATCACTCAATGCGAAATCGATTTCGAAAAATACAAGATTGAAAAGTTCGCCGAACAATTTAAGAGATTTAGGACAGTACTAGGTCCAATAGAGCTAGTAAACCAAACAAACCTCTTAGACTCACGGTTCACCAATTTCGGCAACGTGCCGGTATCTGTTAAGTATTTTACTGAGTGGTTGACCAAACAAATGCTCACTAAAGAGCGCGCCGAATACCCTCTTCCGCATTTCTTGAACAACTTCTTTAACATGCTTATTCGAAACTTCCTCAACGACGATACTTGCTTCTCGACAAACATAAAACAAAAAATAAGAGTTAATCAAGCAGTGGTTACCGACTACACATCAGAAGAAGCCTGGGCCCGCACCGCCGCCGACGGAGAGGCGCTTGAGTCAATTGACACACTAACACACGAAACACTAAGATATACAGCTGCTCGCGGCTCTTACGCGCCCCTGCGTGTTGCCTCTGGCCGGCTCACCTATGGTCCCGATGGGAGAGTAGTCTCGCGTCGACTCGATGCTACGGGTGTAGAGCTACCGCTGCCAGCCCTTAATATATCGGGCCCCGGCACCGACCGCCACAGCACAACGACCGGTCTTGATGGTGGATTGGACAGAGAAACGAACTATTTGATTTACTATGCCGGCAGAACCAAACCAACCGAACAAATGACAGGAGATCCGACAGTTGATATCAACAACGGAATCCTTCATTATGGCATGGGGCTCCAGAACGGCATTGTGAGAGACATTTCTCTCAAAAAGACTGAAGCGCCATATCTCCCAGAGGTCAGATTTGAACAAGAGGGATATGACGGGTTAAAGCAGTTGAGAGTGACCTACGACGCGGATATTAAGACCTTTCCACTGCCAAACGCATTCCCGGGACAATATCTCTATATCGACCCGACCACCTTCGCCCCCGGTGCAGCACTTTGGGAAGACCGAAATGCCGCCGGCGAGGTATACAACTTAACGCACTTTGGTATCGGTGGTTACTTCATGATAATCAGGTCTACCCACCGATTCGGACCCGGGGAAGCTGCAACCACAATTCAGGCCAAATGGGTCGCAGAGCACACAGGACGCAACCAAGAAGTTAACGCCGCCGGCGAGACTGTTTCTGAGCAAGACGGCGGGTCGACACTCGATCGAGGACGTTGCCACGAGGCACAAAACTTACGAAGAGCGGGGTCGTTAGGTAACTTTATAGACACTCCCGAAGAGGAAGAAGCAGCCCGCGATGCCCAGTTAAACCCCGAAGTCGGTGAGGGACCATAATGTCAACATTTTACGCAAAGAACAACAAGGAATCCACAAGAGCACTCTTCAACAAGAGGCTGATCTATAGAGTCGACTCAAATCCTGAGAATGTACGACATCTCGTGAATTTCAATTTCGGTGAGAAGGTTCTCTTTGGCAGAGTAGATCGTCAATATATCCCCATTGTCCTTAACTACGACGGTATACTCACAGACCTCAAGACCCCCGAATTCGCCCAAGCGCGCAGTGTTCGTAGCCTGTCGTATGTTGCTAACGCCTTTAACGATATGGCGCGTGAATTCCGCCGAAAGATAATGCAAGGAGAGATCTCCGGAGATAGTAAGTATCTAGGCGCTATTTCGGCGTATAAGGGATTGGCTAGCCCAATAAAGGCGTATAACAGCCACATAGAAAATTATGCCAAAGCATTTCAGCAGATCTTTATCACTAGAGATATTAAGGTGAGAGATTTCGATGAGTTTATGAGCTATTTTATGGCGTATCTAGAACGCACCAGTCGAACCATTCCATTTACACAATCAGGCTTTATAAAAAGCCGGTATTCTACCGTAATGAACACGGGACTGGCGATTGAGATTGCTGATCTTGATGCTTCAGACGACGATACTAAAATTCAAGATTTCATTGACGATCCCAACTGGAAGTGTTATGTTAATATGTGCAATCGCTATGGGTTCATGATCGACAGCAATATACCATGGAGAATTGTGGCAGATATAGGATCAGAAGGAATGAACACGTATGCCGCCGGACTAGGACTCCCTAGTGCCAAGGCTGTGATTGCTGCCCAGTTTAGAAAAGGCTATAGTATTGATAATCAACTACTGGTTAAGACACTTCTGGGCATTTACGACACTGTAAAAAAGCAATCTTTCCAAGAGTTGGAAGTTTGCAATGGGTCCACCATCAGCCACACGATTTATCCCGAAACCTACACAGTCGAGGGGCTAAAAGAAAAATACTCCCCGGAATATTTCATCGATCTATACTGTAGGATAAGGTTCTTCGAGGAGGAGTCGCAGTTCGGACCAGACGAGCAGGCATCTCTTATTGACGATTGTTTGGAGATGTCTCACCTTGAAACACCCATCGCTGCACTGAAGTTTTTTGAGATTGTTTTAAATAAACCATTTGACTATCGCGGCTCATTGAGTTATATTAGAGAAAGCAACAAAGCAAAACGTAAGCTCAGAGAGACGGAGAATGGGTGATATTCCAGACAATTGACGATAAATCGGAGTGTATAGGGGTCTACGCTGACGGACACCTTCACTACAATAACTTCCCAGAAGATCTGTCTAAGACGTGGAAGTATACGGGATCCCTCGCTGATTCCGATGTTGAATATGCGTGGCTTTATACCGGTGGCAAAACACTCGCAGAGGTGTGCCCCGAAGACCTTCTACCAAGGCTCCAAGCTTCTCAAAGGCGCTCCCGCGCATATATTCGGTCGTTTGAGATTGCTAAAATTGATCTTCGGGAACACTGCATATTTGATCTCGTGCCGGAGGACTATCTTAAGGATTTCTGCGAGATTAAGAACAAGATAACACAGCACGTATTTGAGACACACGAAAGACCAGAGGTCTACGAACACCAGAGTGAGATCCAAAAGCTTTTGTATAAGATCTCTTACCAAAGGCTAAATTTGAGTGTTTCGGGCTGTAAGAGTCTTCACTATTCACACCGAAACTCACTGAAAGTTAAAGAGTTGGTAAATGGTTATCGCCATATTGAGTATAACTTATTCGGAACAGTAACTGGTCGTTTAACAACCACACAGAGGAGCTTTCCTATACTCACAGTTAAGAAAGACTTTCGAAAGCTCTTAAAGCCGAACAATGATTGGTTTTTGTCACTAGATTATAACGCTGCTGAAGTTCGAACGTTTATTGGGCTAGCAGACGAAGAGCAACCTCAAGAAGATGTACATACGTGGCACATAAAGAATCTCATCGCCGACTCAATAAGTCGTACCGATGCAAAGGTTAAGTTCTTCGCATGGCTTTACAATCCAGATTCAGCCGACAAGGAGTTTGATCGCTATCATCGACAAAAAGTACTTGACAAATGGTATGATGGTGTTTATATTAAGACTATGTTCAAGCGCCGAATTCCGGTTGATAGGAGAAAAGCGTTAAATTACCTTATTCAAAGCACCACTTCTGATCTTGTATTAGAGCGCGCCGTGGCGATTGATAAATTTTTAGAGGATAAGAAGTCGTTCATCTCTCATATCGTGCATGATGAGATCGTAGTAGATCTCGCAGATAGTGAGCGAGAGATAGCGCCTCAAATAAGAGAAATATTTGCAAACAATAAGATAGGCAATTTTATGGTCAATCTTACCTGTGGCAAGAACTATTTGGAAATGGAAGAGTTAAAAATATGATCTCAATAATTGGTATTGGTACTGCCGGATCGGCTATCGCAGAGAGATTCGCAACTACGGGTAATTACGACGTTTATATGCTAAATCATAGCATAAAAGAGAACTCAGAGCAACAATATAGGATAGAGAACTTCGAATCCCCAGAAGAGTACGAAAACAACATCCCAGACTTGTCAGAGTTTTTTGCGAATGTGCGCGATCGAGTGCAAGTATTCGTCATGGGCTCCTCAATGAGTTCAAACTATGTTTTGGGAATCCTCCAGCAAATAAGCCACAAACAGATAGACCTGTTTTATATTAAACCAGACACAGAGCTTCTTACTGGCATGCCCCGTGTTGTGGAAAGGGTTGTTTTTGGAGTCTTGCAAGAATACGCGCGCTCTGGTATGTTTAGATCGCTTACATTGATCTCGAATCTAGATCTGGAAACAGCGCTTGGTGAAGTGCCGATTAAGACATATTACGACACCCTGAATCAAAGCATATTCTCAACCGTTCACCACCTCAACTATTTCGAGTTCTCCGATCCGGAGATTGGTCAAGTTTCCAAACCAGCCGCCATGAATAGAATCCGAACAATAGGATTCCTCGACATCAAAAGACTTAAAGAAAAGTTTCTTTTCCCCCTTGACACCCCTCGCGAGCTATGTTATTATATCTGTATAAACGATGAAAGGCTCGCTACTGAAGGCGGACTACATAAGAAACTGGTCGATATGCTAAAGGGTAAACCGAAGAATGCATTTCTAAAAATGTCATATGCGATATATGGCACTCCACATGCAGATTTCGGATTTGTTGTGGCACATACAAATGTGATTCAGCAAGAAAAAGTACTTGACAACGAATAACAGAGATGTTATATTACTAATACAAGCAACCGGTTTGCTATCGGTGCTTTAAAACCAAAGAGACAAGGAACGCTTGTCTCGAACCCACAAGGAGAAATTATGGGTATCAACATGGAGCTAATGCGCAACAAGCTCGCAAATTTGCGCGGAGAAAATAAACAAGATTCAAACAGCGTCTGGTTCAAACCAGATGCAGGAGACACTAGCATCCGAATGGTGCCGACGAATGATGGAGATCCTCTTAAGGAAATGTTCTTCCATTATAACGTTGGAGATCATCGCGGTGGCATTTTGTGTCCTAAGCGTAACTTTGGGGAGAAGTGTCCAATCTGTGACTTTGCTTCTACTCTATGGCGCGAAGGAACTGACAACAACGACGAAGCTAGTAAAGATTTGGCAAAGTCCCTGTTCGTTCGAACCCGATACTTCAGCCCCGTCGTAGTACGCGGCAAAGAAGATGAAGGTATTAAGGTTTACGGGTACGGCAAGCAAGCTTATGGTCTGCTGCTTGGTTATGTGCTCGATCCTGATTATGGAGACATAACAGATGCCACGGAAGGCACAGATATTGTGCTGACCTACACTAAAGCTACCGGTCCCGGCAGCTTCCCCAAGACCAACCTAAAAATGCGTCGTAAATCATCCCCCTTGCTTGAGGACACGGAAGCTATCCCCGCCCTCCTTGATGGCATGCCGAATTTTGACACTCTATTTGAGCGTCTTACTCCGGAGCAAGTTGACGCTATTCTCGATGAGCAACTCGCCGGAGACGGATCCGCCGAAACGCGATCATCTGAGACTACCAAGTACAATACTCGTGCAACGTCTGATGTAGATCGTGCGTTCAGTGAACTTACTGGTTAGGTTGTGTCCACCGCTGGCAGACCGGTCAAAGTCTGCCACCTTTTAATTAGTCCCCAGAACAGAATAAGTTTCAAATAAGTAGGTTATTGTGAAGACACCATTACGATACCCCGGCGGCAAAACACGAGCAGTTAAGCACATTTTGCCACTAATCCCAGATGATGTTGAGCGGGTGTGTTCTCCGTTCTTCGGAGGTGGTTCTGTCGAAATGGCGCTAGCTAACAAGGGAATCAAGGTATTCGGCTACGACAAGATGAAGCAACTTGTTTGGTTTTGGAACGCCTTATGTGGGGACAACGAACGCTTGGCTGACGAGGTAGAGAGCCTCCGCGAAACCTTTGTTGATCGCAAGGGCAACAGTGTTGTCGGATGCTCCAAAGAATCATTTCAGAGCTTTAGAGAGGATCTTAAGACTGATTCATTCATGTTCAGCTATGAGCGCGCAGCCAAGTTCTACGCCATCAATAGATCGAGCTTCTCCGGAGCAACATTTAGCGGGGGCTGGTCAGAGAAAGCTGCAACCGCACGATTCACAGATAGTTCAGTTCAGCGCCTTCGGGATTTTAAGGCTGAGAACTTCCGAGTCGATTATGCAGACTTCGAGAATGCCATTCTAAGCCACCCTAAAGCCTTCCTCTACCTAGACCCCCCTTACATGCTTGAAGCCAGTCAGAACTCATTATACGGCGTTAACGGCGACCTTCACAAAGGCTTTGAGCACGAGAAACTTCATTCCATCTTATCAACACGAGATCGGTGGGTTATGTCATATAATGACTGTGAGGAGATCAGAGAAATGTATAAAGACTGCGAGATTATCGCAGCAGAATGGTCTTACGGGATGAACAAGAGCAAGAAGTCGTCAGAGATTATTATAACAAATTATGGGAGATAAAATGAAGCCGTTATTTATGTGGGCTGGTGGCAAAAACAAGATGCTCAAGAAGTACACGAATTACCTCCCTGAACAGTTCGATAGCTACATCGAGCCCTTCTTGGGAGGCGGTGCTATGTTTGTGTGGGCTTACAAGAAAAACCCCGAAGCGACATTCTTCCTAAATGATGCAAACGAAGACATCATGAGAATTTATCAGTCGATTCGCAACAACGTAAAGGCGTTCCTAACTACTTTAGATAAATATCAGCAAGACTTTCTTCCCTTATCAAAGCCGGCTCGTAAAGAGTTCTATTACGCCCTCCGGCAGGAACACGCGTATGATTATGAAAAGTGGACAGCCACAGAAGAGGCGGCAGCCTTGTACTTTCTGATGAAAACAGGCTTCAACGGAATCTGGCAGATCAACAAAAATACTAATGGTCGGTTCGGCACTCCGAGTGGCTTGTTAAATCAGAAAGATAAAGTCTATGATTATGATAATGTGATGGAGTGGCACGAGGCGCTGCAAAAGTGCACGCTGATCTCTGGCGATTTTACTGATTGTCTTGAATACGCACAGCCTAATGGCTTTGCCTTTCTGGACCCTCCTTACCGAGGCTCCTTCACCCAGTACGGTGTTGATTTTGATGACACGCTGCAGCAGAAGGTAATTAAGCTACTAAATGACTTGACATCCGCCGGCTGCCATGTTATGATGTCTAATAGAGATGTGGGAGACGGGTTCTTCGAATCCCGGCAGGGAGATAATGACCTTATTTATTTTGACGTAACATACACTGCTGGTCGTCGAAAGAAAAACACGGATGGAACGCATAGCGCCAAAAAGGCTAGAGAAATTTTAATGATAGGAGAGCACAATGGCTAGAAAAGCCAAAACTAAACCCGGAAAGGTTTCAATGCAAGACTTGAGAAAGCTTGTTAATCAAAAAGCCGGCAGAAATGTCGCACACAACTTAACGGAAGCAAACCCGACAGAGGTAAAAGAGTGGATCCCCACCGGCTCTAGGTGGTTAGATAGCATTATCTGTAAAGGTCGACTCGCCGGAATTCCCGTCGGTAAAATTACCGAGATTGCGGGATTAACCTCTACAGGCAAGTCTTACATGGCGGCGCAAATTGCAGCCAATGCCCAAAAGCAGGGTAAATTGGTTGTATACTTCGATTCGGAGTCTGCGATTGATCCGACTTTCTTAGAATCTGCAGGTTGTGTCTTAGACGACCTTATGTATGTACAGGCTGCATCTGTCGAATTTGTATTAGAGACGATTGAGGAGCTTCTTGGTGCAACAGACGAGAAGATCCTGTTTGTCTGGGATTCACTGGCTTTCACTCCCGCTATTTCCGATGTAGAGGGCGATTTCAATCCCCAATCATCTATGGCGATGAAAGCACGCATTCTGGCAAAGGGGATGTCTAAGATTACTCTCCCGATTGCAGATAAGCAAGCAACCCTCCTCGTGTTGAACCAGCTTAAGGACAACATTACCAGCGGCCCCCTCGCCCGTATAACGGCGATGACTACGCCCTACATCACTCCGGGCGGCAAAGCCCTGGTCTATTCATATAGTCTAAGGATCTGGCTCACAGGAAGAAAGGCTAAATCAGCTTTTGTGTTGGATGACAAGGGTTATCGCGTAGGATCGGAGGTTAAGGTCAGGATTGAAAAATCTAGATTTGGAACTCAGGGTCGCAATTGTGCTTTTCGCATCATGTGGGGCTCAGTTGATATCGGCGTTCGAGACGAAGAAAGCTGGTTTGACGCAATTAAGGGATCTGACAATCTCACTTCTGCGGGAGCATGGTATACACTGAAAACAGACAATTATGAAAAGAAATTCCAACCATCTAAGTGGGTTGGACTAATTAATAGCGATGCAGAGTTCCGCGAGAACGTTGAAAAAATCATGGATGAAGAGATCATCTACAGATTTAGCAACCGCTCCGGCAACGCAACAGACTTTTACGAAGAACCCGAAGACATTTCAATACCAGTAGGAAAAACAAAATGAAAACTTTATTCACAGCAACATTGTTGCTCTTTACAACTGGGTGTATAGCATACGCCCATCCACAACCAGCACCTCCCCCACATCATAACTCACAACCAACAGTTCAAGCTTGGGTATGGGTACCGGGACACTACACTCCGACTGGATCTTGGCAACATGAACACTGGGAGCTTCGCAGAGTACAGCGATATATGTTAAGCCGATATCCTCGTACCTATATTCGATACACTGAAGGCCGTCGGCGCCCCACCGCGCGCCCGCGCGGCAATAGGCATCGCCATCCCCACCGCCGATAAGACGAATAAGGAAGATAATGACAGCATTACCAATTACGCTACTTGATGTACGAAGCGAAGAGGAAGTAGCCGAGAGCAGCGTTGCCGGCAGTATAAATATCCCTCATTCAGAGATTATGAACCGCATGGACGAAATCCCAAAGGATAATGAAATTGCGGTATTTTGTAGATCTGGTCGCCGTAGCGCAATCATAGTAGAGGTGTTAAATAAGCTCGGCTATGACGCGCATGACATTAAGTCTTTCGAGATAGCAAAGAGAATTTACAACAAGCAGAAGAGCACAAAATGACAATTCAACCGATTAACCAAATTCACCCGGAAGCCCTATTCTTAGAGCCCCGCGAACATTTTGATAAAGCCCTTGTAGGGGTAGTTGCCTCGCCAGCGGATCACTGGCCGAGAGTTGAATCTATGAATGTTGCAGCTTACGACACTTATCTCTGCATCGCCGCAATTCAGGTGTGGCTTGAGTGCTCAGATGAGGAAGCTGCCGAGTGGTTTGATTTTAATACTGCAGGTGCATGGCTTGGTGAGGGCACTCCCACATTCATAACAACAGAAGATGATGAGTACTAACTTTATTAGAGCAAAAGATGGTAAAATCTACCTACCGCGCCCAAAGGGCTGGATGCATGGGATGGGCTTGCAGAGCCTGTTCAGAAAAGCGCTTAACGAGCAAATTCACATCGCCGCCCCGAAATACTGGGAAGAACTAAAGAAAGATAATGAGATGCTTGCCCTAGTAAAAGTAGCAGAAAACAAATATACAGTACAGTCTGCGGGAGAACAAAATGATTGAATTTGCTTATTTATTAATTGGTTCTGTTCTTTTTTATAACATTTTTGCATTGGGCGTGGACATTCTCCACGACATCAGAAATAAAAAGTACGAACTCGCAGACGCTAGAGACACCGAAGAGAGACAAATTGCTGGTGAAGAGACAAGTGAAGTTGCTTTGGACTATTTACAATTAGCGAAAAGGTCAGGGAGCCCGCGTGAAACTCGTTAGAGATAAGATACCCCAAATAATTCTAGAAGACGGAAAAACCCCGATTTATCATGTTGCTGATGTAGCTGAACATAAGCGCGAGTTATTTAACAAGGTAGTAGAGGAGCTAGAGGAATTTCGAGCTGATCCGTCACTTGTCGAGGCAGCAGATCTTGTTGAGGCTGTCTTTTCCCTCATCGAGATTCACAAACTTAAGATGGCTTCGGTTGCCAAGGCAGGACTTGCAAAAGCACAAACTGCCGGAGGCTTTGGTCGCGGCATAATTCTTGAGAGAGTTGAATAAAGTGGTGAAGGCACAAATTAAATCTGGAGACTTGGTGAAACACAAGGCAACTTGGCACGACTATGGGGTGGGGTTGATTATTCGCAAAACAGGAAAGATTGATACATGGGGAATGAGATACGATCCAGACGAACACATGAGATGGTGGGTTCTTTGGACAAACCCACCCAGCAAACCAGAACCTAACGGCTACGACATAACTTACGAAATGGATGTTGTAATTGTCCACGCAGCATAAAATAAAGGAAAAGACAATGAGAAGAGGACCAGCAGACAGACAGAGGCGCCGAGAGGCCGCCGAGGGGAGAGCCTTTGAGCGCTCAAACCGCACCGCACAACAGCAACTAGATAAGCTAGATGCGCTCCTCGGAGAAGGTGCAGGCGCCGTTAAAGAACGGGCGCGCCTTGAGAAACAACTCCGAGATAAATAAGATAAAGCACCTTTTAGAGATAGAGATGAGACTTGGCGATTTGGTAAGGGTAAGATTTAGAAGATTTATACCACATCTGCGCGGAGGACCACCTGAATGGGAAGAGTGGTGGGAAGAGGGTGCAATTGTTGCTGCAGAATATCACACTTGGGAAAAGATCGTGAGTGTTCTCCATAAGGGTGAGATAATTAGAAAGGAGGCTAATGATGTGCAATTAATCTCCAGGAGTAGAAAGGGTGCAAAAACAGAAGAAACCATCGATTAGGACTATTTATTACCATGAAACTTATAATGGAATCTTGGCGTGGATACATAGAAGAGTCCTCGACCCGCGGAACACAACTACCGGACGAGAAGACAGACCTACTCTTTGATAAACAGATCACAGCGATGATAGAAAAAGCTGGAATGCTTGAAGAAGGCGCGCTCTTGGACAAAGCGAGAGACTATGCCATGAGATACGGCGTTCCACTTGCCACAGCGCTGGCTCTAGTGGGCACTATCCCTGCAGGCGTGGTTGCCGGCAAGTCCCTAGCAAACAGGCACAATACAGAACTTGCAGCACAGCAAGCAGAAGAAGATGCTGCAGTCCGGCAAGCTCGCGATGATCGCTTTGGCGCTGACTTTGGAGAGTTGCCCGCAGAGTATGATGAGCTTTCAAATGATGCAATAACTGACCGCGCATGGGACGAATACGCCAATCGCGATCCTATAGCGGCACCCGTCAGCGGGATGCTAACCGTCGTCTCCGGAGGAAACATAGAGGGCCGCCCCTTTATGGTGTATGAAATCTTACCGAACGATATAATGCCCTTAAATCAGATATCCGCTGAAGATTATAGGGCGCAGGTTCAAGCGAAGCTAGAGGACAATGGTGAGCGGGGAATAGAGTATCTCCGAAATCAATTATTCGGCGACACCGGCAAATGGCTCTCGGGTTCCGGCAACGAGACGTTTAGAATGGTTGATGGGAACCCAATCCTTCCTCCCGAGTGGTCTGTCGCCTATGACGTCTATGCTGAAGCGGTTGTGGAGAGAGTCGATCACATTAGAGAAGTTGCGTCAATTTCTCCGGCATATACCTTGGAAGTCGCTCGCAGGTTTAATTTAGAAACTGCCGATGAGCTGGAAGCTTTCTTACAACATGAGTTATGGAAGGTTGGTGCCGACACGCCGAGCAACGATATAGAATAAACTCCTTGACAGTACCATTCGTTCATGCTATATTAATAATAGGAGGAAGAATGAGAACAGTTTTACTGATAGTTACGGGTTTGTCTTTAGGATGGGGTGTGGGCTATTTGCCCAGCATGCTGATAGATGACTCGTCCGCTATTATGATGATCGACCAATCGCAACTTGATGATGAGGAGAGCAATCTGTTATGGAGTGTGGATTTAATGGATTTACAATTGGGGGTGTGCTATGACGGATACTAGTACAACTAAGAAGCGAATATTAATTTTTGATGCCTTGAACGCATATTTGAGGGCATACATAGTTGACCCGAGCCTTTCAACGAACGGAGATCCGATCGGTGGAATCAAGGGGTTCATTAAGATCTTGCAACGACACGTTCGCGAGACAAGCCCGGATCAAATCGTTATCGTTTGGGACGGACCAAACGGCTCTCGCAAGCGCAAGAGCGTAGACAAGAACTACAAGGCAGGACGGAAACCCATTCGGCTAAACCGAGCTTTCCACAACCTCACAGACGACGAAGAACTGCAAAATAAGATGTGGCAACAAACACGCCTCATAGAATATTTTAACAATATGCCGATTATCCAGTTTATGCTCCCAGAGGTAGAGGCTGATGATGTGATTGCCTTTATTACTCAGATGTCAGAGTATAAGGGTTGGCAAAAGATCGTCGTTTCAAATGACAAAGACTTTATGCAGTTGTGCGACGACGAAACAATTCTCTGGCGTCCCACCCAGAACGAGATCCTCAATAAGAAAAGCATTATTGAGAAGACCGGCGTCCACCCTGTCAATATGGCGCTAGCACGCGCTATTGTCGGCGACACTAGTGATAATCTTCCGGGTGTTAAAGGGGCTGGCTTTGCGACGGTTAGTAAACGCTTGAACTTTTTATCGGATTCAAAGATTTACACAGTTGATGATGTTATTGAATTCTGCGAGAAGACGAACGCGAAGCTTAAAATCTTTAACAATATCACGGAGAACCGAAAGCTCATCGAGCACAACTACAGAATGATGCAGCTATATGCGCCCCAATTATCGGTGCAGGGCAAAGATCACGTACGATATTCTATTGAAAACTTTGAGTGCGACTTTAACAGGACGGATGTTATTAGGATGATGAGAGAGGATGGCTTCGGCGAATTAAATTGGGAAGATCTCCGTGCCGGGTTGAATAAAGTTCGCAAGGGATGCACTAATACAACTGGTGGAGTATAAAACTTATTTTTTACTTGACTTCGAGGAATTATTGAGTTATATATTATACAACAGTGAGGGAATAAATGCGAGACGATAGGGTTGATTTTAGCAGGTACGGAAAGGCTTTTCAAGAAGGACTCGTTCAACTTATTTTTGAAGATCGACCCTTTGCGGACCAGATCACAGAAGTGCTAGATATACAGTTTATAGAATTGGAATATTTACGCCTGTTTACGACCTTAATCGTTGACTATCGCGAGAAGTACGAAACTCACCCATCTGTTGACATTATGTTGGTTTTGTTAAGAACTGAGATGGATGACGAAGATGAGGTTGTACAATCACAAGCCCGTGAATATTTTGCAAAAATCCACACCAAAGAACCAACAGATACAAAGTACATTAAAGAAACTGCGCTTGATTTCTGTCGTAAACAAAACCTAAAAGAAGCAATGATGGAGTCAGTCGGACTCCTCCAGAAGTGCTCTTTTGATGAAATCTCCACAGTCATTAACAATGCGCTTAAGCTCGGCTCGGATACTAATTTTGGATACGACTATCTTAAAGACTTCGAAGCAAGATTTGTGCCTAAATACCGGAAACCCGTTACGACTGGATGGCCAGAAATTGACTCAATAACGGGAGGCGGGCTTGGTAAGAGCGAGTTGGGAGTGGTAATCGCCCCCACTGGTGCTGGAAAGAGTATGGCACTTGTCCACCTAGGAACTCAGGCCGTCAAGGAGGGTAAAACAGTTGTACACTATACTCTCGAATTGCAAGACACCGTAGTTGCTAGCAGGTATGATAGTTGTCTAACAGGATACCCGCTCAGCGATATCATAAACTTTAAAGAAGAAATTTACGAAGCCATTGGAGACATTGACGGATCTTTAATTGTTAAGGAATATCCTACTAAATCAGCTACAACTAATACGATCCGCTCTCATTTATCTCGCCTAATAAAGCGCGGCATTAAGCCCGGGCTTGTTATTGTAGATTATGCTGATCTTTTGAAGCCAGTTATCGTAAGAAAAGAGAAAAGAAACGAGTTGGAATCTATTTATGAAGACCTAAGAGGGTTATCTACAGAGTTTAAATGTCCCATTTGGACCGCCTCACAAACCAACCGTTCAGGGCTGAGTGCCGAGGTCATCACGATGGAACAGATTTCGGAAGCATTTAATAAATGTTTTGTAGCCGATTTCATCTTTTCTATTTCGAGAACAATCGAAGACAAACAAAACAATCAGGGTAAAATGTTCATTGCAAAAAACAGAAACGGACCAGATGGTATTATCTATCCGATTTTCATGGACACCTCGAATGTAAAAATAAAAATACTTCCACAGACCACAACTGCGGCTGTTGGGAGCATGCCTACACAAGCGCCGCTTGGGGTAAAGCAGCAACAAACATTGTTGCGACAGAAATACACAAAGCTAAGAAGGAAATAAGAGAATGAGAACACTGGCCAATACGCGTAAATTCAGATTATCCGATTCGTTTGTCGACCCCTACAAAGATAAAAATGTGCCTTGGGGTCCTGTTGGGTACGTTACCTACAAGCGCACTTACTCTCGCCGACTTAGCGAGTTCGATCCAGATGCCGCAGGCTCAGAAGAGTGGTACCAGACATGCCGGAGAGTTGTGGAGGGTATGTTTAACACTCAGAAAGAACACGTTGTGCGTTTGGGGCTGGAATGGAACGACTCAAAGGCACAGCGCACAGCTAAAGACGCCTATGACCGCTTGTTTCACTTAAAGTGGACGCCACCTGGCCGAGGGCTGTGGATGATGGGCACCAAGTTCGTCGAAGAGAAAACTGCCGCTGGTCTGTTCAATTGCGCCTTTCGCTCTACTCGCGAGATAGCAAAGAAAGGTGGCTATCTGTTCGCATGGATGATGGACGCATTAATGCTTGGTATTGGCGTGGGCTTCGACACAGAAGGCGCCAACACACTAACGATCCAAGAGCCACAGTATACCGATGATGTACACATCATTGCTGACTCCCGCGAGGGCTGGGTGGATTCGGTTCACCTCCTTCTCGATGGCTTCTTCTTTGGAAACAAGGTGCCAAAGTTCGATTATTCAGCCATCAGACCTTTCGGTGCGCTCATCAAGGGTTTCGGAGGCACATCGAGCGGTTCTGGTCCTCTAGAGGAGCTACATCGCAATCTGATCGAGTTATACACTTCGAAAGTCGGAGAAGACATCACATCTGTAGACATCGTTGACACAGAGAACCTCATTGGACGATGCGTCGTATCTGGAAACGTCCGACGTTCTGCCGCGCTAGCGATGGGCACCCACGACGATAAACAGTATCTTCAGATGAAGAACGACCAAGAAAAGCTATACCATCACCGCTGGGGATCAAACAACTCCTTCAATGCTGTTGTCGGAATGGACTACACTTGGCACGCTAAACAGTCGCAAAAGAACGGTGAGCCCGGATACATCTGGATGAACAACGCCAGAACCAAAGGGCGGTTTAAAGATGGCATACGCTTAGACGATGTTAACGTGGCTGGCTTTAATCCCTGTGTAGAGCAACAACTGGAAGATGCCGAGCTTTGTTGTCTTTGTGAAACTTTCCCGGCTAAGCACGAGGATCTAGAGGATTACTTAAAAACACTAAAGATTGCGTACCTTTACGGTAAAACTATTACCTTGTCGAACACGCACTGGCCAGAGACAAACGCTAAGATGCTCAAAAACAGGCGCATTGGACTTTCGCAATCGGGCGTAGTACAAGCATTTAATAAGCACGGACGACGTACAATGTATGAGTGGTGCGATAAAGCTTATGCATACGTTCAAGAGTTGGACGAAGAATACTCTAACTGGCTCTGTATTCCCAAGTCCGTAAGGATGACCTCGATCAAGCCTTCCGGCACAGTATCGCTACTTAACGGGTCAACACCGGGAATCCACTTTCCAGAGAGCGAGTACTACATTCGTCGCATCAGATTCTCTAAGGACTCAAAAGTGTTAGAGCGCCTCAAAGAGGCAGGATACAATGTGGAGGAAGACGCCTACACACCAAACACAGATGTAGTAGAGTTCCCTATCCATGAACCCTACTTCACGAAGGGCAAGAAGAGCGTCAGCATGTGGGAGCAACTGGAGATCGCCGCACAATACCAGCACTACTGGGCAGACAATTCTGTATCAGTTACAGTCACCTTCAACGAAGAAGAAGCTGCCCAGATTAAAGATGCTTTAGAGATGTATGAAACACGCCTTAAGGCAGTATCTTTTCTAAAGTATGAGGAGACTGGCTACAAGCAGGCCCCTTACGAGCCGATCTCTCAAAAGCAATACGAAGAGATGACCAAAAAGATCACACCGATTCGTCGAATCGATAGTGGTGAAGCACAGGGCACGAAGTTCTGTGATGGCGAAAGCTGCATAATTTAATAAAGGAGAAATAATGGTCAAACCAGTTAACAGATATGTTCAAATAACCTCAATGAGGACAGAAACAGAAGAAACACCAGCAGGAATTCTCCTGCCCGCGGATTTTAAACCAAAAGAGTCACGCCATAGAACAGCCTCAGTTGTAAGTTGGGCGGATGATGTTAGGTTCGCAGAAACTCTGGTTGTAGGTGCAGAAATTGTAATTGACAATACAATGGTAGAACAAATCGACACCGCAAACGGCACAATTAGTGTCATACAAGATAATTACGTTATAGCAATTCTCAATGATTGAGAGTTCGGAGCGAACATAATATGCCAATTGATAAAGACTTTTACAATGAAGCCTCTGCCACGAAATTAGGCTGGGATCCGTCATGGTTCGGCGAAAAGTATTATGATGAGAAATTAGTCAGAGCGGTCAAGAAGTGGCAGAAACAGAGAGGACTATCTGCTGATGGCTTGGTGGGACCTATGACCTTTCGTAGAGTTTGGACTGAGCGCCAATCATCGATTTCGGAACACAAGCCGGAAAACGAGAAGTATTCAAATTACATTGTATACAATGGAAACTTCATCCCAATTGAGTGGGAGAAGATGGTTCTTTGGTCAGATGAAGGCGGACTAAAAACTGAGCCCGGTAACTATTATGACTATACCGGTCGTCAAAAACGCCGGATCCGCTATTTTGTGAACCATTGGGATGTATGCCTGAACTCAAGGTCATGCCAAAGGGTTCTAGATAACAGGGGAATCTCGGTCCACTTCCTCATTGACAACGACGGGACAATCTATCAGACTATCGATATGCAACATGCATGTTGGCATGCCGGCTCCGAACGAGCTAACAGAGCGTCGGTTGGTGTTGAGATTTCAAACGCATACTATCCAAAATACCAAGACTGGTATGTTGATAACGGATACGGTGAAAGACCGATTGTCTCAGATGCCCGCTGCCACGGAGAAAAGCTAGAAGACTTCACAGACTTTTACCCAGTGCAGATAGAGGCGCTTAAGGCGCTCTGGAAGGCGATCCATAATGGATTGGAAATTCCCTACAATGCACCCCTAACTCAGTTTGGCAATACCTCAACAAAATATGAACAAGATGTTAAATATGGAACATTCGAAGGGTTTGTTAGTCATTATCATGTTTCTAAGAACAAGATTGATTGCGCCGGTTTGGATATAAAAACTCTTTTACAAGAGGTGGAGAATGAAGAGGAGCGACCAACCACCAAATCGTGTTGTTGCACAGCAGCCGGTCAGTCGTGCTGTTGCGATCCGTGAATATGAAGAGATAGTAGTAGGTTCAAGCCTTCGCGCCCTCCTATATGCTTTTAAGCACCAGTTGCCAGTTTTCTATACTGGGTTTGATGTGCCCTTTCGGTTTGATCACCTGTTGCCGTCTTACGATTTGTCTTGTCTCGGATTAGCTAACGAGTCAACAACCCTAGCGACACACAGTGGGTCATTTGTCGTAGGCGCTCCCCAAACTCTTCTTTGGGATCGTCTATTATTCATACTGTCTCTCGCAGGGCTAGCCCCCCTGAGTAATCTATGCGAGAATATCAGGTGCGATGGCGATACTATCGTCTGTTCAAACGAATATTCTAAAATCGCAGAGATTCGATTTGGCAAGATGCATTATTTTGGTGATGACAATTGTACCGGCATAGTAGAGAAAGTTGTTGCGGAGCGCCATTATATATGTTATGATTGGATAGCGTTCAATCGTGGAGGCAAACATGAAATCGACTATATCGAAACAGAAGATGAATTTGTCAAGCAAATTTGGTTCTACTCATCAGATCGTATCGATGGCAAAACAGCCGTCAAAGATGTGTGCACGGTTTCGCACTTATCGGAAACACAACTCAGAGAATTTGATTTCTCGGAGACGATGGCAAGATTTAAACTGATCAACGAAATGGAAACAAGGGGAATGAAGGGTCTTTTTAACGGATATTGCCCTAAATACGGTCATGCGAAGTACTATAAATTTAGAACAAGTAATCTTGGCCGCAAGAGAATTGAGAAACCACAGAACACATTCCCATCCTCCCCTAAGATTACGATTGCGCAAGAAGACAAAGAAGCTCTTATTGAAAGCCTTCCAGAAAGTAGTCGAAACTATAAAAGAATAATAAGTTACCTATGACAGCTAGCTCACATTTAGCCGGGATTATCCCCGTTGCCGGACTGAAGACAGATTACGACATGGCTACACCAGAGTACCTATTGCCCGTTGATCCCGGATTCACCGCTATTCAGAAGGCGGTTTATGAGTGTGCGTTAGCGGGCTGCCAGACGATCTGGATTGTTGCCAACGGCGACACCGCACCGATAATCCGCACAATCATCGGTGAATGGATCTACGATCCCGTGTACTTTTCGAACCCACACATAAGGTTCTCCAGCGAACATCGTCGAGAGATCCCAATATATTATACGCCCATTCATCCGAAGGATCGTGATCGCCGCGACAGCTATGGCTGGTCCATCCTGCACGGGATTAACAGTGCGTGGAGAACAGCTACTCGCATATCTAAATGGGTTGTGCCCGATAAGTACTATGTCTCCTTCCCTATGAACGCTCACAATGTGTACAACATCAGGCGCCAGCGTTTAAAAATCTCTGATACGACTAAGAACTGGTTCATGACACACGAGGGGAAAACCGTAAAGGATAATATCCCGCTCCCATTTACTATGTTTGGGCAGGATTACATCCATTGCCGGCGGCATGTCAACAAACAGACAACGAGGCAGTTTCTCAACCCTCCTCCCGGCGAGATGCCCACCGAGAAGCTCCCTCTCCATGAGAGGTGGTCCGCCCGCCACTTTGACTTTGAAGAGATTTTCGATGCTGTTTGCACCACTGACGCTCACATGGAAAGGGCTGATTGGTTCTACGATATCACGACTTGGGAAGGCTATAAGAGCTTCCTTGGATCAGAAAACTTTATAAAAAAACCAATAAACGACTTGATTAAACCTCATAATCATGTTAAGTTACCATATAGAGAGGGAGGAATAGATGACGATTAAGTTCGTAGGGCTTCACGCCCACAGTGTAGCAGGTTCGATTTTTGATGCGATTGGGTACCCCGATGCTCATATGGATTTTGCTTTTGAGAACGGGAGCGATGCGTTAGCACTCACGGATCACGGTAATATGAACGGGCTAGCCGCTCAAGTATTACACGCAAAGAAGATGCAGTCCGAAGGCAAGGATTTCAAGCCTATCTTTGGAGTTGAGGCATATTTTATCCCCTCTGTCTCAGAGTGGCGCGAAGAATACGACGCAGCCATGGCAGATAAAAAGCGTTCAAGATCGGCAGCAAAGCAGAAAGCTTCGGGAGCCTCAGTTGAAGACGAGGGCACAACCAAGAAGAGTCAAGATATTCTTCGTAGACGCAGGCATCTTATTCTGCTAGCACAAAATCAAACCGGACTTAACAATCTCTTCAAGCTTGTTTCGGAGAGCTACAAGAGTGAGAACTTTTACCGTTATCCTCGCATGGACTATGAACTGCTCGCAAAATATAGCGAAGGGGTCATAGCAGCGAGCGCCTGTTTGGGCGGTGTATACGCGGGTAACTACTGGGAAAATGGTACTTATGATGACGAGGGCGAGCGTACAGGCACAGACAGCGAAGCGGCACTAAACGACATGCGCGATACGACAAGGCGAATGAAAGAGGTCTTCGGCGATCGCTGGTACGCAGAGCTACAATGGAACAACATTCCAGCGCAGCACGAGCTTAACCAACTCATTATTCAGATTGCAGCAGAGTTTGACCTTAAGCTTATCTCTACTGCGGACTCTCACTATCCGAACCCAGACGCATGGAGAGATAGAGAGATGTATAAGCGCCTAGGCTGGCTTGGACGCGGCACTCCATCGTGGGGTGAGGGTTCAGAACTTCCATCAGGCGTGGAAGAGATTGGGTATGAGCTTTATCCCAAGAATGGCGAGCAAATGTGGGAAAGCTACAAGAGCTATTGCAAATCGACAGGCTTTGAATATGATGATGACTTGGTGATGGGCAGTATTACCGAGACATACAACATCGCACACAATCGCATTGAGAGCTTCTTCCCCGACACAACCGTACGTTTGCCCGATTTTGTTGTTCCGGCTGATTCTACCGCCACGCAGGCGCTAGTAAACTACGCCATAGAGGGATTGAGACAGAGAAACTTGCACAAGAACCCAGAGTACGCGGAGCGCCTCAAGCGCGAGCTTAATGTTATTGACGACCGGGGCTTTTCAAAATACTTCCTAACGATGAAAGCAATCGCCGACGAAGCCACCACGCAGATGTTGGCGGGACCAGGCCGCGGTTCAGCCGCCGGCTCATTAGTAGCTTACTCTCTCGGGATTACACAAGTTGATCCGATTAGGCACGGGCTTCTGTTCTCGCGTTTCTTACGCTCGGACGCTACTGACTATCCTGATATTGATTATGATGTGTCTGACAGCATGGCACTTAAGGAGCGCCTTGTCGAGATGTGGGGCGAAGATACGGTTGCCCCCATTTCCAACTGGAACACTCTCCAATTGAAATCTCTTATCAAGGACATCTCAAAGCTGCACGGTATTCCCTTCACGGAGGTCAACGGTGTTACTAGCACGATGATCCGTGAAGCAACACCGGCGGCAAAACAGAGACATGGTATCAAGGCAGGTGTTTACGTGCCGACTTGGGAAGAGGTGATAGAGTTTTCGCCAACCCTGCAATCGTTTCTCACAAGGCATCCCGAGGTGCACGCGCGTGTTGAGGGGCTTGTGGGACAAGTCCGGTCATGCTCACGACATGCTGGTGGAGTGGTGGTCGCTGAGAATCTCGACCAGTACATGCCCCTGATCAACTCCGGTGGTGTGCGACAGTCTCCGTGGGCAGAAGGGCAGAACGTTCGACACCTTGAGCCGATGGGCTTCATTAAGTTCGACTTGCTCGGGCTCTCTACTCTTAAGATGATGGAGGGTTGCATCGAGCACATCTTGCGCCGCCACCACGGGGTTGCGGAGCCAACCTTTGAACAGGTTCGAGAGTATTACAACGAGAAGCTACACCCAGACACTATCAACATGAGCGATAGCGAGGTCTATGAAAACGTCTTTCACGCTGGGAGATGGGCAGGCATTTTTCAGTTCACAGAGCAGGGTGCACAGGGTTTCTGTAAGAAAGCAAAGCCCGAAAGCATAGTTGATATCTCAGCTGTAACCTCGATTTTCCGTCCAGGGCCATTGTCCGCCGGCGTTGACACCGACTATGTGGAAGCGAAGACACACCCACAGTATGTGTCGTATTTATCAGAAGACGCTCGCGAGATCACCGAAGAGACTTTCGGGTTCCTCATCTTTCAGGAGCAGATTGCCCTACTGGCTCATAAGCTTGGTGGGCTGACCCTCGATGAGGGTAACATGCTTCGCAAGGTATTGACCAAGAAGGGAACTGGTAAGGGTGGTATTAAAACCAAGCTTAGAGTTAAGTTCGTTAACGGCTGCAAGACAAACGGTATCGACAGTGATGCTGCAAATAGCCTGT
>Ga0209349_1000064_pt1 | contig 58613 bp, 68 predicted proteins | sample ETNvirnome_2_130_FD_184067 | JGI IMG/M metagenome (GOLD analysis project Ga0209349, IMG submission 184067) | Marine viral communities from the Pacific Ocean - ETNP_2_130 (SPAdes) (version 2) | ecosystem: Environmental > Aquatic > Marine > Oceanic | place: Pacific Ocean | collected 2013-06-22
GCTCAAAACCTGCCGCCACGCCCTCTCGTGCCTCGTGTGCGTCGTACATGACGGACACGGCTAGCGCCCCCTGGCCACGGGCCACAGCTCGGACAGTTCAACGGCCAGCTCGACGCGCTGGCCACGGTGGCGCTTGTCGAGGCGGACGGTCGCTTCGCCGTTCAGCCTGCGGACGGACGCGACGCGCCCCGTCCGCCCGTCGGCGAGCGCCACACGCTGGCCCCTGGCCACCGGCGCGGACCTTGTGCGGATCACACGACTCTCGGCCGTGCGGCTGGCCACGGCGTCGAGCTTGGCGAGCTCCGGCTCGAGGGGGCCAGCGTCCCACCCGGCCCCCTTGGCGGTGCGCGAGCCGCCACTGGCGCGAACGCGGACTTCACCAGTGGCGTTCGACAGCAACCGGCCACGAGGGTGGCGCGGACCCTCGGTCGGCTTCGGCCGGGCGCCGCGCTTGAAGGTCCACCCGGTGGACGGGTGGACCTGTGTCTCATTCCAGCGGCCACCGCTCATGCCGCGGCCTCGGCCTGTGCCTCGGCGATCAGCGCCGCGAACGGCGTCACGGCGGGCTCCGGCCGGTCGAACACGGTGTGCAACACGGCGTCGAAAGCCTCGAACGTCTCGGCCAGCACGACGGTCTCGCCCGGAGGCAGAGCCGCCGGCTTGGGCGTGATGTGGGAGCCGCACTCCGGCACGGGGGCCGGAGCGAGCAGCGCTATGCGGTGTGCGTAGTCAGCGAGGGTCATCGTGCGACTCCCGCGAAGACGCAGGCGGCGCGCAACGGCGCGTGCGTCTCGTGGTTCTCGGCCTGCAATCGACGACGGGCGACCGGCCAGGTCGTCTGGTGGCACCACAGCGGCAGGGGCGCGAGTCCCTGCTCGCGCCGCCACTGATCGTAGGAGGCGGCGGACACGTGGCTGCGAAGCGCCACGGCCTCGGCCACGAGCGTGCGGTCCGCGTCGAACGCGCGGTCCGGACCGTTGGCTTTGATGTCGGCCAGCCACGGCTCTAGCCTGTCCGAGAAGGTCGGGCTCTTGTTGTTGATCCAGTCCATCATCGAAGGATCCAATCTGGGGCGCGCTGGCCCCGGTGGCCACGAGCCGCTGGCTCGCGGGCGTGCGTGTGGGGGCTGGCCATCCTGGCCACTGGCCACGGGCCGCGCGCACGGGCACGCGGGTGGCCACAGGCAACGCGCACGGCCAGGGGTCGAACCTGGCCATCACCTCCCCTCCAACGGGGCGTGCGCACGAACCGGCCAGTGGCCAGGGGCTCAGGCTTTGTACTTCTCTGAGCTGGTTCCCTGGCCACGAGCACGACGGCGCACGAGCATGCGCGCGGGTGTCCGGGCTCCTACGCTCGGCCGGTCTCCCGGCCGCTGACGTCCGTGTCATTGCGAGCTACTGGTGAAGTCCGGCGGTTCCGACTGGCGGAATCGCCGGGCCGCAGTCAGACGTCGCTGCGTACCCCGAACTGCGAACGCGCGCCCATGCCCTAGCATGGTGCGTCGTCTCGGTTCGTAAGGTGCGCCGCTCCCGGTTCCGGTTGGCCGGTCCCCCATGCTCGTTCGCGTATGGGTCGGAAGCGTTGCACCTCTACCGCAGTCAAGCGGCTGTCGCCCTAGCGCCGATGGCGCATGGTAAGGCGTGCCTATGCGGGTGTGACGGACAAGCGGACGGGATGCCGTCGGCTTGATGGTGTTGACCGTATCCGCAGTGATGCGCGCGCTAGCAGGCGCTAGCGCGGTGCGGTGTCGGTTCTCGTCGCGGGGTTGCGTGCCCTAGGCGCACGCAATGTGTCGCCCCGTACCTAGTTCTCCCGCGAACCCAACGTCCGCGACCTTGCTTGCCATTTGTTCGGCGCGTTGCTCCTTGCTGCGCAGAAAAGCACGGACGGCTTGGCTCGGTCGGTTGTCGCTGGATTCGAGAACGGATGCCCATGGTCAGCCCCGGTGCACGTGCCGATCTGCAACGCGCGCAACGCCCGGGTCCTAGTGCATCGAATGTAAAAGAGCGTGATCGGCGCGTTCTGTGCGGCTACGGTGCACTGTGCTTTGCCCAAGGGTTCCGGTCGGCTTATGGTAGGGTCGGTTGTCCGAGTGACCTACCCGCGTCGGGGTTGGGCTAGGCGCGACAGAACGAGCAAGTGCGGGCGGTAGGTGCGACCCTACCGCCCGCGGTCCTGCGGTCCTGTCGCGCGCTAGGCGCTCGCCTGCGCGTCCGCCTTCGCCTTCGCCGCTTCCGCCTTCACCGTGGCGTTGCGCGCCTGCCTACCGGCGCTGCGTGCCTTGCGGCTGAGGCGCTTGTCGCCGGTCCGGTCCGCCTTGCTCTGAAGCGCCGACGCGCTACCCGCGAGACACTGGAGCATGCTCAGACACAGCGACACGCGCAGGCTGGTCAGCCGCTTGGCGACGTTGGTCGCCTTGGGCGTCTTGCCCGAGGTACCCGCCACGGTGATGACGTCGATCGACGCACCCGAGCGGAAGTAGAACGCCTTGCCGGGCTTGCCGGAGTACTCGCTGCGTGCGTCCTGCGCGTCCATGTCGCAGGCGCACACGCCGTACGTGCGGTCGAACCCGCCCTGCGCGACGGGGCGCACCTTGATCGACTTGGCGATCGAGATGATCAGCCCCATGAGTACGTCCGCCCCGTCCGCGTCGTTCCGCGCCGCGATCTGGGCCCTCGTGACGGGCTTGTCGAGGACGGCGGACACGTCCGCGTCCGTGAACACGGCCAAGTCCAGGGTAGGGTTGAGCGGCGCGTCGGCGGTCCCGATGGCGCGGTCGGTCGTGGCGTTGGTGTTCTTGTTCGTGGTCATGGTCGTTCCGATCTGCCCTGTGCGGGCGGTTTGCGTGCTACGGGCGGACCGCGCCGTGGGTCCGTATGACCCGCGGCGCGTCCGGTTTGTGTGTGTCCGTGCAAGCACGTCTGTAGCGTAGCATATGGTGACATCGTTAGGCAAAGTCGCAACCCCTTGGAATCGTTGGGGAAATACGATAGTTTGAAATGCAAGCTAGCTTGCTCCCCTCGGATACCCTACTTGACAGACGCTAATCGTGTCCGGACTTGACACCCGCATTTTTGTCCATGCGAGGAGTCGCCCCGTTACGTGGACACCGCTAGACGTTTTCGCCGCACCGACGACCGATCCCCCTTGCAAGCTAGCTTGCACGATCCACGGATCGGTCGACCCGCCGATCGACCTACCGCAGGACGGCTTGCAACTCGAGGGGAGCGCCGCAACCCCTCCTGCCGAAGGGCAAGTTGCGGCGCGCCCCGCCTCCCCTGCCGCAGGACAGCTTGCGGGGGTGGTGGACTGTCGCTTGCGCTCATTGGGGGGCCAAGCCCCTCCGCGGCGCGCCCCGTGTGCACGGGCTTAGGGTATCCCGCTGCCTACATGACGGGGGCCCCGCGCGCGCCTGCAGTCGATTCACCGGTCCGTGCGCCCATGCTACAAAAGACGCCATGACGTCCGAGACCTGCACCGCTTCCGCTGGCATCACCTGCTTACTCGTGGAGGACGATGCAGCGGTCGCAGGGCTAGTTCGCCGCTTCCTCCTCGACGCGCAGGTCATCATCGCGGGCTCGCTGTTCGAGGCCGAACGCCAGACTGCCACCTACGACTTCGACCTGATCATCGCCGACTCGAACCTCCCAGACGCCCGGGGCGCCGAGATCATCGAGGCGCTGCACGGCCAAGCTCCGATACTGGTGCTCACGGCCCACGAGGACGAACGGCTGCTTCGACTGTGCATCCGGGCTGGCGCGGACGACTTCCAGTCGAAGAGCACCATGCGCCGGCAGAATCTGCGCGAGCGCGTGCTGGTCATGCTCGCACGACGACGACGCGAAGCACAGGCAGCCGCGACGGCCGGACTGGGGTCGCTGATCGATGCGCGGGGTCCGCCGAACAGCCTCTACGACTCAGAGCGCAAGTTCGCGAAGCAGCTCCTTGAGCTGGAGCGGACAACCCGCTTGTCGGTATCCCGCTTCCTTGCCGCGGGGTAGCCGCGGTACAACGGAGCGGTGACCGAGCTGCTCGAAAAGTTGATCGACGTGCAGATCGCCGGGATCCGCGAGGCGATCGACGCTGGGTTCGAGGCGGCCAAGGAGCGGCATTCACGGCAAGAGCACGAGCTGGACACGCTTCGGGAGCGCATCAATGCGCTCCCGGCCGGCCAGGTCTCGGAGCTGGCTACGAAGCTGGCGACCTACGAAGCGCGGCACACACAGGCGCATGATCGGCTGGAGGAGCTGCGGCGGCTCGTGCTGGGTCCGGATCTCGAATCCGGACTGCCTGCGCGGCTAGACGCGCTCGAGGCGCGGGCCCCGGCGCTCGCGCCGTTGACGGAGCACACGCCTCCGCTCGGTGAGCGCGTCGCGTCGATGGAGCTCGAAGTCGCGGAGAACTCCAAGACGACGGCCGAGCTGCGTCGGTGGAAACGGCGCGTGCTCATCGCGCTCGGCAGTGGCGGCGGCATCGGCTTCCTGGGCGGCGGCGGCATGGAGAAGCTCGCCGTCTCGCTGCGGGCCGTGGTCGAGGCGCTGACCGGTGGCGGGGGCTGAGGCGGGACGGGGCGATGGTCCCGGTCCGGGTGTTGCGGTTCAACGGGCGCCGGCGCGGCGGCGACTTGTACCTGCTCGCCGAATTCTGGCGAGAACGCATGCGCCCGCCAGGTGTCGCCGACGCCGTGACGGCGCTACAGATGACGTGGCCGGCCTACCAGCAGGAGCGGTCCGTGATGCTCGCCTACATCGAGACACTGCTCGAGGATCTCGGCGACTATCTCCAGAACCAGGTGGTTCTGGTGCCGGTGTAGTCGGAGGTACAGTGGCGCATGCCGATCGTGGACGCCCAGCTCGCGCAAGCTGACCGGAACTACCGACGGCGGTCGTCCGAGGTCGTAGGTATTCTCAGTGGGTTCATGTGGGCCGGGCTCGGCGCCACGCTGGGTGACTTGCTCGGGGCCCCCGGAGGGCTCGACGGCATGGCCTTTGGTCTCGGCGCTGGCGCGGCGTTCGCTTTCGGCTTCGGTCTGTTCCGGCTCCATCGAGCTGAGGTCCGCGTCCGCAAAGCCATGTGGGCTCGCCGCGAGTAGCCACGAGATGCCGCGGCGATTTTGGCGGCGCCTCGCGCGCGCGTGACTGTCCGTACAGAAATTAGCTAGTCTGCCACACAGTTGTGTGGTACCACACAAGAGATGGACGACGAGACCACGACCACGCGTCGCGACTTCCTCCGACGGGCGACCGGCGCCTGCCTGGCCGTTGCGGCCGTTGGCGCTGGCGCACTGCCGACCGTGACGCCACCCGGAGCGGCGATCCGGAACATCGTCGTCCGGTTCAACGGCCGTGAGGTCGGATACGCGGCAGCATGGACGATCTGCACACCGTCGCCGCTCGAGCACGTCGAGCTCGATGCTGGCGTGATCGCGGACCTGGCCCCGACCTCCTACGACGTCTCATTCACTGCAAGCGGCCGCCCGCGAAAGGACAAGAACGATGGGTAAGAAGCGAACGCCAACGGATGCCGCCAAGGCCAAGCACGCGCGGAGGAAGCTGCGGCTGGACGCGGCGGCCGCGCCGCGGAAGAGGGCCGAGGGCCAGCAGCAGCGGCGGGACGCGCGACGTGCGCAGCTCGAACGCGCGATCGGCAAGTGGGAGCACCGCATCGAGGGGCTGGGCGCTTGCATCGGCGACGCGAAGCGCGAGATCGCGACGATCGACCGGAACGCCAAGGTGGCCGCGACGCTCGCGGCGGCCGCGGAGTGACGAATGCCACGTGACGACTTCGCAGAGCGGCAGGCGCAGCGCGCAGCCATCGAGCGCTGGCGGGCGACCTTCAAGCGCGCGGGCTTCGGCGACCACGCCATCGACTTCAGCTGGGTTCGTGCGCACGTGATCAATGCGATGGGCGCAGCGGTCGAGGCCGAGTTGTATCGTGACGCGCTGGAGCGGCAGAGTGATGGGTAGAGCTGGCATGAGCGACGACGCGCTGGTCAGCTACGACAAGCTGCAGGCCATGTTGCGCCGCGACGACCTGTTGGGCGCGTCGCTCCGGGCGTCGCTCGAGCGGACCGAGGCGCTGCTCGCCGACCGATTCTTGCCGCCGCGTAGCGGCTTCACCGTTCGACTGAAAGGGACACGCATGCTGAAACCACAACACCTACGACACCTCCTCCGTTCGTCGCGGAAGCCGAAGCGCTCGGAGGAGCGCGGGCTCGACCTCCCGGACGCGGCCTGGCAGCTGCTCGACGACGGGGCCGAGCTCATGCTCCACGAGAATCACGGCCCGTTCGTGATCGCCGACGGTGCGCTCGCGTGGCCGACCGAAGGCAAGCCGGCCGCGTACCTCGTCGACCGCGTCGTCGCGGAGTACGAAGCCAAGCGCGCCGCTGGTGGCAGCGCCGAGGTCGAGTGGTCCGGGGAGTGGCCGGTGGAGCCCGGCTTCTACTGGTTCTTCGGGCGCCGCGCGGAGGACCGCCTCTCGGAGCCTCCGGGCCTGCACGCTGCTCAGGCACAGATCATGGTGGAGTCGTTCCTCACGGCCGACGGCGAGCGCAAGTCGCGGGAGTTCCTGCTGGTGACGAGCGACGGGCGCCCGGTCGTCCGCGGCCAAGGCTTCACGCACGGTATGTGGGCGCCGATTCAGGCGCCGGACGAGGACGAGCTCCCGATCGACATGCTCGCGTCGATGCCACCGCCGGACCCGCAGCAGGGCGGCGCGGTCGTGCACTGCGTCCGCGCCGGCCAGTCGCTCTGCGGCGCGCAGATCGGTCCGGGCGCGACCGTCGCCCGCGTCACCCAGCTCGCGCTGATCTCGTGCCCGACGTGCCGGGCGCAGGCGGAGCGCGTCGGATGACGAGCGCCGAGCGCCGGAACGCCGAGCGCGTACCGCGTCCGAGTCCCGGGCGCTTCATCCTGATGCGGCAGGATACGGACGTCGACACCTGGCGGTGGATGCTCGTGTTCCGTGGCTACACGTACATGGCGTCGTCGTTCCTTCAGCTCGTGTGGATGTTCATCCGTTACGGCTGGGAGCGCGACGGCGCGCAGGGGAGGGCGGCACGATGAACGTGGTGGAGATGGTGAAGGCGCGACTCGCCGGCGTCCGCGCCGACGGGCTCGTGAACACGGAACTGGAGTGCGGCTGCGGCCTCGACGACTTCTACCCGTGCGGCACGATCGGCATGGCGTGCAGAGCTGCGCTCTGTGACGACGACGGCGACGGCATGTTCTACGCGATCGGGACCGAGGACGCGGAGCGCGTCCGGCGGCGCCGCACCGAGGCCGCGTACCGGGCGTCCCGCGCCGAGGCGCTCGCGGAGACGTTCCGCGTCGGCGATCTGACCGAGCTTCGAGACGCCGACCACTTCGCGAGCGCGGTGCACCCGTTCATCGGGACGTGTCCCGGCTGCGAGGGGATCCGGCACCGGCATCCAGCGGGACCGTGTCCCGACTGCGACTCGGTCGAGCCCATAGAGCCGCTGCTGCACACGCCGCCCGCGTTCGACTGGCAGGGCGCGTCTGCGCCCGACCTCATCGACTTCGGCGAGGGTCACGTCGTCTCGCTGCGCCGGTGCGACTGCGTGACGCGCGGCGAGCGGTGCATGGCGCGGACGATACCCAACGAGTTTCGGTGCGTCGTGCACCAGCCGATCATCACGGTCGAAGACGCGCTGCGCGGTCTCGAGCCCGTAGCGTGGGACAGGCTCGGCTTCGTCGCGATCGGCGATCGGCTGTCGATGTGGACGGGCGAGACGCGGACGGTGCTGCTTACGGGCGTCGACGCCGAGACGCTGCCGTTCGACGGACCGCAGCCGGAGGGCGCCGAGGCGTACCTAGTTCCGGAAGGCGACCTGCATACGGCGGAGCGCGCCGAGTTACTCAACGGCGTTACGGCCGTCGCATTCGTGAAGGAGTGAGCATGGACATCTTGAACGCACGAGCCGCGATCCAATCCGTCGACGCTGAGGGCACGATGCACGTGCTCGTCGAGGTCGAGTGGCCCGAGCGCATGCGCCGGGCGGCCCGCAACTCGCCAGGTGGGCTGCCGGCGATCAGCACGGCGCTCGTCGGCGAGGGCAAGAGCACGATTCGCGGGAGCACGGCTAAGTCGCTGTACGAGTCGGCGTCGGAGCGCGACAAGCGCGAGCGTGCGGAACGGAAGCAAGTGAGGCAGGCCAAGCGCCGAGCAAACAAGGCGCTGCGAACCGCGAGACGCAGCAACACCGCGCTGCCGATCGACATCATCGTGTCCGCGCTCGGCGACCTGCCGCCGGACCCCGTCATCTTGCTGCGCTCCGACAAGCCATACCCGGCCGAGATGTTCCGGGCGCTGTGCAAGGTGCTCTGCACCCGTTTCGGTGACGGCACGCAGGTCGTCATGCTCAAGAGCGCCGACACTCTCGACGTCGCGAGCCTGGCCGAGCTGGAGCAGCTGGCGGCCGAGATGAATCAGCGCTTCGGTGAGGTGCGCAACGAGAGCTGGGTCGCCCGCGCCCGCTTCGCGATCAGTGAGCTCGTCGCCCTCGCGGCGTTCGAAGGGCAGACGCGAGAGCTGGGTGAGGAGGAGCGGCAGCGGCACCGTCTCGGCATCGAGTCCGGGCCGGTCACGCACCTGCGGCAGCGCACGTTGGTCGACCGCACCGAGACTGAGATCAGCTTCCGCATCCGCGACGGCTTGCTGCCCCGCCTCAAGCTGGCCGAAGCCGAGCCGTGGACCAGCGAAGTGATCACGCACGGCGCCGACGACGACGACGACGGGCTCGGGCACATCCCCGAGTCCCGGCGTGCCGCGTTCCGGCCGAAGGTCCGCGAGCGGCCGCCCATACAGACCCCCATGCAGCGGACGTTCCACGTCGAGGACCTGTTCGGTACGCCGGGAGGTCCGGTGGCGATGGTCCGTCCCGGTCTTGACGTCCCGGAGCCTGGCGACCTCGTGTGGTTGGTCGACCAGCGGCAGCGCGGTGGTGGTCCCGGCAGCCTGCGGCCGTGGAAGGGCGCCAAGCTCGTCAAGGTGCTCGCCGTGCACCGTGTCGGCGGCAACGTCGAGGCCGCGAAGCGTGAGCTTCACGACAACTACGGCCTGCGCTTCGAGGTCGTGCCCGAGACGGTGCAGCCATGAGCAACGTGTGGAGCGTCATGGTCACGTGCGCTGGTCTCGACGAAGGCGGCAAGCTGTTCGCCGAGGCGATGCCGAACCGCTGCACCGAGTACGCGCACCGCGACTACGATGGTCCGCTGCGCGAGGTCAGTGGCGACGGTGGCGGCCAGCAGGGCTGGCACCTGGACGTCTGGCTCGGGAGCTACAAGGTCGTCGACATCGATGAGCTGGAGACGATGCTGCGCGAGTGGACTCGGGTGTGGAAGTACAAGGCACTGGAGCCTGGCGAGCAGCGCTTCTTCGACGCGGACCTCGTCTCGTGCTTCATCTGCTACGAGGAAGACGGCGGGAGTCATGCACGTCCGGTCCAAGTCTGGCCGCCAGCTCCGACCGGCGCGCCGTGCCCGCACTGTCGTCGTGTCGACCCAGAGCCGCAGCCGCGCACGCTCACTGCGCAGGAGGCGTGCAGCGGATGCAACGGACGGGCGACCACACACGAGCCGTGTCATGCGTGCGGTGCGCATGTCGCTCCGTTGGAGGTGCACGATGACTGACGAGACGCGCTCGAACATCGCTACTGCGCAGCAACGTGCTGCGATGCGCCGCAAGTTGTCGCCGTCGGAGCGCGCCGGCTTCGACAGGCTCCGGCCTACGTTCGCCGTCCGGGCGCGCGAGCGCAGCTTCGTAGCGCGCATCGCGGATGCGATCGCCGACGGCCGCTGCCGGGAAGGGCCGCGCGTCGTGTTGCGGTGGGATAACGGCCGCGTCTCGCTGGCCGAGCACGACCCGTCGCAGACGGCATTCAGCTACCCGCACACGCTCGAGTGGGCCGAGAAGAACGCCCGACTGCTGATGCCCGGCGACAAGCTCAAGTACGAGCTGCCCGACGACGACTGCGTGCCGGACGACATCGCTGTCGCCGCTGGCGGTGCGCTCGGCGCGCTGCATCGGCCGCAGCGTGCGGTCGAGCGCGACGGCGCGATCGGCCGCTTCTGGCGTCACGCACGCAAGATGTCCCAGTACGGGTCGCCGGCCACGTCGCTGTTCCGGCAGGAATTCCCCGGCACCGACCTCGACATTCACGGCGTCCCGCCGCCGCCGGAGCCGTACGATGACGAACGGACCTTGCGTGGCGGCCGTGGTCGCAAGCCGCCGCTGTCGCCGTACCTGACCGATCGCGTCGGCGACGTGCTCCGGGATGAGCAACGGCGCCGGCACGCGCGCGCGCACGCGCTCGCACTCTCACACTCAACAAGGAGGACATGATGACCGACAACGACAAGACCGCAGCCGGGACCCTGCAGCCGCCGCGCACGCCGGTGCTCGACAACAAGGGCGTGGCTCGCGCGCGCTATCCGGGGTGGACCGAGTTCCGGCTGGTCGACCTCGCCGCCGCGCCTGGCATGGTCGGCTACCCGGCGCCTGGGACCGTCGACGGCGATTCGTGGACCATCCTCGACGTGTTCGAGTCGGCCGAGGTCGTGCTGCTGGGCAAAACCCGCGATGACTACGTCGCCGGCGTCTGCGCCGAGCGCGACAAGGCCATCGCCGAGGCCCACGACGCACGGTCGTCGATGCGGGAGCAGGAGCGCCAGACGTCCCGTTTCCAGACCGACCTGGCCGTGGCCGAGGACCGGTTGTCCGTCGCGGAGGCCGAGCGCCGGGCGCTGGTCAAGGAGCGGGCGCGGGACAAGGACCTGCTTTGTCTCTTCGAGGCCGATTTCGCGACGCTCCGCAAGGAGCTGGGCGACGAGCGTCTCCGCGAGGTCGTCGGGCGCGCCGAGCCGCCGAAGCTCGAGCGCGAGGACGGCGAGCGTTATTCGCGTACGGACCCGTGCGACGCGGCGGACCTGCTGTGAGTCGCGAGACGCCGTCGCTGCCTGCGCCTGCGCCCTACACGGACGCCGAGCTGGAGGCGCACCAGCGCGAGGTGGAGCAGTGCGTCCGGGAGGTTCGTCGGATGCCGCGTCGCCGGCGTCGAGTGTCCGGCGACGCGCCGTGGTGGGCCAAGCTGCTGGCCGTGTTCTTCGGCCTGTCGGTCGGGGCGGCGATAGCCGATGCGATACACGGACCGCCCGTGGACCCGTGGAGCTGAACGCCGCTGGATACCGGCCGCAAGGGGCGCTGAGCGCTCTGTGGTGCCGCTGGCGTGGTCCTGGTACCCTACCAGGGCCCGGACTGTTACGCGTAAAGGTGGGCGCGCTCCCCGCCGAGCCGAAGGGATACCCTAGTCGTGGTGACGGATAAGCAGATCGAGGTGCTACGGGCGTTCATGGACGCGCGCAGAGCGGACCGGCCGCCCCCGACGTTCCGGGAGCTGTGTGAGCGTTTCGGTTGGAGCTCGACGGGCACGGCGCGTGATCACGTGCAGGCGCTCGGCCGGCAGGCGCTGCTCGAGGACGTGGTCGGTGTGCGGTCGCGGCGCTGGCGGTTGACGCGCCGCGGGGTCCGGATCGCGCAGGACGCGATCGACGCCGAGGTCGGCTGAGGCGCAAGCCGGCACTGCCGTCGCTTCTACCACGCGCCGAGGCACCTCACCACCACTGTGATAGTCTGCGACCGTGAGCGTGCGTGCGCCGCGGGTGGACCAGAAGGTCGTCGACGCGATGTGTCGCCGTTCGCTGGCCTTCTTCGCGAGCGAGAAGCTCATCGGCGATCCAGAACCGCCCTTTTCTGGACGCTTCCTCGTCGCCGAACATCATGAGGCGTGGTCGGACCTCATCTGCAACTACGATCGCGTCTGCATCGAGGCGGCCCGAGGTCACGGAAAGTGCATGACCGGCGACGCGCTGATCCTACGGTCGGACGGCGCGCTGATCCGGCACGACGAGTGGCAAGGCGGCGAGGTCTATGCCTACGTGGGCAAGCAGCAGTTCGAGGCCGTCGAAGCGTCAGCCGCGGAAAGCCAGGGATTACAACCCTGCTTGACCGTGCGTACGCGATCCGGCCGGCAGGTCACCGTGACCACCAACCACCCACTGCTCGTCGAGGGGCGCGGGTGGGTCGAGGCGGCGGACCTCGTCGTCGGAGACTGTGTAGCGGTGCCTGCTGGTCTGTCCGTCAGCGGCAGCGAGCCGCTGCGGTGCCCCTGGACGTTGGGGCTGCTCATCGGCGACGGCTCCCTGCAGTCGACGAGCTCGCCGACAGTGACGACCGCCGACCAGGCCGTCGTCTTCGCGCTTACTGATGAGGTCGAAGCGCAGGGGTGGCACCTGAAGAAGCGAGAACCGCTCGGCTTCGCGCTCATCGCGCCCGGGACGCCGCGCGACTCACGGCCGAAAGCGTGGATTCGCGAGCTGGGCCTCTTGGGTCGGACGTCGCACACAAAGCGCGTTCCGTCAGCAGTGTTCCAGGCCCCACCCGCAGACGTCGCGGCGTTCTTAGCTGGTTACTTCGACGCGGACGGCTCGGTGAACAAGCACGGCGGGGGCGCGCTCGAGTACTACTCGGTGAGCGAGGGTCTGCTCCGCGACGTCCAGCACCTGCTGCTGCGCTTCGGTGTCCGGAGCACGCTGGCGGTCAAGCGCGGACGTTACCGTGGCGCTGCGCACCTGAGCTGGCGGCTGACCATCCGCGGCGGGTACATCCTCCGCTTCGCTGGCGCGATTCGTCCGCGTGGACAGAAGGCCGAAGCGCTTGAAGCGCTTGCGCGCGACCTCGAACCCAAGGTGCGGAGCATCAACTGGAACCAGTGTGCGTACGAGCCGATCGTCGACATCGAGGACGCCGGTGAGCAGGAGGTCTACGCGATCCACGTGCAGGGCCCGGAGAACTACATCGCCAACGACGTGGTGAACCACAACAGCCACTTCTTTACCCTAGCGCTTCCCCTATGGGATGCCTTCCGCGTCAAGTCGGCCGGCCTCGACCCACCGGACTGCGTCATCTTCAGTGCGTCGCAGCGGCAGGCGCAGCGGCTGCTCAAGAAGATCCAGATCCAGCTCGAAACGAACCCGAAGCTCGCGCACCTCCTCCCCGGCGAGCACGAGCGGCAGCAGTGGTCGACGCAAGGCCTCCGGCTCGCCAACGGCTACACGATCAACGCGAGCGGCTACGGCACGAAGGTCCGCGGTGGTCACCCGCGCCTGATCGTGGTCGACGACGGGTTCAACGACAACACGGCCTATTCCGAGCTGGTTCGCGCCAAGGAGATCGACTACTTCTTCCAGGCCATCCGGCCGATGCTGATTCCCGGCGGCAAGATCGCCGTAGTCGGCACGCCGCTGCATCGCCAGGACCTCTACGCGCTGCTGTCGAAGAACCCGCAGTACGAGTTTCGGCGGTACCCTGCCATTCGGGAGTCGGGTCCGCACGAGGGCGGGCCGCTGTGGCCGGAGCTGTACTCGATGGATGACCTCCGCGGCATCGAAGAGGAGATCAAGTCGATCCGCTTCACCCGCGAGTACCTGTGCCAGCCCGTCGCGGATGGCAGCTCCCTGTTCCCCCGACGGCTCTTCGAGGGCGACGGCGTCGAGCAGCCGGACATCAAGCTCGGGATGCCGCTCGAGTTCTGGCAGCGGCTGGGTGTTCAGTTCACGGCCATCGGCGTTGACTTCGGCCTGAGCAGCTCGGTGTCGGCCGACTACACCGTCGTGTGGACTATGGGCCTGGACTCGGCCGGCAACCGCTGGATCATGGACATCTACCGGGAGAAGGGCCTCGAATACACCGAGCAGAAGAAGCTCATCGTGCACGCCGCGAAGCGGTACCAGGCCGACCTGGTCTACGTGGAGAGCAATCAAGCCCAGCGCATCTACGGTGACGAGCTCCGGAACGAGACCGACCTGCCGATCCAGAACCACAACACCGGCGAGAACAAGCACTCGCAGGTGAAGGGGCTCCCGGCGCTCCGCGTGCTGCTTGAGAACAAGAAGTACCGGCTGCCGCTGGGCGATGAGCGCAGCCGGAAGCTCGTCGGCGCCTGGATCGAGGAGATGCAGGGCGTCACGGTGCAGATGGGCAAGGTGGTCAGCCTGGCCGAGCACGACGACCTGCCGATGGCCAACTGGATCTGCGAGCGCGCGTTCGCCGATACGCCCTTCGACTTCAGCTTCGGCGAGGAAGAAGGGGACCGCGAGGCGTTCGACGAGCTGATGCGCGACATCGCGGGCACCGGCGACCCGGCCGACCCCGACTACATCGAGGACGACGCGTTCGTCCTCGGCACGCAGCCGGCTGGACGCGGCCGGCCGCCGACGATCAACGCCCGTGCGGTCGACGGCAACCCCGAGGACGTGTTGCAGAACACGCAGCCCCCGGCTAAGAACACGGGCTACCCGTTCGGCGCGCCCACGGCCGCGCAGATCCTGGGAGGCGGCTTCTGATGCACATCTGTCCTGAAGAGGTCCTCGCGTTCGTAGCGGCGCTGCCGTTCGCGCGCGTCGCGTGGGCTCGGTGGAGAGCGAGGCGCGCATGCCAAAGCTGATGCTGCGGAGGTCCCTGGCTTCGATGCGCGGTGCCACAGGCCTGTCGTTGTCGCCGTTCAACCACGGTGAGCGCACGCCGGGCCAGGTCCCGCGACGCGACGCGGCCTGGACGCTCGCGCCCGAGGCTATGGAGCTGGCGACTGCGCAGGCGGTGCCCGAGGCGCAGCTGCTCCTGCGGCACACGGCGCCGGTGTTCCGGGCGAACGACGTCGCCAAGGGCCTGGGCCTCGATCGCGTGCTGGAGAAGCGGCTCGGCGGTATGGTGAAGGACGCGATGCACAGCGCGGTCAACGAGGCCGTGTTCCGTCAGGACCTGATGGGTCGACTCCGAAGCCAGCAGGGCCTCGAGCCCGAGCGTCGGCGCGCGGTCTTCCAGCGCGCCCTCATGTTCTGGCGAACGCAGGACGGCGGCATGGCGCGCAAACAGTCACAGCGCATGCTCTGCAAGGCCAAGAAGACCGAGGTTCCGGTGTCACCGGCCGTCGAGTCGGCGTCGGCCAAGCTGGGCATCCCGGAGCACAAGGTCCCCGCGCGCGGCCGCGCCGACCCGGTGCAGCAGGTGATGGGCGACAGCAAGCGCGCGCTGCCACCGGGCGCCGTGCGCGTCCATTACAGCAAGACCCGTGGCGGCTACGTGCGCGCCGAGAAGTTGCCCGACGGCTCGTGGAAGATCTTGGGCAAGGTGCACGACAAGGACGGCGGCAGCGCTAAGAAGAAGGACTCGCACCCCGAGCTGCACCCGAAGGACGAGCACCCCAGCTCGCCGCCACCTGGCAAGGAACCTGTCCACACGCGGGACGGCAAGCCGTACCGGCGACACCCGAACCCCCCGATGACCATCGGTAAGGCCGTCGTGTACTCTCGCAGAGGAACGCAAGGAACGGCTTCGGCCGAGGAGAAGAAGAACATGGAACGCGAAGAGCTGTTCAAGGCGATCAAGAACTTCCAGGTGCCGGCGGCCGATGCACCGGCGTCGGACGACGTCAGCAAGGGCGAGAGCATGGAGGGCATGCCGTCGCCTGGCGGCGCCGGCGGCACGATGCAGAAGCTCGACAGCAGCGGTCATGAGAAGGACCCCGAGCAGCAGCTGAAGCCCGGCAAGCCCGAAGGTCACGAGCTCGGCAACGGCAAGGGCTCCGGCGACGGTGGCGGCCTGGGCGGCGCGACCAAGGACGGTGGCGGCATGACCAAGGGTGTCGAGCCGCGCGCCGATCCGCGGGCGAACTTCCCCGTCGCGATGCCGACGGTGCGCGGCGCGCAGTGGACGCAAGGCCCGGACGCCCGTGTGGCGTATAGCTCCGTCGCCGACGAGAAGATCGCCAAGGCGATGGAGGACGGGACGCTGAGCCCTGAGTTCGGGATGCCGGCGCACTCGCCGCTGTACGGCCTGAACAAGTGCGGCAACTGCGCGACCGGCTTCAGCAAGGCGCTGACGGTGTGCCCCGGCTGCGGGACTGACCGCCTCGCCGGGACGAACGTCTCCGGCCCGCGCGTCCAGCTCGCCAAGTCGGTGACGCAGCGGCTGACGCCGCCACCCCCCGGCGACCTGCACTTCGAGGACTAAAGGACCAATCCAGTGGCGGACGACAAAGACAGCGGGTCGTTCCGGCGATCTCTGCTCAGCTTCGCGGCCAAGTCGGCCGCCGCTGGATTGGACCGCCTCGAGGACACGCTCTTCAAGGGCGAGGAGGCCGACATTGGCGGCGCGGCCGAGGCTGGCGGGTCCGGTCCTCCGGGCGCCGCGGCCAACGCATCGGCCACGCAGGGTGCGACCGTCGTCAAGGGACCGCAGGTGCTCGGCGGCCTGCCCCCGGAGATGGGGCAGGCTCCACCGTCGACAGGGCTCCGCGACGCGATGATCTCGAAGGCGCAGGCGAACGGCGCGCTTCCCGGCGAACCGCTCACTGAAGCGCAGGCCATCTACTGGGACCCCTTCGCCCTCGTCGAGCAGCTCGGTTACAAAGAGAAGCCGACCGCCGTCACCTACGGCACGCTGCAGGCGATGGTCTGGCGGCTGCCGATCCTGCGCGCGATCATCAAGACGCGCGTGGACCAGATCGCCGCGTTCTGCTTGCCGCAGCAGCCTCCGCAAGACCCAGGGTTCCGGGTTCGACTGCGCGAGACCAGCCGCACGCCGCAGGTGTACGAGCTTCAAGAGATGCGCCGCATCGAGGAGTGGCTCCTCACGACGGGCGTCGTGCTCGAGGACCGCCGCGAGCGGCACGGGATGGAGTACCTCGTCCGCCAGATCACCAACGACACGCTGATGTACGACCAGCTCAACCTGGAGGTCGTCGGCGATCGTAAGGGCCGGCCGTGCCAGTGGTACGCCGTCGACCCCGCGACCGTGCGCTTCGTCGACTCGGCCAAGCTGGCTCCGGAGCACTCGATGGACGCGCCGTACTGCGTCCAGATCTACGACAACGTCGTCACCGGCGAGTTCACTCGGCGCGAGATGGTGTTCGGCGTCCGGAACCCACGAAGCGACATCCGCTCGCACGGCTACGGCACCAGCGAGACCGAGATGATGGTCAACACCATCACCTACTTGCTGTGGGGCATGGAGTACAACGGGCGACAGTTCTCGCAGGGCTCGATCGCCAAGGGCCTACTCAACATCAAAGGGCCGATGCCCGAGCGCCAGCTCCGCGCGTTTCGCCGGCAGTGGTACCAGATGGTTGCGGGCGTCGAGAACGCCTGGCGCACGCCGATCATCAACGCGGAGGACATGGAGTGGGTCGACCTCAACAAGTCGAACCGCGACATGGAGTTCGGCGCCTGGCTCGACTTCCTGATCAAGATCGCCTGCGCCATCTACGCGATGGACCCGATCGAGGTGAACTTCAAGTACGGCGGCTCAGGCCAGAAGGCGATGTTCGAGGCCGCCAACAAGGTCAAGATCGTCGAGTCGAAGGCCAAGGGCCTGCAGCCGCTGCTGAAGTTCGTCGGCAAGGTGTTCAACGAGAACGTCCTATGGCCGAACACCGAAGACTTCTCGCTCGAGTTCACCGGCTTGTCGCCGATGACGCCGAAGGAGCTCGCCGATCTCGAAACGCAGAAGGTCCGGACGTACGTGATGGTCGACGAGATCCGGGCGATGCACGACATGGCGCCGCTCGCTGACGGGCTCGGCCAGATCATCGACTCGCCGAACTGGATGGAGGCGCGCCGCGAGCTGCTCCTACAAGAGCAGATGGCCGCGGAGCAGGGTGGCGGCGAGAAGAAGCCGGAGTCGTCATCCTCGAGCGCAACGGACTCGAACACGGCGACGCCGGGTACAGCTCCGGGCGGCACGCAGCAGCCGCCACCGGCGGTGACCAAGTCGCTGGCGGACGACTCGACCGTCTGGGACATCAGGCTCTAGGAGGCAACGATGCGCGTCGAACACCAGATCCACGTTCAGATTCACGACGACAGCGACGCGAAGGACGCGTTGTGGGCGCCCGATAAGACGCTGGCCAAAGAGGTCATCACGAACATGCAGCGGATGACCTCCGGCACGTTCCAGATCGCCGCGGCCGCGACGGAGGTGCTCGCGCTCGGCGACATCACCGCGGTGCGCGCGATCTACATCGAGGTCGACGACGACTTCAACGTGGTGTGGAACGGCGGTGACGAGATCTTCAATTACCTACTGGCCGACGCGACCAGCGGCCGCAAGGCGCGTTGCTTCAACGAGATGACCGTGACGGCCTGCTCGATCACCAACCCGGGCGCGGCGGCCATCAACGGCCGCTACGTGGTGTTCGGAGATCCGACGGCCTGATGGGGCGGATCATCAACGATCGAATCTCGCCGCGGCACGTTGAGGCGTGCGTGGACCAGTGCACCGCCGTCGCTTTTCGGCGGCGCGGGCACGACTTCGTCGTGCAGGTCCCGGGTTCCGAGAACACGCCAGCGATGCACACCGTGAAGCCGTCGTGGGACTACACCATCGACGGCCAGTCGCGGATCATGTGCCTGACCATGGACGTGGAGCAGTACATCAACGCGCGACGGCGCACGTTGGAGAAGCACAACGGCACGTTGACCAAGTTCGCGCGGATCTCGCTGCAGTACGGCGACGATCTCAACACGTGGCCCTTTGGGCGCACGAGGTAGCCGATGCACTTTCGTCTTGAAGCTGCGCAAGGTGAGTTGCGGTCGAAGGGTCGGCAGCTGGTCAAGGCGATCGCCGATCGGCTCGTCGAAGAGGACACCGAGCTCGCGAAGGCGCTCCGCGGGCTGGTCGTGCCGATCAAGGCATACGTGACGATTCCGATCCCCGCGCACCTCGCCCTGGACTGGCCGGCAGATGGCCGCGTCGGTGAGGACTCGACGCCCCCGCACTTCACGGTGCTGTACATCGGCGAGATCGAACCCCTGCGCCGCAACGCCGTACTGACCGCCGTGCAAGCGGCCATCGAAGACGTCCCGGGGTTCTCGGCGCAGCTGTCTCGCGGCGTCTCGTGGTTCACGTCGCACGAGGGCAAGGAGATCGCGCATAAGGGCCTGGTGGCTGGTGCGGCCGAGCTGCGCTGGTTGCACGAGCGCGTGCGTGGTGCGGCAGCTGGTGCTGGCTGCGCGATCAAGCACGCGGGCCGCGAGTTCAAGCCGCACTCGACTCTTGGGTACCTCGACGCCCGCGACTACCCGCAGAGCTGGCCCATCCCCGAAGGTTCGTTCGTCGTCGACTCGATCGACGTCGGCTTCTCGGACGGAGACTGCCGGCGCTTCATGCTCGCGGACCCACTGTCCAAGAACGACAGCGACGCGTCGTACAACATCGCGGCCGGCTCCCAGATGGGCGCGCGGGCGGTGGGGCCTGGTGGCTCCGGACCGAACATTGCGTCGTTCTCGCCAGTCCAGCTCAAGCCGCAGACCTCGGAGCGCATGCGCGAGCGCGTGACCGGTCAGGTCCGCACCGACGAGGAGCTCGCCTTCGCGCGGCACGCCATGGACGTGCGCAAGGAGGGCATGAAGCTGATCTGGAACACGCCGGACGCCACGAAGGTGTTCGAGCTGCCGCAGCCGACGCACCGGAGCGACACGGCGCAGAACGCGCTCGACGAGGCGCCGGCGCAAAAGCTCCGGCTCGAGGACAACGCGGACCGGCTACGCGCGGGCTCTGCCGAGTCGGCGCCGAACCACATGGGCCAGAAGCCAGTCGGTCCGGCGCTGATGCTGCCGGCGAGCTACACGAAGTGCGAGCTGCCCGCCGACGCGACGCCGTCTGCGGCGCCGACACTCGGCATGAGCGCTGCGGCCCCGAAGCCGCGGAGCGTCTCGTTGAGCGGACCGCTCGGTGTCGGCGGCACGCACACGGTGAAGAAGCGCGGCATAGGCGAAGTTACACTCGGTCGGACCGAGGTGGGATACACTGTCGCCATGGACGGCTTCGACCTGGTGGAGTTCGCTTCCTTGTCCGCGGCCTGCGATCACGTGTGGGTGCGGACCAAGGGCTACGAAGACGCCGCGTCCTACAAAGCCGCGCTCGGCGTGAACAAGGTGCCCAGCGGAGCTGGATGGAAGTTCTGGGGCCTCAAGCGCAAGAGGGCCGCCTGATGCCCGTGCATGTCCCGACGAAGCTCGTGCTCGACGCCGACAGTCCCGGGGCGATTCGGTGTCCCGGGTGCCGGAACAAGGCGCTGCAGAAGTCGTCGGACGGTGCCCTGACGCTCCGGCCCAAAGGTCCGGTCCGCTTCGAGGACGACCGCTGCTTCATGAAGTGCTTCTACTGCGACCGCTCGATCGAGTTGCCGCTAGCGCTCGCCAAGAGCGAAGACGCTGCGCCGGCGCGCGTCGTGCTCCGCATGCCCGCGCGGCGCTAAAGCGCCCCTGGGGCGCATTGCGCCCAGCTTGACCGGACTCCACTACTACCGTAAGACCAAAGACCAAGGCTCGGTCGGGAAACGTCGTTCGCGCGGCAGATTCCGGGAAGGGGCGCATGTGAGGACCTGGCACGGATCCCCACCTGCGCCCCTTTTCTATTTAACCCCGACCCGGCCTGTGGAGAACGCTGTGGATGAGCTCTGGGACGAACTGGTGAAGGGCATGTCGGGCGACGACACGTTCCGCTACTTCGCGCCGCTCTCGTTCTTCGAGAAGGCCAACGCGCCCAAAGGCGAAGAACGCCGTTTCGGCGGCATCTCCACGACGGACGAGAAGGACCAGGAGGGGGAGAACATCCTCCAACGCGGCCTCGACTTCGACAGCTACTTCATGAAGAAGGGCTGGTTCAACGACAACCACGCCAAGAACGCCGGCGGCATCGTCGGGTACCCGTCCAGCGTCCAGTTCTTCAAGAAGGGCGCGCGACTGCCTGACGGTCAAACGGCCAAGGCGAACCTGCACTGGACCGAGGGCTACTTGCTCAACGGCCACCCGCCCGCCGACGCCATCTGGTCGGCCGGCATGGCCCTGCAGAAGTCCGGTGGGCGCCGAAGTCTTGGGCAGTCCATTGAAGGCAAGGTGCTTCGGCGGTCAGGGCCGAACAACAAGACGATCGCCCGCGCGCTCGTGCGCAACGTGGCCATCACACACTGCCCCGTCAACGTGGGCAGCTCGCTCAACTTCCTCGCCAAAGCGCTCGTCGCAGCCGAAGAGGCCGACGGCGAAGAGAAGCAAGACGGTGACGAGGGCCAGTCCAAGGCGCCGAAGCCAGCGCAGAAGGACGAGAAGATCGCCGCGCTGGCCGTGGGCGCGCCCGGTGGTGACGGCGCCCCGGCGACCGGCCTCGGCGAGCAACCTGGGTCTTCGGCCGGGCGCATCCTCACGGCGCAGTCGCTCGAGGGCGACCTGGTCAACACACTCGCGGAGGGCCGTTCGTCCGCCACACACAAGTCGCTGTCGCGCGGCCAGGCGATGGACCTGATCTTTGCGCGGTTCCCGAGGCTCAGCGCCGCCGAAGCCGGCCGCATGCTCGACCTCACTTACACGATGAAACAGAAGGGGCTTCTAGCGCCATGAAGATGACCAATTGCAAAGGGTGCAACAAGGAGTACCCGGACAACGTGCTCAACGACGGCAAGTGCAAGGGCTGCATGAGCAAGGGTGAGGAGAACACCGTGACTACGGACGAGCTCAAGAAGTCGATGGACAAGATCGAGCAGCTGACCAAGGCCGAGACGCCGGAGGCGCGCAAGCAGGACCTCCTGCAGAAGAGCCTGGACGGCAGCGCCACCGCCGAGGAGTCGGTCGAGCTGGCATCGCTGCTCAAGGGCGAGAAGCCTGCTGGCGCGGACGTCGCCGGCGACCTGACCAAGTCGCTCACCGACGGTGACGACCTGCAGAAGTCGATCGACGTCAGCAGCGCGCTGGCCGACCTGGTCGGCAACCTCGAGAAGGCGCTCGGCTCCGTCGGCGAGCAGATCGAGAAGTCCGCGTCGCACCAAGGCGAGGTCAACCTCGTGCTGGCCAAGGGCCTGCTCGACAGCTGCAAGCTCACGGTCCAGACCAACGATCTGGTGAAGAGCCTGCAGACCGAGATCGAGTCCTACGGCCGCCAGCCGGCCGGACAGCGTCGCTCGGCGAGCACGCCGGCCGACGTGGTCAACAAGTCGCACGGCGGCCAGGCCCCGAGCGAGGACCAGATCACCAAGAGCGACGTCATCGGGCTCATGGAGGCCATGTACGACGAGGGTCGTACGCCGATGGCGCCGTGCGGCGAGGATCTCAACAAGGCCATCGCGAAGATGGAGAGCGTCGGCGACGTCAGCGCTCCCATGATGCGCGACCTGGCCGCGTACCGCTCCAAGCGGATGAACTAAGGCACCGTCGAACACTCGGTTCCAACGGAAGAAGGAAGGAAACACGATGCAAGGTCACAACATGGTGAGCTGGCGCGACTACGAGGGTGCCGACGGTCACGGGCAGGCAACTGTTCAGGACGTCGTCGAGCTCAAGAAGGCGCTGTCCGCAGGCTCTTCGATCAACGCGCCGGCGACCGCTGCCGGAGAGGGCTTCCCGCTCCGCGTCGAGAGCCTCGAGCGTACGCTCAAGAACACCACGTATCGGATGGAGCACATCCGCCTGTGGAAGAACATCCCGAAGGTCCCGGCCTACAACACGGTCGAGGAGTACAACCGGGTGAACGAGTACGGCGCGCACGACCAGGGCGCATTCATCCGAGAGGGTGAGCTTCCTGGCGAGACCGACGCGACGTACGAGCGGGTCTACGCGACGGTGAAGTACCTCGGTACTCTTCGCCGCGTCACCCACGTCATGAGCCTGGTGAAGCCGGCTCACGGCAACGTCATCGCGCAAGAGACCGTCGCTGGTACCATGTACCTGCTCCGTCAGCTCGAGCGCGCGCTGTTCTACGCGGACTCCACGCTGGACACCGACCAGTTCGATGGCTTCGAGGCGCTGATCGCGAACAACGCGCCGGCGACGCACATCATCGACCTGCGCGGAGCCCCGCTCGCCGAGGACAACCTCATCGACGCGGCGCTGACCATCCAGAACGCGCCCGCGTACGGCATCCCGACGCACCTCCACATCAACCCGGCGGTCAAGGCCGATCTCGTGAAGAGCTTCTTCCCGAAGGCGCGCTACGACCTGATGGAGAAGCAGGACGGCATGGTCGGCCTGAACATCAACGGGTTCACCTCGCCGGCCGGCGACGTGCGCTTCGAGCCGAACGTCTTCATCGACGACGGCGGCGTGGTTCCGGGCGCGGCCGTTGGCCCCGCGGCCAACATCCCGGCGACGCCCCTGCTCACCGTGGCTCCGGCCGCGGGCGGCGCAGCGACCGGGCCCTTGTGGCTCGCGGGCACGGGCGACCACGACGTGGGCGCCTACATCTGGCGCATCGTCGCGGTGAACCGCTTCGGCCAGAGCGCGTCTCGTCGGTTCCCCGCGGGCGCGGCGACGTTCACGCCCACGGCGGGCCAGTCGGTCACGATGACCACCACCGATGGTGGTGGCCCGGCCGCGTCGTACTTCAAGGTCTACCGGACCTTGCGGGCGGGCGCGGACCTGACCCAGCGGCTCATCCTGCGGGTGGCCAACGGCGGCGGCGCGGTGCTGATCACGGACCTCAACGCGAGGCTCCCGCGGACCACGACCGGGTTCATGTTCCAACAGGACAACACGAACATGTCGTTCGCGCAGCTCGCGCCGATGATCAAGGTGCCCCTGGCCATCGTCGACACGGCGATTCGCTGGATGCAGCTCATCTACGGAACGCCGAAGCTGTACACGCCGAACCACAACGTCCTCTTCCGGAATATCGGACGCGCCGCCGACTTCGTCGGCACGCCGTAGTCCTCGGGGACGCCGAGCAAGCAGTAGAGCTGGGGGCTGGACGACCGGTCCAGCCCCCAGCGTTTCAGTAAGGAGACCTCGATGGGCGCAGCGAAAGACAAGCACCTGCACGACTTCATCCCGATGCGCGAGCTCGGCATCCGTAACCTCGTTGGCACACACCAACGTGGTCTGGGGATGCAGGTGGCCGTCGGGCAGTACACGGCCCTCGGCGCGGGCGCCGAGACGGTCTCGTTCGGCGACGACCTCGGTCTGCAGGACATGGCCGATACCAACTACGTCGTCGTTTGCACGGCCGACGACGGCGCGATCGCCGCGGGCATCACGCGGACGGTCGACGGGTTCGACACACCAGCTGGCGTGTTCGCGCTCAACGACGTCATCGACGTAGTCGTGGTCGGTCAGATCGAAGGTCATCCGAACCCGTAAGCGAGGTAACGCATGTCGGCCATTGGACTCAGAGGCCACCAACCGCGCGTGCGGCGGTTTGTGGGGGCCGTAGCGCCTGCGGACGCAGCTGCGGCCGTCGTGCGGCGGGACGCGCCGCAGCCCACGAGCTGGCTGCAGATCCGGAACGAGGAGGCGGCTGGAGGGAACCAGCTCCGCGTCTACTTCCTCGAGGCGGACTTCACAGCCAACGCGAATTTCATCGTGATCGAGCCGGCTTCTGAGTACGAAGGTCCGGCTGAGGTGAAGGAGTTCTGGGTGCGGTCCGTGGGCGGCGCGATTGCGGACGCGGTCGCCGTCTTCTACATGCGGAGAGGCTAAGCAATGGGCATCTCGCAATCGCAGGGCGGTGGCGGCACAGCAGCAGAAGTCCTCGACGAAGCCATCGCCGTAGCCGGCAACGACTCGACGCTGAACTTCACGGGCGCAGGCGTTACTGCGACGCAAGACGGCGGCGACCCGAATCAGGTCAACATTGACATCCCAGGCGTTGCTGGCGGAGACCACGGCGTCCTCGTCGGTCTGGGTGACGACGACCATACTCAGTATCTGTTGGCCGACGGTACTCGTGCCTTGACCGGGCCAATGGACTTCGGCGGCGCGGCTCATACGAACGCCGAGAGCTTCGCGCTTGCCAACGCAGCCTGCAGCGGCATCTTCCGCGCGCTCGTCAACGCGATCGAGATCGGCGCGGTCAGCGCGCACAGCGTCCGGCTGATGGTCAGCAACGCGAAGAAGTTCCAGATCAACGCCAGCGTGATGGAGCTGACGAACGTCGGTGTCCGTCACGAGTACGTCGCGTACGGGGCCGGCAACGACACGCTCGCGGTGACGCAGAGCATTGTCGGTAAGACCGGTATCACCGGCGGCGGCGATACAATGACGCTACCAGCTCCAGCGACAGCCGGCGCGGGTTGGATCTGCTCGATCACTGACGAGTCCGGCGGCGCCGGCACCGACCACATCACGGTCGACGTCTCGGGCGGCGCGAACATCTCCGGCCAGGCGTCGGTGGACATCACCGAGGACTACGGGACGCTCAACGTCTACAGCAACGGGTCCGAATACTTCATCAGGTAGGAGAGGCAACGATGGCACGAGACAGAGTCAACATCGGCCGCGCGGTTCGTAGGCCCGTCGCGAACACGATCGACGTCGTCAATGTCACCGCGCAGTTCGACGGCGACATGAACCTGACGAGCCTCGCGGTCTTCTTCACCTTGGAGGGTGACGAGACGGTTTACGAAGGCAGCGCGTTCACGCCCGGCGTGCCGGTCGGCCAGCTCCGCCGCGAAGTCCGGCGCGTCGCGAAGGCCGCAGCCGAGGCGCTCGGATGAGCTACCTCGTACCGGCGCCGCACCAGGTGGTCATCCCGTCGCTGACGGCGTGGACCGGCGTCGCCGAGCGTCTCGTTGGCTCGGTCTACCTCCCCGTGCGCAAGATCCCGATCATCCGCGCGTACTTGGGTGAGGAGACCGCGGCACACGACGCCTCGCTGCGGCTCCGTCGTGACACAGGTGGGGCTGAATTGACGACGCTGACCTCTGGCGCCCTCCCGGCCAACGTGCAGGTTGTCGACGTCACCGTCGCCAACGCCGACTGGTACCACCTGTATCTGCTCACCGATGACGCGGCTGGCGTCTGCATCTGCACGGGCGTGCGCTTCGAGTAGGAGAGATCGATGCCTGATTACGAAAAGAGTTGGACCCTTTCTTGGGACGTCGACGTCACCGGCGCATCGGCTGTGCTCACCGGCGCAGGCTGGGCCATCGCGCTCAAAGACCTGCTGCTCGATACCGCCGAAGCCGATGGCGGCGAGTGGACGATCGAAGGCTGCTCCGACGGGTCTGCTGTGGATGCTACCGATCGCTGGGGCAGCGACACGTCAAAGGTCGTCTGGGATTCGGCCGGCCAGCCGCACTCGTGGATCGAGCTGTCGAAGACGTACCGCGGCACGACCTGGTACCTCATCATCGACTGCGCCAACACCGACGGCGAGACGTTGACCGTGGTGTACAGCCACACGGCTCCGTCCACTGGCGGAACGACCACGAACCGTCCGACTACCGCGGGCGCGTCGGCGTACACGTACACCGACCAGTGCATCAGCCACGTCGGCGGGCAGACGATGTACTTCCACGGCTCTCGAAACGAGGACGGCGGCTTCCTCGTCTCGTCGGGCCGTACTGGACTCGACAAGCTCCCGCTCAACATGGTCTTCGCGACGTTGGAGACGACGCGTACGAACCTGGCCGACCCCTACGCCGTCTGGTTCGGCTTGAAGTACAACGAGGCCGACACGTACGGTCCGTGGGAGCTGAACGACTCCAGCAACGGAATGGCCGACGACACGAACTTCGGGATGTTCGACGAGACGGGTGCGACCGACGCGGATGGCTTCGAGTCGTGTCCTGGCTACACGGCACATACCCACATCACGACCAACCAGTCTGCGTGCGCGCAGTTCCCGATCGGTGGGGACGCAGTTGACGGCTCGTGGCCGACACTCCCGGTCCACGTCTTCAATGGCGACGCTGGGCAATACAGCTTGCGTGGCCGATGGGCCGATGTCTGGCAGACGAGCTTACAAAGTCAGCTCGGCGGTGCCCCGACGGGCGGTCCGTTCACTCACATCGTGACCGGATGGGTGGGCATCCCGAGCGATACGGAGCCGACGCACTAATGGACATGTACGACAACCAACTGTTCGCGAACGCGCCGCTTAACATGCGGCAGTCGTCGCCGAGCGTTCGCATGTTCAACACAGATCCGTCAGGCGGTGGTGGAGCGACGACGACGTACCACCTGCGCGCGTGGGACAGTGGACTCGTGCAGTACGTGACGTGGACGAGCGCGGACACGCCCGATCTCTCGCCAGCGTCCGGAGACACGACGCCGAACTACACCGGGACCCTCTCGGGCCACCACATCAGTTACACGACGTAGGAGTCCCCCTTGCGCTACGACATCGAGCACTTCTGGCAGGTTCCGGATGCGGACGACTATGCGCCGGCGATGGAGCGGGCGCAGCAGTGGATCCCACCGGACGGGCACATCGAGCTGGTCTTCGGGCCGAAGCTCTACCGCTTCAGCAAGAAGGTCGATCTCTACCGCGGCGTCAGCCTCATAGGACTGGAGTCGGTCGTCGGCATCAAGGGCGACGCGACGCCGCAGGGCGGCAACGAGGCTGTCCCGACGCTGCACTTCGACAACAGCACCATCGGCTTCGAGATCCACTTCCCCGGCACGTACGCACCGGAACCGGAAAGCCGCGGCACCGTCACGATGCGCAACCTGGTGCTCCACGGCTCAGGGCACCTGTCCGGGTTGGAGAACCACGGCATCCGCGTCCGAAACCGGCCCGTGCTCGACGGCATCACCGTCCGCCAGTTTGGCGGCGATGGCATCCATGCGTACTGCACGAGCCCCGTTTTGCCTGGAGGCGACGAGAACCCAGGCAACTGCAACCTGATGAAGCTCAACAACGTCAGGTTGTACTTGAATGGTGGCCACGGTCTGTACCTGAACGGAGCGGACTCAAACGGCGGTGTGTTCATCGGGCTCGACGTCAACGCGAACGGGCAGGCGTTGCTCGAGGCCATCCAGATCTACGACTCCAGCTTCCTCGGAAACGTCTACATTGGCTTCCACATTGGCGGAAATCAGTACGGCGGACGCGCAGTCGTCACGGACAACGCGAACGCTCGCTGCTTGTTGTTGGGCTGCTACGTCGAGGGCGTCAAAGGCCTGCACATGGTGCCCCCTTCGATGTCCGTCGGCGGCTTCTGTGGCCCCGAAGAGGGGGCCACTGCGCACATCGACGCGGACCTGAACGGGCTCGTGCGTGTGGAGCCCGGCGTGACGTGCATGAACAGCGCCGGCGACAACGTCATCGAGACGCGTCTCGGCAGCGCAAAGATCGGCAACGTCGCTCTGGAGCTGCTCGTCGATCAATCGGCGACGCAGCGCATCCACTACGCGAGAAAGAACCCCGGTTGGTGGGAGTTCATCGACAGCAATGCAGCCACGTTGATCGCCTTCGCGATCTCAACCAAATTCGCCGAAGAGGGCCGCGGTCAGATCTGGTTCCCGAACGGGCTCTACTTCGGAGGCATCAATAGCCCGCGAGGCAAGCAGACCACGGAGCTGCGCGGCGGCATTGAGGTCGTCGTCACCGAACTGGGCGGCGCAGCGCGAGCTGAAGGGCACGCCACTGCGCCTCCGCACGCTGGCGACTGGGCGCAGGGCGACAAGGTGTGGAACTCCGAGCCTGCTGCCGGCGCTACGCTCGGCTGGATCTGCACGGTCTCCGGAACGCCGGGGACGTGGGCATCGATGGCTGCGATCGGGGACGAGGAGCCCTAGTCCGTGGGGCTCACCAAACCGAACGCGGGTTCTGGTGGGCTCGCGAAGCCTGAAGCGGGCGGCGGAGGCGGCGTGACCGATCACGGCGCCCTGACCGGGCTCGCCGACGACGACCATACTCAGTACGCACTCGCCGACGGGTCACGCGCGTTCACGGCGCCGGTCGGCGGGATCGCGCCAGTCGCGGGCGCCGACTTGGCGACGAAGACCTACGTGGACGGCGTGGTTGTCGCCGGGGCCATTCATGCGGTCCTGGCCATCACCGCCGTCACGGGGACGACGGAGACCTTGGTTGGCGCCGTGAAGCTCCCAGCCAACGCGAACACCTCGATCGCGGCCTGGCTTGGCGAAGAGACCGGCACGTACGATGCGAGCTTACGGATTCGGAAGGCGAGCGACGCGACGGTCCTTGCGACGCTGGCGGCGTCCACTGCAACGCCGGCCGAGGTCACGGCCGCTGGGGTCAACGTCCCGAGCGAGGCTTGGTACGAGCTGTACTTGTACTCCGACAATGCGAGCGGCACGGCGATCTGTACCGGGGTGAACTTCGGGTAATGCCGGAAGCCGCCATCAACGCCCTACAGTCGGTGTGGCCTCTGCTCGTCGCCGCCGTAGCGATCCTGCTCAGCGCCGGTGCCGCGATCGGGTGGTGGCTTGTTCATCACGGCACGGTTGGGCAGGAGGAGCGACTCCGTCGAGAACGCCGCGCCCGCATCCGTGAAGTCTTGGTCGCGTTCGACGTGTCGCCTGACCGCCGAGATGCCTGCGTGGACGCGCTCGAGCGGCTCATGGCATCCTGGGACTAGTCGTGCCGCATCCGTTCATCCACTTCTTCTCGCTCGCGACGAAGCCGACGTACACACAGTCGTCTGTGCCGTTCGTCGGGACGCACGTCATCGTCTCGAACGACGACAGCACGAACCACGCCGAGTTCTCGCTCGACGGCGGCACGACCGTGCATGGGCAGGTCCTCGCCGGCGAGACGCTGGAGCTGGACGATCTCCGCTTCGCGACTGTCGACGTCCGCGACTACGCGAGCGGCTCGGCCGCGACGGTGCGGTGCTGGGTCACCAGCAAGACCGCGCAGCAGCTGTAGCCTCGAGCTCTTCTTGCCGTCCGGACAGAAATGTGACAGCGTCCCTCCGGCGTGTCCGGACGAAAATCCAAGCCGGTCGGCCGCCCTGCGGGCTCTGGCGAGTTCCCTGACCGTGTCGAAGTTCGCGTGCGCGCGGGCGACAAGCGCGAGCTGACCGAGCGCTTCGAGGAAGAGAATGCCGCGCGCTCGCCGCGCTACCGATTCGCCTCCATGGCGTCTTGGATGCGCAGGAAGCTGGGGCTCCGGCCGTGACTCGGCGACTGCTGCTGCACTCCGATTCGCTGTGCGCCGACACGGGGTTCGCGGGCGTCGTGCGCACGATCGTCTCGGAGCTTCGCGATTGGGAGATCGACCAGGTCGGCATCAATCACCCAGACGCGCTCGTCGACCACGACCACGCGCGCATTTACTCGACGCGCGGCCAGAAGGACCACGGTGGCCAGCTCGCGTGCAACCTGTACCTGCAGCGCGACTACGACCTCATGCTCATCGTGCAGGACCTCCACGTCGGCGCGCAGTGGGCCCGCGGGCTCCGCAGCGCCCGCGTGCAGCGTGCTCGCCAGCGGTTGAAGAAGACCCCGATCGTGTTCCTGTTCCCGGTCGACGGACCCATGCTCGGCTTTACCGAGCTGGTAGACCTCGCCGATTGCGCCGTGACCTGCACGCGCTGGGGCCGGCAGATCGTCGGCGACGTCTCCACCGCGCGGGTCCAGGTCGTCCCGCACGACGTGGACGTCGATGCGTTCCGGCCGCTGGGCGACGCAGAACGGGCCCGTCTCCGCCGTAGCGTGTTCAACGTGCGTCCGGACGTACTCACCGTGCTGTCCGTCGCGGTGAACACCATCCGCAAGGATCTGTTCCAAGCGCTGCAGGGCATCGCAGCGCTGAAGGCTCGGCGCGGTCCGGTCGTCAAGGTGCACTTCCACACGTCCGGTGTGCACCAGGGCATGAACCTGCAGCTGATGGCGTCGTCGCTCGGGCTGGTGCAGGGTCTCGACTACCAGATCGCAGACCCGTCTCTGCTGGGCGCACCGCGCGAGATCATCAACGAGCTCTACAACGCGTCCGACGCCGTGCTGTTCACGTCGCGGCGTGAGGGCTGGGGCTTGCCTATGACGGAGGCGATGGCGGCCGGGACGGCTGTCGTCGCGCCGCGCTACGGCCCATTCGAGGAGTTGCTGGGCGACGACCGCGGCTTCCTGCACGAGCCGGCCGGCCTGATCTGGACGGACAAGGAGCACAGGGGTCCGTGCTGGTTGTCCGACCCAGAGGCCGTCGCCGATCAGCTCGAGCTTGTGCTGGAGTGGCGCGGCACCCCCGCGCACCAGCAGCTCCTCGATCGTGCCCGCGCGTACGTGGGCCACTTCGCGCCGACGGTGCTCGCGCCGCGCTGGCGCAAGCTGCTGTACGACGTCGCGGCCGGCCAGGTGCCCGCGGTCGAGGGAGCACTGCAGTGACCTACGACGTCCCGGCACTCGACGTCTCGGGCGTCCCGCCCGTGCGCTTCTCCGCCGACTTCGCCTCGCCCACGGGCTACGCGAACGACGCGCGGATGCTGGCCTACGCGCTCATCCAGGCCGGCGTGGACGTGACGCTCGATGCCATCCCGATGGACCGAGGCTCTGCCGACTACGGACCGGTCGCCGAGGTACTCCGTCCGCACTTCGGGCGCGAGCTGGACACACCGATCCAGATCATGGACACCGTGCCCAATTTCTGGCCGACGTACCGGAAGAAGAGCGCGTATGCGATCGCCCGGCTGGCCTGGGAGACCGACACGACGCCGGCGGACTGGACGCGACTCGCCGAGCGCACGTGCATCGACGAGGTCTGGGCGCCCAGCTCGTTCAACACGAGCGTGCTGTCGGACGGCCTGTCGCTCCCGAGCTTCGTCGTCCCCATGGCGCACGACCTCGACTTCATGGATCAGCACGGCGAGGGGTTGGACCTGCGTGAGCAGGGCATCGCCGACGACGTCTTCGTGTTCCTGTCCGTCGGCACCTGGATCAAGCGGAAGAACTTCGAGGGACTGCTCGCGGCCTACTGCGCGGAGTTCGGACCGGACGAGCCGGTGCACCTGGTCCTCAAGATCAACAGCGGTCGTGTCGATGCGGCCGGCCGCGCGGCGGTCGAGGCCGAAGTCGCGGAGATCCTGATCAGCCTCGGCGCCGATCGCCGGCTGCCTCCGATCACGATCCTGCAGCAGCACCTACCGACCGCCGAGATGATCGGCCTGTACCGCCGGGCGCAGTGCGGCGTGTTCCCGACGCACGGCGAGGGCTGGGGACTGCCGATCAGTGAGATGATGGCCTGCGGCACGTCGTCAATCGTGACCGGCTGGGGCGGCGTGCTCGAGTTCTGCACCGAGGAGACCGCGCACCTGCTGCCGTACCAGCCGACGCCTGTCCGCGGGATGCAGCCGATGCCGTGGTACGACGTCCGCCACAGCTGGGCCGAGCCCGACCTGACCGCGCTCCGCGCCCGCATGCGCGAGGTCGCAGAGAGTCGTGATGCTTGGCAGAAGGTTGGCTGGCAGGCCAAGCGCCATGTTCAGGAGCGGTTCGGTATGCGCGCTGTCGCGCAGCGCATGATCTACCGGCTGCGCGCGATCGCCGCGGAGCACCTCTAGTGCGCGTCGTACTCGCCACCATCGCGCTGAACGAGGCCGAGTTCATCGGTCGCCAGCTGGAGCAGCACCGGAACTGGCCTGGGCTGGTCGGGTGGGTCTGGGTCGAGGGCGCCGCGGAGCACTACGGCCGGCAGCACCCAAAGGCCGTGACCGACGATGGCCGCTCGGTCGACGCGACGTCCCGGCTGCTGGCTGAGGCAGCACAGCGCGACCCCTGCATCCGCTACGTGGCGCACGGCTGGGCGCGCGGGAACGAGCGGGGCATGGGCGGCCAGAAGATCCAGCTCCGCAATGCGTACTGCAAGGTCGCTGACGAGCTCGACGCTGACGTCCTGATCGTCATCGACGCGGACGAGTTCTACTCGAAGGATGACCAGGAGCGGATCTTGGACATCATGGCGACGCGTGGCACCGACTACGACGCGTTCCTCTTCCGCCAGCGACACCTGTGGCGGCCGCCGTCGATGCTCGGGGCCGACTCGACGCTGGAAGTCACCGGCGGCTACTGGGCCGTGCCGCACGTGCGCGTGTGGTGGTACGAGCGGGGCGCCCGGTACCAGAACCACAATCACCTCGCCCTGCCTGGCCAGTGCTACAACCCGAAGCGCTTGTATCGACCGCAGCCCGGCGACCCCGAATGTCTCCACCTCGGCTTCGCCCGCGACCCCCGTCATCGGCTGCGCACGAACGCCTACTACGTCGCGCGCGGTGAGGGGCGCGAGCGGGGCTTCAACCGGCAGCACTACGTCGACTGTCGCGACGCCTGGGCGACGTGGCTGCCCGACACGCAACTGCCGAACGGCGCCAAGGTCGCCGCGTTCGAGGCCGCGCTGCCCGAGGTGCTGCGATGACGAGCTACACGCGCATCGGGCTCGTCGGCTACTGCTGCGCCACAGGGCTCGGCTACGAGAACCGCCGCATGTGGGCCGGCCTACCCGACGTGCACTGGCTCATCTGGCCGCACGACCTGCTCGGCGTCGAGGACCAGGCCGCGCTGGAGCAGTCCTTCGCGGCTGACAACGGCATGCTCAATTACGACGTCGTGTACGCCGAGAGCTCGAACGCGCGGCTGCTCGCTGTCGACGCGTTCCTCGACAGCGTCGACGTGGTCGTCTGCGCCGAGCGGCCGTTCCCGGATGACCTGTTCGCGCGGGCGCGTGCCCGCGGCGTCCGCACTGTTCTACTCGTCAACCCGGAGTGGCGACTCGGTGAGTCGTGGTCCGAGGCGGACGTCGTCATCGCGCGCACGTCGGTCTGCCATCGCGTCGTGCAGCAGGTGACCGGCCGCCGCGACGTCCAGCTCATCCCCTGCCCGCTCGACATCGAGCAGCTGCCCTTCACGCACACGCTCCGAGCAGATTGGGGTCTGTACTCGCATGGGTGGGGCGGCGTGCACGATCGCAAGGGCTGGCCCACGATCCGTGCGCTGCTGCGGGCCGTGCCGACCGCGCCGATCGCCGTGAGGTCGCAACGGGAGCTGCCCGACTCGCCAGTGCCGATTCATCCCGCGGTGGCGACGCCGGCGGACCTGTATGACCCGAACGGTGAGGTCTCGGCGGACGTCGCGATTCAGCCGTCCCGGTTCGAGGGCGTTGGGCTCGCCGTGCTGGAGGCGATGGCCTGCGGCCTGCCCGTGCTCACCACTGACGCCGCGCCGATGAACGAGTACGTGCATGCGGCCTACAAGAATCTCGCGCATTATGCGCTGCTCGAGATCGAGCGCACCGAGCTCGTGCCCATGTGGGCGCCGTGGCCGTCGCATCTCGTGGAGCCGGCGACCGTGGCGCAGGCCATGTCCGAGCTGCAGGCGCACCCCGAGGTCGTCGCCGAGCTGTCGATGCGCGGCCGCGCCTACGTCGTGGCGCATCACGGGCGGCCTGCGTGGGACGCGCTGCGGGAGGCGATCGTCGGATGAGGATTCACGTCGTCACGCACGAAGACATGGACGGGTTCCTGTGGGGCGTGCTCGAGGGCTGGCTCAACAGCGGCGCGTGCGCTGACCACGAGGTCCGCGTGAGCAGCGACCGCACGCTGCTTGGTCCAGCGTCGCCCGACTTCTGGGAGACGCTCCCCCGCACCGACGCGATCCTGTTCTGCGTGACCAGCGCGAAGTCCACGCACGCGCCGCGCGCCTTCGACACCATCGCCAAGCACGACCTGTGGAAGCACGTGGTGCACTCGGACTACGTCCACAACACCAAGCTCAAGTACCCGAAGCTCGCCGAGCGTTGCGGGCGCCTCCTCGTCGGCAAGCGCTTCAAGTACCTGCGCTGCTGCAAGGACTGGGACCACGCCGAGTGGCTCCCGCGCACCGGCATTCAGCAGCGCACGTTGCGGTACGCGCCGCCGTTGCCCTGGTTACAGTGGAAGGACCTGCCGGTCGTCGGCGTCTATCACACATTCAAGGCGGCGCAGAAGCACCGGCTCCCGTGGTTGAAGGCTGCCGCTGAGACGTTGCAGGGCGGCGTGCTCGGCTCGGTCGCGACGCGGCCGTTGCTCGAGCAGCAACCTCTGTTGCAGCGGGTCTACGGCACGCGTCACAGCAGCGACTACTTGGAGCAGGCGTCGCGTGCGCGTATCGGCCTGTACCTCATGGGCGGTACGGCGCTCGGTCACCAGTTCTGGGAGTACGCCGCGCTCGGCTGCGCCATCGTCGCGCAGCACGCGAGTACGCATCCGTTGACGGAAGAGGACACGCAGGAGTGGGAGCACTTCAGCGAGGCTCGCGGTGAGTCGCTGGTCGAGGGCGAGGACTTCGTCTACTTCAAGACGGAGGACGAGCTGCGGTCGGTGCTCGCCGAGCTGCACCACGACCCGGAGCGCTGCGCGCTGATGGCGAAGCGTGTCCGGCGCAAGACGCAGCCGTTCTGCAGCATCGCTCGCAGCTTGCATGTGCTGCGGGCACTGCAGGGGGTGTCACGATGAATTGGCGTCGTGCAGAGATCGTAGACAGGAACACGATTCACTGGAGCGCGCCGACCAGCGTGTCGGTCCCCGCGCTGCGCACGCGGGAAGGTAACAGGACTATCCAGGTCGTGCCCGCGAAGGTCCGCAGCACGACAGACGACGGTCCGCCTGTCGTGCTCCTGCCGCTGTACGAACGCGTGACGCATTATCACGGCATGATCAGGAACCAACTGCTGCGTATCGCTGCAGAGTTGCGTGTGCGCCAGCGTACCTTCCGTGTGCTCATTCCCGGCTACGCGCGTTCAACGATTCCCGTGATGCCCACGCCGCGTGGGCCTGAGTTGCCGATGCTGCAGCATGTTGAGGCACTGACGGGGCACGCGCCGTTGTTCTTGGATGACCTGCCGGCCGGCACGACGTTCGGGCGCTTTGCCGTAGCTGCAGCACCCACGGCGGAGATGGAGTCTCGTGCACTCCTGGGTCCCTGCGCGCTCGAGGCGGCCGCACCTTTAATGGAGCTGCGCAAGCGCACGCGCGCGCATCTCGGACTACCACAGGGTCCTGCGTGGTCGCGGGACGTCCGCCCGGTTGCCGTCGTGCTCGACCGGGCTGATCGACGCTGTCCCGTGCCGGAAGATGCGGCGTGGCTCGACGCGACGCTTGCAGGCGCGGGGTTCGACGTTGAGCACATCGAGCCACTGGCTGTGGAGTTTGCTTTACGGATAGCGACCTTTGCTCGCGCGGCGCTATTTATCAGTGTGCACGGCGCTGGGACAGCCAACCTCATGTGGCAGAACGCCGGCGCGGTCGCCATCGAGCTGACGACTTGGGAAGGGCGATCGGCGATCTACCGAAATGCGGCCGTGCTCGCAGGCGTGCACTTCTTCACGAGCGAGGCGGTGGAGCCTCCGCGGCGCGAGGACTGGCCGACCACGTATCGCGACCGGGCCAACCCCGCTGTCCAAAAAGCCGTGCGTGCTGGCGTGGATTCTGGCAAGCCCGTCGCTGAGTGGCCTGTGCGGAACGCGCGGCTGTGGATTAGTACCAGCTCGCCGCTACGGCTCGACCGCTCACGTCTGCGCCTGCAGATTGAAGAGGCTCGATCCCGGCTCGGGCTCCGAGACCTTCTAGGGCCGTGGGGCCGAAGCAGCCAGCCCGCAGACCGCTGGCTGACCGTCCCGCCGGGGGCGAAATGACGCCGCCTATCGACGCCGTGCCGTGGTTCGCGCAAGGTGCCGTGGAGTATCTCGATGCGATCCTCTCTGCGCACGAGCCCGCGCCGCGCGTACTCGAGTTCGGCGCTGGCGGTTCCAGCGTTTGGCTCGCATCACGCTGCGCACGTCTCATCTCCATCGAGAGCTCAGCCGCGTGGGCGGACAGCGTACGCGACGGCCTCAAGCTGCTCGGGGCCGACCATGCCACCGTGCTGTTAGTCGAAGCAGACGACCCCGCAGACTTCGACCCGGCCTACCGCGGCGTACGTGACCACTCGTACCGTGCCTATGTAACGGCAGGTCGGCAGGCCGTCGACGCGCAACTTGATGGACGGGTCGACCTGCTCCTCGTGGACGGGCGCGCGCGGGTTGCCTGCGTCCGTGATTGCGCTGCGCTAGTTCGACCTGGCGGGACGCTGCTCCTCGACAACGCGGATCGACGGCGCTACGCGCCTGCGATCTCGTTCCTAGCAAGTGCAGGCTGGCAACGGATGGCGCAGTTCACCGCGAGCTTTGGCCGCGCGCCGGTGACTGAATTTTGGGTGCGGCCGGAGGGTGCAAGATGACAACGCCGATGAACAAGAAGATCCAGGCCACCAAAGCAGCAATGGCTCATGTTTCGGGCTACGCAGACATCAACACGTTTGTCGAGACGGGGACGGCGTTCGCCACAACCACGGTAGCTGCGTTGGAGATCTTCACCGAGGTGCACTCCATCGATTTGTCGCCCGAGTTGCACAAGCGCGCGGTGGAGCAGCACGGCGACCGTGCCGGTTTGACCTTCCACTTCGGCGACAGCGCTGAGGTCTTGCCACGAGTGCTAGCGGGGATCGACCGACCTGTAGTGGTGCTCCTCGACGCGCACTACTGCCTGGGTTTCGGAGGGAAGGCCGCGAAGAAGACCTTCCCGTTGTGGGCCGAGCTGGACGTGTTCAAAGCGCGTAAGCACGCGGACCTCGTGCTCGTCGATGACATCCACACGTTCGGCCGTGACCGGCAGGACATCCGCGTGACCAACGGTGTTGAGTGGGAGGGCGTGACGCCGCAGGCGCTCGTCAAGCACATGGGCGATCGGCTCGTAGCGCACGCGCCGTTTCGCGACCAGTACGCGCTGTACCTCAGCGCGGAGTAGACCGCTTGCTAGTTGCACCCGTCACAGATGGACAGCTTGCGCCGGCCGCCCTGCGCGCGCGTCGTCTGGTACAGCTCGCTGTTGACGATCTTCAGCAGACTGCCGACCTCCACGACGTTGCCGAGCTCCAACTCGTAGTTCATGTCGTGGCAGCAGATGGTGACGTTGCCGTGTGGGCTGATCGACGGGCGTCTGGCATGTCGGCAGCCGCCGCGATTGCTGACCAGTCGCTGCTTGCCGTTGACGTTCTTGGCGGTCACGCGCGCGCGCCAGATGCGGTTCGTCGGCAGCGCGGTCAGCGCCTCCTCATGCTGCTCCTCGGTCATCGCGCCGATCTTGTAGAGGCCCAGCTGCTTCGGGCGCCACTGCGGCAAGCCGTAGGCTGCGAGCTGCTTGCCCAGTGCATCGAGCTCGTGCTCGTTCCACGCGGTGACGATCGACGCTCCCGTGGTGAACAGCCCTGGTGTGCTGTTGCGTCCGCCCAGCTGCTCGTCGCGCCGTGTGACGATCGCGCCGAGCGCCTGCAGGTTTTGCTTCTGCTGGCTGAGGTTGATCCGGCCTGCGATCTTGAGCGCCGATTCCTTCTCCAGCGAGTCGACCTCGTACACGATGCGGAGCTGGTGGCCGTGCGACTTGAACATGTCGGCCAGTGCCTCGATCCGCTCCCAGTCGACGGACACGGCAAGTTTGCTTGCGATCTCCGCCGTCATGCCGCGACTGGCGACGTGCTCCAGCAACTCGTAGATGTCGGGGTGCGCGAAGGACTCGCCGGCCTGGTAGACGATGGCGCGACCGAAACCTTCAGCCTGCATGATGTCGATGATCTGCTTGAACATCGGCGTGGGCATGACGGCGTTGGTTCCGGTTTGCCAACGCTGGTGGTGGCAATACACACAGCGATGCGGGCAGATGGAACAGACATCGACCAGGCTGGTCTTCGGGCGCCAGGGGTACTGTTCGGTGGACACGCGGCCGACTGTAGCACGCAGGTGTTCGCATGATCCGCTACGCCGAAAAGGTCGGGCGCGCTGTGTCTCTACGACGCTGCGTCCCCGAGCTGCTCACGGCCGGCGAGCGCTCCGTCCTGTACGTCGGCGCGCGGGCGTCGCGGACCGAGTTCGCGGCGGAGCTGGCCGCGGCCGGCGCGGTCATCGACGTGCTCGAGGTCTGGGAGCAGAACGTCAACGACCTGCGCGCTGCGGCGCCCCCGTGGCTGCGGCACGTGTTCCACCACGACGTCCGCAACGTCGACCTGCTCCCGCTACCGCACTACGACGTGGTCTTCTGGTGGCACGGTCCGGAGCACGTCACGCGACTCGAAGCGCAGCGCACGGCAATGAAGCTCAGGCGCATCGCCGACCTCGTGGTGCTCGGCTGTCCGTGGGGCGACTATCCACAGGGCGCGCTCGGCGGCAACCCGTTCGAAGTACACCGGTGGGCGCCCGAGCCTGAAGAGTTCGAGGCGCTCGGCTTCGACGTCGAAGTGCTGCCGCCGAAGGGGCGCGGCGGGAACATCCTGTCGTGGTGGCGGAACCCGAGGAGTATCCAGCCATGAGTTACGAACCGCTGACCTACTGGACACAACGCACACGCAAGCTGCTGGACACCGGCGACCCTGCGCTCGTGCATCGCGATCGGAGCCTCGACGTCGACGCCGCGACGCTCGGCTGGCTACGTGCCCAGCTCAATGAGCGCGCGACTCGACCGACGCTGCTCGAGGTCGGGTGCGGCTTCGGCCGCTGGGCCAAACTGCTACGACGCAGTTACTCACAGTACATCGGCGTCGACATCGTGCAGGCGCGCATCGATGCAGCATTGGCTGCGTACGACGACGTCGCCCTGGACTTCATGGTGGTGTCGGCCAGCGGGACCTGGGATGTTCAGGCGCCTGCTGGCATCATCCCCGTCGACGTCGTCATGTCGATCACGGTGCTGCAGCACCTCGACTTCGATACGACTGTGCGTGTGCTGCAGTCGATGTCCCGGCACCTGAAGCTTGGTGGCACTGCACTGCTCGCGGAGTGGCGACTGTTCGATAAGCCGCAAGCAGAGTTGCAGCCGGCGCCAGAGCAGCACATGTTCCCGAAGTCGATCCAAGCGCTCCGCGTCGCTGTGCCGGAGTTCAGCTGGTCCGGTCGCCAGGGTCGCTTCGTGTTGGAGAAGAGGGAGGGCTCGCCCGCATGAAGATCGTCAGCGTCTGCCGCACTTACCCGACGCAACGACCTGGTGGGATGCCGCATGTCACGCAGGACCGCGCAAGAGCACTTGCGGCGGCCGGCCACGACGTCACGGTCGTCACGACGGGGCTGAAGAACGGCCAGTACGATACGGCCGGCCGGTACGACATGAACGACGAGGGCGTGCGCGTCGTGCACGCGGCCTGCCCTCCGCAGGCGTACACGCAGCTGTTCGCCGAGCGCTGCAAGTGGGAGTGCCGCGACGTCAAGCCAGACGTGTTGCACCTCGACAGCTTCGACCGGGAGCGGCCGTGGTGGGTGGGCATCGCGCCACGCACCGTGGTCACGATGCACGGCTTCGGTGTCGGCGCGATGCTTACGGCATGGAACCGATTTCTCGGACGCGCGTCGACCGCGCCCGCGCCGAGCTGGGCCGCGCTGCGCGATGAGGCTGAGGTGCTGCAGACGTTCGACCGCGTCCTAGCGATCTCGGAGCACGAGCAGTGGATGCTGTCGGACGTGTACAACCTGCAGGACCGCGTGCGTCTCGTACCGAATCCCATCGCAGATGCGTTCTTCGTCGAGCCGCGGCTGTGCCTGCCCACCTCGACTGCGCCGTTCGTGTGCATCGGGAACCCGGGCACGAGCGGCAACCGCGACTTCGGCCGCGTCCGCGACGCCGCGAAGGCGGCCGGCATCCCGCTCGAGATCGTTACTGGCGTGAGTCGTGACGCCATCCCCGAGATCCTGGACGAGAGTCGCGGGCTCGTGTTGCCGACGCTCTGGTCGCAGGGCTACGACCTCGCCGTCGCCGAGGCGCTCGCGCGCCGACGCCCCGTCATCGTGTCGGGGACCGGCTCGTACTGGCATCTGCGCGCGCCGTACATCCGCATCGTCCCGCGCGCGTGCTCGCCTGACGTACTTGTTGAGGCGCTCCGAGAGCCGCTACCCGAGGTGCCGTCCAATGCGGCCTACACGCACCGCAGCGCGGTGCACGTCGAGCGCTGGGAGGCCGCCATTGCCTGACCGTGCCATTGTCGTCTTCGGCCACGACCGGCCTGCTCTGCTCCGGCGTGTGCTCGCGCAGGTGCCCGAGCTCGACGCCGCTAACGAGTTCGACCTGTGGTGCTTCATCGACGGGCCGCGGGACGACGGTGCTTCAGTGGCGCTCGTGCGTCAGTGCGAGGCCGTGGCGCGTCGAGCCGTGCCGGCAGGGCGCCTCGTCGTGCGCGGCAAGAATCTCGGTGTCGGCCTGCACCAGACTGGCGCGCGGCGCTTCCTGTTCGAGGAGCAAGGCTACGACGAGGTGATTCAGGCCGAAGACGACGTCGAGCTCGCGCCGTGCGCGCTCACAGCGCTAGGCGCGCTGCACCATGCGCGGCCGGGCCTGATCGGGCACAGCTTCATGGACACGCGCTCGCATGACGACAAGCTGCGCGCGCTGCACGACGTTCGTCCGGGGACCGCGCTGGTCTGCGCGCTGATCACTGGCGCGGTGTACGACGCGACGGCCGAGGTCATGGACACGTACGCCGAGCGGTTCCTCATGCCGCTGCACCAGCGCGGGCGCGCGTACAAGTGGCGCGACGATGACGCCATCCGCGCGTTCCTGTCAGACCTCGTCGGGTTCGACGTCACACCGCTGTACCCGACGAGCCAGGACGCAACCCTGCTTGCTGCGTGCGTCGCGGCCGGCGTGCCGACCTGGTCGCCGACCGTGAACCACATCCGGCACGTCGTGGACACCGGCGAGCACGTGCTGCCCAGCTCGCGCGTCGGTGTCGCCTGTCGAGAGACCAAGCTGCATAAACTCCCGGGCGCGGCCGTAGTCACCGCGCTGTCCGACCCGCGGATGGACGACACGTCGCCGCCGCTGGGCAGCTCGCGCAGTTACCCAGCAGCAAGCCTGCTGCGGCTGTACACGGAGGCGCGGCCGAAGACCGCCATCCAGTACGGCATCACGCCCGCGACGCCTGCGCTGCTCGGGTTGACCGAGGGCGAGCTTCACACGGCCGAGGTCGAGCGGGCGTGGCTGGAACGTGTTGCGTTTGACGTGGCCGCGACAGCCTTCCGCGAGCGCTGGCGTCCGTACGGGCACCGCCCATTCGCGGCCGTCGCGCGCCTCGACGACGCGCTCGCGCTGACGCCGGGCTTGCCTGCTGCGGCGGACCTGGTGCTCGTGAACGCGCCGGCCGGTGGCGCGAGCGCTCGAGCAGGCGCGCGTCGAGTGGCGCCCGGTGGGTTGCTGCTGATCGATGACCCGCACGCGCGCCCGCCTACAGGGAACTGGCAGCGTGTCGAAGCAGACGGCGCCGCGGCGTTCCGTCGAGGAGGTACGACATGAACAACGTGGACGAGGGCGGACGGCGGCTGGCCGAGGGACTCCGGAAACAGCGCAGAGCGGAAGCCGCTGTCCGTCGACGCGCAGCCGCCAAGGCGCGGCCGCCGGCGCCCCCGCCGGACGCCGAGCAGGTCGTCGCGGTAGCAGCCGAGGACATGGCGCGGTTCGCCGAGCTGCACCAGCAGTCGCAGACCGAGCGCCTGCGCTTCGCGGACATGGCGGCGCAGGCGATGCAACAGCTCGCGCCCCAGCTCGTGACAATGGGCACGGCGAACAAGGACGTCCGGGAGGCGATCGAGCACCTCGCGGAGAAGTACCAGATCGCGCCCAAGGTGGAGGGTACGGACGCTGTGTGGGAGCTGCTGCCATCCAAGGGCGGCTTCGTACGCCGCGAAGACGTGCCGGCCGAGACCGTGCCCACCGCCGAGGTCCCCGCTGCTGACCCCGAGCCCGACCCGGACAAGATGCACGGGGCCGGCGACGGGCAAGGCGGCTCTGATTACTGATGTGATAGGCTAGGCTCGCCGTGTCAGGGCCGGCCGTACTCAACTTCGTCGTCCAGAACCTGCGGGCCGTCCGCCAGTTCTACGACGAGATCCGCGTACACCGCTCCACGACAGGCCGCAACGGCGCCTACGCCGAGGTCACGGGCGCCGGCGCCGCGGAGTACCCGCGCATCCCGCTCCGGGACGACCGAATCGTCTACGAGTTTGCCCACCGCCAGGGCGACCCCACGGACTGGTACCGGATCACCTACAGCCTCTCCACCGACAACACGGTGGAGTCGTCGACGTGCGACCCCATCCGCGCCGATCTCGAGCAGGTGCGGGACGTCATTACCGCGCAGGAGATCAAGACCAATTACCTGTTCGGGCTCGACCTGACGGACGACTTCGGCAACGAACTGCCCGACAGCGTCTTCGAGTGGTACGCGCTGGCCGCGGTGGACCTGCTGGAGTCGCAGATCGACACGGCCATCCGCACGAGGGTCATCGACAGCTCCGCGACGGATGGCGGCATCTCCACACCGGGCGACGAGTTCCACGACTTCTTGGTGCAGGAGTACTACAAGTTCATCTGGCTGCAGGTGGACCGGTACCCAATCATCAGCGTGGACCGCCTGCGCCTGGTGCTGCCGAACGGCCAAGAGGTCATCAACTTCGACCCGAGCTGGTTCAAGGTGAACAGCGCCAAGGGCCAGATCATGATCATCCCGAGCTCGGGCTCGGTCGCGACGATCACGCTTGGGCAGTCCGGTGCGTGGCTCCCGCTGGTGTACGGCTGGACGGACTTCATTCCGGAGGTCTTCGAGATCCGCTACACCGCCGGCCACGCCAACGGCGTGCCGGCCGCGCTCAAGAACCTCGTCGGCAAGATGGCCGCGATCGGCCCGCTGGCGATTCTCGGTGACCTGATCATCGGGGCCGGTATCGCCGAGCAGAACATCTCGATGGACGGGCTCATGCAGGGCGTCCGCAGCACCGCGTCGGCGACCAACTCCGGCTTCGGTGCACGCGTCCGGCAATACCTCGCCGAGATCAAGCAGGAGCGCAAAGACCTCTACCGCTACTACCGCGGTATCCCGATGCAGGTGGCGTGATGGCGGCGGCCTCGGACGTCGTTGGGCTGCCGTACAAGCTCAACCCGCGGGTGGACTTCGACATCACGCGGTTCGAGAAGCTCATCGAGCGGAGCCCGCGCTTCGTTTGGGAGCGCAGCTCGTTGTGCCCGTGCGCGGACAACAACACGCAGACGCAGCAAGCCGACGCGACCTGCGCGCTGTGCAACGGGACCGGCTACTTCTGGTTCGGCCCCAACGGCTACGTCGTGGACGAGGACATCGTCGGCGAGCTCACTCAGGCACAGAAGAGTGTGCAGTCCCGCAATGGCGGCGCGGTCATCCGCGGCTTCATGGCCAGCTCTCAGATGATGCAGACGGGTCGCGATCGGCTCGGTGTGTGGTTCTGGGGTCAGATGCGCGTTACCGTGCGGCCCGAGAACAAGCTCGGGTACTACGACCGCCTCATCAACCTCGACGAGTCCATCGTGTTCACCGAGACGCTGGCGTTGGACGGCACCGCGACGTCCCAGCTCCGCTACCCAGCCATCGACGTGTACGAGCTGCGCAGCCTCACGACGCGCTACACATGCGGCGTACACTTTGACCTCGTCGACGGGGACGTCTCGTGGCTCGGCGGACAGGAGCCCGACGCCGACACGCGCGTCGCGGTGCACTACCTCTGCCACCCCGCGTGGATCGTCATCAACTTCCCACACGTCGACCGCGCGTCGACCACGCGCGCGAAGACGCGGACCGCAGCTGGGCAGCCGTCGCCGCCGCCAGTGCCGCAGTCGCTGCCAGTGCAGGCCGACGTGAAGCTCGAGTTCGAGCGGGAGGGCGACTGATGCTGGACACTGGGGAGGGCGACTGATGCTGGACATCAGCTTCGATGGCGGACCGCGCTACGCCGACAGCATGGAAGAGGCCACGACCGGTGTGCGTCGGGACATCCTCGAGAGTGTCGGCCGCGAGCTGCGCGAGCGCTGGGTGCAGATGGTCGAGCGCGAGGTCTCGCCAGAGATCGCCGCGATCTACGTCGAGGCGATCTCCGAGCCGATCATCATCGGCGACAGTGTGTCCGTGGAGCTGAACGAGGACCACCACGTCGTCGTCCGCACCGTCGAGCACGGCCAGCGAAGCGCGGACCTCAAGGAGTCGTTGCTCCGCTCGCCCAAGGCCAAGGTCTCCAAGGAGGGCAACCGGTACATCGACGTCCCGCTGGTCTACAAGGACCCGCGCATGGTCGCGCAGCGGCGCGTCTTCCCGTCTCAGCTGCTCCCGTTGTTCCGGGCGGCCAAGGACCCGCGTGCGACCATCATCCCGCGCAATGCGGACCACGGGCTCGCGCGGCTCCGCAAGGACCCGCCAGAGTGGAAGAAGCGCCACAACACGCCGATGAACCGCTTCCAGGGTGTGAAGTTCCGGCGCGTCTCGGACAAGAGCACCAGCTGGATCTCGCAGACCACGTCGGCGCACAACTTCGCTGATCGCATGCAGCACGTCGTGGCCCAGGTCGTCGACAGCGCGATCGACAAGGAGCTGAAGAGGGGCCGCCTCGCATGATCGAACGGTTCATCTACACCGCGCTCGCCGACGGCATCGCCGAGCTCACCGACGAACCCGTCCGCCTCGAGCGCATCTTCGACTTCTTCCAAGGGCTCGACGACGAGGAGGTCGCCAAGATCCGGACGTACTTCGCGAGCGACCCGCCGAACGTCATCCACAACTTCCCGCGGGAGAACAGCCCGTTCCCGCTGTACGCCATCGTCCTCAAGAACGAGTCGGAGCCGACCAAGTTCCTCGGCGACTTCGCCGGCCAGATCACCGATCTAGACCTGGAGGCGTACGAGGGCTTCGAAGCCGACGGCGTCGACGGCTCCGAGGTGTTCGGCTCCATCTACCAGCACGCGTTCAACATCATGGTGTACGCGAAGCACCCTGATGTGTGCATCTGGTACTACCACATCGCCAAGTACCTCATGACGCGCGCGCGCGCCTTCTTCGTGGACTGCGGCCTGTTCGACATGGAGCTGGGCGGCCAGGACGTGGCGCCCGATCCTCGCTACACGCCGGCCTTCCTGTTCGCGCGCACCCTGCGCTTCTCCTGCCAACGCCAGTTCGAGGTCGTGGGCGAGCCCGCAGCGTCCGACGCCGAGGGCGGTGGCCGCGTCCGGGCGGTGGCCGGCATTCACGTCGCCGGCGGCTCGAACACCACCGCTGACGGCGACGACCCGGTGCCCGGGGTCAAGACACTCGTCACGCCCTACAATACAGAGTAAAAGGGAGGGGACGTGGCTACGAGACGAACCAGACGACGAGCTCCGTCGAAGCCGGTCACGCCCGAAGTGGCACCAGCGCCGGTCGCGCCGCCCGAGCCCGAGCTCCCCCGCGTCAAGCTCGTCGTGTTCACCCAGAACTCCGGCGTCCACCCGGTCCGCATGGCCGGCTTCATCCGCAAGATGAAGGGGATCAAGCCCGAGCGGCGAACGATGGTAGAGTGGCGGCAGACGTATGAGGCGTTCCTACGCGCCCCCATCGTAGGATAGAGGTACTGAGAGATGACGGCGACCACGATCTTCTTCGACGGACGACTGACGGCGGTTCCCGGTGTCGAGACGCGCGTGGACGCGTCTGCGCTCGAGCAGGTGGGACTGGGCGCGAGCGGCGTGGTGGGGCTCATCGGCACAGCCGTGGGCGGCCGGCCCGTCAGCTCCTCGATTACCCTCGACCAGTTCATCCAACTGAACAGTCCGCGAGCAGCTCGGGACACCTTCCGCAGCGGCGACTTGCGCGAGGCGTGCTCGATCGCGTTCGAGCCCTCGACCGACGCGGCCATCCCGGGCGGCGCGCAGTCGATCATCGCGATGAAGGTCAACCAGGCCACGCAGTCCACGCTGGTCCTGTCGAACGGCATCGGTGATGCGCTCACCTTGACCTCCGAGGACTGGGGCGCGTTCACCGAGCAGATCAGCGTCTCGGTCGCCACTGCCAGCGCAGGCGCCTTCGGGCGGCTGCTCACCGTCGTCTTCGAAGCGACGACCGAGTCCGGCGACGGCGTCGGGCAGGTCGACAGCACACTCACCGGCGAAGAGACGGCGATGTTCCAGCTCGACTACGAGCCCACTACGGGCGAGGGCGGCTGGGAGACGATGACAGCCGATGCGCTGCCCGCCGGCACCGTGCGCTGCTACGGCACGCGCGAGGACGAAGGGCAGTCGGACGAGGTCGCCGACGTAGCGCCTGGCGCATTCCCTGCGACCATCGAGGCGGTCTCGTCGGCCGCCGGCGACACCACGCAGACCGTCACGGTGTACGGGCTCGACAACTCGGTGACGCCCGTAGCGATCACCGAGACCCTCCAGCTCAACGGCGTGGTCGCGTCGCCGGCGAGCGCGCAGACCTTCAGCAAGGTCCTCGGCGCGACCATGAGCGCGGCGGCCGTGGGGACCGTCACGGTGGACGTCTCCGGCGGCGGTGCGACCTGCGTGTCGTTCGGGATCGGCGTGACCGCTCGAGGCGTGACGCAACCTTCGGGCATGTTCGTCGGCAACGCCGCGATCGTGCTGACCACGAACGACGCGACGCCGAATCGTGACGGCGCGACGGCCACGGCTGACGTGGTGGTGAGCGGGCTGGCCGCCAATGGCGCGGCGCAGGTTGTCCGCGTGCAGGTCAACGCACAGACCTTCATCCTGTCGAGCGTCACGTGGTCGCGCATCGACCTCGTCGCCTACGGCGAGATCGATCAGGCAACCGGCGTGGACACCACGATCCACGCCATCGCAGCCCAGACGAACAGCGCGCACGACACGCTGACGAAGGTGCAGGACTACTTCAACGCCCGGCAGGTCGACAACCCGACCCTCGGTGCGCAGGAGTACGGCTTCACGTTCACGATGCGGTCGGCGAGCACGGGTCTCGACCCGGCGCTGCTCGACTGGACGAACACGCCGACGAACATCTTCAACCAGACCACGCACGCCGGCTTCAGCGCCGTGCTCAACGCGATGGTCAACTACTACAACACGAGCTCGGACCTCGTGACGGCGGTCCGGACCGCGTTCACCGCGAAGGTGTACACGCTGCAGGTGCTGACCAACGCAGCGGGCAGTTGGGTCGTCAACGTCGACGGCACAGCCGTGACTGGCGCGGGTGGGGCCGATGCAGACGCGACGGCTGCGGCCATCGTCGCGGCGATCAACACGCACCCGACGGTCTCGCAGCTCGTCACGGCCGTGGCGACCAGCACCGCCGGCGGCTTCACGATCACCGGCGACACAGCGCGGACTGCGCCGGGCTACGTCGTCACCGTGGATGCCGCGCCCGGCGTCGGCGCGTGGGGTGCAGCGACGCCGGCGCTGACGACGGCACAGGCCGGTAGCGGCCAGGCGCCGGACAACGTCACGAACCAGTTCCTCGCGGGTGGCAGCGAGGGCGCTGCGACCTTCGACGACTACCAGGAGGCGCTCGACCAGCTCCGCAAGGTGGACTGCAACACCATCGTGGTGCTCACGGGCGATCCGTCCGTGCACCTCGCGCTCGAGGCGCACTGCGCGTACATGGGCGGCGCCGGCAAGTCGGAGCGCGACGGCATCGTGGGTTTGTCTGCCTTGGACGCGAGTGAGGACCCGACCGGCGTGCTGCCGGCCAAGGCGAGCATCAAGTCGCAGATCCTCTCGATCAACTCCCGACACGTCCGGGCCTGCGCGCAGACCATCGACCGCCCGAACACGGCGGGCGTCTCGACGACGTTCATGCCCTGGTTCCAGGCCGTGGGCGCTGCGGGCATGCAGGCCGGCTCGCCGGTGGGCACCAGCCTCACCCGCAAGACCATGAAGGTCACGTCGCTCGGGCAGGACAGCTCGTGGGACCCGGTCGAGGACGCGCACGAGATGATCCTCTCGGGGCTGTGGTTCATGGAGGCGCACCGGACCGGTCGGCGCTGCGTCCGGAACATCACGACGTACCTGCAGTCGGTCAACCTGGCCTTCGTCGAGGCGTCGGTGAACGAGGCAGTGAACTTCACCGTGTTCAACTTCCGGAACGCCATGGAGACGGTGGTCGGGGAGCCAGGCTTCGCGGGCACGCTGGCGGCCGGCAAGAGCGCGGCGCAGACCATCCTCAACCTGCTGCTGCGAGAGGGCACCATCGTCCAGTGGCGGGCGCTCTCGCTGACGCTCGCGGCGGATGTGATGGACGTGAGCGTGGAGGTCGCGCCCATCATCCCGGTCAACTTCGTCCGGGCAACGGTCCACCTGGTCACGTTGTCCCAGGCGGCGTAAGGAGTAGTTCATGGCGGCACCGGCTTCACAACGCGCAGGCATCACGAAGGGCAAAGTCGCCACCGGCGCACGCGTCCACCTGGCGATCAAGCAGAAGCCGGTGGGCTACGCGACGATTGCTTCGTACAGCGAGACGATCGGCTACGACCCCGTGGCCGTGCTCGACCAGATGGAGATCGCCGAGCACGTGCCGGTCAGCTACGACGTCACGTTCACCGCGGCGCGGCTGTACATCGTCAAGAAGTCGCTCAAGGAGATCGGCTTCATGCCGCAGTGGCCGTCCGGCCAGGGCAGCGACCAGCTCCTGCTGAACATCCTCGCGCTTGGCGAGATGACGGCCGACATCATCGACCAGCAGGAGAGCACGCTGGTCAGCCTCGAGGGCGTGCGGGTCACCTCGCACAACCTGACGTTCGGTGCCCGGAGCATCGTCGGCGAGGACGTCGCGTTCGTCGCCATCCGCGCCATCGACGCGGTCGAAGCCCCGTAGGTTACTGTCCGTACAGCCCCAGTTCTGGTAGAACGCGGACATGGTCCGCAAGCGAACGCCCGCCAAACCGTCTACCACCGCAGCTGCTGCGGCCGACCTCCGCGCCCAAGCGGCCGATCTGGCCCGCACGCCGCTCGTCGCCGCACCCGATCCAGAAGACGAAAAGGACGCGGCCGAGGCCGAGCTCGACGCGACCGAGGTCACGTTCGACTTCAAGCACGTCGACCGGCGCGGGAACACGCACGAGGGTGTGTTCACCAATCGCATCCTGACCGTCGGCGAGCAGCAGGCCGCGGCCGCGACGGCTGCGCGGCTGGCTGGCGGTCTGCCGTTCGAGTCGCTGGACCCCGGCTCCGCGGCGCTCAACGACGCCATCGCGCACATGGCGCTGTCGTTCACCGACGCCAAGACCGGCGACTTCCGCGGTCCGAGCTGGGCACAGGACCTCCGGACGCTCTACGAGCAGGAGATCATCCTCGAGCTGTGGAAGAAGGTGGTGGCGCACGAGCGCCGTTTCTTTCGACTGGACGAGGTTGCAGAATCTGGCCAAGAACCCGCCGAATGACGACCTCGGCGCACTTCAGCGCTGGTGGTCCGACAAGTACAAGCTGCCGCCGAACGACCCCCGGTTCATGGACCGGCCGTTCGCGATGCACGTCCGAGACTTCCTCGAGGACCTGACGCAAGTCCTGGGGCGCGTCGAGCAGCAGCTGCGCATGGGCGAGGCTGGTGAGGACCAGACCGAGTTGGAGGAGACAAAAGAGACCATTCAGCGCATTCTGGGCATCGACACCGACTCCGCAGCCGCGTGGCAGGACGAGGTCGAGAAAGCGCTCGAAGAAGGTAGAATGCCGAACTGGGGCGCATGAGGCAGTAGATGACAGGCAAAAAAGTCGACGTCGAGCTCATCTACAAGGCCAAGCTGCGCCGTGCTGACCTGCTGGAAATCCAGAAGCTCTCACAGACTGTCGGCGCCGCCATGGGCGCCCGCGAGCTGGAGAAGGTCAGCCGCGTCCTCAAGGAAATCAAGAGCACCGTCGTCGACATCCACAGCGTCGGCGGCGGCGTCCAGAACGCGATAAGCGGATCGGTCCGAGCGTCCAGCTTCACGCGCGCAGGGCGGCCGGGCACCAACTATTACATCCCCGGACGCAAGGGTACTGCGTCGCTGGGCGCTGCGATGGCGCACCAAACTGCATACCTCTCGCAGATTTCGGCGGCGGGTGGGACGCCGCAGGCGATCGGCGAAGCTGCGGGGCTTCTGCAGGGAATGATCGGGCACCAGGCGCAGCGGACAGCCACCCTGCAGGCTGCGCAGCAAGCTCGGCATGCTCGCATGCAGATGATCCCGCACCCGACGCTGTACGGCGGGGGCGGTGCCGTCATGACACCAGGCGCGCAGGCTGGAGGCTCGGCTGCGACTCGCGCTAGCTTCGCGGGTCCGGGGTGGGGCTGGACGCGGTCGCTAGGCGGCTGGGCGGGCGGTGGCAGTGGTGGTGGTGTGCCGTCGCGGTTGCAGCTCACTGCGCAGGCTGGACCTTGGGCCTACGGGTCAGGCGCGGCTTATGGCCCTGCGCGCGCCAGCTCGGATCTGCTCGACCGCGGCCGCTTCGCGCCGAGTCTCAGGGCGACGCCGACTGCGGTGCACGGTCCTGCTGCCGGTGGTCCACAGCTGCAACTAACTGCGTGGGCCACCTCGCTGGGCGCGCCGTCGATTCGAGGTGCGCAAGGACTCCGGAACGAACGCGGGCAACTGCTTCTACCTGCGTACACGAGCATGTCTGGTGGTTGGTCGCAGCAGTACGATCGAGTTGGACCGGGTCCTCTGGGCGGCGCGGGGCACGGCTCGTGGCCTGCGACAGCCAACCCGCGTACAGCCGGCACCGGCGGAGGCAATGGTGCGTCGTGGCAGCTGTACCGCGCGTCGCTGCGCGCAGGCGTTCCAGCTCAGCAGGCGGCCGCTGCTTACCGCGCCGGTGACGACTCGGCGCAGATGAGTCTGGCCGATGCTGCGGCAGCCGGCGCAGGCGCTGGCGGCGGCGCTGGTGGCGCGCTTGGTCGACTGGCCGGCAAGGCCGCAATAGTTGGGTACGCGCTGCGCCGCGCGCCCCAGATGGCCAGCGGTGCTACGTGGGGCATGGGCTTTGGCGAGGCTGCCTTCGGGGGCGTGGGCGCTTTTCTAGGCGGAGCGTTGGGGCTTGCCATGGGTCCGCAGTTCCGCGCGGTCGGTCAGCGCATGATGAAGGACGCGGCCGGAACCAACCAGTACCGACTCGCAGCGCAGGGCTTCTACAGCATCGCAGGCGAGCCGGGCACGCAGTACGGCAGCGAGATTGGCGGCCACCTCCGAGGCGCGGGCGCCGCTCTTGGCTTCGACCCGGCACAGACGGCGCAGATCGCGGCCCGCACGGCACGCGGCGCGGGCGGGTGGGCTGGTCCTGGGATGGACCAGAACGTCATGCTCGGCCTCTTCGGTGCACGTATGGGCTTGTCCAACAAGGCCGTGGGTAATCTCAGCTTTGCAGGTCGCCGAGGCGGACTCGGCATGAGCGGTCGCATGTTCGCTGAGCACGCGTGGATGGGCGGCTTGGGATCAGGCCTCGAGGGGGGCGAGCTTGTCGACCTGCTAGAGACGGCAGGCCGGGACGCCAGCGTGTTCCGGTCAACGGGTATGGGGACGAGTCGCAGCGGCTTCCAGGGTGCGACCGGGGCCAGCCGCGGCCTGGGCATCGACACGTTCCAGGGCTCGCGCATTGGCCACGGCTTGCGCCAGTCCGGGCGCTCGCGGTCGCTCCGCGGCCCGCAAGGCTTCCTCGACGTGCTGATGTTGCAGCAGTTCGGTGGGCTCGGGCGTCTCGGCAGCGGCGTGTCCTTCAGCGCGCTCCGCAGCGCGCGGAAGCGGATGGAGTCCGGCGCAGGCTTCACGCCAGGCAACATAGGCAGCTTCGTCGACCGTCTGATCCAGATGGGCGGCGGCGGCGCCGGCGGTGAGTACCTCGCGCAGCAGTCACTGCTGGAGCTCGGCGTCCCGGTGGGCACTGGTCTCATGGAGGAGATCGGCCAGTACCGCTCGACGGGTCAGATGCCGCAGGGCGTGGTCGACGCGTTCCGGAAGGGCGGCGCCAAGGCCGGCGGCTTCGCGGCCGGTGGCGGGCTCGCCGGGCAACTCGAGGGCACGACCGACTCGCAGCTCGGGCAACTCGCCGCGGCGGCGAACCGCGTGCATGAGGCCGCGATGCAACTCGAGGGCGGACTCGTCGCCATGCAGAAGGCGCAGGCGCGGATCACCGAGAGTCTCGTGTTTTACGACGGCGCCGTGCAACGCGCAGCAGCAGGACTGACGCGCGTTGGCGACATCGTTGAGGGGATCGGGGCGTTCTAGCGTGCCAAAGCCGAGCCACAACGCCACGGGCAACCGCTCCGGGACGTTCCGCGGGTCCGAGGCCAGCGGCGCGAAGGTGAGCGTCTACGGCCACGCCGATGAGCCCGGGATGCCCGAGGCGCGGAAGCACGCGCTGCACTTCGACTCGCGCGTGCCCGGCGTCAGCGACGACCACTTCCGTCTGATCGCGTGCGAGACGCGCAAGCGCGTCGACGGCAGCGCAGGCACGTTCACGTTCGCTGTGAAATCGCGCGACCCGAACGTGGACCTGCGCGACCTCATCGTCGACGACGACTGGGTCGACATCTCATTCACGCGGCACGACCGGAGCTTCCACGTCATGCGCGGCTTGGTCGACGTCGTCGCGCCGGCCATCTCGGCTTCAGGCACTGGCGCAACCGAGACGGTCTACGTCGTGTCCGGGCGCGACTTCACCAAGATCTTCGAGCTGACACCGGTGTGGTTCGACCGCATCACCGACGGCGACTACGCCGGTGCGGCGCTCACGCGGATCATGGAAGAGGCCGAGGGCGTCTTCGGCAACGTCGCGAAGGTCGTCTCGAATGTCCTCGGCGGTTTCCTGCAGGAATTCGATAAGCTGGGCCGCGCGACGTGGGTGCTGCCGCCTTCGATGCCGGGCGGCCAGGCGACCTTACAGGTCACGCAGTTCGGCAAGCCGTTCCTCAACAAGACGCTGTTGAAGCCGCCGCCGACGACATTCCAGCTCCAGATCCCGCAGACGGCGGCCATCCAGACACCCGCGGTGTCAATCCCCACTGGTGGCCGCAACTTCCTCAACGACCTGGTGTACTTCACCGAGCACTGGATGAACGACCCGCCGCGTGCGAGCTCGCTCAACCCGGTCTACTTCGACCCGCAGAACACGTACCTGTGGCCGCTTGCGCAGCACTACTCGGACCCGGCGCTGTGCGAGCTGTACTGCGACCTCGTGTCTGCCGACTCGCCCAACACAGTCGCCTACTTCCACGATGACCAGGCGAGCACGCCCGACACGACCAAGATGGCGCTGATCCTCCGCGACCGGCCGTTCCTGACGGCAGCCCGGCACGAGGTCGGCGCGAACGTGAACGAGCCGGATCCCAAGAAGCCCGAAGCGCTGTCGTCGGGCCCATGGTTCAACCGCATCCCGATGTACACGGTCGACCGCGGTGACTGCGTGGCCATCCAAACAGCGCGGAGCGGAGCTGAGCGCAAGAACATGTTCATGGCGGCGCCCGCGATCTTCCAAGAGAGCCTGAAGGCGTGGCCCGAGCTCCAGACGCCGCTCATCAGCGTGAACGACGTGAGCCGCCACGGCGTGCGGCGCATGGACGTGATCACGAACTACGCGACGTCATCGACTGATGTGGACTTGGGCGGCTCGCCGCTGGGCCTCGCGCTCAACTACCGCGAGCGCATCCGCGACTTCCACTGCATGAACCACCTGTTCTACAGCGGCAACGTGCCGCTAGCGATCGGGCGCCCGGACATCCGCGTCGGCGGCCGACTGCGCATCCGTGGCGATGACCCCGAGCGCGACGAGACGTACTACATCGAAGAGGTGCGCAACGCCTGGCAGGCGCCGGAGAGCCTCTCGCGCGCTGGCGGGCTCAACACGACGATCGGCGTGACGCGCGGCTGGCGCGGTACCGACCGGTCGCTCACGAAGACGTTCACGACGGTGCGCGACGAGTACAACGACGCGGCGATCCAGAAGGAGCTCAGGGACCATCAGGACGCGATCAAGGCGCGCGGGGAGGACAGCTGATGCCGCGTATCGGTGCGCAACCCCGCTTGCAGTCGAGCACGCAACGATCTGGCGGCATCCCGCTGGTACGCTCCGCGCGCGGCGTGCTGATGCGCGGCGTGATCGTCCGTACGCACTCATTCGATGCCGACCCACAGGTCGCCTGCATGGATAGGCGTACGCCACCCGTCGCGCAGTACGCCGACGTGCTCTGCTACACGAGCATGCGCGGCGGCCGCTACCATTACTTGCCGCGGTGCCTGGTCACACGCGAGTCGGGGGGCGTGCACGACGGTGACATCGCCGCGCCACGGCCGAACAAGCACGGCTTCGGGCGCCTGACGAGCGGCAACGACTTCGTCAATACAAAGACGAGCCCCGCGATGATGGACGGCGATCACGTGCTCGTTGGCTTTCTCGACGACCGTTGCGAGCAGGGCGTGATCCTCCGGCACTTGCCGCACCCCCGCGCCGACACCGGCAAGGCGGCCGACGCCGAGCTGGGAGACCGACTCCGGATCACAGGCGACGGCGAAACCGGCGACGGGACGCCGCGTGCGATCAAGCACCAGGGCGTGGTGGTTGGTGTCACCGCGAACGGCGGGTGGCTCCTCGACGCGCGGCGCGCACATCGCGGCTTTGCCGGCGACGGCACGGCTGGTGGCGGCGGCGGCTACGACGCCAAGACTGGCGACGAGGTCGCGAGCACGCAGATCGACCCGGCGACGAACTTCGCAGCGGCCGGCAACGTGCGCATCCGCATGCCGGACAACGCGCCGTTCGCCGTCGAGTATCCGCCCGTCGGTAACCAGGACGCGGCCGAGCGCTTCCGCATGCTTCAGCGTGCGGGTTCGGAGTCGACGGCAGAGCTGATGTCCGACCTCGTCCGCATCGGGTCGCCGGTCGTGGGCGTCGACGCTGACGAGGCAGCCGTGCTCGGGACGACGTGGGGCGACGCCCGGAACACGCTGAATCGCGACGTCGACACCCGGCTCGAGAACATTGCGAACGCTACGGCCACACTCGTGACGAAGACAGCCAACTATGCTGGGGGCAGCGGCGTAACGGCGCCTGGAGGCGTTGCTACAGCGTTGGCCGACACTAAAACCTTCGCGATCGCTGTGGGCGAGTTCCTCGCCGAGTTGCTCATTCAGATCTCCGCCATCCGCCTGTCGATCGACTCGTTCGAGCGGCCCACGACAGGCGCCGACCCCTCGTCCGAGGAGGCCAACGCCTACCTGTCGAACCACGTATACTTCGTGGAGGAGACGACGTGATCCAGCTCATCCCCACAACGGCGGCCGACGTCACCGAGCAGGCACGCCAGGCGGCAGACGATAAATACTGGAAGAAGTTCCTGTACTTCTTCGAGCTACGCATCCCCAAGGTCGCATTCGAGGGCCGGAGGGGCGCAGCGATGATGCCGCTGGTCCTCGCGCCGCAGCGCATGACGATGGGCGAGCCCTTCGCCGTGCGGACCACGCCCACACTCGGCGGCGGTCTGTACGTCGAAGAGAGCGGCATCATCGCCCGGACGCTACAGATTGCCGGGACGACTGGCTTCGCGCCGCGCGTGCTCGATCGCATCCCGCTCGGGTCGAAGCGCGTGCGCAACGAGCTCCGATCGTACGTGGATCGGACGACCGACCGGAACGACACAATCACGCGACTGTCGGGGCAGAAGCAGCTGCAGATGCTGCAGGACCGCATCTTCAGGCTCTACGCCGACCTCAAGCGGAACCCGGAGACGTCAGCCGGGACCGAGCTGATCTGGCACAACGTCAAGGACGACGAGCACTGGCGCGTCATCCCCCAGAGCTTCGAGCTGCGCCGCGCGTCCCCGCGCAGCACGATGTACTTCTACGCGATCCAGATGCTCGCGGTGGAACCCGACGCGCATCGCCAGGTCTTCACGTCCGAGGACCGCGACCTCTTCGACGAGATCGGCGACGCCGCCCGCTCCATCCGCGAGGGTATCGACCTCGTCAGCGGCACGCTGGACAACGTCGGCGGTCTGGCCCGAGACACTGACGACTCCATCCGGAACTACGTCGGCGCGGTCCGGTCGGTCACCGAGATCGGCGCGTCGGCCGCCAACATCGCCGCCGCGTCGTCCGACTTCGTCAACGGCCGGACCGACGAGATCCGGGGCGTCACGTCCGAGGGGCTCCTGGGCCTGCTCGCCGACACCGAGAACATCCTGGACGCCATGGACTCGTCGTTGGTCGCTGTCGGCACGCTGCCGGCCTCTGTACGCGCCGACTGGGCCGACCTGGAACGGGGCCTCCACCGTATCGCCGCCTGGCCCGACCGGCTTCAGACGGCGCTCCAGGCCCGCGTGGAGGCTCTGGACGTGGTTGCCTCGACCTCGGCCGCCGAGTCGGCCGCCGTGACGGCCCAGGTGACGTTCCGGAGCGTCCGGGCGGCCGGGACACGACCACGGGTCGGCGACGCCCGAAAGCAGCAGGCATCGAGGTTGCAGACTCGCCGGCGCGCCCTCGCGGTCGCAGGCCTGACGGAGCGCACGGTCGGACAAGGACAGACCATTCACGACATCGCCTCCGAGTACCTCGACGACGCGTCCCGCTTCCGCGAGATCGCGGCGATCAACGACCTCCGGTCGCCCTACATCCACCCAGCAGGACTCCCCGGCACGCTCCGGCCCGGCGATCAGATCCTGATCCCGTCCCGCGCGTCTCGGCAGGCGGCCCGCACACTGCCCGTCGTGCGGGGTACAGACCTCCTCGCGCCCGAAGAGCATCGCCTGTTCGGCGTGGACTGGCGCCTCGAACCGTCCTCGGACGGGAGCGGTTTGTACGATATGGTGCTCGACGAGGCGAACAACGCAGGTAAGGACGTGAAGCGCGTCGCGGGGATCCCCAACTTGGTGCAGGCCGTCGGCACCCGTCTCCGGACGAACAAGGGGGACAGCGCGATGTATCGTGAGCTGGGAACGAACGTGGTGGTGGGCATGGGCAACAAGGTCGTGGACACGGAGACCGCGCGGCTGCACGTGACGTCGGCTGTGCAGGACGACCCGCGCATCGTGGCCGTGTCCGGCATCCAGCTCGCGCCGCAGTCGCCGGACATCGTCGACGTGGAGTTCAACGCCTCGGTGTACGGACTGTCTGACCGGGTAAACATCACGTCGCGGACGTAGAGGACGGCAATGCCCAAGCTGCAGATCAAGACCAAGCAGGAAGTCCAGCGCGACATCATCAATGCGGTCGTGGCGCGCACGTCGCTGTCCGACGTCACCGACAGTTCCACACTCAAGCACTTCATCACGGCGGTCTCGACGGAGGTCGCCGAGGTCTACTTCCAGTTCACGCGCATCGCCGAGCTCTTCGACTTCCGCAAGGCTGCAGGGCTCGACCTGGACGAACGCGCCAAGGAGATCCTCGGCGGCACGGTCGAGCGCTTCGAGGCGCGGCGCTCCGTCGGTCAGCTCGAGTTCACGCGCGCCGTCGCGACCGCCTCGCCCGTGACTATCCCGGCCGGGACGATCGTCGAGACGGCTGACGGGTTCGCGGTGGAGACGACCGAGGACGGCACCATCGCCGCCGGCGCGACGGGCTCAGTCCCCTTCGTCGATGCTCGCGCCTCCGAGGTCGGCGAGGTTGGGAACATCGGCGTCGACACGGCCAAGGTCTTCCGGACCAAGCCGGCCGGCGTCAGCACGGTCACCAACCCCGCGAGCTTCGGACAGGGCCGCGACCGCGAGTCCGACGACAGCTTCCGCTCTCGCATCTTGGACCTGATCGCGACGCTGCCCCGCTGTACGCCCGAGGCGCTGACCTTCATCGTGCTCGGCGTCGAAGACCCCGCAGGGAGCGGCAAGACGATCGTCTTCTCGCACACGTTCGAGGACGCGAGCGCGCCAGGCACAGCCGTCGTCTACGTGGACGACGGCACCGGCAACGTGGCGGACTACCTGCGCCGCCGCAGCGCTGCAGCTCTGGTCGCTCCGGGCGCCACGTCGCTGAGCGCGCTCGTCGGTACTACCCAGACACTGACGCTGGCCGGCGCGTTCCCTGCGACGGCTGCCGAGCGGGCCGAGCTGCTCGGCGGC
>Ga0209349_1000066_pt1 | contig 57616 bp, 57 predicted proteins | sample ETNvirnome_2_130_FD_184067 | JGI IMG/M metagenome (GOLD analysis project Ga0209349, IMG submission 184067) | Marine viral communities from the Pacific Ocean - ETNP_2_130 (SPAdes) (version 2) | ecosystem: Environmental > Aquatic > Marine > Oceanic | place: Pacific Ocean | collected 2013-06-22
AAAGTCGCTTTTATATCGAAAACTACTACAACTCAGTAAGAATGCATGGCACGCTAGGAAATGTGAGTCCCATGCAATACGAGTTAATGAATTAAAAACCCGTGTCTACTTTATCGGGGTCGTATCAATTAAGCCAAGCATGATGTTTGTATTGAACGTGGGCGGTATCCCGCGCATTTTATAAAACCTGCGCGAGGTAAACTCCCGCCTACGGGTATAAAAAACCTTGCTATATTAACCGTAAGGTTTTTAAATTCCTCGAACCTCGAACCTCGAACCTCGAACCTCGAACCTTGTAAAACGCTGTTGCAAACACGTATTAAAGATTTACAATACAATAAACAACACCGCTAAACTGCTTAATAACACTATCAGGAGTTAATATGGATTCAATACTCAATTGGCTGAATGAAAATTCAGGCTTAATCTTACACTACGGTATTCAAGCAGTCATAGCGCTTGTTATATTTTTGCTGGGTGGACGAATTGCTAAATTTTGTGCAAAGTTAACCGAAAAAGCATTCGACAAGAAAAAAGTAGATAAAGCGGTTTCATCGTTTGTCTCTAGTATTGTATATGCCATTGTATTTGCAGCCACTATTTTAATGGCGCTGTCACAAATTGGCATCGAAACCACGTCATTCATTGCTATTTTAGGTGCGGCAGGTTTAGCCGTTGGCTTAGCACTGCAAGGGTCGTTATCTAACTTTGCGTCAGGCGTATTAATTATTCTACTTCGCCCATTTAAATCAGGTGACTACGTTGAAGCGGGCGGTAAAGCCGGTACGATTAAAAAAATCGAAATATTCTCAACTGAAATGCGTACACCCGATAACAAAGTTATTGTAATGCCTAATTCAAAAATTATGTCAGATGCAATTATTAACTACTCGCGCGAATCAACACGCCGCGTTGACCTTGTGATTGGTGTTGGCTACGACGCCGACTTACGAAAAGCAAAAGAAGTACTTAAATCAGTGCTTGATAACGAATCGCGTATTTTAAAAGATCCTGCATATAACGTATCGGTATCTGAACTTGCCGATTCAAGCGTTAACTTTATAGTGCGCCCGTGGGTTAACTCAGAAGATTACTGGCCAACATACTGGTCGTTAATGGAAAACATTAAAATAGCGTTAGACGACGCAGACATTACCATTCCATTCCCGCAAATGGATGTACATTTACACAAGCAAGACTAATTTTTTAAAATACTTATTTATTAAGGCAGCGCTCAAATTCGATTTATTAATATGCGCGCTGTTTTTTTAATAGGTATTAATACATTTTTTACAGGGTTATTTTTTAATGAAACTTAAGCTTTTATCAATTTTAGTAGCAGCCTCAGCTACAACCAATGCATTTGCAGCAGAAGATGAACAAAAAACCTGGGAAGTTACCAGCGAAGTAGGCGCTATTATTACCAGCGGTAATACCGAAACAACGACCTTAAAAGGCGGTATTAAAGTATTACATAACTTAGAAAGCTGGAATAACGAGTATAAGTTAGACGGCATCTACAAAGAAGATGAAGTAGAGAACGAAAACGGCATAAAAGAAAAACAGCGTACTAACGAAAAGTACTCTATTTCAGCACAAGGTAATTACAAGTTAAATGAAAAGCACGCCCACTTATTTATTTATGGGTCACACGTATCTGACTACTTTGGTGCATACCGAAGTGAGTCGGTTATTTCAGCGGGTTATGGTTTACGTTTACTAAACGAGTCAAACATGAAACTAAATGCTGAAATTGGTCCAGGTTATAAGTACTTTAAATACCCAGATGTAAGCGAAGAGGTTGATGAAAACGGCAACTCACTAGCGGGTGAATACGAAGGCGAAGTAATTGCTTTAGGTAAATTAGACTTTAGCTGGAAAATTTCAGACAACGCGCGTTTTACCCAGTTAGTATCGGTAGAATATGGTGATACCAATACTAAAACTCGCTCAGAAACTGCGCTACTTACTAAAATTAATGGCTCATTACAAATGAAAGTAGCCTACAATATCATCAACAACTCAGATGTGGCTGATGACAAAGAAGCAACCGACACTGAGACCTCATTAACATTGGTTTACAGCTTTTAACATCAAGTAGTAAATTAATTGTAATAAAACTATGAAAGGGGCTAAAGTCCCTTTTTTATTTGCTCATAAATAATGTATGATACCCAACAATTTTGGTTGTAGACCTAGGGAAATACCTACTCGTGAACGTTATTAAACATTTATTAAGTGCTTTTGTACTTATATGTAGCTTTAGCACATTAGCATTTGCGCCAACAGCCGCTCAACTAGAGCAGTTTCAAAAGTTGCCTAAGTCTCAACAGCAGGCACTTGCAAAGCAATATGGCGTAGATATTTCAAGCCTTGAAGGTGCAGGCAATGCCACTGGCAAAAATAACGAACAAGATAAACCCACAGTAGGTGAGCGTAATACCGCCGACGAACAAGCTTTTACAGATGAAGAACGCTTTAAGCCCGAAGATAACACGGTAAAACCATTCGGTTATGACTTATTTGCCGGCGAACCCACCACATTCATGCCCAACGAAAACGCCGCAGTACCCGATACGTATTTAGTGGGGCGTGGCGATCAGCTATTAATCAACTTTTACGGTAAAGAAAGCGCAAGCTACGAAGTCATCGTTGATAGGGAAGGACGTATTAACATTCCCGACTTAAGTCCTGTTCAGGTAGCTGGTTTAACCTTTGCTGAAGTTAAAGAGTTAATAAAAGTAAAAGTTGAACAAGAGATTATAGGTGTTAAAGCGTTCGTATCGCTTGGTAAACTTCGCAGTATTCGTATTTTAGTATTGGGTGAAGCATACAAACCAGGTAGCTATAGTGTGTCGTCATTGACTACAGTGTCGCATGCATTATTTGTAAGTGGTGGCGTGTCTGATATTGCCTCACTGCGCAATATTCAAGTAAAACGCGGTGGTAAGGTTGTTACTAACTTTGATTTATACGATTTACTTATTCGCGGTGATAGCAGTAACGATATTATTTTAAAGCCGGGTGACGTGGTATTTATACCGTCGGTTGGCGAGCAAGTAACCGTTGATGGTTTAGTAAAACGCCCTGCTATTTTTGAGCTTAAAAAAGGCGAAACGGCAGAACAATTATTAAAAATGGCGGGCGGCATCAAGCCAAATGCTTACGCTAAAAGCGTGATAGTTGAACGTTTTAATAACCAACATAAAGAAGTGCTTTCGGTAGATTTTAGCAAAGAGCAAGTTAACTACATTCCAAAAGATGGCGATCGTATTCGTTTTAGTGCCATTGGTGAGCAATACCAAACTTCAATTAGTTTAATTGGTGCTGTAGTACGCCCAGGTAATTACCAGTGGTACAAGGGTAAACGTATTTCAGACATATTAGGCTCAGTACGTGGTGACTTACTACCACAGGCCGATTTAGATTATGCACTAGTGGTGCGCGAAACCAACGTAAATGGTGATATTGAAATTCATCAGTTCGATTTAGCAAAAGCCATTACAAAAAATACTGAGAACAACTTACCACTTAACCCTAACGATAAAATTATTGTATTCAGTCGTTTTGAAGAAAAAGCATTAGAAGATATAGCGCTTGCAAATTTAGCGTTAACTAAAGAGCAGCAAGACCAACAGCGCAAAGCAGAGCTTTGGCATGAATACCAACAAAAAGAGTTTGAAAAATACGTTGGTGTGGCGACTAAAAAGTCAGAGTTTGAAGAGGTAAACCCAAACTTAAGCATGTCGCAAATGCTTGAGAAAAAGCTAAAAGAACAAGAAGAAGATGCAAAAAGCTATGCCTTGTTCAGCCGCCATAATTTACTTAAACCGGTAATTGCCAAGTTAGAGCAGCAGGCTGGTGTAATGCAGGCGATGCAAATAGTGGAAATTAGCGGCAGTGTAATGTACCCAGGCATTTACCCGTTAATGGAAGGCGGTGAAGTAAAAGACCTAATTACTGCAGCGGGTGGCTTGTTAGAGTCGGCTTATACACAACAAGCAGAAGTAACAAGAATTGCCAATAAAGATGTATCAAACATTGAGCATATTAAGTTTGACCTTAAAAGCGCCATGCAAGGTAAAACAGCATCTAATATTTCATTACAAAGTAAAGACAGCGTAAATATATTTGCTATACCAAATTGGCAAGAAAACTTAAAAGTAGAGCTTAAAGGTGAGCTTAAATTTCCGGGTACTTATACCATTCGTCGTGGCGAAACCTTAAGTAACTTACTTGAGCGCGCCGGTGGCTTTTCTGAGTTTGCTGCAACCAATGCCGCTGTATTTACTCGTCAGTCGATTAAAAAGCAAGAGCAACAACAGCTAGCGCGTTTATCTACCGAGCTTCGCCGTGATATAGCATCAAAAAGCTTCCAAAGCTCAGTAAGTAGCAACACACTTACTTACGATGAAATGAATAAGCTTTTGAAGGATTTAGCAAACGTAGATGCCGTAGGCCGTTTAGTTATAGATTTACCGCTTATTGTTAACAATCAGCAAAACTTAGTACTGCAAGATGGCGATGTACTTTATGTGCCTAGTGAACGCGACTCAATCAGTGTAATAGGTGAGGTTAATTACTCTACCTCGCACCTTTACAAAGAAGGTATCAGCGTAGACGAATACATAGACCTAAGCGGTGGTTTAAAAGAGCGCGCTGCTGATGACCGTATTTACATAATAAAAGCCAACGGCTCAGTAAAAATACCAAATACCGGCAACTGGTTTGCAGTTAATAACTCAAACCAACTTGAACCAGGCGATACCATTGTTGTCCCACTTGATGCCGGCCATATGGATAAGCTAACGCTTTGGAGCACCGCAACACAAATACTTTACCAGTTAGGTGTAGCAGTAGCAGCCATAAGCGGTATTTAATATAATGTAGGTGCGAGGAAAGCTTGGAGCACATGGCTATGGGCTATGGACCTAGAGCTTGAAGCTCACGGCCGATGCTGTATATAGCTACTAACTGGAGCTTAGCTAACAGTAAAGGTGTTAAAACCTGCTACATTTTAACTTTAAAGTATTACTTTAGAGTTAAAAATGAAATATGAAAACCTAGAAGTTTGGCAAAGAGCTTTTAAGCTAAGTTTATTGATTTATAAAAACTTTCAGCAGCTCCAGGATTATGGTCTAAAAGATCAAATGTGCAGATGCTCTGTTTCTGTACCTAGCAATATTGCAGAGGGGATGGAAAGAGGCTTTGAAAAAGAAAAAGCTCGTTTTTTATGGATAGCTAAAGGCTCCATAGGCGAATTAAAAACACAAGTAATGATTGCTTCAGAATTAGGATATATAAATAGCTTAAAAGCAGGTTATATCCTTGAGGAATGTGAGGTAATTGCAAAGATGCTAAGCAGATTGATAACGGTCATTAAAAATAGCTCTTAGCCAATAGCTCGTAGCCCGAAGCCATAACCTAGAACTTATGAGATTTAAATGGAAAACAACTCAAACAACCTAAATCAAGCAAATACACCAGTGCAAAACAACATTGCTGACGACGAAATAGATCTACGCGAACTATTTACCGCAATTTGGCAAGGTAAATGGATCATTATTGCTATAACCACCTTATTTGCTGTTGCATCTGTTTTTTATGCCATTAATCAGCCAAATATTTATAAGTCTGAGGCGTTACTTGCCCCTGCTGAACAAGATAAAGCGGGTGGTTTAGGTGCATTAGCCGGCCAGTTTGGTGGCTTAGCAAGTTTAGCAGGAGTTAACTTAGGTTCAGGTGGCGGGGTTGATAAAACGCAAATGGCGCTTGAGGTACTAAAGTCGCGCAAATTTACCAGCGACTTTATTAAAAAACACAATATACTGCCCGACTTAATGGCGGCTAAATCGTGGAACCGTGAAACTAATACGGTTATTTATAACGAAGAGCTTTATATTGCAGAGCAAAATAAATGGATTCGCGAAGTTGAATTGCCTTTTAAACCACGGCCTTCAATGCAAGAGGCTTATAAAGAATTTAGTAAAATTATTAGTGCAAATAAAGATAAAGAAACTGGTATGGTTAAAATTGCTATAGAGCATGTATCGCCTTACATAGCACAACAATGGGTGAACTGGTTAATACAAGATATAAACGCGACCATGAAACAGCGCGACGTATTAGAGGCAAATAAAAGTAACGACTTTTTAACTCAGCAACTAGAGCAAACTAAAATAGCTGATATTCGTGCTGTACTATATAAATTAGTTGAAGAACAAACAAAAACAATTATGTTTGCAAATGTGCGTGATGAATATGTTTTTAAAACCATTGACCCTGCAATAGTGCCTGAGCAGAAGTTTAAGCCCAAAAGAGCGTTAATATGTGTTTCGGGTTTTTTGTTAGGTGGTACGTTAAGTGTAATGTTGGTACTCATTAGATATTTTATGAATAAAAAATAGTTAAAAGCTTAATAGTTCATATAATTCGAGTTATTCATAAAGTAAGGATTTAAAGTGAAAGTTTTAACTGTATTTGGCACTCGCCCAGAAGCTATTAAAATGGCTCCGTTAGTACATGCACTTAATAGTGATAATCGTTTTGAGGTAAAGGTATGTGTGACGGCGCAGCATCGTGAAATGCTTGATCAAGTCTTAGATTTATTTGAAATCACTCCTGATTACGACTTAAATTTAATGAGAGCTGGGCAAACACTGCCTGATGTAACGAGCCGTATTTTACTAGAGCTTACTCCTGTACTTAAAGAGTTTAAGCCCGATGTAGTGCTAGTGCATGGTGATACTGCTACCACTTTTGCTGCAAGTTTAGCTGCATATTATGAGCAAATAACAGTCGGACATGTTGAAGCCGGCCTGCGTACAGGGAATATTTACTCACCGTGGCCAGAAGAAGGCAATCGTAAATTAACGGGCGCACTTGCAAAGTATCACTTTTCACCAACCGAAAACTCTAAAGCTAACTTGTTGAAAGAGAACTATGCAGCTGAGAATATATCGGTAACCGGTAATACGGTTATAGATGCACTTTTACTTGTTAAGCAACAAATAGAAGATAATGCCAAATTGAGAAACACCTTAGCTAGACAATTCCCAATGCTTGATGAAAACAAAAAACTCATTTTAGTTACAGGGCATCGCCGTGAAAGTTTTGGTGGTGGGTTTGAGCGAATTTGTGAGGCATTGGCACAGACAGCTCAAGCGCATCCAGATTGCCAAATTCTTTATCCTGTGCATTTAAACCCAAATGTACAAGAGCCAGTAAAGCGTATTCTAAAAAGTGTAGATAACGTAAACTTAATTGAGCCTCAGCAATACTTACCATTTGTATATTTAATGAATCGCTCTCATATTATTTTAACTGATTCTGGTGGCATTCAAGAGGAGGCGCCTAGCCTGGGTAAACCTGTGCTTGTTATGCGTGATACCACTGAACGCCCTGAAGCAGTAAATGCGGGTACAGTTAAATTAGTGGGTACTGATGTAGCTAAAATAACCTCAGCATTAAATGAACTTTTAACTAATGATGAATCATATAAAACAATGAGCCGCGCTCATAACCCATACGGTGACGGTAAAGCGTGTCAACGTATTTGCGATATTTTAGCAAAAGATTAATTAGTAGCAGCGATTTTATATCGCGTCACAATACTATAGAGAATAGATTCGCAAGCTATAAAAATATAAGCAATGCTTGCATCAAAAATTTAAGATTAGAATTTTGTAGAACCTAGAACCTAGAACCTAGAACCTAGAACCTAGAACCTAGAACCTAGAACCTAGAACCTAGAACCTAGAACCTAGAACCTAGAACCTAGAACCTAGAACCTAGAACCTAGAACCTAGAACCTAGAACCTAGAACCTAGAACCTAGAACCTACATTCACAAGGATTATCATGCCATTTAATACGATTTCAGTTGTTGGTTTGGGCTATATTGGCTTACCAACCGCAGCAATGTTCGCATCACGAAAAATAAAAGTAATAGGGGTTGATGTAAATCAACATGCGGTAGATACAATTAACCGTGGTGAAATACATATAGTAGAACCTGATCTAGATATGATTGTTCATGCTGCAGTTACTGAAGGGTATTTAAAAGCAACAACTGTACCTGAACCGGCGGATGCTTTTTTAATAGCCGTACCAACACCGTTTAAAAGCACTCTAAATAAAGAAAGTGATTCAGCAATACCTGAGCCTGATTTAAGTTATATCAAAAAAGCCAGTGAAGCTATTTCGCCAGTACTTAAAAAAGGTGACTTAGTAATACTAGAGTCTACATCCCCTGTTGGTGCTACTGAGCAAATGGCTGTGTGGTTAGCTGCTGCGAGGCCAGACTTAACATTTCCGGGGCCTGAAAGTAGTTATACAGATATAAATATAGATGTAAATATAGCGCATTGCCCTGAACGTGTATTACCAGGTCATGTAGTTCGCGAGTTAGTAGAAAACGATCGTGTGATAGGTGGTATTACTGCTAAATGTTCTGCAAGGTCTGTTGAGCTTTACAAGACATTTGTACAAGGTGAATGTGTAATAACAAATGCCCGTACAGCCGAAATGGCAAAATTAACTGAAAACTCATGCCGCGATGTACAAATTGCATTTGCTAATGAGCTTTCAATAATTTGTGATAAACTAGATATAGACGTGTGGGAGCTTATATCGCTTGCTAACCGCCATCCACGTATTAATATTTTACAACCTGGTCCCGGAGTTGGCGGGCACTGTATCGCAGTTGACCCTTGGTTTATTGTTAGTAAAACCCCTGAACAGGCACAAATTATTCATACTGCCCGTAAAGTAAACGATGCTAAGCCAGAATGGGTAATTAATAAAGTTAAGTTAGCAATTGCTGATTTTTTACAAGCTAACCCAACTAAAACAGCAAAAGATGTAATCGTTGCCTGTTATGGCTTGGCTTTTAAACCAGATATCGATGATTTACGAGAAAGTCCTGCATTAAATATTACAAACAAAATTGCAGCAATGCATTCGGGCCCTGTCATAGCAATTGAACCTAATATAAATAAACTGCCGAGTAGCATTTCAGCATTTAATTTATCTACCTTAGAGAATGCAAAAGAAAATGCGGACATTCATTTACTATTAGTTGATCATAAAGAATTTATAAATACTGACTTAAAAGCAGAGTATTTAATAGATACAAAAGGTATATGGGGATAATATGAGCTCTATTTTAAATTTAATAGGTCGTAGCAAAACGCTTTTCAATCATGATATTAATAAAGAAGAAAATGAACTTCAGAAAAGAGTATCTGAGTCGCGATTTTTAGTGCTTGGTGGAGCCGGCTCAATAGGCCAAGCAGTTACAAAGGAAATATTTAAGCGTAATCCTGCGAAGCTTCATGTTGTCGATATTAGCGAAAATAACATGGTAGAGTTAGTACGAGATGTGCGTAGCTCTTTTGGGTATATAGAGGGCGACTTTCAAACTTTTGCGCTCGATATTGGTTCAGTTGAGTATGATGCATTTATAAAAGCTGATGGGCAATATGACTATGTATTGAATCTTTCTGCACTTAAGCATGTGCGCAGTGAAAAAGACCCATTTACATTAATGCGTATGATTGACGTAAATGTATTTAACACGGATAAAACAATTCAACAATCGATTGATTGCGGGGCAAAAAAATATTTCTGTGTGTCTACCGATAAAGCAGCTAACCCAGTTAATATGATGGGGGCCTCAAAGCGCATAATGGAAATGTTTTTAATGCGTAAAAGCGAAAAAATCGCTATTTCTACTGCGCGATTCGCAAACGTTGCTTTTTCTGATGGTTCATTATTACATGGCTTTAACCAACGCATTCAAAAGCAACAACCAATTGTCGCGCCTAGTGATATAAAACGCTATTTTGTTACCCCTCAGGAGTCTGGCGAATTATGTTTAATGTCGTGTATTTTCGGTGAAAATAGAGATATTTTCTTTCCAAAGCTCAGTGAAGCCCTGCATTTAATTACTTTCGCTGACATCGCTGTTAAGTATCTTGAAGAACGTGGCTTTGAGCCTGTTTTATGTAAAACGGAAGACGAAGCACGTGAGTTAGTAAAAACTCTACCAGCTCAAGGGAAGTGGCCATGTCTGTTTACTGAAAGTGACACCACGGGTGAAAAAGACTTTGAAGAGTTTTTCACTGATAGTGAAATATTAGACATGGAACGCTTTGAAAATTTAGGCATTATTAAAAATGATGCAATCTTTGAGCAAGCATTATTATCTGAATTTGAAGAAAGAATCACTCAAATGAAAGCAGATAAAAATTGGACAAAAGATGAAATTGTCTCACTTTTCTTTAAAATGCTTCCCGATTTTGGGCATAAAGAAACGGGCAAATACCTTGATGGTAAAATGTAATTAGGCAGATATATCATGACTAAACAGCTTGTTTCATTTATAAAAGATCTTTACCAAACTAACGAGTTTATTCCTCTGCACGCACCTACTTTTTCAGGTAACGAACAAAAGTATGTATCCGAAACTATAAACAGTACATTTGTTTCAAGCGTTGGTAAGTTTGTAGATGACTTTGAAAAACATATTGAAACTTACACCGAAACCGCAAAAGCGGTTGCTACTGTAAATGGCACGGCTGCATTACATACAGCCTTATATATGGCGGGAGTTAAAAGTAACGATATAGTTATTACGCAAGCGCTTACATTTGTAGCTACCTGTAATGCAGTACATCATATGGGAGCAGAGCCCGCATTTGTTGATGTATCACCTGTTAGCTTAGGTTTATGCCCTAAAGCATTGTCTACATTTTTAGAGCAGCATGCGGTACTAACCGAAACGGGTCCTGTACACAAAGAAACAAAACAGCGTATTCAGGCCGTCGTGCCAATGCATACATTTGGCCATCCTGTTGAGCTTGATGAGTTAGTTAGAGTATGTAATGAGTGGCAGATTGTTTTAGTAGAAGATGCTGCAGAAAGCCTTGGCTCTTTTTATAAAGGTAAGCACACAGGTACTTTAGGAGATTTTGGTGCTATTAGCTTTAATGGTAATAAAATTGTTACCACCGGTGGTGGCGGTATGGTTTTATGTAAAACTCTAATGACAGGGCAGCATACAAAACATATAACCACTACTGCAAAAGTGCCTCATCCGTATGAATTTTTTCATGATGAAGCAGGTTTTAACTATCGCATGCCTAACTTAAACGCAGCACTTGGTTGTGCCCAAATGGAAAGCTTAGTCGCATTTATCGATAATAAACGCCAGCTTGCGAATCAATATTCAGAATTTTTTAATGGCTCAGATTTTAAATTTGTAACTGAGCCAAGTTATGCAAAATCAAACTATTGGCTAAATGCAATTATTTGCCCAAACTACACTGAGCGAGAAAAACTACTAAAGCAAACGAATGCTGATGGTGTAATGACAAGACCAATATGGCAATTAATGCATCGTTTACCTATGTTTGAAAATGCATTGAGAGGCGATTTAAGCCATTCAGAGTTTGTTGAGGCTCACTTAGTTAATATACCAAGCTCTCCAGTTAAAAGTTTAGGCAAGTTATAATGACAAAAAAAATAGCTGTATTTACAGGTACCCGAGCAGAGTATGGGCTACTGTACTGGCTTTTAAAAGATATTCAAAGTGATCCAGAGCTTACATTACAGCTATTAGTTTCAGGCATGCATTTATCATCTGAGTTTGGTGAAACTTATAAACAAATAGAGCAAGATGGTTTTACCATAGATGAAAAAATAGAAATTTTACTCTCATCAGATACGGCCGTCGGTACCGCTAAAAGTATGGGGCTTGGTGTGCTTGGATTCACAGATGCGTTAAGTCGATTAAAGCCAGATGCACTGGTTATTTTAGGTGATCGTTTTGAAGCACTAGCGGCTGCACAAACTGCGATGATACTGCGTATTCCTATTTTGCATCTACATGGTGGAGAAATAACTGAAGGTGCCTATGATGACGCTATTCGCCATGCCATTACAAAGCTGAGCTATTTACACGGAACTTCCACTGAGGAGTATCGCCAACGTGTGATACAACTAGGTGAAGTACCTGAACGAGTTAAAAACATAGGTGCAATTGGCCTAGAACATTTAGCACGTAGTGACTTTATGAGCGTAAATGAAATTGGTAACTCATTAAATTTTAATTTAAAACAGCCTTACTTTCTCGTTACCTATCATCCAGTAACGCTAGGTGAAGAGTCTCCAGAGCAAAGCTTTATTGCATTACTTAATGCATTAGATGAATTTAAAGATCATCAAGTTATTTTAACTTATCCAAATGCCGATGATGGTGGACGCCGTATCATTCCAATACTTGAAAACTATGCTAAACAACATCCTAATAGAGTATGTGCAATACCTTCATTGGGGCAAAAACGCTACTTGAGCACGGTAAAAAATGCCGCTGTTGTTATTGGTAATTCCTCTAGTGGCATCATTGAAGTGCCAGCATTTAATGTTCCTACGGTAAATATAGGTGTAAGACAAAAAGGCCGTTTAGCAGCTAAAAGTGTACTTAGCTGTTCAGCTACAAAAGAGTCAATAACGGAAGCCATAAAGATGGCTGTTACAGGTAGCTATAAAACACCTGGGGAGAAAATAATAAACCCATACGGTGCTGGCAATGCAAGTGCTCAAGTAATTCAAATGCTCAAACTCCTAGAATTTGAGCCGAGTAAATCTTTTTACGATTTAAAGTGAGACCCTCTATGACATTAATTATTGCAGAAGCTGGTGTTAATCATAATGGCAGTGACGATTTAGCTTTTTCACTTGTTGACGCTGCTCATAAAGCAGGTGCCGATATAGTTAAATTTCAGACATTTAAAGCTAAAAATTTAGTAACTGAACAAGCTGAGCAAGCAGAGTATCAAGTTACTAATAGTGGTCAAAAAGAATCTCAGTTCTCAATGTTAAAGCGCTTAGAGTTGAGCTACGAAACACACCATAAGTTAGTTAAATACTGTAATGATTTAGGTATTGAGTTTCTTTCTACAGCTTTTGACTCAGAAAGCCTTTCATTTTTAGTTGATGATTTAGGTATAACTCGATTGAAGCTGCCATCAGGTGAAATTACTAACGCACCATTAGTGCTTGAACACGCAAGAACTGGCTGTGATTTGATAGTATCAACAGGTATGGCAACGCTTTCTGAAATAGAACAAGTTTTATCAGTGATTGCCTACGGTTATTTAAATTCTGAAGGTAAGCCAACAGATGAAGCACTTCAAGCGGCATACTTTTCAGAACATGGTAAGCAATTACTAAAAGAGAAAGTAACGCTTTTACATTGTACAACCGAATACCCGGCGCCATTTAATGATATAAATTTAAATGCTATGGACACTATGAAAGATGCGTTTAAACTCGAAGTGGGATACTCAGATCATAGTGCCGGCATTGTAGTTCCTATTGCTGCTGTTGCCAAAGGTGCTGTTTTAATTGAAAAGCACTTCACGGTTGATAAAAGTTTGACAGGGCCTGATCATAAAGCGTCCCTTGACCCAAAAGAATTAAAAGCCATGGTTGATGGTATTCGTACGGTTGAAAAAGTACTGGGAGATGGTATTAAAGGGCCTCGACCATCAGAAGTAAAAAATAAAAGCGTGGCGCGTAAAAGTCTTGTAGCGGCAAGTACAATTATTGCTGGTGAATTATTTAGTGAGGAAAACCTTGCAGTAAAGCGCCCAGGAAATGGCATTAACCCAATAAATTTCTGGCATTATTTAAGTAAACCAAGCGACAAAAGTTATAAAGCTGGCGACTTGATTGATGAGTAAGCCGGGGTATTTAGTTATCGGCGCCGGTGGGCATGCAGCTGCCCTTGCTGAAATATTAATTAAGCAGAAAAAAACTTTATTAGGTGTTGTAGCGCCGGATATCTTAGCTGGTCATGTGATTTTTGATTCTGTAAAGCACTATACACAGGATGATGACGTATTAAGGTTTTCAGTTGATAAGGTGTTATTAGTTAATGGTATTGGCGCTATGCCGCGTCAAGCGTTGAGAAAGAAAGTTTATACGCGTTTTTGTGAGTTAGGTTATACATTTGCAACTGTCATTGCTGATTCTGCGTTAGTGTCAGATTATGCTGTACTTGCTAAAGGTGCGCAAATTATGAATAACGCGGTGATTAATATTGGTAGTGAGATTGGCGAAAATACCATAGTCAACACCTCAGCCTCAATTGATCATGATTGTATAATTGGCGCTCATAGCCACCTTGCTCCAGGTACAACGTTAAGTGGACAGGTTGTCATCGAAGATAACGTACACGTAGCAACAGGTGCAAATATAATTAATAATGTATCTATAGGGCGAAATACGATAGTAGGTGTTGGCTCTAATATAACTAAGTCAATCCGAGAAAACTCAATGGTATATGGTGCACGAACCGTGATTAAAGGATTAGGTGTAATAAATGACAACTAACTGGGAAAAAGTGATAATTGATTCAACAATTTCAATCAAAGATGCACTAAAAGTTATTGACAAAGAAGCGTTGAGGGTAGCCTTGGTAGTTGATGATAATAAACTGGTCGGTATGGTTACTGATGGGGATGTACGAAGAGGTATACTTAAAGGGGTTGAATTGAGCGCCCCAGTAAAAGAAGTCATGAACTCTAAGCCTGTAAGTGCAAATGCATCATTAAGTAGTAATGAACTAAAACTCTTGATGCAATCGCGTAAAATACTGTCTCTGCCAATAGTAGATGATAATAATCAATTGGTAGGTTTAAAAACGCTTCATGAAACACTGTCTATTGAAAAACGTGAAAATCCTGTTTTTATTATGGCTGGAGGGTTTGGCACAAGGTTGCGTCCTTTGACAGACAGTTGCCCAAAACCAATGCTTGAGGTTGGTGGTAAACCAATGCTTGAGACGTTAATAAATAACTTTAAAAGCTATGGTTTTTATAAGTTTTATATATCTACTCACTACTTACCAGAAGTTATTATGGATTACTTTGGTAATGGTGATAAATTTGAAGTTGAAATTACTTATGTACATGAAGAAAACCCGCTTGGAACAGGCGGTGCACTCTCATTATTACCTGATAGTTTGCCTAAACAACCTTTAATTATGATTAATGGTGATATCTTAACTAATGTAGATTTCAGTAAAGTGCTTGATTTTCATGTTAAGCAAGAAAGTGATGCAACGATGTGTGTTCGTGATTACGAAATTAAAATACCGTTTGGCGTCATCGAAGGTGAAGGGCATAATATTACAGCAATGGTAGAGAAACCTACATATCGCTATTTTGTAAATGCAGGTATCTATATTATTTCAAATGAAATTATTGCTTCATTGCCTAACAATGAATATTTAGACATGCCAACATTGTTTGAAAGAAAACAGGGCGAAGGTTTCAAAACACTGAAGTTTCCCATTCACGAGTATTGGTTAGATGTAGGGCGTCACGATGATTTTAAAAAAGCGCAGTTAGATATCAATACTTTAGGAATATAAAATGATTAAGAGTAAAAAAGTATTGGCAATTATTCCTGCACGTGGCGGAAGTAAGCGGCTTCCTATGAAAAATATTAAGGAATTTAAAGGTCGACCATTAATTACTTGGTCAATTTTGGCTGCAACAGGCTCTAGCTATATAGACAAGGTCATTGTTAGCACTGATTGCGAAACTATAGGTGAAGTGGCCGTTGAGTCTGGGGCTGAGGTGCCATTTATGAGACCTTCAGAGCTAGCTAGTGACTATGCTAGTAGTAATGATGTTATATTACATGCGATAGGGCAAGTTGCTGATATTTACGACTATATAGTAGTTCTTCAACCCACATCTCCTTTAAGGACTCCTAGGGACATAGATGGAGCGATTGAAACCCTTGCAAGCGATGATAGTATTCAAGGCGTTGTCTCTGTGTGCCCTTGTGAACATAGCCCTCTTTGGGCTAATAGTTTACCTGTTGATTTAAATATGGGTGAATTCTTTCCTAAATCATCATTTCAAAAACGCTCACAAGATCTTCCAGAATATTTTCGATTAAATGGCTCTTTATATGCCTATAGCTTGAATTCCTTTACTGAGAATAAAGGGATTTATTATAATGAACATGTTAAAGCGTACATTATGCCCATAGAGAGGTCTATTGATATTGATACTATAATCGATTTTAAGGTTGCGGAAGTGTTAGCTGAATTCTCTTAATACATAGAATGCACTATCGCTAACTTATGAGTATAAATTTATATTTTAATCAGTTTAATTTTTGGAAAATAGTTAATGTTATTCACAATTAATAAAGAAGTTCAGTATTCTTTGCCTAGAAAAACTCAAATAGACGGTGTAAATTACTCATATCATATATTTGGAGACTTATATTTAGAAGACGAGCTCTCCACTATAAAAGCTTTAGTTCATAGTGATGATGCCTATTTAAGCAAGCTTATGGGGAACTTCACAATTATACTCAGCAACCCTCAAACTGCTGAGGTTAAGTTATTGTCTGATAGACCAGGAAAGCAAAATATATTTTATTGTTTTAAGGATGGACAATTACTAATTAGTGATGATTTCTGGGAAATGAAAGATGGTCTTTCATATGGTATAAAAGATATCGACGTCACAGTTTTAAAACAACAGATAATGTTCTTTACCGGTCTGAATAATAAAACGATTATGAAAGGGGTTAAAACTGTTCCAGCAGCCTCAATAGTGACAGTTGATTTTAATAATAGCAGTGAAAAAGTTAATAGGTATTGGTCCTTTCATTATAAGCAGAATACTTTATCTTATGAAGAAAAGTTAGATCTAATTGACGATACGTTCAATAACGCATTAGGGACTATAAAAAAACTCAATCCAAATGAAAGTTCATTTGCGGTAGGTATTAGCGGAGGTTTAGACTCAAGGGTTATACCTCATTATGCGAAAAAAAATAATATGAATATAGAAGGTTTCACAATAGGCATTGAAAAGCCAAGAAAGCTTCTATTATCTAACGACTTTAAAAGTGCAAATAAGATAGCTAGCTACTTTAATATAGAAAGAAAAACGTTACGATATGACTCTATCCCCATAAAAAAGCAGTTAGACTTAGAGTGTCAATTAGCTCCAGAAATAGGCTCTCAAATATTTAAAATTGCTAATGTGGATGATATTAAATCAAATACTTTAGTAACCGGAGCAAGTGGTTTCATAGTAGGGGCATCACCTTTATATGACTCAATTAAACGTGAAAACCTAATCGAGCACACCTTATTATATCAGTCTTTATTAAGCACAAAACCTTGTGCGTCTAAGTTTAAAAAGGCAATTAATTCATTAACGGGAATACCTCTCGAGTTTAAGCCAAAGGTTTCAAGATCTGGCTTCAGTCCTTTTTTTAGTGAGGATGAATTTGACGAGTCTGTAGCTGAGATAGAAAGCTTTTATGATGAATTTAAGCATTTATCTAAGTCAGAGAAGCTATTAAACTATGCAACATTCGGTTTGGGTCGCAATAACGATAAAGGTGCGTTTGAGAGTTTTTTAGGTCAAAAAAAATCATACAGCATTTATACACCTTTCTTTCTTGATACCGTCCAACAATTCAATGAGGACGAGCTTCTTAATAGAAGTATGTTTCAGGAGTTTATAACTAAGCGTTTACCTGAACTTGCAGATATACAAGGTCAAGATTTTAAGCCAACTTTGTTGGAAAAAAACAATTATTTATCAGCTGTTTATAGAAAGTATTGGGCAATGAGTAACTTTGTTATACGAGGAAATGGAGTTATGAATTATGAAAACTGGGTGAATTCAAGCAGTTTTTCTAAGCTAAAGTCGGATTTAAATAAAGATACCTCAGATATCCAAGATTTACTCGGAATTACATTTGATTATAGCGCTGGAAATGTACATCCAGCTGTAAAACTAAATATATTAAAAATGCAAAATGTTCTTATGAAGTTTTAAATATGCTTCACATCAGAAAAAAATTAATGCAGCCATCTTTTTTATACCTGTTTACAGATGTTTTTGTTAAAGGGCTGCAGTTCTTTTTAATGCCAATAGCTTCACATATATTAGATGTAGAAACTTATGGTTCATTTGTGTTGTGTTTAGTTTTACTTACATCCCTTGTACCGCTAATAAGCCTTTCAAGTGAATCATCATATTCTATTTTTTATAATCAAAGTCATGATGATGATAAAAATAGGTTGTTTGTTAATAGTATCCATGTCGCATTTACAGGGTATTTGTTATTTACGTTAGTTACATTAATTCTTTCGATAATAAATGACAATTTACTCTTTGAGATGATTTCTTTAAAAAGTCATATTACAAAAATGTGTGCAATAGTTTTTTTTGAATATTTTATCAATATAACATTATTATCTTACCGTCTAAGCTTTAAAAAAATTGCATACGTAAAGGTTTATTTAGGGTATTTTTTTATTAAATTTATATCGGCAATTATTTCGATTTATTTGTTTAAAAGCATTAATCATTACCTAAATACTATACTCGCATTAAACTTTATAATTTCGGTTGCTATTGTTAGTAAGCAGTTTGGCTTAGTTGTTTTTTTTAAAGAATTGAAAATATTTGACACTGCAAAATACCTTAAGATTACTAAGTATTGTATTGTAATTTTACCTGTAAGTGTATTTGCGATTATAAATGCAATGGTCGACAAAATTTATATAACATCATTGTTAAGTATGCAAGATTTAGCTAATTATTCATCAATCTTTCTTATAGCAGGTTCAATACAGATAATTATTCTAGCTATGAATAAGTCTTACATGCCAAAATTACTATACCACTATGCAGCTGAAGGATATTCAGCTATTCATAGAATGAAAGAAGAAACAGTAAAGTTAATGCTGATTAATTTTACTGTTTTTATTATTTGCATACTTTTACTACCAATTATGTTCAGGCTTGTATTTGACTCAAATATTGAATTTAATTACGCGGTATTTATTGTTCTCAGCCTTAGCTTTTTATCAAATACACTATATATACTTTTTACGAATATATTATCTCTTGAAGAGAAAACTGGAAAGTATAAGATGTTCGGGTTTGTATCTGCTTTAATTATTAATATTCCATTAGGATATTTATTAACTTTAGAATATGGGGTTTTGGGTTCCGCATTTTCAACGATGCTTAGCGGCTTATCAGCAGCTATTATTCTCTTTGCATTCGTGTCATGTAAAGTGTTAAAAGCGTACTTGCTGCGCGAAAGTTGTTATTTTTTATTCGGAGCAATAGCCGTTTCTGCGTCTGCCGTTTATATTAACAATCATTATCATATTTATTGATATTGTTTTATCAACATTAAAGTGTATTTTTTGAAGTGATTTTGGATATTAAATGAAAGAGCCTTTTGCCCTAATTAACTTAAACTCGATATATGAAAATATTCAAGTAATAAAGAAGCAAGCTAGTGAGGAACTTGAGCTAATTGCTGTTATTAAAGCTGATGGTTATGGTCATGGAGCTTACGAGGTTTCTCGAATTATAGAGAAGAGTGTTAGTATACTTGCTGTAGCAAGGTTGTCTGAAGCATTATCACTCAGGAAGCAAGGTGTAAATAAGCCCATCATGATTTTCTCAGGATTAAATTCCCTTGAAGACTTGTTGGTGGCTGTTGAACATAGGATTTTAGTTGTTATTCATTCGCTGTTTCAGCTTGAGCTTTTCTCGGCACTTCCCGAAGAGGCTATGTTAAATTGTTGGCTAAAGTTTGATAGTGGTATGCACCGCTTAGGGCTTAGTGAATCTGAAATCGAAAAAGCTATATTAATAATATCAAAACAGTATAAAAATGTGATAATAGATGGGTTGTTTACTCATCTTTCATCAGCTGAAAGTGATTTACAGAGAACTTTATATCAGCTTAGATTTTTTGAAAGTATACCTCAGAGTAAATCATTTAAAACTTCGATTACTAACTCTGCGGGACTTTTAAGTAAATACAAATCTTTTCAAGATTATGGACGGTTAGGCCTTTCCTTATACGGTGTTTCTCCTTTCATTGATTCCATAGGAAAAGATCTCGGGTTGAAACCTGTGATGGAGCTCAAAGCATATGTTATATCTATCAGAATGCACAAAGCTGGCGAGCCTGTTGGTTATGGAGGTAAGTGGGTATCTAACAATGATACTAAATTAGCAGTTGTTGGTATTGGATATGCCGATGGTTATCCTCGCTCCATATCCCCTGGCTGTCCAGTATTAATTAATGGAAAAAATTACCCTATCGTAGGGGCTGTGTCCATGGATCTCATTAGTGTCGATATCGGGTTAGTTAATAATGTTCAAGAGCTGGATGAGGTTACTTTATGGGGGCCAAAGTTACCAGTCGAAATTATAGCAAAGAGTGCAGGTATGATACCTTATGAGTTATTGGTTGGTGTCACTAAAAGAGTTGCTCGTGTCTATTCTTAACTATGTTTTAGAATAAGTTAATCAAGCAAAGAGGTGAGTGTTTTCTTGGAATATAAATTTTGATTTTTTCAGCTAAAGTATATTTTAACTTACTAGTTTTTACTGTTTTTTTGTTTTTTATATCTCGTCAAAATATAGTGGAGTTAGGTTTTCTTCGTTACTTTAATCATATATATATATTTATATATATTTTCTCCTTTGTTATTCTTTTATTCTGCAAGCCGATAAAGGCAAAATTTATATATTTACTCGTTATTGTTTTATTATATTCTGCTTTTTTAGTTTGGAAAAATAATCTTCCAATTTTTAATATGTTCCAAACTCTTATAACATTAAAGTATATTTTTGTATTTTATATTGCAGCAAACGTATTCCAAACCGATCGAGTTGTTTTGTTTGAAAAGTTTACTAAAATTTTAACTTTAGTATTGATTTTATCTGTGGTTTTTACTTTTACAGATTACATATTTCCTAATGTTTTTTATGATTTATCTAAAGACGGTAGAGGGTTGGGGGGGATCACTCCAGGCTCGTTCTTTGGCTCTCGAGTTTTGTACTCTGGTTTTCTGCTGTTATATAGTATTTTGCTTTTGTCCTTTAAATATAATAAAGGTCATAATAAGTACTTTATTTATAGTCCAAAGTTATACTGGTTGTTACTTTTATTGGCTTTCACTTTACTTTTTCTTACCTTTTCTCGAAAGGAGTTAGTGCTTCTTCTAATTGCCTACTCTATTTCGATTTTATATAAAAGCCAAGGTAAAAAAAAGTTATTAGGTATCACTCTGCTTATTGTTTTAACTCCCATAGTGTTTTTAGGTCTTTGGTTTTTTATAGGTGAAAGTGTTCAAGCTAATCTAAATGAAGGTTATGTGCGTTATAAAATCTTTTATTATGCTATGGAGATATTTGAGTACTATTTTCCTTTAGGCTCAGGCCCTGGAACATATGGGACTTTAATGTCCAAAATGTACACAGATGTATATACGCAGTTTAATGTTGATAGTGCAATTATCGGTTACGGTAGTGACATTGAAGGGCCTATTTTTGATTTGTTTTTTGTATCGCTAATTGCTGAGTATGGCTTAGGATTTATATTCGTTATATTTCTTATTTTTCAGCCATTTACATCAAGCAAGGATGAGGGGGTTGAAATGGTTTCTCATATAAACCTCATTAGAATTAATGCATTTTTAATGTTGGTGGGTATAGGTATGATGGTACCTATAATGGGTAACGTTGTTGGTCTATTATTATATTTTTTGCTTGGGATAATCTCATCGAGAGGGCTGTTATTAGCACCGAATAAAAAATTAGGAAAAGGAACTTAAGTGAATAACGAAGCTGAAACTTTTATTTTAAAGAATAACCTTGAACGAGAGCGGGAGGTATGGCCTCTATTAAAGTTCCATATACTTCGCAAAACACACATACCAGATAATGTGACCGATATGGAGTTTAAATCAAGTTCATATTTGAAAAATTTATATGCATTACTCATAAGTTTGATAAATATTTGTATAGCATTATTTAATAATAATAAAAAAAAAGTGTTTTTTGGTGCTTTTACTCGAGTAAAGGTAAGTAAAAGCTCGATTAATGATGAGTTTATATGTCAAAAAGAGATAGGGAATAACTTTCTTTTGTATCATTGTTCAAATTTTGAAAGTGTCAAAATTTTAGATTGTTTGAGGCATGGTATTATTTTTGAGAATGTTATTGTCCATTTATTTTTTAATTTTTATAAACTTTTTACGAAGAAAAAAAGTAACCTAAAAAATTTTGATAGAGAATTTCTAAGTATTTTGAAAAATCATCATAATTTATCTTCTGATAAAGTCGAGCTGATATTAAGAGACTTTTATATAAAAAAAAATATATATAGCTTTTTAATCCGATTGTTAAATATAAACGAAGTAAATGTCGTATCATCTTATACTAAGTCATCGGTTATAAGTGCGGCTGTTGAATTGAATAAAAAAGTAATAGAGCATCAGCATGGGTTGCTTGCTCCTTACCACGAATCATATACATATGGAGGGGAGCAGGTTTGGAAAAGCACTTTATTGCCAGAGTGGTTAGTTATTTACTCTTCTTATTGGTATAGAAAAATGGAAAGTTCTAATTTTGTTGTCCCTAGTAAAATTAAAGTTAAATCAAGAGATTTAATAGTAACTAAGGAAGATGATGAAATTATAGAGAATTTCTGTGATGGACGAGAGTATTACATATTTACTGGACAGGGCCTTTGTTATGATGAAATTGTTCTTTTTATTCAAGAGCTTTTAAAAGCAGAGCCTCAAAAACTTGTCGTATATCGACCACACCCTAGGGAGTATAAAAATTACTCTGTTTTAGTCGATAGAATATCCAATAGTAACTTTATAACTATTAACAGAGATCAATTAAGAAATACATCTAGCTTAATTTCAGGTGCGTTAGCTCACATATCTATTTTTTCATCTTGTCACTTCGATGCAATTGAGATATTGGGTAAGACATATGTTCTTGATGTTGTTGATGGGAATATAATGTCTAAAGGTGGTGAAGATGATAGTATTTTATTTATTAAACACCCAAAGCATATAAAACTAAATTAAAGGTTGTCTGATGACTCTTATGTTAAAGGTTAAATTATTTATCTATTATTTAATTTTTTATAATTTACCTAATTCAAGGTTTATTTCTGTGTTCAGTCGTTTAAGGTGTTGGTATTTATCTGACGTTCTGAATATTTTGTGTAAACATGATAAAAATCGTTTTGAAAATAGAGTTTATATTTCTAATGCCTCAAATTTGAAAATAGGTAAAAATGTTAGGATTAATGAAAATGTTTTCATACAGGGTGCGATAATTGGCGATAATGTGATGATTGCTCAAAATGTATCGATTTTGTCAAGCACACATAGTTACGAAAGGGTTGATATACCAATGGTAGAGCAAGACGATTTCTTTGGTTTGGCACCTATTATATGTGACGATGTATGGATAGGAAGGAATGTTGTTATAAAACATGGTGTTAAAATAGGTAAAGGATCGATTGTTGGGGCGTGTTCTTTGGTAACTAAAGACGTTCCTGAATATGCGGTTGTTGGTGGTGTTCCAGCTAAAATTATAAAGTATAGAACATAAGGGTATTTATTACCGTATGAATAAAACATGTAATATCGGTGGCTTAGAAATTTCAGCTTATGAAAGCATGGAGAGTGCTGTTAACTCTGTTCTTCAAAACGGGAATATCACTCAAGGTTTCGCTATAGCTGTAAATGCTGAAAAAGTAGTTTCTAGTCATGAAAACCCTGATGTAAAAGCTCTACTAAAATCAGCATCTATTCTCTACCCAGATGGTGCCGCGGTATCACTTCTGATGTCGAAAAGGGGGTGTTTCAGTGTTCGGATACCAGGTTGTGAGCTTTGGCTTGAGCTTATGAAAAGTGCTTCAAATCATAAAACTCCTGTTTATATAATTGGAGCGAAGTCTAATGTCCATAATGAGGTCGTCAAAAAACTCACCGAGGATATGGGGGTGAACGTTGTTGGTTCATGTGATGGCTATTTTAAAGATGAAAATATACTAATTCGGAATGTACAGGAAAGTGGAGCAAAAATAATTTCAGTTGCATTAGGTTCACCACGGCAAGAAAGTTTCATAAAAAAGTGTATGGGTACTCACCCTGAAGCTTTTTATATGGGAGTTGGTGGTACTTATGATGTTTTTACTAACAGAGTGAAGCGTGCCCCTGAATGGTTTCAAAGAAATAATTTAGAGTGGCTTTATAGGCTATTATCACAGCCTACAAGAATAAAAAGGCAGGTTAAACTTTTAAAGTATATTTTCTTGGCACTAGTGCGAAAAATTTAGGTCAATAATAAATATTTCAGTTTTTTGCTATAATAACTCAGTTTATTTTGATGGCGTTTAGAATTCAGTGTCAGCCAAAATTGCGAAATGTCTAGCACACCATCTAACCTATCTTCTAAATGGATGGGCTATTGCGACAATGCCAGGTTCCAGTTATGGATTGGCATTGTCCATTTCTTTGATGCATATAATATGACTGTTTACAACAATTTCATCAAGCTGTTTTTATTAGGGAATGCTCCCTTGGTTTTGAAGAGTCGCCTAAGCTGAAGATGTACAGCTTCAATCTAATTAGTGCTATAAATAGCTCTACTACGTAATCAGGATACTTGAAATAAACCGACAGATTACTCCATTTACGACGTCAAGAGCGGCTCTGTTGTATCTTTAGTGGTAACCTTATAGGCGGGTTTCAAGTCAGTCATAAGCTTTTTTGTGCTTTGAAACGATATACTTCATCGAATTACGAATTTGATTAATAACGCGCTCCTGTACTTTGGCGTCAGGACAGATTGTTGCTATTACTTCAGGAAACCTTCTAGTACATCAACAGAGGCAATTAAAATATCGGATACACCACGATTATGTAAATCTGTTAATATTGGAAACCAATAGTTAGCCCTCACTTTCAAAGACATATAAGTCAAGTGATTTTTTTGGGCCCTCGATATTGACATCTAGTACGGTATAAATAGATTTACTCACGTAGCGCCCATTTTCTTTAATCTCATAATTAATAGTATTAAGCCAGATAAGCGGGTAAATTAGAACTGTTATGGCAGTGATAGTAGCATTTGATACTTCAACAGCATACATATCTTTTATGTGGTCTCGAATATCTAGATAGCTCATCATAACTAAAGCAAATATAGATGAAATTTTCTCATTAATTTCAGACATTAACTTAGTTTGGTTCTTTTTAACTAGCTGAGATTCAAACGAACCTGAACGGTCTCCGAGCGTTTCAAGCACTAATAGGCTATGGATGATTTAACTGTTTTTTTGGTTAAGTCATTTTTACGGTTAATTTTAGTCTCAGATTGTGGACGCATCTATAATTCGGTTTTAAGAGCCGCTTGGGTGAGTTGTTTGATTAATAGTGTTATAGCACCGTCTTCACCAGGAAGACCTTTATCAGCTTGAAGTTTAACTAATGCTTTGTTGAAGTCGAAATTTTGAGTCATGTGCCACTCCTGCTTTCTTAATAATATTGAAATGACACAGATTTCTTAACCCTACCTTTATTTTATTCTTATAGAGTTGTAAGTTGATGTGGCTATAGAAAACAGGTTTTCGCTATAAAAGTTGTTCAAAGTCAGTATAATTGTTTATCATTATAAGCGATTTAATTCTCTTGTTAGTAGTGTTGTTGTTTTTCGCAATTTAAATATATTTAAATACCATTTCGAGACCTTATGTTAATTGACCTTTTATTTACCTTTTTTATTGCCTTTGCAGTATTGTTTTTAATGCGTAAGGTGGCTCGCAGAGCCGGTCTCGTAGATAAGCCATCAGGGCGAAAAATGCATACGGGTAACGTACCATTAGTGGGTGGTGTGGCTATTTGTATAACTATAGTAAATTATATTTATACACACCCTAACATGATTAACCATGCAAATTTGTATATGCTTTGTATTTGCGGTTTAACAGCTGTTGGTGCTTTGGATGATCGCTTTGATTTAAGCGTAAAAATACGCATGTTAGTTCAAGCGCTAATTTCTGTAGCGATGATTTACTTTGCTAATGCAGAACTACATACATTGGGAAATTTACTTGGTTTTGGTGCTATTGAGCTTGATATGTTTGGTGGTTTTATAACTGTACTTGCTGTCATTGGCTGTATAAATGCGTTTAATATGGTTGATGGCATTGACGGCCTTTTAGGTGGCTTATCAATAGTGACCTTTGCGAGTATTGGTATATTACTTTTACTAGCTGGTGAGCAAAGCTTAAGTTATCTATGTTTGTTATTGGTAGTATGTATGGTGCCTTATATACTATTAAACTTAGGTTTTATTGGTCATAAGCGTAAAGTATTCATGGGTGATGCTGGTAGCATGATGATAGGTTTTACTGTTATTTGGTTACTCATTGGAGCAAGTCAAACAGCAGGTAACCCGATGATAAGGCCTGTTACTGCTTTATGGCTTATTGCGGTACCATTAATGGATATGGTTGCGATTATGGTGCGCCGTGTGAAACATGGAAAGTCACCATTCAAGCCAGACCGTGAGCATTTACATCATATTTGTCAGCGTTTAGGTTTTTCATCGATTCAGACATTAACTTTAATATGTTTTATCGCTACGGCTTTTGCCGCGGTGGGGATCGTTGGTGAAATATTATTGGTACCTGAATATGTTATGTTTTATGGTTTTATTGCTATTTTTACTGTGTACCTTATATTTTTAATAAACTATTGCACTGTAATGAATTACTTCCGACGCAAGCTAAATTTACCTGAAAAACAGTTTTCATCAAACTAGTATATTCTTTTCTAAAACACCGAGTTAGCAACTCGGTGTTTTACTTTCTGAAATTTTTATAATTCATTCTACCTACTTTTAGCTAATTCAGGCTGTATATATTTAGCTATGCTACTTTTGCAAATAAATGTACTCACTTAAATTAAAGGACTACCTGTGAAAGCTGTAATTCCTGTTGCCGGTTTAGGCACCCGTATGTTGCCTATGACTAAGGCAATCCCTAAAGAAATGCTTCCCTTGGTTGATAAACCGCTTATTCAATACATAGTAAATGAATGTGTGGCGGCGGGTATTAAAGAAATAGTGCTCGTGACACATAGCTCTAAAAATGCCATTGAAAACCACTTTGATACCAGTTTTGAACTAGAGGCCACGCTAGAAAAGAGGGTTAAGCGCGCTTTACTTGACGAAGTTCGCTCTATTTGCCCTGCAGATGTAACCATTATGCATGTGCGCCAAGGTGAAGCTAAAGGCTTAGGGCATGCCATTTTATGTGCCAAACCAATCGTTGGTGATGATGACTTTGTGGTGGTGCTACCTGATGTAATCCTCGATGCTTATACGGCAAATCAAAAAACTGAAAACTTAGCGGCGATGATTGCTCGTTTTGAGCAAACGAAAGCCAGTCAAATTATGTTAGAGCCCGTTGCTATTGAAGATGTAAGTAAGTACGGCATTGCTGATATTAATGGTGTAGAGCTTGCTGCTGCTGAAAGTGCAGCAATTAAAAAAATGGTTGAAAAACCAGCCGCAGAGGTTGCTCCTTCAAATTTAGCCGTTGTTGGTCGTTATGTTTTAAGTAAAAATATTTGGCCATTACTCGCTAAAACTCATGTAGGCGCAGGTGCTGAAATACAGCTTACAGACGCGATTGATGCATTATTGGCTATTGATACGGTAGAAGCGTTTCATATGAGTGGTCGCTCACACGACTGTGGTGATAAACTCGGCTATTTAAAAGCGATTGTAGAATACAGCATGCGCCATGAAACGTTAGGTGCTGAGTTTACTGAATATATGAAAGAGTTGGTTAAAGGGTAACGGGCGACGGGCATCGGGTAACGAGCTACGAGCTTCAGGCCTCCAGCCTAGAACTTCGAATTAACCAGTTGGGCTAATGGTTTTATGTTCTCATTTACTCCTCATTCACTTCTCTTTGTGAATAAGATCTTAAAATATTTATGCACAAAGAGTTTTAGAGACGCAGCGCTTTTAGAGGAAGTTACGGGCTGCGAACTTCGGGTTGCGGGCGACGAGCTTCGGGCCTCGAACCTAAATCCTAATACCGACGCGGGGTGAACCCGCTGCTACAGGTATAAAAAACACCGCATTTGCATCAAACGCGGTGTTTTTATGTTTTTCTGATGCCTTGAACCTTGAACCTTGAACCTTGAACCTTGAACCTCGCAGCTCGAACCTAGCAGCCTTTTAAGCCCGACCTCGCAGCGCAGAAATACAACTTGCCAGCATGACAAACCCTAATGACATTTTAAATGCCAATGAAATGGTGCTCATTAGTGCGTGGCTATTTTGCGCTGAGAAGGTGCTGTCACCAAGGTAATAATGCACAATTAAGTTGATTAAGCTCATGCCAAATAAATTACCAATAGTGCGTGATAAGTTCATTGAGGAAGACGCCACACCTAGCTCACTTTTATCCACTGCACCCATAATGGCATTGTTGTTAGGGGTCGAAAATAAGCCAAACCCAATCCCTAATAATAACAGTGAGCCACTAATGTAAGCAGTGCTTGAACTAACCGATAGCTGGGATAACAGAAAAAATCCAACCAGAACAATTACACAGCCTAGCGTGGCAAGTAAGCGTGGTTGTATTTTATCGGCAAGCTTACCTGCTAGGGGCGCCATAATAGCCATTGAAACCGCTTGCAGTAATACTATTTGTCCTGCATGTGCGGGGCTTAATCCTTTTATATATTGCAGGTACAAACTTAACAAAAAGGCCAGTGAAAAGTTACTAGCATACATGAGAAACGAAGTAGTCAACGATAGGCTGAATACACGACTTTCTAAAAACATTTGCACTCTAATTAAGGGGCGCCGACTGCGACTTTGGTGAACAATAAATAGCATTAAACATATGATTGAAAGTGCGGTTAATAGCCAGCCAGCTACATTTGGTAAATCACTTAACCCTAATACTAAGCACAGTGCAAAGAGCGAAAAAATAACCATACCCCACCAGTCAAACGGCGATTTTTTATCGTTTTTCCATTCGCCATGTAAAAACAGTTTAATGGCAATAAGTAGCATAAGTACCAAGGGGATTTGCGAGTAAAACACGGCGCGCCATCCCCATATTTCAGTGAGCCAGCCACCAACCGCAGGCGCTGCACTAAGCCCTATGTATACACACGCCGCAGAGGTGCCGAGTGCCATTCCGCGTTTATTATCAGGCGTGACAGAGGTAATAATGGCAACGCCTATACCAAAAATCATGGCGCCTGCGGCCCCTTGTATAAAGCGCCAAAAAAGCACCCACTCAATAGAGTTTGCTAACGCACACATTAGCGAGGCCAGTGCATTTAAACCTAAACCAAATGCATACACGCGTTTGCGACCATAGTTGTCTGCTATTTTACCGCACGGCAGCATAAAGATAACGCTACTGAGTAAATACAAGGTGGGCATCCACGCAATCATTTTTGCGCTTGCGTGTAAATCTTCAGCAAGGTCGGGAATAGCGATGTTAACGCCAGCCATGCCAAGCGGCCCAATAATAGAGCCGCTACAAACGATAATAAGTGCAATCGTAGTGGGGGGGAAATTAAACAAGAGGTATCCTTTTATTTACTGGCCTTAAAATGATACGTGAATATACTTGCTTGTACAGGATTTAAAGGGCAGCGAGTTGCGAGTGACGAGCGGTGGGCAACGGGGAGCGAGCAGCGGGTAACGAGCCTAGAGCTAAACACCGAACCTCAAACCTAAAGCCTAAATCCTGCGCGAGGTAAACTCCCGCCTACGGGCAAGTTAATATGGGTGTGTGAATGTAGGCGTGGCTTTATACCACGCACTGGTAGCTTTATGTCTCGTCAAAGGTAAAAAATTATTCACCACAGAGGTCACAGAGTTTACAGAGGAAGTGATTAAAAATAAAAACAGTTAGCTGTCAGCGTTCAACAAGGTATTACTCTGTGTAGCGCGAAGCGCCTCGGTGCTCTCTGTGGTTCAAAAATAAATATTTTAGGTTAAAGGCAAATAGTTAAAGTAAAAGAGCAGGTTTTAGAAATCAGATAGCAGGCAGCAGATAGTAGAAATCAGACATCAAGCAGAGTCGAACCTATTTTTTAAGCTAGTTAGCATAGCTGCTAACTCTTTTGTTTCTAAAACCCATACTTGGCTTATACCTTTTGGTAAATAGCCAATTTCATCTCCAATATAGATTTGGGTGCGCGCTTCACCTAGTGAGGCGCGTGCAATATCAATAAAGCGGCTTTTTTCTTTAAAGCTTTCTCTGCAAACCCCCTCAGCTATATTGCTGGGAACCGATAGCGCAGACCGAGTTAACTGATCTCTAAACCCATAATCTTTTAAATTAGCGGTAGATTTATAAATTTCACAACTTAGTTTTACAGATCTTTTCCATACATCTAAATGCTCAAAGTTCATTACGATCTCCTAGGTTAAAATAAGACTTCTGATATCTGACTTCTTATTTTACTGTTATTTATCCCTTGCCAATTTCTACCGTCACCTCATCTCCCAATATTTCTCTGTATTTTGCTGCGAGTGTATTTTTAGCGTCATCATCGCCGTGAACTATTTTTATATGGTGGGGCTTTTTGCGCATACCGGTTACAAATTTGATGAGACCTGCCTGATCAGCATGAGCACTATAACCGCTTATAGTGTGTATTTTGGCGTTAATATTCACCCTAGTATTATTTATCAACACGTAGCCATTTTTTGGTCCGTAGGTTTGTATGTCGCGACCTAATGTACCGCGCCCTTGGTAACCTACAAAGAGTACGTCGGTGGTTTTGTCGGTTAAAAATCGCTCTAAGTAATTAACTATACGCCCGCCGGTGCACATACCGCTTGCTGCTAAAATAATGGCAGGTGTTTGGCGGCTGGCTAAGTAATTTATTAACGCTAAGTGCTCGCTATGGGTGTTTATTGTAGTGAGGTTTTCAAAGTCGAGTGGGTGACGACCTTTGACTACTTTTTGTTTGGCTTCTTCATCCCATAAATATTTAAATTTTCGGTACTGCTGAGTAAAGTTAGCTGCCATGGGGGAGTCGAGTATTACTTGTATTGTGCGCCAAGGTGAGTTTTTAGCAGAAGCATGAATTAGCTGTTCAAGTTCGTATAACAGCTCTTGCGTGCGGCCAATACTAAAGGCAGGCACAAGTACTACGCCGTTGTCGGTAACGGCGCGTTCAATCACGTTTTTTAAGGTTTGCGTACGCTGCTTGCGGCCTTGGTGATTTTTATCACCATAAGTTGACTCTATGACTAAGGTATCGGCTTTATAGGGCGCTTTAGGTGCGGGTAGTAAAGGCGTATAGGGCGCCCCTAAATCACCAGAAAAAACCACTCTATGAATCTTGCTCGCTTTATAAGCAGGCGTGCTTATGTCTATTTCTACATAAGCGGAGCCTAAAATATGCCCTGCTCGTTGTAGTCGGGCTTTCGCTTTGTGTTCACCTTTGCAAGGAAGCTCAAACCAGGCTTTAAAGTCTACAGCTACAACTTGTTGTTTAAGTAGCCTTAAGCAGGTATCTATTATTTTTTGGTCTCGCGTAACGCCCACTTTTAATGCATCTTCAATAACTAACGGCAATAAGCTTGCTGATGCAACAGAGGTAAATATGGGTCCTTTAAAGCCAGCCATTAATAAGTAGGGGATTCGGCCAACATGATCGATGTGACAATGGGTGACGATCAACGCGTGAACTGTGTCTATATTAAATTCAATATTAAGATCATCAACAGAATCTTCTCCTTGAAATAGCCCGCAGTCAATTAGAAAAGAGCTTTGGTCGTTTATTATTAGCTGGTGGCATGATCCTGTTACGCCATTGACTGCTCCGTGGTGAAGTATGTGCATTTTATGTCCTTATGTTTTGGCTGCGGGCCACGGGTTACGGGTTACGGCTCGAAGCCCGAGCCTAGCACTTAGAGCCTAACGCCTTTATTTTATCGATAAATATAGCAGGTATTTTAATGTTGGTGGGACTTCATACCGTAACGGGCGGGCAGCGTGCCACGAGCGACGAGCCTAGCAACTAACATCTTGAGCCTAATACTGACGCGGGGTAAACTCCCGCCTACAGGCATAAAAAAACCTTGCGATATTAACCGCAAGGTTTTTAAATTTCTCGAACCTCGAACCTCGAACCTCGAACCTCGAACCTCGAACCTCGAACCTCGAACCTCGAACCTCGAACCTCGAACCTCGAACCTCGAACCTCGAACCTCGAACCTAGCTCTTAAAAGCGTCTTGTAGTGGTGGTACTACTTGCTTTTTACGGCTCAATACGCCATCTAGCCATACTTTACCGTCTTCTGGCTTTTCACCATAGGCTTGCTCAACAAGGCTGGCATCGTCTGATGCAATCAGCATTTGTGAGCCTTCTCTCATAATGTCGGTTAGTAGTAAAAATACTGAATGACGACCGCCTTCTTCTTTAAGCTTGGCAATGTCAGCTTCAAGGTCAGCTTTAATCTCGTCAAATACTGCAAGGTCAATAACTTCTAACTGACCAATGCCAACAAGGTTACCGTTCATGTTAAAGTCTTTAAAGTCACGCATTACTAAATCACGTACAGGCGTATCTTCAACGGCTGATTTAACGCGGAACATGTCCATGCCTAGTTCTTTAAAGTCTTCAATGCCTGCAATTTTTGCAAGCGCTTCAACACATTTAATATCGGCCGTAGTACAGGTTGGTGATTTAAAAATAACCGTGTCGCTTAATATGGCGCAAAGCATAATGCCAGCAATATCTTTAGGGATCTCTACGTTATAAAAATCGTACATCATCTTAATAATGGTGTTAGAACAACCAACAGGGCGGATCCAGCATTCAAGCGGGGTTGATGAGGTTAAATCACCTAATTTATGGTGATCAACTACGCCAACAACGCGAGCTTGGTCGATATCATCAGGTGCTTGGGTTTTTTCTGTGTGGTCTACAATGTAAACGTCTTCGCCAGCGTAGCTAAGTTTAAGCTCAGGTGCTTCGAAGCCAAATTTATCTAAAATAAACTGTGTTTCTGGTGATACTTCACCAAGGCGGGTTGGAATTGCCGGCTCATCAATTTGGTTTTTTAAATAAGCCAGTGCAATTGCACCACATATTGAATCTGAATCTGGGATTTTATGGCCCACTACATACATTGACATTGACTAAACTCCTTAAAATTTGCCGATATTCTAGCAAAGTATCCAGCTTTTAACATATAGACAGTGCAATTAAGTTTTAGCTAAACTTGAAAACCTTATATAAATTAGGAACTGCATATGCGATTAAGCCGCAAAGGTTGGAACAATGTTATTATTTTTTCTATGTTGATCATGATCTTCTTTTTAAATGGTCTTCATAAAAAGATTGGATCCGATGAAACGCAGGCGCAACTGCAGCCACTACTTCCTGTGCAAAGCTTTGTGTTAACGCTTGAATTTAGCGACCAAAAAATTGAGCGCATTGGTACAAGCTGGCGTACTACTGCTTTGATCAAAGAGGTACCGCTTAGTTGGCAAGGTTCAGAGCCGCAACTTAGTGAGCTTGTTTATTTATGGCAAAATACCGCGCTGATGACCACCACTACACCTGATGCGCTTGATATTAATAAGCCACTATCGGCAGCGACGTTTGAACTCGCGGGTGAGCCCCTACCTTGGATGTACTTATTATATAAAGCAAATGGTGAGTATTATCTTCTCGAGAAAACCAGTCAGCGGCTAATGTTGCTTGATTTAAGCACTGCCAAGCAATTATTTCCTAGTTTTACCTTTTCATAAGTGAGTTTTATAAATGCCTGAATTACCAGAAGTAGAAGTTAGCCGCATGGGCATTACCCCCCATGTGCTAAACCAAGTCGTTACTAAGGTAAACATTCATAATGCCAGTATGCGCTGGCCTGTGCCAGATGAGGTATACCAACTTGAGGGGTTGGTGGTTAGCAGTATTGAACGACGTGCAAAATACTTATTGTTAGAGTGCGAGTTAGGCTCGGCTATATTGCACTTAGGGATGTCAGGGAACTTGAGGGTTGTGAACGCCAATGAGCCACTTAAAAAGCATGACCATGTTGAGTTTATTTTAGCCAACGACAAAGCACTGCGCTTGAACGATCCGCGCCGCTTTGGTTGTTGTTTATGGCAAGCACCCAATGAAGAGCATAAGCTACTAGCTAAATTAGGCCCCGAGCCACTCACCGATGACTTTTTTGCTAAACGTGTTTATGAGCAATCACGTAATAAAAAAGTGCCCGTTAAGCAGTTTATTATGAATAACGCCGTGGTGGTGGGGGTCGGTAATATTTATGCTAACGAATCATTATTTAAAGCGAGTATTGACCCTCGTAAAGAAGCCGGAAAGGTAAGCCTTAAACGCTACCAAGCGTTAATCCCAATTATAAAAGACACCTTAGCCGCTGCAATTACTCAAGGCGGCACAACGTTAAAAGACTTTGCCCAAAGTGACGGTAAGCCTGGCTACTTTGCGCAGCAGTTATTAGTGTATGGCCGAAAAGGCCAACCTTGTGTAAATTGCGATACCGAATTAACCGAAATCCGCCTAGGGCAACGCAGCACTGTTTTTTGTGAGGTGTGTCAGAAGTAGAGAATAGCTGTCAGCTGTAAGTTTTCAGCTGTCAGTAAGAGTGGTTACTCACTTGTTTTTATTTTTGCTATCAAACTTGTTAGCATTTTTGACAGCTGAACTGTTTCATTTAGCCAAGACTTGCCTGTGTTGGTATCAATATAGTTAATATCGATGCCAATATATATTTGGGTTCTTGCCTCAGCAAGCGAAGAGCGAGCGATATCTAAAAAGCGTGTTTTTTCTTTATCACTCTCTCTTGTCATGCCCTCAGCTATATTACTAGGAACAGATAAACCAGAGCGTGTTAATTGATCTCTAAAGCTAAAGTCTTTAATTAGTTGTGTATTTCTGTAAATATCAGCGCTAAGGCGAGCTGAGCGCTTCCATACATCTAAGTTTTCAAAGTTCATAATACAAAATCCTTATGCTCAGTTTTTATCCTAGTTGATATTTTATTAACTACAAATATCTATTTTCAGCAAGGAAGTATTTTCTGTTGACTCTAAAGTTATAATTAGCTTTTCTGACCGCTGACCGCTGACCGCTGACCGCTGACCGCTGACCGCTGACCGCTGACCGCTGACCGCTGACCGCTGAGTAATAACTTTTCTTGAGGAAAAAACAACCGGCCGGTAGCAATGTGATTTAAGTGCTGGTATACTCCCGCGTCTGCCACGTTGCGTTCTATGTCCTCATATAGTTTAGCCACTTGTGAGCGGCGCAAAAGTCTAAAACTCGAAGGGGTTGTAGCAAACTTAGAGCGGTAGTTAAGCATAACTACCTGTGGTTTTAATTGAAAAACATTGGATTTTTATAAATGAAAACGTTTGTTGCTAAACCAGAAACAGTAAAACGTGACTGGTACGTAGTTGACGCTGAAGGTAAAACTTTAGGTCGCATCGCTACTGAAATCGCTCATCGCCTACGCGGTAAGCATAAAGCTGAGTACACACCGCACGTAGATACTGGTGATTACATCATCGTTATTAACGCTGAGAAAGTTACTGTTACTGGTAACAAATTCAAAGACAAAGTGTACTATGCTCACTCTGGTTTCCCAGGTGGTCTTAAGTCTACTACTTTTGATAAACTTCAAGCTGCAAAGCCTGAAATGATCATCGAAAAAGCTGTTAAAGGCATGTTGCCACGTGGTCCTTTAGGCCGCGCTATGTACCGTAAACTTAAAGTTTACGCGGGTACTGAGCACAATCATGCTGCACAACAGCCTCAGGTTCTAGACATTTAAGGAGCACTATCATGGCAAATCAATACTACGGTACAGGTCGTCGTAAAAGTTCAAGTGCTCGCGTATTCTTACGCCCAGGCACTGGTAACATCGTAATCAACAAGCGCTCTTTAGAAGAGTACTTTGGTCGCGAAACAGCACGCATGGTTGTTCGTCAAGCTCTTGAGCTTGTTGACATGACTGAAAAGTTTGACTTACACATCACCGTTGCTGGTGGTGGTACTACTGGTCAAGCTGGTGCTATCCGTCACGGTATCACTCGTGCACTTATGGAGTTTGACGAGTCATTACGTCCACAACTTCGTAAAGCAGGTTTCGTTACTCGTGATGCACGTAAAGTTGAACGTAAGAAAGTGGGTCTTAAGAAAGCGCGTAAGCGTCCACAGTTCTCAAAACGTTAATTTTTACGTTATCAAGAATTCAAAAACCCAGCTTATGCTGGGTTTTTTGTTTTGTAGCTATAAGATTTTGGTTCAAGGTTCAAGGTTCAAGGTTCAAGGTTCAAGGTTCAAGGTTCAAGGTTCAAGGTTCAAGGTTCAAGGTTCAAGGTTCAAGACTCAAGGTTCAAGACTCAAGGTTCAAGACTCAAGGTTCAAGACTCAAGGTTCAAGACTCAAGGTTCAAGACTCAAGGTTCAAGACTCAAGGTTCAAGCTATAAGTTTGATCTAAGCTTTGTGTCTTTCTTATTTTACAGTTATAAGTTAAGCATGTTTTAGCTGACTGGTTATGTTATGAGGTTTGAAGATTTAAGGGTATGGCAACGTTCAGCCGATTTAGCTTGCGAGATTTATTTACATTTTAAGCAGAGTAAAGAGTTTGGTTTAAAAGATCAAATAACACGATCTGCGCTTTCAATTTCTTCAAATATAGCAGAGGGTTATGAACGGGTAACACCTAAAGATTATACTCGATTTTTATCATATTCTAAGGGGAGTTGTGGAGAATTACGCTCTCAAATTTACATTGCATTAAAAATAGGAGAGGTTGATACGACAAAGGCCACTGAATGGATTGAGGAAACTCGTGAGCTTTCCCGTATGATTTCAGCATTGATGAAATCAATCGATGCTTGGGAATAAGAGGTTCAAAATTTAATATTCATTCAAAAATACATGAGTATGTTTCGCCTTTCGCCTTTCACCTTTCACCTTTCATCTTCAATTTTCCCTTTAAGACTAATGTCGACATTAGCTTGATCAAAATAGGCCAAGTATGCGTATTTATTGAACGAAAGCTTAAAAATGACCGACTAACGCAAAAAAAGTTAAATAATTATCGCAATTAGTTTAAATCCATCAGTTAATTGGTGAATTTTTTTGCTACAATTGGCGGGCAAATAAAGTGAATGAGTTTAATGTCGCCAAATTCAGTGGTTACTTTACTTAGTTGGTGAGATTGTACTTGTTTACAAATTGTTTTTACGGAAGCGATACTATAGTCATTTGGTTTCATACTCGAGCTAACTTAATCAACTATTTGAGCAAGTCAGGATTATTCGAGCAGGAGGCTGTGAATAACCTTGTTTTAAACAAGGGTTTTAATTATGATCGTTTCTCTTTTAAAATTCGAAAAATTAACCTGCTGTAACTGATGTTCTCAATATAGCAAGTGTTGAGAATCATAGTGGAGATAAGTGGATGAGCAATGCGCCTGTAGACAATGGCCGACGTCGCTTTTTAACCATAGCTACCTCTGTTGTTGGTGGTGTTGGTGCGGCTGGGGCTGCTGTTCCTTTTATTGCGTCTTGGAATCCAAGTGAGCGAGCTAAATCTGCGGGTGCGCCTGTAGAAGTAGATATCAGCAAACTTGAGCCAGGACAATTAATACGTGTCGAGTGGCGTGGTAAACCTGTATGGGTTGTATCACGGACCCCAAAAATGCTTGAGCAGATGAAAGAACATGAAGGTCAACTTCGTGATCCGCAATCGCAAGAGCCACAACAATTAGAATCATCAACCAATGATTTCCGTTCATTACGCCCAGAGATTTTTGTCGCTGTAGGTATTTGTACGCATTTGGGTTGTTCACCTAGCTTTTTACAAGGTGGCTTTGGTGAGAAAGTGGAAGGGACTGATGACGGTTTTTACTGTCCATGTCACGGTTCTAAGTTTGATATGGCCGGCCGTGTATTTCAATCGGTACCTGCACCATTAAATTTAGAAGTTCCACCATATACTTTTCTTGATGAGACCACTATTTTAGTGGGCGAAGAACAAGGGGTGGCCTAATGTTTGGAAAAATTGTTGAGTGGATAGACGACCGTATCCCAATGACACGTGTTTGGAACATGCACATTGCACAGTATCCAGCACCAAAAAACTTTAACTTCTGGTACTTCTTTGGCTCACTCGCTATGTTAGTACTAGTTAACCAAATCCTTACCGGTATTTGGTTAACGATGAACTATGTACCATCTGCTGAAGGTGCGTTTGCATCAGTAGAATACATCATGCGTGATGTAGAGTACGGTTGGTTATTACGTTATTTGCATTCAACGGGTGCATCTGCGTTCTTCATCGTTGTTTACATGCATATGTTCCGTGGCATGATCTACGGTTCTTACCAAAAACCACGTGAATTACTGTGGTTATTCGGTATGTTTATTTTCCTAGCCCTAATGGCTGAAGCATTCATGGGTTACTTATTACCATGGGGCCAAATGTCGTTCTGGGGTGCACAGGTAATCATTTCATTATTCGGGGCTATCCCGGTTATTGGTGATGATTTAACACTGTGGATCCGTGGTGACTACGTTATTTCGGGTGCAACGCTTAACCGCTTCTTTGCATTACATGTAATTGCACTGCCATTGGTTATTGTTATCTTAGTATTTTTACACATTGTTGCACTACACGAAGTGGGTTCAAACAACCCAGACGGTATTGATAACAAACGTAAAAAAGGAACTGTGGCTGAAGAAGATAAGCCTAAATTTAAGTTCCATGAATACTACACTGATAAAAAAGACATCATTGATGCGATTCCGTTCCACCCTTATTACACAGTAAAAGATATTGTGGGTGTGGTTGGCTTCTTAATCTTGTTCTGTTGGGTGGTGTTCTTTATGCCTGCTATGGGTGGTTTCTTCTTAGAAGCGCCAAACTTTGAACCGGCAAACCCACTCAAAACACCAGCGCATATTTTCCCTGTTTGGTACTTTACGCCGTTTTATGCAATCTTACGTGCGATTCCAGACAAGCTAATGGGTGTTGCAGCAATGGGTGCATCTATTGTCGTGCTAGCATTATTGCCTTGGATTGACCGTGGTTCGGTTCGTTCAGTTCGTTACCGTTGTGGTTTCCACAAATGGAACATTGCAGGCTTTGTAGTTACTTTCGTTCTTTTAGGTTGGGTTGGTGCTACACCTCAAACTGACTTTAAAACGCTTGTTTCGCAAATCTGTACTGTGACTTACTTTATGTTCTTCGTACTGTTATTTGTTTACAGTAAGAATGAAAAAACTAAGCCATTGCCTGAGAGGTTAACGAAATGATGAAAAAGCTACTTATTGGTTTATTCGCTTTATCAGTAAACGTATTACCAGCAATGGCGGCAGGCCCGTCAGTTCCTCTAATGGAAGCGGGTAACGATATATCTGATCAACCTTCTTTGCAACGTGGCGCAAAGTTGTTCATGAACTACTGTCTTGGTTGTCACCAAATGCAGTATCAACGTTATGAACGTACTTTCCGCGATATTGGTATTCCAACAGAGATTGGTCAAGAGCAACTTATTTTTGATGGTTCAAAAGTAGGTAGTCATATCAATAATGCAATGAAGAAAGAAGATGCTGCAAAATGGTTTGGTGCGGCTCCGCCGGATCTAACAAATGTTGCGCGTGTGCGTGGCAGTGATTGGATTTATACCTATTTAAAATCGTTTTACAAAGATGAATCTCGTCCGTTTGGCGTAAATAATACGTTATTCCCATCGGTGGGTATGCCACATGTTCTTCAAGAGTTGCAAGGTGTTCCTACTGCAATTACTGAAGAAGTAACAGTAAATGGTAAAACAACCACTCATATTACTGGTACAGAAACAGATGGTACGGGCGAATTAAGTGTAGATGAATATGACCAAGCAGTTCGTGATTTAACGAATTTCCTAGAGTATGTAGGTGAACCTACACGTCTCGAATCGGAAGCGCTAGGTATTAAGGTACTTGGATTCTTAGTGATTCTATTTATCTTGGCATTTATGCTGAAGAAAGAATACTGGAGAGATGTTCATTAAGTTTGAACATATTTAAAGGTAATTTTGCAATAGGGGCTTAAGCCCCTATTGCTGTTTTAGTTATTTAATGGAGGTAGGCATGGCCGTAGCTGCCAATAAGCGCCCTGTAATGACCCTTTTTTCTGGTGCTAACTGTATGTATAGCCACCAAGTACGCATTGTACTTGCTGAAAAAGGTGTAAGTGTAGATATTCATATGGCTGAAAAGGATAATCTGCCAGAAGCACTTCACGAAATTAACCCTTACGGCACAGTGCCAACACTGATTGACCGTGAGCTTGGTTTATATCAGGCAAACATCATCATGGAATACCTTGATGAACGTTTTCCTCATCCTCCACTAATGCCTGTATACCCGGTCATGCGTGGTCGTAGTCGTTTAATGATGCACCGTATTGATACTGATTGGTACAGCCTAGCTGAAAAAATCATTAACAACACGTCTGAAGCAGCGCAAGCGCGTAAAGAGCTGACAGAAGCATTACTTGCAATAGCACCCATCTTTAGTGAAGCGCCTTACTTTATGAGTGAAGAGTTTAGCTTAGTTGATTGTTACTTAGCTCCACTATTATGGCGTTTACCTGAGTTTGGTATTGAGCTAAATGGTGCAGGCTCTAAAGAACTTAAAGAGTATATGATCCGTTTATTTGAACGTGAATCATTCCAAGCTTCTTTAACTGAAGCAGAGCGTGAGATCCGTTTATAATGACCTCTAATCGTCCTTATTTACTACGCGCTTTTTTTGATTGGATTGTTGATAACGAATGCACACCACACTTAGTGGTTAATGCTGATTTTCCTGCAGTGCAAGTGCCAACACAGTTTGTCCAAGACGGCCAAATTGTATTGAACATAAGCCCTTCAGCGGTTACGCAGTTTTCGTTAGATAATTCTCAGCTTAGCTTTAACGCACGCTTTGGCGGTCAGCCAATGCAAGTGTACGTGCCTTTAGGGGCTGTACTTGCAATATATGCACGCGAAAATGGCGAAGGCACAGTCTTTACTGCAGATGAGTTTTTAGAGGACGAAGACGATTTTGCTCCAGAGCTTGAAAGTGTCGATTCATCACCTGACCTAGTTGGTGAAACACCTGATCATAAGCGTGAAAAGAAAAAAGGCTCACATTTACGCGTTATAAAATAACTCGTAAATGTTAGAAAAAAAACCGCTTAATAAGCGGTTTTTTTATGTCTGTATGAAAATATTAGGTTAAAGGTTAGAAAGGCTCACGAGCGACGAGCTGCGAGAAGCGAGCAACGGGCCTAGAGACTCGAATTAATTAGTTGGGCTAATGGTTGTTGTTTTCTCATTTACTCCTCATTCACTTCTCTTTGTGCAAAAAGATCTTAAAGAGATTTTATTCACCACAGAGGGGGCAGAGCACACAGAGGAAATGATTAAAGACATGTTTTATTTGTCCTGTCTTCTCTGTGTAGCGCGAAGCGTCTCTGTGTACTCTGTGGTAAAAATGTTTTTTAAGTGGGGCTTACGCCGTGCAAGTTTGATTTAAGTTCACGGGCGACGGGCGACGGGCTGCGAGAAGCGGGTTAAGATTGACTGGTGTAGCAGCGGATTTTTAGTGATTCTATTTATCACAGAGGGTGCAGAGCACACAGAGAAAATGATTAAATACATGTTTTATTTGCTTTTTTTCTCTGTGTAGCGCGAAGCGCCTCAGTGTACTCTGTGGTTCAAAATGGTTTTGTAGGCGGGGCTTTATGCCGCGTATTTTACTAAACCCTGCGCGAGGTAAACTCCCGCCTACAGGTATAAAAAAACCTTGCGATGTTAACCGCAAGGTTTTTAAACTTCTCGAACCTCGAACCTCGAACCTCGAACCTCGAACCTCGAACCTCGAACCTCGAACCTCGAACCTTATTTTTTACAAATACTCAAACACTTTAATAACGCGCTCTACGCCAGAGATATTACGGGCAATATTAACGGCTTGGTTTGCTTCAGCGTCAGATACTAGCCCCATTAAGTATACTTCGGCATTTTCAGTCACTACTTTTATATTATTACTGCTGATGTTTTCAGCCGCTAAAAGCTGCGCTTTTACTTTTGAGGTTAACCATGAGTCGTGAGTTTGCGTGGTAATACCAATATTAGAGCCAATGCGTAGTTGGTTGTGAATTTTACGAATGCCAGATAGGTTCTCAATGGTTTTAAACGCTTGGTTTTTCATTTCTTGGTTCGGAACTTGCCCTACCATTAAAACCACGCCATTAACGCTTATAACGCTGATATGAGCAAACTTATTAAGACGTTCATCTTCACTAATAGCAATGCTGGCTTTTATTTCAATGTTGTTGTCGTCTATTTGCGAGCCAATGGTTCGTCTATCGTTTGCTGCAGTAACAGCACTGGCTGTGCCGGCCACTACAGCAGCAGCACAACCTTGTAATAACACAACGGTGCCTAAAATAATCAGGGAGCGTTTAAACATAATTTTCATCCTGCGGGAAAAGAGTTAAATCTACCAATTCACTTAAACAGTGAAGGTTAACTAAATGCGATTCAATAATGCGACTAGGGCGTTTAGACGGTGTACGTATTTCTACATCGTTGTGCCCAAGTAAGCCAACGAGTTCGCCGCCATCATCACCTACCATTACTATGACCTTCATATCTTTGGTTAGTGCCGCTTCTACTGCAGAAATTATATGTTTTTCATTGCCATTAATTGCTAATGCAAGGAGCAAATCACCTTGCTGAGCAAAGGCACGTACTTGGCGTGCAAAAGTATCGTGGTCATCTATTTGATGGCCTTGACCTAGGTTAATATTTTCTTGGGAGAGAGCGATTGCAGGTAAGCAAGGGCGCTCTGTTTCGTAAAAGTTTACTAATACGCCAGCCATGTGTTGTGCCAACATGTGGCAGTTTGCTGTGCCGCAACATATCAGTTTATTACCATTGATCAGGCTTTGTGCAATGGTGAATGCCGCTGATTCCAATGCGCTAGGAAGTACTTCACCTGCTGCAATTTGAACTTGAATACTTTCTTTAAAAATTTCTTTTATTGTGTCTTGCATGGATTACCAACAATTAATATCTAATTCTGTGTGAGCTCACACCCGCTTTATTAAGGATGATGATTTTTAGAAGCAGCTTGTTAATTTTTAACTACGCATTAATGCATTTAGCTGTTGTAATAATTGCTCACTCATTTGTATGTGCTCGGTATTAAAATACGTTTTTTAGCCAGTTTATGTGTAGTGATGGCTCGCCTGTTATAGCAACATAATCAATACGTAATGGCTGATTCTTTAAGTTTTTAGCCGCGAGGTAATGATAAATAGTTCGTCTTAATTTTGCTTGCTTTTGCGGGCTTAAAGCATAATTAGCGCCGCCTTTTATATTATTTTTACGAAACTTAACCTCAACAAACACTAAGGTGTCACCGTCTTTCATAATGACATCAAGTTCGCCATAGGGGCAGTAGTAATTACGCTCAATCGCTTTTAAGCCTTGTGCTTCTAAATACTTTTGCGCTTGGCGCTCATAATACTGGCCTTTTTCACGACTATTTTGCCACAGCTGTTTAAACCACGACATGTCGACCCCTTAGTTAATTATGGTTATGCCATCGTTAGCTGATTGCATAAATAGCGGTACAGGGCGTTGTGTTTTTAACTCCACCGGTTTTATTCGGCGGTTGCTGTACTGAGCCCATTGCAGTGAACGTTCAATATCACCGGCACTATTAATCGACAATTTACCGCTCAACCCTGAAAAGTATTTATCGGGTGTAACACTCAATTGTCTAATATCGTTAAGCATGGTGACGGAATCATAAGCCATCGCAAATAAACGTTGGCTTATATCGGCTTGTTCAGGCCATAAATCATTGTATTGCTGACGCAGATTATGTTGCTTAATTTGTGAGTCTAACATCCAAGGCAGTTCAGTAAAGTAGAGTCCGTCTAAATCACCTTTGTCAGTGGTATCTATTTGCTTACTGTGGCTTTTAGAGCTGGCGTAAATAGGAATTCTATCGGCAAAGGTACTCACATTAACATCAAGGTAAGGCTTAATTAATCGGGTTTCAATGGCGTCGCCGAGTATGTAAATGGCATCAATATCTCCACGTGAGCGTGTTTCACTTTCAACTTCTTTATTAAAAAGTGCTTTAACAGATTTAATACGCTCTTTTGACTTATCAACTTCTAACAAGCTAGTAATCGTATTGGGCATATCTTTGTTATCGTTATAAAAACCAACTTGCGTGGTTGTTTCACTATAGCGTTGCCACTGCAGATTAAAGTAGTCAACTAAACGCTGGCCATTGGTATTATTTGGCGCTAGCAACATCGGCTTTTGATAACCCTGTGCTAAAAAGTGCTCTAGCGTTTGCTGTACTTCATGTTCAGGATTAAGCGCAAAAAAGTAATGTTGCAGCGAGGTTCTTTCGCCATCAAAGGTATTTAAATGTAAGGTGGGTATATCGAGTAATGTCTCGGTGTTAGCAAGCTTATCTATGTTGGCTTTTAATAATGGGCCAATAACAAAGTCAGGCTGTAATTGCGCAATTTTTGCGCTCAACGCTTCTGTTTCAGTGTTTTCATCTATAAACAGTGTTTCGTTGATCTCTTTTTTATCAAGCGCTGCCAATATACCGGCTTTTAAGGCATCCCCAAGGCGCTTATTAGCACCTGACTGAGGCAGTAAAACAACCAAACGCTCAATATTAATTGGCGCTAATTCATTAGCATACGTTTCTTGTTTTGGCAGTACATTGTTACCAGGATGCCCCAGGTAACGGCGGCGCCAATTATTAATGGCTTGGTCTAAATCAACCGAGCTGTTGGCGTAAACTTGATGATACAAAGCTAAGTTAACCCAACCTTGTTGGATCACAGAACCACGGTTAAATCGTTCTAATGCATAAGATGAGAGTTGCTTTAAATTTTTCCAAAGTGCATCACTAAGCTGAGGAATTGAAATAGTGTTTTTAGTTGCAGATTCTGACGCCGCAAAAAAATAGGGTGCAGCACGTTTTGGCAAGTTTTGAGAAGCAAAAATGCTGGCAGTTAAAAATTGGTGCCAGGCAAAATGTTCGGGTTGCTTGAGTTGTCCCTCAAGTGAGTTTAAGACTTCAAGTGCTTGCTGGTTTTTATTCTGCTCTTTTTGTGCAAAGGCAATATATAAACGGTTTTGAATTTGATCAACACTGGCAGTAAGTGCAAGCTCGCTACATATTGTTTCGAGTAGCGGCCAGTTTTCTTCCGTAATGGCGCTATCACGGGCACTATAAAGCAGTTGAATTTTATCTGCACCAAAACGGTTTTGCGCTAATTGATAAATCGATTGCGCGTTCAGTGCTTCATTTTTCAGCGTATTGGCACTGCTATTTAAGTTATCGCTGGTTTTAGTTGGTTTTTCGGTTGTGCTACACGCCGATAACCCTGACAATATAATTAATAGACTAACTAGTTTAAGTCGCACAATGATTTCCCATACGTTAACGCGATTTGCTTATATTACTGACTGACGCAGGAGACCTCAATGTTAAATGAGGAGAATTCACAGAAAATTGGCACTCTTTACGTTGTTGCCACCCCAATCGGCAATTATGACGACTTAAGTCAGCGTGCAATCGCGACATTATCGCAGGTTGACTTAATCGCTGCTGAAGACACTCGCCATACTGGCAAGCTACTCAGCCACTTTGGTATTAAGGCTAAAACCTTTGCGTTACATGACCATAATGAAAAGCAAAAAGCGCAGCAAATTATTGATCAACTTAATCAAGGGTTAAATATTGCATTAGTATCCGATGCCGGCACGCCGCTTATAAGCGACCCTGGTTATGCCGTTGTTAATTTATGCCGTGAGCAGGGCGCACTTGTCACACCTGTACCTGGTGCATGCGCTGCTATTACGGCGGTATGTTGTTCAGGGCTGCCAACCGACCGTTTTCAGTTTGTTGGCTTTACGCCCGCTAAAAGTAAAGCACGCCAAGATTTTTTTATTGATGCGGTTAACTCAAGTATTACCAGTATTATGTATGAAAGTACCCACCGTATTATGGCAAGCTTAGACGATTTAGAAGCAGCGCTAGGTGGTGAGCAGCAAGTGGTATTTGCCAAAGAGCTCACTAAAACATTTGAAACCTTTTTTAATGGCACAGTGACTGAGTTAAAGCAGTTTTTAACTGACGATCCTACTAAACAGCGCGGTGAAATAGTACTCATGCTGCCGGGTAAACCTAAGGTAGTTGACGATATTCCGCCAGAGGCACGCAAAATGTTAGCGCTACTTGAAAACGAAATGCCAATGAAAAAAGCCTGTGGCGTGGTGGCTGATTACTTTGGTATGAAGAAAAACGCGCTGTATAAAACAATTATTGAAGAAAAACAGTAAATGTTTACTGCGTAGTGTGGTGCTCTCATGTATACTGCGCGCCGAGTTAGCTAAGATAATCGCTGCCTGCAACGAAAATGCGCAGGGGGAGGAAAGTCCGGGCTCCACAGGGCAGAGTGCCAGTTAACGGCTGGGGGGCGTGAGCCCACGACAAGTGCAGCAGAGAGAAGACCGCCAATCTTCGGATTGGTAAGGGTGAAAGGGTGCGGTAAGAGCGCACCGGGCCGCTAGTAATAGTCGGTTGCAAGGTAAACTCCACTCGGAGCAAGACCAAATAGGGTTCCTTATGGCGTGGCCCACGTTGGAACCGGGTAGGTTGCTTGAGCCATAGAGCGATTTATGGCCTAGACGAATGATTATCACTTTCTTCGGAAAGGACAGAACCCGGCTTACCGGCTGACTCAAACTCAAGCGTAAGCATCTGATTTATTAGGTGCTTACGCTTGAACCACTAATTTCATGGCACAAAATTTCAAAAATGTGCCAAATAGTGTGCCAAATAAACTCAATACGTTACTTACACATAGGTAACTTAATGAGACATATCAAACTCCCCGAACACCTTATACTACGAAAAGAACGTTACTATTTTCGTTATGTTTTCCCCCGTAAATTTATCGGCTCCGATATACGCATTTCACTTAAAACCAAACACCTTCATCATGCTTTAAACTTTCTTGAATTAATCAAACCCGAACTAGATAAACTAAAAATACTTGCGAGTGATCGACACAATATAGATACTGAAACTTTAATCACTCAAGCAAAACGTATTTTAATTCATATGAAGCAAAAACTTACCCATGAGCTAAGCAAAAAAATAATAGCAAAAGAAGAACAACGTTATGCTTCAACTGCACATTCTATACACGGCATTAAAGCAAAGCCGTTAAACAATCACTCACCTACACATTTAAGAACCGCTGCAAACATTATGCTTTCTATTGCAGAGGGTGAAACAGGTGAGTTATTAGCTGAAGCTTTAAAAAACAATGATTATGAAGTTCTCAATATTTATGTTTTGGTCAGCAAGTACATGGCACTTAAAAATAGTGGTTTAAGTAATGCCGATATTGTAGCTAATAAACAAATCGAAAAAAGTGTTCGTCAACTTGCACGCCAATTAGATACGTTTTTACTTGCTGGTATGTTTAATAGTTCTGAAATTGAAACAGATGAAGACTTGTTTGATGACTCAGATGAAGACGACAACTTTTACTCTGATAACATCGATGCAATAGAAACCCTAAACAAACACGATGTAGAGTTCGAGCATGGGTCATTAGAGTATGCGGCATTTAAAAGTATGCTAGAAACCTCAAGAAATTTACAGGCTAAATACTTGGCTTCTTGCTTAACTAAAGACTCAGAGCAAAAACATTTATTAGATTCAATGTTTAATAAAAGCTCACACACCATAATTGAAAGTCAGCCAAGGGAAGAAAAACAACAAACTCAAGGCCCATTGTTTTCAGAAGTGTATGCTGAGTTTTTAGATTTCAAAGTAAATGCAGGTCTAAACGATAGGATTTTAAAAGAATATGCCCGTCACTACGAAGCATGGTGTTTACTGAGTGAAGACAAACCTATTGAAAGTTATAAAGCGAGTGATATAGGTCGTTTTATTGACCGTTGTTATCAGCTACCTAAAAAGAATCGCGCACCATACAGTAAAATGAGCCTGCAAGAGTGCCTAGACTTTGATGTGCCAGAAGTTGACTTAGTTACACCTAAAACAGTTCAAGGGTATTACAAGTGGTTACAGGGGATATTTTCGTATGCTAAAAGAGATACTGTTGAATATATTCAGCATTCACCATGTACTATAAAACGAGACTTTAAACAGCGTATACGCGGTGTTTTTAATAGCGAAGAACTTACTAAGTTTGAAGCATTCGCAATGCAAACAAAACATGCGTGGCAAAAGTGGTCACTATTATTAGCCATTTACACAGGCGCAAGGCGAACAGAAATTTATCAGTTAAGAAAACCAGATATCCGTGTTGAAGATGGTATTAACTACATATTAGTAACTGATGAACACGAATCACAACGCCTTAAAACGAATAACGCTAAACGCAAAATCCCTATTCATAAGCGCTTAATTGAGCTTGGCTTTTTAGAGTATGTGGAGCAAACGCAAGAACGCATTCTATATGAAATAACATCGGCTGAGAGTATCACTAGTTGGTTCGGTCGTTTAGTTGTGGAGCTTGAAATTCCTAGTGTAAATGAATTGGATGAACTACGTAGTTATCATAGTTTTAGGCATACGTTCATAAGTAATATACGTAATAATCATTCTTTTGACCTTTCATTGATTCAGCAAGTAGTTGGTCATGAAATTTCTAAAGGTGGAATAACTGATAAATACACACATGGTGGAGCTAGTTTGAGGAGGTTAGGGGAAGTTGTGGATGCTTTTCTTGAAAAATAATAGATACCTAATTATTTAGTTCATGGATTAATTAGATGCTTATGAAGCTATTACATGTAATACTACACTGTATAAATATACACATTCGAGACAATTATGAACGGAAACAACTTTAATCAATTGGATGTGGCAAATGAAGATGCTATATCTTGGCTTAAGCAACTAGAATCAGCATCTATAGACTTGGTTATTACAGACCCGCCATATGAATCATTAGAAAAGCATAGAAAGATAGGAACTACTACTAGGTTGAAAAATAGTAAATCATCTAGCAATCAGTGGTTTAAGATATTCCCGAATGATAGATTTAAAGAGTTGTGTGATGAAATATATAGGGTATTGAAGAAAAACTCTCATTTTTATTTGCTTTGTGATCAAGAGACAATGTTTATAATCAAGCCGATAGCAGAACAAGCGGGCTTTAAATTTTGGAAACCAATTGTTTGGGACAAAGTTGCAATAGGCATGGGATATCACTACAGAGCCAGATATGAATTTATCTTATTTTTTGAAAAGGGTAAAAGGAAGCTCAACGATTTAGCTATCCCTGATGTTTTAACTGAAAAAAGAGTTTGGAGGGGGTACCCAACTGAAAAGCCAATAGGGTTAGCAAAGACCCTTATAACTCAAAGTTCAAATGAATCAGATGTAATTATTGACCCTTTTTGTGGAGCTGGTTTTGTTGGAGCGGCCGCGGTATCGATGAATAGAAAGTTTAAAGGAAATGACCTCAGTCAAGAGGCCGTGAAAATAACTAAGCAACGAATTAGTCAGGTTGTTGCAGAGCTTTAAAAACTTTTACCCATGATTTTAGAGTTTTTGAACGCCGAATACTTGTGCTGTCACTCAGACCATTACAGTTTTTAATTAAGAACTCTGCTGCTGTAGATTCATCTATATCAAGTATTGACTCAACTTTTTGATTTAACATCCATAAGTTTCCACAGTCAGATTCTTCAAACTGCCTCTGGATGATTTTTATCCATTCATCATCGTCTTTAGATAAGGCTACTTTCAGTCCTAGAGGAGTTAAAGATGAATAATCATGGACAAGAGATAAAATTTTACACGCATCTTTGTAGTAACTTACTTGTCTAGGATCAACACCTAACTCATTGCTTTTAACAACTCTTTGATCTGCCACAATGCTCAGATATTGTTTTATTCTACTTAAGTTATCTGCTTGAGGAACCATACTACTATCTAAATAAGACCCTAGCATATCATCGACCTTGGGTATTACTTTTTCAATATAGGAAGAGTTTAAATTAAGGATGGTGTTAGTAGAGTTCTCTTCAATAAGTTGTATCTCTAGGTTGTTTGCCGCTATTAATTCAAATAACTTGCGAATTATCCTTAGATCGATTTCTCGATCTTGCAGAGAATACAAAAAGTCCTCGTATTTAGAAATATTTGATAAAAGATCGTAACCTTCAGATATAAATTTAAGCTCATCATCGGGCACTGTTTTCATTCGATACACAAAGGAGCCTTCAATTGCATCTTGAGCGTACCAAGCAACATTGATATCAAACTTTTTCAAATAATGACGACAAAACTCTATAAATACGTCAGATACTTTATTCAAAGTTTCAGACATTATTGGAGAGCTAGTATTTCTGGCTACACGTATTCGGTGCGAGAACTTTCTTTTACCGTCGTAATTAATATTTTGACGTATAAATACATTTGGCTCTGGCATCTTGAAAGGGAGGTTTTTGGCTAACTTAAACTCTTCAACTATTTCAAAGGTTTCTAGATTTATTTTAGCCAAAAGCACTTTAGCTTTTGCTGATGCTTTTATCATTTGAACGATAGCTAAGCTTTTTTGTTCTAGTTTATTAACTCTATCCTGCGATGTTGGGACTATTATCCATCTATCATTCAACTCATCGCAACCTAAAGCGTAACAGAAAAATAATTGATCAAACTCATTTAGTGCAGTAAATATGATGGGCTCGTCATAGTAGCTATAAACATTGTGATAATAAAGTGAGCCGTAGCGAGGGCTATCTAAAAATAACAAATCTTTTTTAGTACTCATATCACTTTAAAACCTTTTGGGTATATCCCACTATAAAACCACATTGATACATGTTCTGAAAAACCAGACTCTCCTTTTCCATGCTCAGGAAGGATTTGCCCTTTAGCTACATGAGTGTCAGAGAATTTTTCGGGGCTACCTTCTTTAATCTCTTTTATAGTAGCTTCATTTTTAAAAAAAGAAGTACCATAAAACCCAGGTTTATTCTTAAACCTGTCGTACTTGATAAGATGCTTTTGTTTAGGATCTTTAAAGCTAGGTAAAAAATCTCTTTCATTGGGTACAGTATTTATTACAAACCGAAACAAAGTTTTATTAATTTCACATGAATCCTTTGGCGGAATCACTAAATGCGTAGGGTAGTCTGTAGACCACTTCTTATTGTTGCTCATACAACTCGTTCCTTGTAATATAAAACATACACGTCTAATTATTATACTATAACTCATACGGTTACGATATAGCTAACTATAGCTTAAGATTCTTTTTAGGTAATAGTAAATTAGTAAGGTATGAGATGCATGTTATTAGTCCAACTAACGTTAATACATATTAACGTTAGTTGGTTAAAAGGGGGGAGAGGCATGCAGTTTAGATGTCGCTGTTATTGTAAACCGAAAATGACTTATATAATGTTAATCACTGTTTAAAATGGAGCGTTATAGCTTTTCTATTTCGTTGTGAACTGAATAGTTATTGTTAAACCACCATTTGTATTATTTTTGAATTTACACTCACCATCCAACACTGCCACTCGCTCATAGATACCTACAATGCCAAACCCGCTATTAAAGTTTGAGTTGGACTGCTCAAATAAGCCTATTCCATTGTCTTTAATAATAATCTCTAGTTGATCTCTGTTATAAGCTATATCGATTGAAAACTCTGTTGCTAGTGAGTGTTTCATTGTATTGGTAGATGCTTCTTGGCAGATTCTAAAAATGGCTATTTTATAATTTTCAGTCAATGTATCTACAGGGCCATTAATTTTACAACTGTATGAAACGCCTGCATCTTTTAAGTTTTCTGAAAATAACTCACTTTTTAATGCAGCTTCTAATCCAAGCTCATCTAACAAGCGTGGTCTTAACCAGTGCATAAGTCTATAAACGGAGTCGTACATATGGTTAGATACATTTTTGAGTCGTAAAATCGTATTGTCTAACTCATTATAGCTAGCTGATTTCTTCTCTAAAATTGCAATATTAGTTTTTAAAGCAGTAAGGTTTTGACCTATATCATCATGTAACTCTTGTGATAACTGGCTACGCTCTGACTCTTGTACATTGACAACTTTAGTTGCTAGGTTTTGAGTAAGTGAACTGAGTTCTATTAACTCTTTGTTTTGGTTTAATAGCGCGGTTTTAGATTTATTTAATTCAGTTACAAATGCACTAAGTAAGATTGCAAGTACGCTATACGTAATAATATAAAGCTGTGTATTTAGCATCAATTCAGTGTGGCTTGAACCATACACATTAACTAGTAGTGTTATAACCGTTATTGAACCGTAACTTAAAGCACCTAACGCACCAAATGAATAGCTAAACCAGATTAATGGAAATATCGCTAACATTCTCAAAAGGTATAAAGATTTAGGCTCTAATTGGTAAGCTATAATAAATAAGCACAAACAAATAATAAGTTGCCCTATCAATTTTGCTGAATTTTCACTTATTAGGATGTGCCATTTTTTGTATAAAACCATTCCCGAAAAAAACAGTAGCAACATGATTAGTATAGGAATTATTCCACCTAGTTGATGTGCCAGTATCATTTCGAAGCGTTCTTCATCTGCGATCAGTCTATACTTATTGTTTCTGTCATTGAACGCGATGATTATAATTGAGCGAATTAAGCGATATGAAATAGCAGCAAAAATCACAATTACTGCATTTTTTACGGTGTTAATATTGAGTGGTATTTTTAATAGTTTTATTGCAATTACAGGTAATAAAATTAAATACTCTCGTAACATGCTTTTTGCTAAGCGATAGGGTATATCTGATAGTGCTTCATCATAGAAATGCCAAGTATAGAGTATTTGACCAAGCGTAAAGCCAATCGTTAAGGCAGGCCAATATCGAAGTGGGAAGAATAAATAGCATACAACTCTAACTCCAGCAGGGAAGTACCAACTTACAAAGTTTTCATAGACGACAAAGTTGAATGAAAAAAGATAAAAGCCGATTTCAATAGCTGGCGCTAGAAATATTATTAGCGTACAAGCGATCAGGTAACGTTTTACTTGTGTTGGTGTTATGGCTTTTATTTGAGGTAAAAGGTGTTGAAGCTTAATACCAGCAATTACTCTTTCCATGAAGCTGAATTCCATTATTTATAATAGATAAACCTGTGTTGTATCAAACTGTTGTTTTGGGTTTGAATTACAAAGAGTATATCGTTGAGTGACTTGTATTTCAGCTTTATTCCCAATAAGTTGTAGTAAAAAGCCTTGTGCGACATCAGACATATTGCGTTTATGTTTTACTATAACCTCTCTGCCTAAAGCACCCTGTAGTCGCGGTTTAGGGAATGCTGCTTTTTTGATTGATTTGATATGTTCACAATGGGTAAAAAAATCCAAACATTGCTGCTTTGCTTTAAGTATTAGCAGGTCGTTACACTTTATAACATCGACATTTTTTATAAAGTGAACAAAGGCGGCATTGCGCGAAGTGAAGTTAGTCATTACGTCAGTTAGACTTTTATTTTTGGGCCACTTTCGAATAACAACATATTTATTCTTACCTGTTTTAACTAGATTAGTCGATCCCTTCGTCATTTTACTAGTCCATTCCAGCCGGTAGTTTGACTCGCCAATATGATGCAGTAGCACCGAAACATTTTGAAAGTGTACCGTTTCGCTCGCTATTTTATTCATCGTTAACTCCTTGTAATTTATAATGAGAATACAATGGAGTTGGCAATTAATTAATTAGCAACATTCTTAATGAAATAAGAAAAATTCTTACATAGGCAAGCAGAATTAAGGTTACAATCAACTTATGTAATAAGGAGCTTAAATGAAGTTTGCACTAATTGATGATCACCAAATGGTTCGAGAAGGCTTTAAAGCTTTAATTGAAGATGAGAGCCCACACTGGAGTGTCGTCTTTGAAGCAAATAGCTTTAAAGAGTGCGAGTCATTGTTAAAAACCTCATTACCTGATTGTGCTGTTATTGATATATCTTTACCAGATAAAAGTGGTTTTGAAGTAGCTGAGTATATTGGCAAAAAATTCCCTCATATTAAACGTATTATGCTTAGTATGTATGAGGGAAAGTCATATATTGATAAAGCTTTGGGCCTCGGAGTTGATGCTTACCTTTCAAAAAGAGATGCGGCTAATGAGCTTCTCATTGCTATCAACGCGGTCAATAGAGGCCAACGCTTCTTTAGTCCGTCAATAAATACTAGCTACTTTTCAAATAACACAATTGGCAGTAGCCTAAGTAAGCTCACACCGAGAGAGTCAGAAATATTTAAGCTGCTTGCCCAAGGACTTAATGCCAAACAAGTTTCACAAAAAATTACCATAACGCCAAAGACAGCTCATGTTCACCGTGCAAATATAATGACTAAATTGAATTTAACATCACAAATACAGCTTACAAAGCTAGCTTTAGCTGAGCATGTGATTTGTGTTGAAGATTTGAGTTAATGAATTAAATAGCCTTAAACTGTCAAAAACAGCTCTGGTTTTAAGTAGTTAGTCATGTATACCGACTATACGTTTATGTATAAGAGGTATCTATTATGTCTAATTACACACCTACAGAGTGCTACTTAAATAACTTAGCGCCTACAGGGCGAAAAGCTATTATTTCACTGATAATAAGTGTGAAAAACACTTTATTATTGAATGATAAGATAGCCGCATTACCCCTTCACAAGTTAAGCTTTGAACAGCTTTCTACGCTTAAACAAAGCTTGGTACTCAATAATAAGTCAGCTAGAACTATCCAACTTACTTTTCAAGTTATTAAAGCCATAGCTAAAACTGCTTTTTTAATGAATTTAATTGAGCAGCACGAACTAGAAAAGTTTAATGTACTTAAGCTCCCTCATATAGAACCAAGCCTAAAAGGTAAGTCACTTACAGCCACACAGCTAAAAAGCATATTAAAACAGCCCTACACACCACCTTCAACTATTTACACACGTGATATTGCATTATTGGCTTTAATGGCTGGTGCGGGATTAAGAAGATCTGAAGTTTCGGCCTTAAAGCTTGGTGACTTTTCAATGGCTGATCAGCTAGTTGTTATCCATAAGGGAAAAGGAAACCGTACTAGAACGCAGTACTTACCAGTGTGGGTATTAGAGTATTTAAGCTCATGGCTAACGGTACGTGGTAAAAACGAGGGGCCATTATTTTGCGTGGTTTTGAATGGTAAAGTTATTCAAGCTCGTGGTATTTCACCTGAAACTATATATAGCGTTGTAACGGCCAGAACTAATCACGTTTTGGGGGAGAAGTTTACACCCCATGATATGAGGCGAACTTATATTTCATCACTCTTGGCTAATGGTGTGGATATTTCTACTGTGAGTAAGTTGGCAGGGCATAAAAGCATTATTACCACACAGTTATACGATAAACGGGGCGTGGACAGTTTAAAGCGCGCCGTTAATACTTTATCTGTGAATGGATGTGGTGATTATGAATAAGTTACTAATAAGCCAATTTACAAGCCATTATGGTATCAAGTTAATAGAATCAGGCTTATTTGATGATGATACGTTTGAACAATATAGCCCTAGGGAAGTACAGCAACTATCAGGCTCAAAAAGATCAAATTTACCTGTTGATCTGGATGAACTATATGCCTCATTTATTGAGATAACTACAGACTTTGACCAAAAATTACTTTCAAAAAATAGCCGTTACTTTAGCAAAAGTATTGGATTGCCAAGCAATGCTAACTCCCTTATTGAGTTTATTGTTGCTGGTACTCTTAAACCAACTATTTTTAAGTTTATAGAGCAGTTTATTACTAAATCTGCGTATTCATATTCAGATGCATTCACTGTGTTATTGGGGCTTGGAGAGATTGAGCAGGAAGAGTGTTTAGAAGCACTTGAATCGATTGGATTATACAAAAACCGTATTTTTGATTATGAGCTACCATTACTGCCTAAATCACTTGCCCATTATTTATTTACTAGCTCCCAATACAAGACTAAAGATGCATTAGGGTTATTTTTAAAAAATGAAGAGCCAGCTAGTTACAAGTTAAGCTCGTTTGGTCATAGGGATACAGTACACCTAAAAAGCTTATTAGGTGGTTGGAAGGGATCAAACAATAACGGCTTAAATATATTGATATATGGGGCTGTTGGTACGGGTAAATCTGAATTAGCTAAGTCTTTATGTAGTAATGCTGGCCTAGTTTTAATGAAAGTTAAATCTAGCTCTGAAGTTGATGCACAAGTTGAAAGACAATTAGGTACTAAGTCTTCAACTAGCTACCGCATTCATAACTTATCTATGGCGCGTAGGTTAATGGGGGATCGTCGTGATGGAGTGTTACTTATAGATGAGTGTGAAGATATATTCGATGTAAACATGTTTGGTTCTAGTGAACCAAAAGAGCTTCTGCATAGCTTAATTGAAGAACCTAATGGTGCAGCCATATGGATAACGAACCATATTGAAGATATCCCTGAGAGTTGTGTGCGGCGTTTTGATTTTGTACTTGAAATGCCCCAGCTAACGAAGGAAAAGCGTTTAGAACATGCCCTAGGGTACTTTAATGAGCTAAAAGTAAGCCAAAGCTTTATTGAAAAGGTGGTTTCGAACAAACACCTAAGCTTGGCGAATATAAGTAAAGCCAGCCATGGGGCTAGTTTATGTGGTTATAAGAGTGAAGCAGCTCAAGAGTTTATAGATTCGTATGTTGAAGGGGTAATGGTTGCATCGGGTATTGATTTAAACCAAATGCATTTCAAACCAGAGCTGAAGTTTGACCATACCAATATTAACTTAAAGGGTTCGTTTTCTAACCTTAATGATATAACCAACGCCCTTAATAATCATCATGGTGCAAGAACCTTACTATTTGGCCCTGCGGGTACTGGTAAAACAGCGTTTGTTAACCATGTATGCCAAGAAGCTGGTTTTGAGCTAATTAGTATTCAGGCTTCAGATATTTTAAGTAAATGGGTGGGGGAGAGTGAGCAAAATATAAAGAACTTATTTATACAGGCTACAGAAGAAGGTGCGGCTATATTTATTGATGAAGCCGATAGTTTGTTTTCAAGCCGTGAGGGCGCCACAAACAGCTGGGAGGTTCAATCCGTAAACCAACTATTGTGTAACCTTGAAATGTTTGAACTTCCTTTCTTTGCCGCCACCAACTTTAAAAAGCGTTTAGACAAAGCTTTACTTCGCCGTTGTGATTTTAAGCTTGAACTAGATTACTTAACACCTGAACAAATATCACGAATGATATTAAACTTAACAGGCAAAAAAACCTTAGGTAAAAGTGAGAGCGCTAAATTGGTTGGATTAGCTCGCATAACTCCTGGTGATTTTAGCGTGATAGCACGAAAAATGCGTTTTTTGAATAAAGCGCCAACATCAAGTGAAGTATTAGAGTTTTTGTTTGAAGAGCAGAAATTGAAAGGCGATTGTAAAGAGGGCGTTCAGAATTCTGTGTCAGCCTAAGTTGCTAAATATCTAGCACACCATCTAACCTACCTTCGAAGTGGATGGCCAATTGCGACAATGTCAGATTCCAATTATGGATTGGCATTGTCCATTT